>ERZ857984.300-NODE-300-length-66485-cov-31.763360_pt1 | contig 66485 bp, 58 predicted proteins | sample MGYA00519914_ERZ857984 | MGnify/ENA primary metagenome ERZ857984 (study PRJEB31778, sample SAMEA3449417) | human gut metagenome | biome: human gut; feature: human-associated habitat; material: faeces | place: United Kingdom | collected 2010/2012 ...
GTGGTATTGCCTGCGGCAACCGTGCGCTCTGCGAGGCGGATGCGGCTCCTGCGGGAGCCTTATGTCCAATGCCACATCACATCTGTGCTGCTGCCATTGGCCACGCAGTCGGCTATATGTTTTGCTTCATCATCAAAACTGTTGTTTCCGTTTTGGAAACAACCCGCCGCCTGCCCGCATAAAGCTGCCACCGGCAGCTTTATTTGCGGTTATGGGTATCGCTTGCCGCAATACCCATTTTCTTTTTGCGAAAAAGAAACAAAAACAAGGGCGAAAGGACGGTGAGAATGAATGGCGATTTACCACTTAGAAGCCAAGGTGGTCAGCCGGGGAACGGGGCGGTCTGCCGTTGCAGCTTCTGCATATCTGAGCTGTACCAACATCCTCAATGACTACGATGGAGTGCGGCACGATTATACCCGTAAGAAAGGACTGATCTGGCGTGAGGTGTTTCTGCCAGAGTATGCTCCACCAGAATGGAAAGACCGGGGCGTACTCTGGAACGCTGTAGAAGAAAACGAAAAGACAAAGGACAGCCGCCTTGCCCGTGAGTTTGTCCCGGCTCTGCCTGTTGAACTGACCCCGACCCAATGGCAGGAGCTTCTATCTGATTTTATTAAGGAAAGTTTTGTTGCAGACGGGATGTGCGCCGATGTAGCAATTCACGACCCATACCCTCCCGGTCACAATCCCCACGCCCACATTCTGCTGACGGTGCGTCCGCTGGATGAACGAGGCGAGTGGCAGTACAAGACCGAAAAAGAATATCTCTGTGTTAAAGACGGCGAGGAACGGGGCTTTACTGCCGCTGAGTTTAAGGCAGCGCAAGCGGACGGATGGGAGAAGCAGTATCCGTATAAGGTTGGGCGCAAGAAAGTGTATATGCCTCCCTCCGAAGCAGAGAAGCAAGGCTTGGAGCGAGCCAGCAAGCACCCCAAAAGCACCAAGTTCGGCAGACAGAATCCCATCTCCGAACGTTGGAACAGCGAGGAACAGCTTGTCGTATGGCGCAAGGCATGGGCAGACGTAACCAACCGCTATCTGGAACGATACGGACACGATGCCCGTATCGACCACCGCAGTCATGCCGAGCGAGGTCTGGTCGAGCAGCCCACCATCCACGAAGGTGTGGTGGCAAGGGCTATGGAGAAAAAGGGCATTATCTCCGACCGCTGTGAACTGAATCGGCAGATTAAAGCGGACAACGCTCTGCTGCGGGAACTGAAAGCCGCCGTCAAGAAGCTGGCGCAAGAGGTCCTCCATTCTCTACCGGAACTCGCTAAGTCCATGGAATTCCTGCGGCAAAAGCTGTTGATTTTCTGCTATCAGCTTAACCACATCCGCACAGGCAAATCTGTCATTGGAAAATCCGTGGATGCCTGGAATATCAACCTGAACCGATATTCCGAGGTGGTAGACCAAATCAAGGAAACCAAAAGGGAGCGCACAGACCTCCTTGCCGAAAAGAAAGAATTGCCGTTCTGGAATATCCCCAGGAAGAACGAGTTGACCGCCAGAATAGCAGAACTGACGGAATTGCTGGAAGAACTGCAATCCGAAAAGGCGATTCTTCTGGACAATATGGACTGTACGGACGGCAAGGATGTTTCTAAGGTCAGGAAGAAGGTTGCACTGATGGAAGCCAACTTGAAAGAACTGGACGAGCAGGAACAGAAATACTCCGCCGAATTGGAAACCGCCCTTGCCGAATATGCCGAGCTGAAAACACAGGGTGAACAATTCGACCCGGTGGAGCTGCACGACACCCGACAGGAACTGCGCCCTGAAATGGAGCAGACGGCAGTCCAGCGTGTGAAGGAAAAGCATGGCGATAAGTACAGTCACAGGACAATGTATGACAGCAAGCGGGATGTTTCCCGGCATTTGGACGAGTATGCCGAGAGCCAGGAAATCCGGCAAATCCAGCGGGAACGGGAATACCAGCAGCGGCGGCAGAATAAGGCCAAACAAGAAAGAAAAAAGCAGGATGATTGGGAACGCTAACAAACCGGCGGGAGTGTATTTTTACGATGCACTCCCGCTTTTATCTTAGGCAATCATCGAATCAATCTGTTTCCGATCATTGCATTCTGCCCAAATAAAAGCTTTGAGACTCATACCTTGGCGATATTCTCGTTGTGTTTCCATACTAGACGGGAAACGACAGCAATGTAGTCTGTTACTCTCCTTGTTTGCCCATGAATCAGTGGTGGGTGCATATGTCATACAGCAGATGGCAGACCGTTTATTTTCCGTTGGCAACAGGTGCTCAGCTCTGCTTGCGTTCACACAAATGTTACAAGTGTTTTTAATGGGAAACAGTTGCGTTTATGCTATTGATATGGTAAAATTACGTTGCGGATGGTTTAATCCGTCCGACATTTATAAGATTGGAGGTAGTGTCATGTTCCGTTTTATGCAAAAGCAGTCTGGGTTATCTCATTTTGGATTTTGGCCTAGCCCCCATCTATGGACGGGGCAACTCAAAATCTATCATGTGGGCGCATAAGCCAGACTGTTGTTAAGTCGGCTTATGCGCTTTTTGCTGTGTGGTGAATCGAAAGCGTAGTGTTTTTAGATAACACAAGATGGAAATATCACCCATTCACTGTTGAAAGGAGGCACAAGCATGAATAGCATATTTAAGTTGATTACTAATCAGCAAATACCCGAAACGGCAAATGCTTTAGTTCCTGTGATTGGCTATGAGCCTTGGTCATTAAGAGCTCTTGAAAGCATAAAAAGCTCGATTGTAAACGGAGTTCCCACATTGATTCGTGTTCATTCAGCCGCCGACTACCCAATCGAAAATGAAGAACTCTCTCATCGCCTGGATATGGAGTCTCATTGTGTCCTTATTGTTGGGTATAATGACGACAAAGAGGAATTTGATATCGTAGATCCTTGGAACCCCAATTGGGGTGGACAACACGGCGGCGTTGGCAAACTCCCATATGAATCGCTCCATGTAGCATGTGTTAATTGCACTGCTGAAAAAGGAACGCGACTTTCTTTGATTTCACACAAGATTAGGCCAGTGCTTATCGAGGAAAATGCAAGTCTTGCTGTTGATTTGGGCTTTTATGAGCCTTTAGGCTATGTTATCGATAGAAACAATACGAAATTTGAAACATTCAAAGTGACTATTCATTATCTCTTCAATGGAAATGAAAAGCAGCAATCGCAGAGCCTTTCTGGCGAATGGAAGATTGGGGAAAAGGCGATATTTACATTCCCTTTGGAAAAAGAACTGTCGGGAGATATCGATGTCAGAATCGAGGTGCTTGCGACCTTATCAAGTGACAGGCCTTATCAGTACAGGGACAATATCTGTATGGACTTTACGGAGACGGTGAAGATTAACAGAAGTAGTGGTGTGTCGCAGAAGGAAAGCGTTATTTCTTCCATCAATGCAAGTAATTACTAAAACTCGGTATTGGACAATATAGTCCACTGTGAATTGGTGGCATGTGGGTGGATGATTGAAACTCTTCCACCCACATGTTGCCTATCGAAATGTTTTTTGCGTAGACTTCGAATTACAATCAATCGCAAAGAGAAAGGAGCATAATATATATGATCCGAAAAAACATTATTAAAAATAAAAATGACAAACAACGTTATTTCCTTAATGACAGTTGGCGTATAGAAATGCCAGCAGTTGTTAGAACTCCATTTTATGGAAATAATTGTAGTGAATACTTCGGCTATGTCGTTACATACTCTGAGATGGAACAGGCGTATCATTTATTGAAAGTTGATCTGCATAATGGGAAAATACTTTGGAGTATAGATGCTGTCAATGGTGGTTATGGAACACCAACTGTTTTTGGCGACCTTGTTGTTTTCCTAAAAGAGTTTGATGCAGTACAAGCTGTTTCCGCTGAGTCTGGCATTGTAGAATGGGCTGTTCAGGGTGGTCACAGAGTACGAACTACATTAAATGTTATAGACGAAACATTGTGGTTTGGTTCCGGCAGCACCCTTTTAGCCGTAAACAAAAACGGAGAAGTTGTCAAAAAATTACATATTCCCAATTCGTTTATTTACGGTAATATTACGCCGTACAAAGGTGGCATATTATGCACAGGTACGCTCCACAACAATGAAAGGGATTGCTCATGTTCTTATTTATGGCTTATAAATCAAGAAGGAAGCATAATGTATTCTATGGAGTTAGGTAGAAGCCCTGTTATTAGTTCGGATACGTCAGGCATTTGGCTAAAGGATGACTTTGCTTTTGCATCATGCGGACATGACATCATTTGTTTTGATCTAAAAGTAGGAAAAGAACTATGGAGAACAAGGGTTTTTGGGTTTTGTGGACGACATTTTCCTGTCGTTGATAGCCAAAGAGTGTATTATACAACACTAAAGGGTGAGGTTGGTTGTGCTGACATATTAAACGGAAGTATTGTTTGGAGGCAAAAGTTCAGAGAAGGGCTTATTGTTGCGCCACCGTCAATTTACGGGAAGACCCTTTTTGTCTTGGCGGATTGTTCAGTTTTTTTATTAGACAAGGACACGGGGGAAATTTTTCAGCACAAAGTAGTTGGTCACACTCCTTATAGCGCGGTCAGTTTTGGAACTAATAAGGCGTTGATTGGAGCAGGCGAGCCACCAGCAAATGGTCAACTGATTTGTTTTGATGTTGTTTCAGAGGCACATGTATCTTTGCCTATGTATAACGACGTCTACTTTTTGGAAGAAAAAGATTGCAATCTTATGAGCGTGCTTATCGAAACAGGTGGAGAATATACATCTTCGAGTATTGACGTGTCAGTTTTTTCAAAAGATGGGGTGGTCAATGGTAAAAAAATCGGAAATGCCTTTACATATAAATTTAATTTACAAAACAATTGCGTCAGTGGGTTTTATGCAATTCCGGTTTTGCTTGAAAATTTTGGTTTAATTAAAAAAACATGCATTAGTATCTATATTGACAAAAGAGAACAGTTGCCATCTTCCTTTGTACTACATCAATATTTGAAGGTTTCAACAGAGGAGAATATTTTTAGTAGTGGAGCGGCATTGGTGCAAGGACTTATGAAGGTTCATGGGAAGTCCATTTCGCAAAAAGACTTTAGAGATAGGATTAACTATGTAAAAAGAAAAAGCAATTGGAAGGATGCAGACTTCCAAACATGGCGGCTAATTCTCAAAAGAGTCCTTAGTAATTCTGCTGAATCTTTAGATGATTTTATCAGAAGTGAAGAAGGAGGGGAGTTTGAAATATTTTAACCTGATCATTATCCAGAAAAAGGGACACGAAAACAGGCTGGCATATGGCGGCCAAAATTAGAGCAGATCAGCCAGGCCGGGGAGGTTACCAGACAGCCCTGCCTTTGAAGGATTAAGATAGCCTGGTCAGCAGAGATCTCACGGTGTGTGAGAGGACGGTCAGCCTTGCGGTAAGGCTCAGGGTTATAAGATTCGTTCTTCTTGAGGATGTTGTAGATGGCAGTCAGCAACACAAGGGCGACGGCGATGATGGCCTTCTTGTTACCACAGCGCTTCTTCAAAGCTAGATAGCGATTGCGGACTTCTGGGTACTGCTTTGCCCGGATAGCACAGAGCGCACACTGCACCAACAGGGGCTTGATGTATGCCCCAGCCCGGCTGCTCCTGGTGGTTTTCTTTTTTCCGGCACTTTCATTGTAAGCCCAGCCCAGGAGCAGAAATGCTTCGAGGTGGAAAAAACGGACATATCCACGCCAATTTAAGAGATGATGCCAATAGTGGCAAAGGCTTGGATACCTAGCGCCGTCATAACGAGGTTAAGTTGGGGAAGATATTTCTCAGCGATGGTCAGGATAAGAGAGTCCAGATCGGCCTTGCACAATTCAAGGCTGTCCATGTGGGAACGGATGATGCGGAGTTTTTCGGCCTGTTCCACACACATCTCTCCGTCCGCAGCGGCCTGGATTTTCTCAACTGGTGTTTTGACTCGCTTGTTGAGGAATGGAGCTACATGAAAGGATTCGTTGCTTCCTAGCAGCCGGAGGTAATAGCTGTAGCTGCTTTGCCAAAGCCGTCCGGAAACACGTCATCCAGCTTGATATTGGAGACAGTCAAGCAATTCTGCGCCCGGTTTTCTCTCCCGTGGTGAAATTGGTGAGTTTTCAGCGGTAGCACACCAAATCCCGGAGCTGACGAATATCTGATGGTGGGATAAAGCTGCCAGAAACCAGGTCGTGCTTGAAGATGTCCGCAAACCACTTGGCGTCCTTTTTGTCTGTTTTCTTTCCCCGGATAGCCTTGACGTACTTGGGGTGGGCAAGGACAATATTGCGGGCGTGTTCTAGGATGTTGTAAATAGGGAGCCAATACATCCCGGTAGGCTCCATACACACGTCCTTGCAGTTGTTCTCTCCCAACCAGGTGGCACACCGCCGGAGGTCTCCTGTAAAGGTGCAAAACCGCTTGCCTTTGTAGGTGGTAACGCCCTGCTCGTTGATTGAGGCAATACAGGCTACCAGAAACGATTTGTGGACATCCATTCCACAGCAGATAGGATAAACGATTTTGAGCATAACACATCCCCTCAGTTCGAAGATTTGAGGGAACAGGTAGGGACTGGACACTCACTGAAAGCTTGAAGCAGTCTGTCTCTCCAAAGATAAGTTTACAGGGTTCTACGCCCTACTTATTTGCGCTTGAAAGAGCATCCGGCACACATAATAATTCAGTTCAGCGGATAGCTGTACCCACTCACCCCCCCACATGCTGTGTAGTGTGCCCGTTCCTCTAGCGTATTCTAACAAATTTCGTTTAGCTGCGATAGAGGCACTCCTGTTTCGTATCCCTTTTGTGCCTTGGAGTGCAGCGGAAAGGAATGGTCATAATAATGAAGCAATATTTAAGTGCTCTTATACAAAAAATAGGTCGGTTGAATGTGTCCATATATTTGCTTCTTTTGTCTGTAGGATATGGTTTATACAGCATACTTCCTTATACCTTGCCAAAGATATTTAGCGGCAGTGGGGGATTGCACGTAAACCCTTTTTTCATGGTCCTATCAATTTTATCCTTTTTAGTAGTCCCTATTTTGAATTATCCTAACAACCTTGCTATGCAGAGTGTTAGAAAATATTCAAAGCAGGTTCTCTTTGACGACCTAGTGAAAAAAAAATATATGTATTTTGATGATATGGAAACCGGGAAGATCCAGGATCTTTTTTCCGAATCATCTTTTTGTACACGAAGTTTGCTGTACTCCTGCGTTCAATTTATAATCAAGCATTCCGCTATTATAATAATTAATTCAACTGCTTTTTTTAATTTCCATTTCCTTCTTGGTGTGACTTATATATTATCTTATTCAGTATATTTCTTCATATCCATTGTTCTTTTAAAAAAACAAAATAACAGGATTCATAGTACGCTGTTGTCTGCGTCAGATGTGAATTCTTATTTGATCGATTACTGCCAGAATTTGGACTCTATATACTCATTCCGTTCATATGATAAAGAAAAAGAAAAATATCGTTTCCTTTTGGATAGTGAGCAAAAAAATTACTATGGTCTACAGTTGGCCATAGATAATGCAAAACTGATTCAACACATTGTGTTAGTATTCATTACCTTTTTACAGCTGATTATATTTTCTATTTATTCCACAACGGGAATAGGTAATATCTCATTCTATTTAGGACTTATCTACTCAATATTTAATTTGAGAGATTTTGGTGGAGAATACTTGTCAATGATAGAAATGGTCTCAAGACTAAAAGCTGCGTTAAAACTATTGGGGTACAGCGAAAGTAATGAAAAAGATTGCCATAGAGTTTTTATCAGTGTTCCTACCAATACGGTGATTGCCATGCAGAATGTTGAATTGACGCTTGGTAACAAGAAAATTTTTGATAATGCTAGTTTGTATGTAAATAAAGGCGAGCATATCATCATTCGAGGTGAGAACGGAAGCGGAAAATCGACATTACTTAAAGTTATAGCAAAGATATTAGATATTGACTCTGGGCAGATAACATATGGTCTCCCATCTATCGATGGCATAATGTATGTTTCTCAAAATACAAATTTATTCAATAGGTCAATCTATGAAAATATAATATATCCAATGGACGATGCTAATTTAGAGGAAGTCTATGAGTTGATAAACATATTCGGACTTAATTCGTTGATAACTAGCGAAAACGACTTGTTTCAGAAAAAACCAGGTGATTTTGGAAACAAATTTTCAGGCGGTGAAAAGCAAAAAATTCTAATAATTAGGACATTAATCAATCGTCCGCATATTATCTTATTTGATGAGATTACCTCATCTCTTGACTCAAACTCCACCAAGGTTTTTTATGAAATGCTGAATACGCGATTAAGTAGTAGTACAGTATTATTTGTCTCGCACGATGATGTCGTTGATAGTGCATTTGACAGAGTCTTAGAGATTGATGAGTTACATGCTTTGTAAAGTGCGTTGTCTTATTATGCCTTATCGTCACCGATTTCTTTTAGCTAAATTGCATCATCAAGAATAGGCAACTTAATGCTGCAAAATTGGAGTCATAAGCACTTAACAACATTGCATATTATTTGCAGAAAAAATCCTTGACAAATCCCATCTCAGAAGCGAATCCTTGAAAACTACGCCAAGCAGAACGGCTTCCGCAATCTGAAATGGTACACGGACGACGGATTCTCCGGCGCAAATTTCCAAAGACCCGGCTTTCAAGCCATGCTTGCGGACATTGAAGCGGGGCTTGTGGGAACGGTCATCGTAAAAGATATGTCACGGTTAGGGCGAAACTATCTGCAAGTGGGAATGTACACAGAAATGATTTTCCCACAGAAAAACGTCCGTTTTATTGCTATCAATGACGGCGTTGACAGCGCACAGGGCGAGAATGACTTTGCCCCCTTGCGTAACATTTTTAACGAATGGCTGGTGAGAGATACGAGCAAGAAAATCAGAGCGGTAAAACGCTCAAAAGGCATGAGCGGGAAGCCCGTCACAAGCAAGCCCGTGTATGGCTACCTCATGGACGAGGACGAAAATTTCATCATTGACACGGAAGCCGCCCCGGTAGTGAAGCAGATATACAGCCTTTGCCTTGCCGGGAACGGTCCGACCAAGATAGCCCGTATGCTTACGGAACAGGAAATCCCCACGCCGGGAACACTGGAATACCGCCGGACGGGAAGAACACGCCGCTACCACCCCGGCTACGAGTGCAAGTGGGCGGCAAATACCGTTGTGCATATCCTTGAAAACCGGGAATACACGGGCTGCCTTGTGAACTTCAAGACCACCACCCAATCCTACAAATGCAGCAAGATTATCTACAACAGCGAGGACAAACAGGCGGTTTTTGAGAACCACCACGAAATCATCATTGACCGGGAAACATGGGAGCGTGTTCAGGAGCTGCGCAAACAGAGAAAACGCCCCAACCGCTATGATGAAGTGGGCTTGTTCTCCGGCTTAGTCTTTTGTGCGGACTGCGGAAGCGTCATGTACCAGCAGAGGTATCAGACGGACAAGCGGAAACAGGACTGCTACATCTGCGGCAGCTACAAGAAGCGCACGGCAGACTGTACGGCGCACTTTATCCGCACCGACCTTTTGACCGAGGGCGTGACCGAGAACTTACGGAAAATCACACAGTACGCCGCCAAACACGAAGCCCGGTTTATGAAGCTCCTAACCGAACAGAGCGAGGACGGAAACAAGCGCAGGAACGCCGCCAAAAAGAAAGAACTGGAAGCGGCAGAAAAACGGATTGCGGAACTCTCCGCTATCTTCAAACGGTTGTATGAGGACAGCGTGACCGGGCGCATATCGGACGAGCGTTTCACGGAACTTTCGGCAGACTATGAAGCGGAACAAAAGGAGCTGAAAGAAAAAGCCGCCGTTCTGCAGGGCGAGCTTTCAAGGACGCTGGAAGCCACGGCAAACGCCGAAAAGTTTATGAAAGTCGTCCGCAAATACACCAGCTTTGAGGAACTCACCCCTACCCTGTTACGGGAGTTTGTGGAGAAAATAGTCGTCCACGAATCGGAAGCCCTTGACGGGAAACGCCGGGGGAAGCTCCGCAGACAGGAAATCGAAATCTATTATTCTTTTGTCGGCAAGGTAGAACTGCCCGACTAAAGCCCGACCTGTCCGGCAGTCAGCCGGATAGGAACGGCAAAATTTTTTACACTTCTTTTACTTCTTTATCTCACATGAGCAAAAAGCCAAGGCATGACACAGTTGATGGCCGGGGGCGGGGTTGCCCTTATCGGCCTTATCCTTGTGCCGCTGCTTTCGGGTCTGTTCGGTTAATCGGCAGCCGTTAATCCCATTCACCGCGCCTGTCCGTGTGTGCGGGCAGGCGCGGGAAAGGAGGTAATACCGCTTGATATGGGAACAGATAGAGCAATGGTTTAGGGAAATACTGACGGGCGGCATTATAGATAACCTGTCCGGCCTGTTTGACAGCGTAAACACGGAGGTTGCCGAAATCGCGGGCGAACTCGGCACTACCCCGGCGGCATGGAACGCCGGGATATTCAACATGATACGCAGCTTATCAGAGAACATCATCGTACCGATTGCGGGGATAATAATTACCTTTGTGATGTGCTATGAGCTGATACAGCTTGTTATCGACAAGAACAACCTACACGACTTAGACACTTGGATATTTTTCAAGTGGATTTTCAAGACGTTTATCGCGGTGCTTCTGGTAACGAACACATGGAACATCGTAATGGGCGTGTTCGACGTAACCCAAAGCGTCGTCAATCAAAGCGCGGGCGTGATTATTTCCGATACGTCGATTGATATTGCAAGCGTCGTTACGGATTTGGAAACGCGGCTTGCGGAAATGGAGCTTGGCGCGTTGTTCGGGCTATGGTTTCAATCGCTGTTCGTGGGCTTGACGATGAAAGCCCTGTCTATCTGCATTATGCTTGTGGTGTTCGGAAGAATGATTGAAATATATCTCGTTTCCTCCGTCGCGCCTATCCCTATTGCGACGATGGTAAATCACGAATGGGGCAGCGTCGGGCAGAACTATTTGAAATCCCTGTTGGCGCTTGGTTTTCAAGCATTTCTGATTATGGTATGCGTCGGGATATATGCGGTGCTTGTGGAAACAATCGCCGTAACGGGCGACATATCAACGGCGATTTGGACTTGCATGGGCTATACCGTCCTCTTGTGCTTCACCCTATTTAAGACGGGCAGCCTTGCAAAGAGCATATTCAGCGCGCATTAAGGAGGCGAAACAATGGCGTATGTAACCGTACCAAAGGACTTAACGAAAGTAAAAAGCAAGGTCATATTTGGCCTTACGAAACGGCAGTTAATCTGTTTCAGCGCGGCGGCGGCAATAGGATTGCCGCTTTTCTTTTTGCTCAAAGACGTTGCCGGAACGACTACGGCGGCGCTTTGCATGGTGATTGCCATGCTCCCCATGTTTCTTTTCGCCATGTACGAAAAGCACGGGCAGCCGCTTGAGGTCATTATTCGGCAGATGGTGGAGGTCAAGTTTATCCGTCCCAAGGAGCGACCCTATCAGACTAACAATTTCTATGACGCGCTTATCCGGCAGAATAAATTAGACAAGGAGGTGCAGGCGATTGTCAAACGCAGTAACAAAACCCGCAAAGCATAAGCTGTCCCGCAAGGAACGAAAGCAAATTGAGGCGGTTATCCGGCAGGCCAAGGGCGACGGGAAGCCCCATAACGCACAGGATAGCATACCCTTTGAAAAGATGTTTAAGGACGGCATTTGCAGGCTTGCGGGCAATCGGTATTCCAAGAGCATTGTATTTGAAGATATAAACTATCAGTTGGCGCAGGCCGACGACCAGACCGCGACCTTTGAAGCCTTATGCGATATGTATAACTATTTCGACGCCTCTATCAGCGTTCAGCTTTCCATGATTAGCCGCTACACAAACAAGGAAGTCATACAGCAGAACATTGAGATTGCGCCGCAGGGCGACGATTTTGACGGTATCAGGGCTGAATATACCGCCATGCTGCAAAAGCAGCTTGAACAGGGCAACAACGGGCGGGAAAAGAGTATGTATTTGACCTTTACCGTGGAAGCGGCGAATATCAAGGCGGCGCGGGCGCGGCTTGCCCGTATCGAAACGGACGCGCTCAACCATTTTAAGACCCTTGGCGCGTCGGCGCGAACCCTTGACGGGAAGCGGCGGCTTGAAGTGCTGCATGGTATTTTCCACCCGGACGGGGAACGCTTTCATTTTGAATGGGACTGGCTACCCGCAAGCGGCCTGTCCGTCAAGGATTTTATCGCCCCGTCCTCTTTCCGCTTTGGCGAGGGGCGGCAATTCCGCATGGGCGGCAAGTACGGTGCGGTATCGTTTTTAGAGATAATCGCGCCGGAACTCAACGACCGTATGCTTGCCGACTTTATGGAAGCGGAAAACGGTATCGTTGTAAATCTGCATATCCGCAGTATCGAGCATGGCGAGGCAATCAAGACTATCAAACGGAAAATCACCGATTTAGACCGTATGAAAATCGAGGAACAGAAAAAGGCGGTACGCAGCGGGTATGACATGGATATTATCCCGTCAGACCTTGCGACCTACGGCGGCGAGGCGAAAAACCTGTTGCGCGACTTGCAGAGCCGGAACGAGCGAATGTTTTTGCTTACCGTTATCGTGCTGAACTTCGCGGACACAAAGCAAAAACTGGATAACGATGTGTTTCAAGCGGCGGGCGTGGCGCAGAAATATAACTGTGCGCTCTCCCGCCTTGACTACCAACAGGAACAGGGGCTTATGTCCTCTATCCCGCTTGGCGAAAACCTAATCAAGATACAGCGCGGGCTTACGACAAGCAGCACCGCGATTTTCGTACCCTTTACCGTGCAGGAGCTTTTTCAGCGGGGCGAAGCGTTGTACTACGGCTTAAACGCCCTTTCAAACAACATGATTATGTGCGACAGGAAGCTACTGAAAAACCCCAACGGACTTATCCTTGGCACTCCGGGCTGTTTCGCGGGCGACACGCGCATACGGCTTGCAAACGGCAAAACCGCGTCCTTTTCCGAGCTTGTGGAAAGCGGCGTAACCGAAACCATGATAAAGGCCTACGACGGGCGCGGCGGGCTTGTGGACGCAAAAGCAACGGAAATCCGCATTGAGAAGTACGCTGACAGGCTGAAAATCATTGAGCTAAAGGACGGTACGGCGTTGCGCTGCACCGACACCCACCTTATCATGGACGCGCAGGGCAGCTATATCCCCGCCGACAAAATCACCGAGGGGCAGCTATTGTCCGGCGGCCATACCGTTGTGCGGGTTGCCGTTCAGAAGCTACCCGAAAAAATCCCCGTCTATGATTTGACAGTACCGCTGCATTTCAATTTTGTGTTGGAAAATGGGCTTATCGTCCATAACAGCGGCAAGAGTTTTTCGGCAAAGCGCGAGATTACCAACGCTTTCCTTATCACGCCGGACGACATCATAATTTGTGACCCCGAAGCAGAGTATTACCCCCTTGTCCGCAGGCTGAAAGGACAGGTCATCAAGGTATCGCAGAACAGCAGCCACTATATTAACCCTATGGATATAAACCTGAACTATTCGGAGGGCGACACGCCGATTGCCTTAAAAAGCGACTTCATTTTATCGCTTTGCGAGTTGATAATCGGCGGCAAAAGCGGCTTGGAAGCGGTTGAAAAGACCATCATAGACCGCGCCGTTATCAGCGTCTACCGCAATTACCTTGCCGACCCGCGCCCCGAAAATATGCCTATACTTGGGGATTTGTACGATGAAATCCGCAAGCAGCCGGAAAAGGACGCGCAGCGTATCGCGTCGGCGTTGGAGCTTTATGTGCATGGCAGCTTGAATATCTTTAACCACCGCACGAATGTAGATATTCATAACCGCCTTGTATGCTTTGATATTAAGGAATTGGGCGCACAGTTAAAAAAACTTGGTATGTTGGTGGTGCAAGACCAGGTATGGAACAGGGTAACGGAAAACCGCAGCGCGGGCAAGGCGACGCGGTATTATATCGACGAGTTCCATTTGCTCTTAAAGGAAGAACAGACCGCCGCTTATTCCGTCGAGATATGGAAACGGTTTAGGAAATGGGGAGGCATACCGACGGGCATAACGCAAAACGTCAAAGACCTGTTGGCAAGCCGCGAGATAGAAAACATTTTTGAGAACTCCGATTTTGTGTATATGCTTAATCAAGCCGTTGGCGACAGGGAAATCCTTGCGAAGCAGCTTAATATCTCACCCAAACAGCTAAACTACGTTACCCACTCCGAAGCGGGCGAGGGCTTGCTATTCTATGGCAACGTCATTTTGCCTTTTATAGACCGTTTCCCCAAGGATACGGAGCTGTACCGCATAATGACGACCAAACCGGGCGAGGTGTCCGTATGAGCGCGGCGGTAGATACAATCTATTGCGGCGACAGCTTAACGATACTTCAAACCTTGCCAGAAAACAGCATAGATTGCGCGGTAACTTCCCCGCCGTATTACGCCTTGCGCGACTACGGCGGGGAAAACCAAATCGGGCGCGAGGCGACGCCGGAGGAATACATAGACCGCCTTGTGTCGGTGTTCCATGAGGTAAAGCGGGTGCTTGCGCCGCATGGTACGTTTTGGCTGAACGTCGCTGATACCTATTGCGGCGTGAACAGCAAGGGCGAGAGCCGCGACCCCAAATATCCCAACGGACGCAACGGGCAAGCACGTTCCTTGACGCAAAGGGTGAAGGGCTGCAAGCCCAAGGATTTAATCGGTATTCCGTGGCTGTTAGCCCTTGCCTTGCGTGATGACGGGTGGTACTTGCGAAGCTCTATTATATGGCACAAGGCAAACCCCATGCCGGAGAGTACACGGGACAGGCCGAGCCGTTGCTATGAATACGTTTTTTTGCTTACAAAATCGCGGAAGTATTATTACGATTGGCAGGCCATAGCCGAGCCGATAGCCCCGAACACAGTATTGCGAATGACGGGAGGCAGAAGCGAAAACCACAAATACGCCAAGGGCATACCCGGGCAGGGCAAGCAGCAGCAAATCAATAATCCGAGGGCGCGGGGCGCGTGGAGCGAGGAAACGGTGATGCCTATCCGCAACAAGCGCGACGTTTGGCAGATAAATACCGTACCATATCGCGGCGGGCATTTCGCCGCCTTTCCCCCGAAGTTGGCCGAAACCTGTATTTTGGCGGGCTGTCCCGTTGGCGGCGTTGTGCTTGACCCCTTTTTAGGCAGCGGCACTACGGCGGCGGTTGCGAAGCAGCTTGGCCGCCGTTATGTCGGGATTGAATTAAACCCCGAATATTGTAGCCTTGCGGAAAGACGGATTGGAGGTGATGAACATTGAGCAAGGAGCTAAAAGCGTCTGATAAGGTAACGCAGAAAATGACCCATGACGGGGCGGTTTTAGAAAACCTTTCGACGGGCGAGGTTACGAACATCAGCGAAAGGCCGCAGGAGGAAAACCTAACGCAGCCCATCGGCGGCACAGCGGAAAAGGTAATCCACCGCGTCGAAACGGAATACACCCGCCATACGTCCAAAAAAGCGGCAAAACAGGCGTATGCGGCGGCGCAGAGCAAAACTCATGCGTCCCGTTTGCAGTTTACAGCGGAGGAACGGGCGACGCCGGAGCTTGAAAAATATATCCGCAAGTCGGATAAGAAAGCGGACAAGTTGGACGCGGCGCGGGCGAATATCCCGAAAAGCCGGAAAATCGTGAAGGAGCGCGTTTTTGACGAAGCCAAGGGCAAGGCAAAAACGCGCCTTTCCTTTGCGGAAACGGATAAAAAGCCGGACAGTAAATTGCGCCATAACCCGCTATCCCGCCCCGCGCAGGAGTTCGGCAACGCTGTTCACGGTAAAATCCATGAAGTAGAGCGTGAAAATGTGGGCGTGGAAGCCGGACACAAGGCCGAGCTTGCGGGCGAAGCGGCGGGCGGCTTTGTGAGCCGCAGGGTGAAAAGCGGTATTCGCAGCCATAAGCTCAAACCCTACCGGGCGGCGGCGCAGGCCGAAAAAGCGGCGGTAAAGGCAAACGCCGATTTTCTCTATCAAAAGGCGTTGCACGACAATCCCGCGCTTGCATACAGCAACCCGCTATCCCGTTTCATGCAAAAGCAGCGTATCAAGCGGCAGTATGCAAAAACGCTGAAAACGAGCAGGACGGTAAAAAAGACAGCGGACACGGCGAAGAAAACGGCGAAGAAAACCGCCGAGGCAACGGAAAAGACAACCGCTTTTGTCGTGCGCCATTGGAAGGGCTGTTTAATCGTCGTGGGTATCGCCCTTGTAGTATTCCTGTTGTTCAGCGGCCTTTCGTCCTGCTCCCTGTTCGGCGGCAACACTTCCGGCGCGGTGCTTGCGTCCTCTTATTTTTCCGAGGACGCGGATATGCTTGGCGCGGAGGCGGCCTATACCGCTATGGAAGAAGAATTGCGGCAGCGGCTTGAAAATATCGAAAGCGAATACCCCGATTACGACGAATACCGCTTTGATTTAGACGAGATAGAGCATGACCCGTATGTGCTGATTTCCATTCTGTCGGCGTGGCATGAGGGCATATTTACCTTGAACGAGGCGCAGGCCACCCTTGAAATGCTGTTTGAAAAGCAGTACATTTTGACCTTTATGGAGGAAGTAGAAGTACGCTACCGTACCGAAACGCGGACAGGCAGCTACACCGTTACCGACCCCGAAACAGGCGAAACGACAACGGAATATTACGATTACGAAGTTACCGTTGCCTACAATTATTACATTCTCAATGTCGCGCTTGAAAACTTCAACTTGTCCCATGTCCCCGTTTACATCATGGGCGAAGATACCTTATCCATGTACGCGGTGTATATGTCGGCGCTTGGCAACCGCCCCGATCTTTTCCCGCAATCAGAGTATATCCGTAAATACATCACCGACCCGCCCGCCGAATACGAAGTGCCCGCCGAACTGCTCAATTCCGATGAACAGTTTGCGCGGCTTATCGAGGAAGCGGAAAAGTATTTGTATTATCCGTATGTGTGGGGCGGCAGCAATCCCCGAACCTCCTTTGATTGCAGCGGCTTTGTTTCGTGGGTGCTGACGAACAGCGGCCTATGCGATACGGGCAGGCTTGGGGCGCAGGGGCTTTGCAACATTTCGACCCTTGTTTCCAACCCGCGCCCCGGCGATTTAGTATTCTTTGTCGGCACATACGATACCCCCGGCGTTAGCCATGTGGGTATATATGTTGGCGAAGATGGAGCCGGAAACCCTATGATGTTGCATTGCGGCGACCCGATACAGTATTCAAGGCTGAACACAAGCTATTGGCAATCCCATTTCTACGCCTACGGGCGACCCGATTACAACTAATTTGAAAGGAGCTTTTACCACTATGACAAATAAACTTGACCGTATTGAAAAGGAAATTGCGAAAACGAGGGCAAAAATCCTTGAACAGCAAGGCAGGCTGAAAGAGCTTGAGGCGCGGAAAACCGAGGAAGAAAACGCGCAGATTGTTCAGCTTGTCAAGGCCGTAAACATCGACCAGACGCAGCTTGCCGCTTTCCTTGCCGCCTACGCTAACGGCGAAATCGCCTTGCCGCAGCCGGACGCGGCGTATATGAACGAACAGGAGGAAACCGAAGATGAAGAATAAAAAGTTAATACGCCTGTTTACCGTTTTGCTTGCCGCCCTTGTCGTTATGGGCGGCTTTTCTGTTACCGCCTACGCGGGCGGCGACGATTACAGCTATTGGGACGAGCCGGAGGAAACCCCCGCGCCGGAGCCGACGCCGGAGCCGCAGCCCCTTACCCCCGATGGGAACATGACCCTTGTTGATGACATAGAGGGCGACGCCGCCGAGGATAAACAGTTTATCACCGTCGTAACGAAAAACGGCAATTACTTTTACATCATCATTGACCGCGCCGATGAAGGCGAAAATACGGTGCATTTTTTGAACCAAGTGGACGAAGCCGATTTGCTTTCGCTTATGGAGGGCGGAGAGAGCGACGCCCCCGCCGTTTGCAGTTGCACTGATAAATGCGCGGCGGGCGCGGTCAATACTGCTTGCCCCGTATGCAAAAATAATATGAGCGAGTGCGCGGGCAAGGAAGCGACGCCCGCCGAGCCGGAGGAAACCGAGCCGCCGCAGGAGGAAGAAAAGGGCGGCGCAGGCGGTGTTCTGCTTGTAGTGCTTGTGCTTGCGGCCATCGGTGGCGGTGCGTACTACTATTTTAAGGTTATGAAGCCGAAACAGAGCGTCAAGGGCAGCTCCGATATTGACGATTTGGACTTTGACGAGGACGACGAGGAAACCGAGGAATATATCACCGAGAGCGGGCAGGAGGACGACGAAGAATGAAATTAGTGATTGCGGAAAAGCCGAGCGTGGCAAAGGAAATCGCCGCCGTGCTTGGGGCAAATGAGCGCAAAAGCGGCTATTACGAGGGCGGCGGCTATCTTGTGTCGTGGTGTATCGGCCACCTTATCAGCTTTGCCGACGCCGCCGCATACAACGAGCAATACCGAAAATGGCGGTATGAGGATTTACCTATCGTGCCGCAGAAATGGCAATACGTCGTGGCAAGCGGCAAGGAACAGCAGTTTGCCATTCTCAAAAGTCTTATGCACAGGAGCGACGTTGCCGAAATCGTCAACGCTTGCGACAGCGGACGCGAGGGCGAATTGATTTTCCGTTTCGTCTATTCGCAGGCGAATTGTACGAAGCCCTTTACCCGCCTTTGGATTAGCAGCATGGAGGAAAGCGCGATACGCGAGGGCTTTTCAGACCTGAAGGACGGACGGGAATACGATAATCTTTACCACTCCGCGCTTTGCCGGGCAAAGGCCGATTGGCTTATCGGCATTAACGCCACCCGCCTTTTCTCTATCCTGTACCATAAGACCTTGAATGTGGGGCGCGTCCAAACGCCAACCCTTGATATGATTGTCAAGCGTGATTATGCCATAGAGCATTTTCAGAAAGAAAAATACTATATCCTGCGCTTGAACGCAGGCGGCGTTGCGGCCTTGTCCGAAAAGCTGCCTACCGAAGCAGAAGCGCAGAAGATGAAAGCGGCTTGCGAGAAATCTCAGGCCGCTTGCGTTTCTCTCAAAAAAGAGAAAAAAGCCATAGCTCCGCCGAAGCTCTTTGATTTGACCGCTTTACAAAGGGAGGCAAACCGCCTGTTCGGGTTTACGGCGAAACAGACCCTTGACTACGCCCAAACGCTCTATGAAAAGCGGCTTTTGACCTACCCGCGTACCGACAGCAAATACATCACTTCCGATATGCAGGCGCATACGGCAGATTTGATTAAAGGCCTTTTCGGTATTCTTCCCTTTACGCGGGGCATGGAGTTTGCGCCGCAGCTTACACGGATTTGCGACAACGCCAAGATAACAGACCATCACGCCCTTTTGCCGACAGCGGAGTTTGTGAAGAATGGTTTTGCGGAGCTTGCCGACAGCGAAAAAAAGCTAATGACCCTTGCGTGCGTAAAACTGCTTTGCGCCGCCGCGCCGCCCCATGAATACGAAGCGGTTACGGCGGTTTTGGAGTGCGGCGGCTATTCCTTTACCGCCAAGGGCCGGACAACACTTTGCGAGGGTTGGCGCGGGCTTGAACGCGCTTACCGCCTTGCGCTGAACGGCAAGCCCGACGAGGACGAGGCCGAGCCGGAAACGGCCTTGCCGGAGCTTTCCGAGGGACAGGCCTTTGAGGACGCGCAAGCGAAAATCACCGAGTGTTATACAAAACCGCCGCTTGCCTTTACCGAAGATACCTTGCTTTCGGCTATGGAAAACGCGGGGCGCGAGGACACGCCCGACGACGCGGAGCGCAAGGGATTAGGCACGACCGCGACAAGGGCGGGCATGATTGAAAAACTGATACAGGCGGGATTTATTGTGCGGAACGGCAAAAAGCTGAACGCGACGCGGGACGGGTTGACCCTTACAACGGTATTGCCGGAGGCGTTGACTTCCCCACAGCTTACCGCCGAATGGGAAACCCGCCTGACGGAGATTGCAAAGGGGCGCGAGGATCCCGCCGCCTTCGTGCGCGGCATAGAGGAAATGGCGGCGGGGCTTGTAAAGAATTATTCCGGCATTTCCGAGGATAACGCAAAGCTGTTCGCCCCGCAGCGGGAGGCAATCGGCGTTTGCCCCCGCTGCGGCGAAAGCGTATATGAGGGTAAAAAGAACTACTATTGCGGAAACCGCGCTTGCAGCTTTGTAATGTGGAAAAACGATAAGTTTTTTGAGCAGCGCAAAAAGGCGTTCACAAAAACGATTGCCGCCGCGCTCTTAAAGGACGGAAAGGCAAAAATCAAGGGTATGCACTCCACCAAGACGGGCGGCACATTCGACGGCGTGGTACTGCTTGCCGATACGGGCGGTAAATATGTCAATTACCGCGTCGAGCAAAAATGATTAGGCTGAATGAAGCGCAATACCGAGCCGTAAAGAAAATGACCCGCGCCGCTTGCGCCAACAACGACAACGGGAATTGCCTTTTGCTTGACGACGGGGAAACTTGCGTATGCCCGCAGGCAATCAGCTATTCGCTGTTGTGCCGCTACTTCCGCGAAGCGGTGTTGCCCGCAGATAAGGAGCTTTACGCCGAAATCACAAGGGATAAGGGAATCGAATTGCGCCGTTGCGCGATATGCAAAAACACCTTTTCGGCGGGAAGCAACCGGGCGAAGTATTGCCCCGCTTGCGCCGGAAAGATACGCCGCAGACAGAAAGCCGAAAGCGAGAGGAACAGGCGTTTACGGCTGAAAACCACTAAATAGGCAAGCACAGCAAACGAGTACCCGTTTGCGATAAAGCCCCGCATTTCTCTTTGAGATTTGCGGGGCTTTTGCTTGTTGGGAATATCCCAAACCCTTATGACGCGAAAGGAGGCGCAGCATATACGGAGTAAACCAAAAACGGATATTACCGACGCGCTCATGCTGATTGATACGCGGCAAGCGTCCTTTGATATGCGGGAAATCAGCAACCGACGCTTTATGTACCAGGCGCAGACCGGGACGCTGATTTTAGGGTATCAGCACAAGGGCGGCCGCCTTGTTTCAAGTCATGCCGGAGAACATTTTGACAGCGGCGCAAAAGAGCCGTTCGACAGCTTTGTGCGCGGTTGGGTTGGGACGGGCAAAGAATACAAAAACGGCGTTATCCATTTTGCCCCGAATATCAGCGCGGACAATATACCCGCCTTTGAACAGGCGTTTTCCGCGTTGGCAATGTTCAATGAAAACCATGCAAACGGCGATACCGTTGTACGCGGCTTTGGCCGCGCATGGGAACAGCCGTTATCTAACATCATCACCGAAAGGAACGACCAAATGGACGATACAAAAACATATTCCGCATACGACCACGATAAATTAGAACCCGCCGACAGCATGAAGATAGAGCGCATTATCTATTTTGAAGCGGGCAACGCGGATATTTCAGCATTAACGGCCTTGTCCTTGGAGCAGCTACGGGCAAGGCGCGAGGAAAGCGCGGCGGCTGAACAGGCGATTTATGATAACTTGCGCGAACAGGCCGCAGCGTGGGAGGAGCAGGCGGGGAAAACGCTCTTGCTTGATAAGGCGATTGAATATGCGAGGACGCCCGAAGCGGAGCATACGGCGAATGAATGGCAAGCCGCCGATTATGACCGCCATACCATAAGCAACAGGGTATATCAAATGTCCTATCATATTTACGAAAATACCCGTTATGACAGCGACGCAAAGCAATCTATTCCGTATTCGTGGACGCTTTCTTGGAGCGTCCATACCAACAGCCCGGACAGGTATCGGCAGGCGAAAATTGCCGGACAGGACAGGAAAGTATTTGCCGACAAAGCCGCTATGGAAAAATATCTGAACGGGCGCATTAAAGCGTATCAGCATTTGTTTACAGAGCTGACGCCGCCTATCCCGCAGGCTTACGCAAATAATTTCAAGGTAAACGGCCACCTTTTACCCGGCTATACCATAGAGGGTGCAGAACCCAACCCGCCCGAACGCGCTACTGATATTCCCGCTTCTATAAATGCGGAGCAGCAAACAGAGCGCGAAAGCGTTATAAGCGACCCGCAGCCAAGAGACGCAGACCCCGAAAAGGTGGATATGGAGGCGGCAGCCGCGACGCTTGCCGCCGAGCCGCCGCAGCCGCGCCCTGTCGTGCCTATCGTCCTTGCCGCCGAAAAGCCCGCCGAAAAAATCAAAGAGATAACCGACAAATTGGAGGCGGGCATACAGGCGGTATTGAGCAGCGAACAATACGCGGAATATCTCAAAGCCATGTCGAAGTTTCATAATTACAGCTTTAACAACGCTATCTTGATTGCCATGCAGGGCGGCAATCTCGTTAAGGGCTTCCGTCAATGGGAAACGGAGTTTGACCGCCATGTAAAAAAGGGCGAAAAGGGCATTAAGATACTTGCCCCCGCCCCGTTCAAGGTGAAGCAGCAGATGGAAAAAATCGATCCCGACACACAAAAGCCCGTATTGGGAAAGGACGGGCAGCCGCTTACCGAGGAAAAGGAAATCACGATACCCGCCTACAAGGTGGTAACGGTTTTCGATGTTTCCCAAACCGAGGGAAAGGAATTGCCGGATATTGCCGCCCCGAACCTTGTTGCCGATGTGGAGCAGTACGACGATTTTTATAAAGCGCTTGAAAAATCCTCACCCGCGCCGATTGCTTTTGAAAAAATAGAAAGCGGCGCAAACGGGTATTACAGCTTGGAGGACAAGCGGATTGCCATTAACGAGGGCATGAGCCAACTACAAAACATCAAAACGGCAATCCATGAAATCGCCCATGCCACGCTGCACGACATTGATAAAAACGCACCTAAGGACGCGCAGCAGAACCGCCCCGACAGGAATACCCGCGAGGTACAGGCCGAGAGCGTCGCCTATACCGTTTGCCAGCATTTCGGCCTTGATACTTCCGAATACTCCTTTGCCTACGTCGCCGGGTGGAGCAGCGGAAAGGAAATGGCAGAATTGAAAGCGTCCCTTGAAACGATACAGGAGGCCGCAAAGGAGCTTATCACGAAAATCGAGGGGCATTTTACCGACCTTCAGCAGCAGCGGGAGGCAGCCGGGCATGAGCAGAACGCGGGAATACCGACCCCCGTTTTTGACAAGCTACCGCCCGAAAAGCAGCGGGAAATGTCCGACACCGTAAAATCGACCTTGCAAATGCTGATTGATACGGATATGCGGGTGCATGGCAAGGTTACGGAAAACACGCTTGCGGCGATTGCCGTACAGGGTTATGCCTACAAGGACGGAAGCCTTGATAAGCTGGCCGCAACGCCGCAGCCGGAACAGGATATTGACAGCTTTTCTATCTATCAGCTAAAAGGCGGCAACGAAACAAGGGACTTGCGCTTTGAGCCTTACGAGCGTTTACAGGCGGCGGGGCTGAAAGTGGACGCCGCCAACTACGAGCATATCTATACCGCGCCGCTTGAAAGCGGCATGACCCTTGACAGCATTTTTCAGCGTTTCAACATTGACCGCCCCGCCGATTTTTCGGGACATTCCCTTTCCATATCTGATGTTATCGTGCTTCATCAGGACGGGCAGGACGCCGCCCACTATGTAGACCGTTACGGCGATTTTCAAAAAGTGCCGGAGTTTTTAGGGCAGCCGCAGGAGCTTATACCTGATGCCTTTATAACGGGCGAGAAAGTCAAAACGCCGCGCGGCAGCTTTTCCCTTACCGGCATGACGCGGGAACAGATTGAAGCCGCCGGATATGGCTTTCATCATCAACCGGACGATGGAAAATATCACATCATGGCAAACGGTACGCGGGCTTTTGCCATAGCCGCCGCGCAGCCGGAAAACTACTTAAAGCACGTCGAGGACGCCGTAGAACAGAACGATAACAGCTTTGACGGGCTTATCAATAACGCGCCAATGCCCACCGTTGCCGAGCTTGAAGCAAAGGTAAACGCGGGCGAGGCCATTTCCCTTGTTGACCTTGCCAAGGCCGTAAAAGCCGAGAAGCACGAAAAGCCGCAAAAAAAGCCGTCTGTTCTCAAACAGCTTGATAAATACAAGGAACAGGCAAAGGCGCAGCAGCGCAAGCAGCCCGTAAAGGAAAAACAAAAGGATTTGGAGGTATGAAACATGATGAAGCCCTTTACCGTCCCGCAGGAAAATCTAATCTATATCTATTTGGAGGACAGCCGCGCAAGTCTGATTGACAACATCATAAGCGGCTTTCCCTATATGGACGGGGATATGAAAGCCCTTGCCGAAGCAACGATACGCAAATTGCAAGCCATGACCGATAGCGAGTTTGCGGAATTGGAGTTTACTTTTACCGACGAATAACAGCCCATAGCAAGAACAGGGGCGCGGCGGCCGTGAGTGGCCACCGCGCCCCTGTTCTTTTTTTCCCTTGCGTGGAACATTAGAAACCCGTTTTTTGAGGTTTAGGTATAAAGTATCGTCCTTGCCGTTTTCACGCTTTGAAACCCCTGTAAAATAAGGCTTTTCCAGCGTCTATTTTTCCACTCCCGACCCCCGTTATGCCACCTTGCTTTTGGCCTTTATATGAAGCAGCAGCATAACGATAAAGCCGAGGGCGAACACGACGAAAAACCAAACTACATCGGCGTTTGAAATGACGAACGCCAACAGCCCGAACACCGCCGCCCACACGACGGACAGCAGCGACCCGATGACCCAAAAGCCAAAGCGGGTATGCTGTAAAAACAGCAGCAGCGCAAAGGCCGCCGCCCCTGCCAGCAGGCATAACGCCGGGTGGAGCGTGAAAAAGTAGTTACAGGCAACGCCGGAGAGAATACCGAGGGCGATACTGTCAAACACGATGATATGCCCGATGAAAAGCCCGATTACCATAAATACGAAGCCGAGCGCAAGCCCGATGAACAGGAACGCGCCTTGTGCCGCCAGCCAGCCCATACCATGACCCCCTTTTTCTTATTGTTCAATGCAGCTATCGCAGAGGGTACGAATATCGCTTATAACATCGTCCCAAGCGATACCCGCCGCATAGCTGTTTTTCTTTTGATAGCTTTCCCATTGTTCCCGCATAAGGCGGCTTGTATGGATTTCGTCAAGCGTTCGCCTGTAAACGGTCAAAGCCTGTTCGTTGCCCCGTTTGCGGGCGGTAGCGGAAAGAGCCGCAGCGAGGATATTTTTATCAATCTCCATGCCCGTATCTTGCAGAATATATAAATCGTAAAAATCGCGCAGCCGCGTATTCAATACCGAGCGCGACAATACCGTTTCTATCTTTTCCGCAAGCACCGTTTCAAGGTTGTACGCCCAAAGGGATATGTACCGTTCTTCAAACATCAGCTTGTAGCGGTAATTGATTGCGGCGGGCGTTATCGTGTCGCCCGTCGATATGTCGATTTTCAGCGGTATTCTCGTTGCGTCTAAAAATGCGTTGAGGGCAAGCCGGACGCCGCCGTATTCCGCTTCGTCCATAATCGTGCCTACCTCTTTGACCTCAAAGCGGATATTATCGTCTACGGGTACGGCAATAATTTCCGCGACAATTTCTTTTGCCGCTTTCACATTCAGCGGCATATTGCGTACCGTCGTGTCAATATCCATCGTGGCGCGGTTTTCAAGCCCCACCATAGCGGAAACGAGCATACCGCCCTTTAAGATGAAATTGTCCTTGTGCCTTGACAGGGAAACGCGCTCTAAAAACCGTTCCATGCCATAATTGCGTATCAGCAGTTGCGCCCTGTCGCTGTCGCCCTTTGACATATTTCGGATTTTGTCTTTTAACTGTCGCGCTGTTTTTATCATCAGAACAACACCCCCATGATTTCATTCATCTGTCTTTCAATTCGCATGACCGCCGCATAGTGGCTCAAATTGATAAGGCTTTTGCTTTTCTTCTTCATATACTCCCTTACCGCGTAATTGAATACGGCAATATCCATATCAGACCGTTTGCGGATAATATCGCAAATAGTACGTTCCATATCATAGGCCTTTACGGTATGCCCGCCGTTTGAGAGAACTTCACAAATCCCCATGCCGTACCATTCCGCTTTGACATAGTAGACCCTAACGCCTTTTTTTACCAGACCGCCGCTGTTGTAGCTTGCCGCGACGGTAACGGAAAATGGCAGCGGCTCTTTTTCCGCGAGGTCATGCAGATATAACGCCGCTTCATGCGAGAATACCGCCTTGGGGAATTGCGCTTGCAGCAGATACATTCCATCGGTCAATACGTCGGGCGAAACGTAAATGCCATGCGCCGCCTTTTCAAGCCCGGTTTCCTTTGCGTATTTATAGAAAATATCCTTTGAGATACCCGCCGCCAACACATCGGAGGTTTTCAAAACGCCGTTATTCTCTAAAAGCATTTTTTCGATTGTTTCACGTTTCAAAATCATCACCAACTTTCACGCTGATATTATACCTTAAAATCAGCGCAAAAGTCAATATGCCGGAAAGATTTTCAATTTTTTGCCGATAACGCAGCGGTTATCGTTCCTGTTCCCTTGCCTTGCTTTTGTGCGGGTATAGTGCGCTGTCGATGTTCTTTTTGATAATCCCGTATTCGTTCATCTGCTTTTTCGCTTTGCGGTATTCTTCGTACAGCTTGTTTTTTGTGTCGCTCAAAGCGGCGTATTCCTGTTTCAGCTTTTCGGTTTCCGGCAGCTTGGCAACGCCCATGCGCTTTAGCTCCTTTGCGGCGGCTTCAAACAAGATGATTTCGCTTTCATGCCCCCGCAGATATTTTTCCTTGTCGCCAGCCTTGCGGTATTGCTCGTAAACGGGCTTTAGCTGTCGGTATGTCGTGCTGTGCTTTATAAGCAGGGATAAATCGGACAGGCGGCTTTCCGCTTCCTTGACCGCCGCCCCCGCTTGGTTATAGGCGGTCATAATATCCGCGATTTTGCTTTCAAGCTCGCTATAATACTCAATATGGTTGTCGTCCAAAAAGGCCATGCTCTTTGCAATTTGTTTGAGATTGTGCAGCTTCGCCCATCGTTCATAGCCCGCCGATTGTTGCGCTTTGATGCTGTTCTCAATATCCACCGCAAGCCGGATTTTCTTGTCGTCCCGCAGCGGCTTTACATATACGCCCTTGATACGCTCCTTTACCGCTTCTTCCCCATAGGCAACGCCGAGGGTTTTGGCGCGGGTGAAACGCTCTTGGCCGGGGGCGCGAAAGGATATGTATTTGCCGCGCTTGACCTCATACTCCGCTTGCTCCAAACGCGCCAACAGTTCTTCAAAATCCTTGACCTGGGGGACGAGGGTATCAATGGCAAGTTTCAGCTTTGCCTTATAGCTTGTCCCTTGCTTTTCGGCGGTATATTCCTTATAGCTTTTGCCCTTGCCCTGTCCCGGCTCGATTACGGATAGCCCATGCTCCTTGCATATAGCGTCGCTTGTGCGCCGGATAAAGTGATAGCTTTGTTTGTTGGAATGATACTTTTTGTAGTCAACAAAGCTGACGGAATTAAATATCAGATGATTGTGCAAATGCCCCTTGTCGGTGTGGGTAGTCAAAACATATTCATACTTGCCGCCCAATATCTTTTCGGCTAACTCCATGCCGATTTTATGCGCTTCCTCCGGCGAGGTTTCGCCCACCGCAAAGGATTGTATCAAGTGCCGCCCTAAATGCGTTCCGCGCTCCCCGGCCAGCTCCCGCGTCCATGCAAACTCAATATCCGCTGTTTCCATACCGCAGCCGAAAGAGGACGCAAGCAGCTTCTCGTACGTCTTTTCGGGATTTAAGATATACTCTATCGCCGCCTTTAAGGTTGATTTAATAGGGTGCGTCTTTGTAATTGCCATATCTCTTTCACCGCCTCTTTTATGTCCGCTATGTCCTGTTCGTACACCGTCCCCGCAGCGTTGGCGCGTTTGGCTATCTGATTGACGTTGCGGCTGATAGCCTGTAATAGTTGTATATATTCTTTTGTGTCGCTTCGGTCTACCACAAGGATATATCCGTCTATCGCCATTTTTCGGAAATAAGCCCCGTATTGCCGAATGGGTAACTGCTTCATCTTTTCGTCGATAAGCCGCTTTTCTTCCTCTGTAACATAGAACTTCATTTGAATATTGCGCTTCCTGTTATCCATGCTTTCGCCGCCTTTCGTGTATAAGGGTTTGGGATATTCCCAACAAGCATTTTTCGCAAACGGGTACTCGTTTGCTGTGCTTGCCTCCTGCCTCCTGCTCCTGCTCCCTTCATATTCCTTCTACGTGTGAGTTGTGCAAATGCCAAACCCTTTAAGCACAATATATAAAAAAACAGCGGGGAACCGCTGCTTTCTTACGTTTAATATCATTGCTAATTATGCATTAGCGACGTAACGCTAACCTCTTCATCGCAAATTTCTATAAACGCCTTATCGTGCGTCGATATAATTATTATCTTCTCTTTCCTTATTGATTGCAGATATTCGCCAAGGCGCTTGCGGCTTGACCTGTCCAATGCGGAAGTAGGCTCGTCCAATATCAAAACGTCGGGGTTTTTCATCAGTACGCGCAGGAGGGATATCTTCTGCTTCTCCCCGCCGGACAGGTTGCTTGATTTTTCATTGATTACGGTGTCAAGGTCATTGGGCAGGGAATCTATGAATTCTTCCATACCAAGACAACCGCACAATTTATAGAACTTTTCCTCATCCAATTCACCCTGTTCGTCAAGGGTGATATTATATCTTAGCGTGTCGGGGAGCAGCATTGGCTCCTGCTCGGATATGCCTATGAATCCGTTGCGTACTCTGCGCATATCAAGCCCGGATATGCGTATGCCGTTGTATAATACCTCCCCCCAAAACTCGTCCATGTACAGGCCGACCAGCACGTTTATAAGCGTGCTCTTCCCAGAGCCGTTTTCGCCCGTAAGCGCATATATATTCCCCTTTTTGAACATAACGCTGCAATCGCGCAGAACGCAGTTATTGCCATATGAAAACGTTAGATTTCTGGTTTCAATGCAATCTATCCCGTCGGGTACTTCCTCCCCGTTGCTTTGCTCGTGAACTCCGAATATATCCTTAAGGCGGTTATAGGAAACCGTGTTTTCCTGTACGCTTTGTCCAAGGGTAAAGAAATACCTTGTAGCCGACATCATCATGCTGAAGTAGCTTGATATAATGGCGAAATAGCCTACGGAAAGGCTTTCGTTTATAACCGATATGCCGCCGAACAGGAATACAAGCACGTTAGCAACCGTCATTATTATTTTATCAACGCTCGAAAAAAGATAGCTTGTCTTTTGATACCTCAACGCTTTGTTCAATAAGCTTGTAAATACGCCTGTAAGACGCTTTATGAACCCGCTCCCTACTCCATGAAGCTGGATGAACTTAACATTAAATAGCTGCTCATTTAATTTCCCAAAGTATTTGGACTGTTCCTCTTTATATTCATAGCTTGCCTTAAAGAGCGTTTTCTTAAATGCTGTATAGCTCAAAAAGTAAAGCGCGTTTAAGACAATAAGCGCTATTCCAAGGTATGCGTTAAACGAAAATATTAACGCCAGCGGCGCAATTACCATAACTGCGTTTATCACGATCTGCTGCAATACGCCGATGCAGAAAATTATCAATGCGTTTGAATCATTGTTGATTCGTTGATTCAAATAAGCGGTATCCTGCCCCTGCGTAAAGCCCGGCGACAGGTTCTGTACATGCTTTATTGCGTCAACATTAAGTCTGAACGCGATTTGGGTTTGCAGCTTCATGTACAGGCGGTTGCTTACATATCCAAGAACCAGCCCGACAATGCTGAAAGAAACAAAAATAGCGATATACCGGCCAAGGAAGGATGTATCCGTTGCCTGAACAAGCTGGTCTATAAAGCTGCCGGAAATATAGGGGAACACCACCGTAGTCATACTGCTGAATATGCAGATTAGTATATAGAGGATGAGTTTCCCTCTCTTTTCATTGAGGTATTTTCCGCAAAACTTAAATATCTGCTTCATTGTAATCTCCCCTCTATAACCCGTTGCATGCCGTGGCTGGTGTTCTTTATGTGCGGACGGGATTATCTTCAACATCCAATTTATACTTTAAGCTAAATGCACATTATGCTGGTTTACTCGTTATAGGGCGTATCTATTTGTTTTGCTCCACATGCCAGTGAATGACACTGGGGGTGGCATTCGTATGGGCACGGCGGAACATAACAGCAATGTGTTAGACACACGCGTGGTGGTATATAAACACTACAGATAAATTCGCGGCAATCACCTGAAGATATGGTGCTTACTTGTGGAAGAATAAGAAACTCCATAATTACACCTCCTTTCTCTCACTGTCCACACATATTACAAACCTTTTCATTAAAGCTAACCTTCTCTTTAATCTTTATTCTGTGCAATCGCTTCAAGGCAGGCTTCCAGCGCGGTCTGGCCTTCCTTTGCTTCAATGTCAGGCTTTGTGCCCACGATGGCGTTGCAGGTTCCGTCTGGATTAAATGAAAAATAGGGGTCAAAGTATACCAGTAGTCCACTATTAGGTAAAGCAAAGGTATAAGGTTGCCCTCCACTTCCATTTCCCCCTGTTGTTTTGCCGACAAGCCTTGCAAAGCCTGTAGCCTTGCAAAAGGAAGCAAACGCATCAGAAGCGGAGTAATTGCTACTGTCAATCAACATCCATAATTGACCTTGAAAGCAAATGCTATCCTCGTGTGGCGTGTAAGTGGTTTCGTTACTGTAAAACTTCAGGTAGGCGAAATCCTCCATATTTAAATCTGGAAACGTCTTATTCCAAGTCTCGCTATCGATTTCTTGAAGCTCGGATGAAAACGGCTGCTCTGCATCCCACATAAAACGGTTAAACTTGCCATCCTTAACACCGATCAGACCATATTGTATCAAAGGCTCGCCAATTATGTGTGATACGATTCCTTCCATCCACACGGCTGTGGCCCCTCCACCGTTTCCCTGTATGTCTATGATTATTTCATCTGCCTCGCTGTTTGCTTCAAAATAATCCTGGATCATCTTGATCGCAATCGGCGTACATTCTGAAGACGACCAAGTGAAACCTGTAATTTTTATGTAAGGAATACCGTCTCCAACCGTATCCTCTATAATCGTTTGTCTGACTTCTTCATACAATAATTGTTCTTGCGGGTATAGCTGTGTACTACCTTCGGTAGAGGCAGGGGTAGGGCTGGGTATTAAGTTTTCATAATAGTCATAAAAGGTTTTGACCTTCTGGCTTTCTATTATGGATAGTGTCCTAGATAGCATATCGGCCATAGTATCCGCTTCTTCCTTACTGTCGGGGTTCTGATTCCCTCCGCTCGATTCCACTACCGATCGAAAAACATCTACCATGTATTGATACAAAAACGGTTGAATGATATATAGATGGCCTATGCTTTCAAACTGATTCAAACAGTTATTGATTACATTTATATAATTATCCTGAAGTATGGATGGCCCCGTACACACACTTATCAGCTCAGTACGGTAAGTGTCCTTTACCTCCCTCCAATCCAGCCCCAGTTCGTTTTTTATCGTTTCAAAGTATGGGTAATTATCCTCCAATATTTCCCATAAGGCATCATAGTCTTCAAGCGCTTGCTGTTTAGATAAAATTAACTGCCCTCCATCTGAACTAACTTTCAGTTCTGTTTCATATGGAAGGGGAAATTTGTCATAATCAGAAAACCTGTTTGGAGTAGCCTTATTAGGCGTTCCTGGAGAATGCTCTGAAATGCTAGGATTAGCGATGAATCCATCGCAGGAGCATAAAAGGAGCATTAGCATTGATAAAACTAAGATAAATAACTTATATGGCTTCATACTTTTATAGTTCCTTTTAAATTCTAGTCATCCTAAGTATAATACTGCGGACAGCAGTTATTTATTAACCATTAGAGACGTCCAATAATGCGATTATCCGCCATAAGGCTCAGGAATCATTTTGCCTACACAAGCCCGGGCCCCGCATAAACCGCAATTAGCAGCACATAAAGGCTCACAGTTACCGGCACATAGGGTTTTGCATTCAACGCCACATAGCGATTTACACTCTGCCCCACATATATTAATGAAACACTCTATGAAGCAGTTCTGGTCTACCATACCGCCTTGAGGATGCACCAAATATTCCATAAAATCACCTCCTTTTTAAATAAATTAAGCTTATGTTTATTTGATGTTTTTGTCTTATAATTAATAATACAACGCTGTCCGCAATATTGCCGAATATATTTCTAGGTATTACCGCTAATCCCATTTTGAATTTGCTCCAGACAAGCTTCCAGCGCGGTCTGGCCTTCCTTTGCTTCAATGTCAGGCTTTGTGCCCACGATGGCGTTGCAGGTTCCGTCGTCGTTAAACGCATAAAACGCTTCGTATCTCACCAATAATCCGCTATTTGGCAATGCAAACATATAGGGGGTACTTCCAGCTCCATTTCCACCTGTTTCCGTACCTACCAGTGTTGCGAATCCTGTTCTTTTACAAAATATAGCGAATTGATCTGCCGCAGAATAAGTCCCATCATCAACTAACACCCATATATTCCCTTCAAATCCAACGTTTGAATGAGATATACTGTTTCTTTGAATGCTGAAAGCATCAAATTCGGACAATATTTCTTCTTTGAGGCTTGGAAAAATCTTTAATATCGCATCCATTGTTTCAGCACTCTCATCTGTCGGCGGATTGACACCTCCCCAAAAATATTGGTTAAGTGCGCCGGACTTAACCCCGCATAATATATAATATGGCGGCAATGCCTCTCCTAAAAGAGGTATAACAATTCCTTCAATCCATGCGCGAGTAGCTCCGCCGTCGTTTCCCTGCATATCGATGATAATGTTTTTAGCATCTTTACTTTCAGCAAAGGTTTCATGGAGTAAATTAATGAGCGCATCTCCCTCGTCAGTACCGGGCGACAAACATGAACGAACCTTTACATATGGTACGCCCTCAATCTCACTATAATCAAATATTCCATTTTCAAACAATAAATCTTCAACGTCCTCGCTAGACATTGATGGTTCAGGCATTTTCTCAGTGGCATTATATTTTTGATTTTGTTCTGAAGCGAAATAACTATATAAATTTTTCACTTTCTCGCTTTCCAATAATGCAAGTTGATTTTTTTCATATTCTGAGGCATCAGGCTTATCAAGAAAGCTTAGATAGCTTTCATACAGGCTATATGGTACAGCGTTAATGTGCCCTATATGTTGAAATTCTAATAAACAAACCATAATGAAATCGAAAAACTCATTTTGGGTAATTATATTATCCGTTCCAATGCGCGCTGACAGGATATCCTCATACCGAGACTTGATATTCTGCCAGTCAATCCCCTTTATGTCTTTGGCCGCATCAATAACAGGGCAATTTTCCACAAGAATTTCCCACAATATATAATAGTCTTTAAATGCTTGTTGTCTAGTAAATATTACTTGTGTTTTATCCTTATTTAACTGTAACTCGGTATCATTTGGAAATGGAAAGTTCTGAAATCCCATAGCTTCGTCCGCAATGTTCTGCGTCTGCTGGGGACTTGGCTCTGGAGTTGGAGGGAAAGTTGGCGCAAAGGTATTGAAATCAGGCGTTATATCGGTTTGACTGTTTGGCGCACAGCCAAACAGCAACAACATACATATGAAGCATGAAAAGACTGCCTTTAGGATATTCTTAGTCATCATCTTACTTCCTTCCTAAACGAATTAGAGGCGATTCATCATTAATTTTCATCTATATATTAGGCTAGCAGTAAGCGTTAATATGAATATACTATTGTGCGGACAGTCACTATAGCTTGACCGCTAACCTAATTATTCAACCAAATCGTATTGTTGAGTTAGCCGTTAAGTGGCAAATCCACTGTTCCCTTTACCGCACACCATCTTGGAGAACAAGGGGAATTTGCAATGCACTGTTCTGAACATTCGGCCCCGCAAATGTAGGGGCCTTCTTTACAGATACATTCAAGATTGGGACAATCTCCTATCTCTATATGGCAGTTACCAGCATTTATAGCACCTACTTGTGGAAAAACAAGAAACTCCATAAATAACCCTCCTTTCTACTGTCCGCACATAGTACTCTCTGCTAAATGATTTTCTCAGTACTTAAACTGACTTTTTAATCTCATAAGGAATCAGCGACATATAATCTTTAAGTTTATATTTCATTATATTGCATCGTATATCAGTCCTAAATATCCTTCTATGAGGACATCCGCCCATACAGATAGGAAGGTATTTGCACTTTGAGCATTCGGGGTCATTCGTAGGATCATACATCAAGTATTTCAAAAATACATTAGCCCCTTCGTTAAATTCCTGATTGACTAAATCACCAACGCTTCTCCTTTCAATTCCTATATCATTCCAGCACTTGTAGAGCTTGCCATCTGCATTAATAACCAGACTGTTCTTTGCGTCAGCGCCACACGCATTTGTGACTAGATGAGGATATGAGTTTAAAATACTTTCTTTGTTTCGTGTTCTGTAACTAAAATCAATGTTTGAAAATTCTTTTGGGTGAAAGCAACTGCTTTCAGCATAGCAATCATTAGAGTTCTCAACCATAGCTAAGTATGGATAAGCCACATCGTTCAAATCGTTTTCCTTTAATATTTTCAGAACCTCATCTACCTGATCCGCATTATCCTTATCCGTGTTAATCCTGATGCTTACCTTGCAAGGCAGTATTTCTTTCGCTGCACGTAAGTTTGATATAATCTTGTGAAATGTTGGCTGGCCTCCGGCAAGCGGTCTTCGTTTGTCGTGTTCTTCGGGCGCGCCGTCCACCGTAATCTGTATGTGCGTAATCCTTAAATCCTTCAGGCGTTCTGCTGCCTTGGTTGTAAGCAGGTAACCATTTGTTACTATTCCAGCGTCGTATCTGATTTTATGCTCTTCACAAATCTCCAAAAACTTATTCGTTAGATTTTCAATTATATCTAACGCCAGAAGCGGCTCCCCACCATACCATGTAACGGACAGGCGCATAACGGATTCCGCCCGGGCCTTAACAAGTTCTACAACCTTTTCCTGAACATCCCTGGACATTACAACGGGTTTAAGGCTCTCCTTTTCATAACAATAGATACATCGGAAATTACAATCGGAAGTTGGGGCTATGGTTAATCCTAAACCAGATGTGCTATACCGGCTTTGCAGAAGATTTAATCGAATTAATTCCAGTTCGTCTATATCGTCACGGAGTATATATCCGCCGTGCTTCAAATCCTCAAATAGCTTTTCATCTGGGATTGGCTGCCCCCGCTCTTTGAAGTCATGGAATAGCGCATACTTTTCCTCATGAATCAACGCAAGGGCATTGGTACGAGAGTTGTATAGAACACGCTTAACTTCGTTACCTCCATCCTCGTAGGGGAACTCAAAGTTGTAGTTCGATTCTTTATAAAGCAGACCGTTCATCAGGGGGACTCCTTTCTTATTACTTGTGTCATATATTATGTAACAATTATAATATACCGTGTAATCAACATTGTCAAACAATATATTATTTAATAAAAAATTAACGGTATATTGACTAACTCCAAGTTTAGTTACACAATTTGTATGGCTAATTTCAAAGACAAATAAGGATAAGATTTATTACTTACATAAATGTATTTTGTTGAATTGATGTGCTCTGTTATTATTGAATTTAAGTAACAAGATATTGACTGCAAAATAAAAGCACATATAAATATATAAAATAAATGTGTCCATTCAAGCCGGACGCATTTTTTATATATAATTTTGCGAATGTTTGGCAAATCTCTGTTTTCTACGTCGATGGAATATGAGAGGCAAATAAATACAGCTCTGCATAGGCAAGAGCAAAACGGACCTAGAAAGCGGGATATGGAGAAGCGAGCAGAGGGGAATGGATGAAATTGCTGGCAAAAAAGCGATTTAGGGTACAGCAAAGCAAGCGGAAAGCCGCATACAGTCAAAGATATTAACTTGCAGGCTGTTTAAGCGATACGCTTAACGGATTTGAGGCAGCGGTAAGACTGCTTGGATCGGGTGATAACGGCGGCGGCAGCAACAGCCAGCAAAGCGATATGGGCAATAGAGCTCATGTTTTGAGCGGCAGCGAAGCTGCGTGTCCAAAGGCGTTCCTGCCCGGAGGCTTTGAAGCGGGAATTGTAACGCTAGCATTCGGTGCGCAGGGCATACACGGATTTGAATGCGATGCAAGTGCGGTCAACGGATAGGCGATAGTCGTCGGGAAGCGTGACGTATTTGGTACAACCGCGATTTTTCTTGCCATTGTGGTAGCGAGGATGGTTGCAGGGGCAGGCAGTAGCATCCTTGGAATGGATGAAGGGGCAACAGAACTTCTGGCGATAACGCCCACCGGAGCGATCCCTGCCATCCTTGTGCATAGCAAGGCCGGCCTCGCAGATGATGTTGCCACAAAGCAAGGTCTTAGGCTTCGTGGCAAACGGTTTTCACGGTATTGTAGATGGATCTGACGTCGTAGGCCTTGTCGCCGATAAAGGTGCACTCGCGCAAGGGCAGAAAGACGTTGGTTTTGGAAAGGACGTCCAGCGCGATGGTGCTGTCGGCAACATTGGCGGGCGTAGTCATCTCGAAAAGAGGTAAGCCGGAGATGCAATCCACCAATACATGGCTTTTGTAGCCCCAATAGAACTCGTAGTTCTTTTCGGAATGCTGGTTGGATGCGGTATGCACACCAAGACGGCAATCGGGGTCGGCCTTGGGCTGACGCTCCTTGGTGAATTTGTTGGGCTGAAAGGACTTGGGATTGTTCTGAACTGTATTTGCGGCGATGGGAGTTGAATCCAGGCCGATAAAGGAAGCGTCGAGCACGCCAAGCTCGTAAAGCGCAAGCGCCTGAGACTGCATGATTTCTTTGAGAAGCGCGTTGTCGATATTCCGCACAAAGCGGTCAAAAGTCCAGTAGGACGGCAACGGCCTCATGATATTGAAGCCGCAGTAATGGGCGATGATGAGGTTGTTGTTCAAATAGTCCGCAAGGTCTGTGATCTGCGAGAACCCCTCACACTTCATGACAATGAAGGCGCAAAGCATAGCCTCTTTGGGAAAACCCTTGCGCCCTGTGCCCGCAGCAGCCTTCTTCATGGCGGAAACATCCAGATGCGCGAACAGCGTATCGTAGAACTTCGCCTTGGGCGTTGCTGTGAAGAAGCTGATATCCTGCAATATTTCCTGTCGTTGGATAACGGTCATCCCCTTTCGGGTTAGATTTTTTCCTCAACTAATTTTACCAGTTGGGAATGACCGTTTCCATATATTTGGGGTGATAAGCATATTTGCCATGAGCTGTTATTGCCCCGTTTATCTACTCTTTTTGAGTTTTGCTCATGGCTAACTCTGCAAAGAAAGGAGGTGATAAAATGAATTCTAACCGTACTGAATGGCAAATACGCTGCACGTTCAATGGATTTTGTAAAAGCGTTTTGCGAAATGAGACGATTGACATGCTACGGAAAAGCTGGGCGCTAAAGAAAAGAGAAGTCGTTTTTTCAGAACTGGCACAACATGAGGCTAACCAGTTGTACACCAATGACAAATATTTTAGGGATGATACCGCCCAGGATTTTTATATAGCGGGCAAACGGATTTCTGAAAAGCTGTTGACTGATGCGTTAAGGATATTGCCGGAAGAAAAGCGCATCGCGATTATGCTGTACTATTTCCATAGCAAGACGGATGCCGAAATTTCTGAAATACTAAGCATTCCGCGCAGCACGGCGCAGTACAGGCGGACAAGCTCGTTCAGTCAACTAAGACGCTTTATGGAGGAACATGCGGATGAATGGATTGAGTGGCAGCGATAGTCCAGAGCGCGGCTTATTGCCATATTCAGTAATATTGGCCGCTACAAATGGCAACCCGGAGGCAATGAAACTTGTCATTCAACACTACGCAGGCTACATAGCCTATTTGTCCATGCGGAAAGCAAAGGATGAAAACGGCGGTATTTATTTCGGAGTGAATAACGATATGTGCGAACGGCTGAAAGCAAAGCTGATGAGCGCGGTTCTATCGTTCAACGCGGAAATTCCGGGTTAAAAACCGCAAATCCAGTTAGCATGAGGCCCTTTATTCCTTGACAAAGAAAGCCCGCAAGATAACGGCGGCGCGTCATAAGGCAAACGGACACATTCCGTCTGTACCGAGCCAAACGGCGGGTGCGCCATGACCTCTAACCGAGAGAGCGACAACCACCGCGCCGGGGAGCAAGCGTAGCGGCTTGCGGGCGACGACGTACAGGCGGGACAATGATACTCCCTTATAGCCATAGTCCGAGCGTTCAAAGCGTCGCAGGCATTGGGTAAGGCTGCCTTAAATGAGCAGGGGTGAAACTCCCGTGGCGTTGTGCTAACAACCGTCCTATTACGCCTATACTGATGATAGAAGTTTATCCATTTGGAAAAGGAGGTTTTTCTATTGGATAAGAAACAGAAAGTAATTACAGAACGCAGGATTGGGAAAATCACCTATCTTGTTCAAGCGTTGCCGAGCGAAAAGGCAACCGATACAATCCATAATAAGATTGAAAAGCTGATTATGAAAGATTTGCAGACAAAGCCCGGGAAACCGGGCTTTGTCGCATCCGAGTAGTGCATTTGACGGCGGGATATGGTATCATGTAAGCAGTACATTATACTTGTTTATCCGGCTGTCGGAAAGGAGGACAAATGTTACAGTCGGATAAGATAACCGCCCTATATTGCCGTTTAAGCCAAGAGGATTTGCAGGCCGGGGAAAGCGGAAGCATACAACATCAAAAAATGATATTGCAACGCTACGCGGAGGAACATCATTTTTTGAACACGCAATTTTTTGTGGACGATGGATTTTCGGGCGTGAGCTTTGAGCGCGAGGGGCTTCAATCCATGTTGCAGGAAGTAGAGGCCGGACGAGTGGCGACGGTCATTACAAAAGACCTTTCCCGTCTTGGCAGAAACTATCTGAAAACAGGCGAATTGATAGAGATTGTATTTCCCGAAAACGGAGTACGCTACATCGCTATCAACGACGGAGTAGACACAGCGCGGGAGGATAACGAGTTTACCCCCTTGCGGAATTGGTTTAACGAGTTCTACGCCCGCGACACAAGCAAGAAGATACGCGCCGTCAAGCAGGCACAGGCGCAAAAGGGCGAGCGCGTCAACGGGCAGACCCCATACGGGTATATCAACGACCCGGACAACCGCCACCACCTATTGCCCGACCCCGAAACCGCCGATGTTGTAAAGCAGATTTTCGCCCTGTATGTCCGGGGGGACAGGGTATGCGAAATCCAAAAATGGCTTGCGGAAAACAAGGTATTGACTGTTGGAGCGTTGCACTTTCAGCGTACAGGGCAGTTGCGTTATAAGAACGCTATGGTTGACCCCTACGCATGGCCGGACAAGACGATTTACGATATGCTGGCGCGGCAGGAGTATTTAGGACACACCACCACGGCAAAAACGCACAAGGTATCGTATAAGTCGAAAAAGACCCGCAAGAACGACGAGAATAGCCGCTATTTCTTCCCAGACACCCATGAGGCGCTTGTAGACGAGGAAACCTTTGCCCTTGCCGAAAAGCGGTTAGCGACCCGCCACCGCCCCACAAAGGCAGCGGAGATTGATATATTTTCCGGCTTGCTGTTTTGTGCGGATTGCGGACACAAAATGCACTATCAACAGGGCGTGAACATGGAGCCGCGAAAGTTTGCGTATAATTGCGGGGCATACCGCAACAGGGCAAGGACAGGCGCGGAGTGTTCGGGGCATTATATACGAAAAAACATCTTGCTTGATTTAGTGCTTGAAGATATGCGGCGGGTCATGCGCTATGTAAAGGAGCATGAACAGGAGTTTATCAGAAAAGCTACCGATTACGGCGAAAAGGAAATGCAGCGGGAATTAGCGCAGCAGCAGCGGGAACTTAAAAAGGCACAGGCGCGAATGACCGAGCTTGATACGCTTTTCCGCAAGCTGTATGAGGACAACGCATTAGGCAGGCTTGTCGATAGTCAATTTGTGTTTCTGACTTCCGGCTACGAGGACGAAAAGAAAACCCTTACGGAAAAGGTGAACGGCCTGCAACGGCAGATTACCACCGTTTTCGAGCGCAAAAGGGATATATCCCGCTTTGTTCAGATTGTCGGGAAGTACAGCGACATACAGGAATTGACCTACGAGAACGTCCATGAGTTCATCGACAGGATTTTGATACACGAATTAGACCGGGAGAGCAACACCCGGAAAATCGAAATCCATTATAGCTTTGTCGGGCTAATCGACGACGGGCAGACGCCTACTGAAATTATCAACCATGACCGCCGCAATATGGTAGATGTGAAAAGTATCGCTATCTAACGCTATCAAAGCTAACGCCCGAATAACCGTCATCTACGAAAAATCTTGTGTTCTGAAAACTGTTTTCCTTTGCGTATTTGCTGACAATTGATTTTTGGTTGGTTATACTGTTGCTCTCGCCACCCTGCTCATCATCTCGTGATAATCTGCAATAGAGAGCAGTAATTTTATTTGACTGTCTGTTCAAAATAACTCCTTTCCGACAGTCGGATATGATGTGTGTAGTAAGGATATTTTATCATATCTGCCGCCACGCTTCAATGCTTTAAAGTGATAGTTTGAAATCTGTTCATATATCCGTATCCAACAGCCTGTTGACTTTGTCTAATATATCCTCGTTGTTGTCACGGCTGAAATGGGAACGCACGACATAATAGATGCCGTTTATCTCTTTGACAAAATCAATATCCTTTGGTTTTGCAAAGGCTTCAAAGAATGCAAGGCGTTCTTCTCTTGACCAAGAGGCGAGCATATCATCGATGCACTTTAACGCTTCTCGGATAGTAATGTCTTCTGTGAATTCTTCTTTGGCGTTATCATCTATATATCTGTTCATCGGCGCTATTCCTCCAATACGCAAAAATGGGTGAGAGGTTTTTGACCTCTCACCCAATAGCCCGTAGGAAAGCGTGATTTTGGACTTACTCTTTCAGTTTCCGTAATTTCTTTCGCAGATGGTCTAACCTTGCGTAGATAGCATCCGTTGTGATATGAACAATCGGAGCAATCTCCTTTGTGGAATACCCCTGCATTTTCAGCAGGATAATTTGCAGGGTGAGCTTGTTTGTTTCGAGTAATACTTGATGTAGGCTTTCGCTCTCGATTTCATTCAATAAATCCGCAACAGTGTTTACTTCTGTTAGCCGTTCAATGTCTGCGATTTCCTCAAGGTACTCGCCGACATCATTCAAGCGTCTGTAAAACCGTCTGTTGGAATTAAAGTCTGCCCTGTCGTCAATGCGGATTTGCTCAATGGTATCTTCATCCATGCCGCATTCCCGCAATACCTTTTCTTCGGCTTCTTTCCAGAGCCGCCACTTTCTATCTTCTCTGCCGTTGTTGTATGCCATTTTGTTTTCCTCCAATCTGAATTTGAAAAATGCGAAATTCAGATTGAGAGGTGGGGAACGGCAACCAACGCCAGAAACTGCCTTGCGGCGTATTCCTGCAAAAAACGACAAAAGAAAAACCGCAAAGGCTGTCAGACCTTTGCGGCTATGAGATATTAAAGTTCTTTTATGAGGATATTTGACTTCTATTTCAAGGGTATAATATCCCCATACAAGAGTGAGGATTTTTTTAACAGGTTATCCTTGCCCCTGTTATGTATTATGTAAATGGTGCTGCTTAAAATCAGTAGTAATGTTACGGCGTCATACCAACGCAAAGAAAATCCCTCCAAACTTCAAAAAACGAAGTCAGAGGGAAAGCAGAGCATAGAAAAGCAGCCCACCAAAACACCGTTTTTTTTATTCGGTGGGCTTGTCCTATCTGTCGCTATATAAGAACAGAGCCGACAAACTGTGATTGCTCACAAGTTCATCGGCTCTGCGTCTAAAGCGCCTGGCTCTTTGATGACTTTTATTTGTAGCTGTTTTACTTGTATCAAACTCTCTTTCCTGCACTTCGGGCAGTAGAGAGGGTAGTTGATTAAAACGGTATCCTCTCGTATCCTGTCACGAGTTTTATTTCCGCAGACAGGGCAGCGTATCCATTCTATTTGTGCCACATTCACACCTCGTTTCCACACTTTGAAAAATGCAAAAAGGACAATACGCTGATTGGGATAAAATACACACACCAAAACTCTAAAACGGCTGTACTTATCCACTCTGCTCCTGCCATATCAGTTGTAAACAAACCGAGCATAGGAAATATAAAGCAAGTAATGAAAAACACACCGTGAATGAGCAATAAAGCTTTCAGCCATTTGTCAGCTTTGGATTTTACGCAAATAGTTAATCCTGCAAAGAAAGTAGATAGTGCCATTAAAGCATATCCCAACAAATCATAATTAAAAAACAGACCAAATTGCTGAAAATCGAGGAGTGAAACCGCTTGTGATGTTAATCCGCCTGTTCGGACGGTAGTCATCTGTGCAAAATAAACCAATGAAATCAAAGTTGCATATACCACCGCAAATCCTATTGCAACAATTCCTGCTAATTTAGTTTCTTTTTTGGAGTAAAAGGCATAGGAGCATATCATAGGCACAAAACTGAAAGCGATAAAAATTGAAGATAGGTAGCTTCCGAAATTACTTCCAATTAGCATTGATAATGCAAAGCCAGTAACAGCGATAGCATTCACGAGAGGTGCTATCATACTAATTTTTCTGTTCATAGCGACACCTCCTTTTTGCCGCCCTCAAATAGAATGGTAACTACCTTTTCAATATAAGCTGCTCGTTCTTTTGGAATTTCAAGGTCATAGCCTAAAATTTCTTTTATAGAACCGCTTCCCAAGAATGCAATTTGCATTGTGGCTGTAAGAATAAATGACAGTAACGCTTTATCCTGTTCTGCAACATCTCTTGTCAGTGATGTCATAAACCCTCTTTGTGTATAAGCAGAATTGCTATTCGCTGAATAGTTTTGCAAATCACCCAAAATTGAGATGCGAGATACAGCAGCATTTTCAAAAAGAAAATTGAATACATGAGTAGCCTTTGCTATCAAATGGTCTTTGTCTGTGTCATACTCCTCGTTCACTTTTACACCTGCGGTAACTACGTTGCTAATAATGCGTTGAACGCAAGTGGTAATCAAATTTTCCTTGCTTCCAAAGTGATAGTTGATTAGCCCTAACCCCACATCTGCTTTTTCGGCAATCACACGGGCGGTTATAGCTTTAGTATCGCCTGCGTGTTGTTCAATCATTGCTGTAGTTACCTCAATGATGCGGTCTTTAACATTTGTTGTATCTTTCATATTGCCCTCCTTGAACGCTGTTCAATTATATTATATTGAACAGCGTTCAAAAAGTCAAGTGTGTGGAATATGAGTTTTTCAAATTTGTGGAATTTAGATTTTACATCTCCACCAACCAGAGATAACGTATCGTTACGTAGGAACTACCCGAAAGAGAAAAGCGGCAGAGATTTTACTCCCTACCGCCAGTCTGTTATATATAAATCAAGTCCGTATTGATGATTTCCTCCACCGCATTTCTTATGTTATTCATTCGTCCTACCCATTCTAAGGCGTTTTCAGCCTTTAGCTGCTCCGTGATACCCTGCGCCCGCTTCATCTGCTCTATGAGCCGGTGGGAGTGTTCCTGTGCCTGCTTATCAATATCGGTAAGGTAAGTGTTAAACCTGCTGACCATTTTTCAAGTTATTACTTGAGATAGCGTTTTTAAGGGGGTCATAGGGGCAGAGCCCCTAACAAGCGAATTTGGATATCCAAATTCAGTGCTTGGTAAGACTCTATCTTATTCCTCGTCCTTTCTTCGTTAGCTAAACGCCGTAATACAAGGGTATTTAATCATTCAAATCCTCATCATCAAAAAACAGTTTAGGATTTCCCACCAAAACATCAATCGCATCAACACGCTCTTTCCATTGTGATTTATTCTCTCCAACGAGTTCATCGTATGAAAAAGAAACAAAATCGTGCAATAAGAGGCAGGATTCTGAGGTAGTCACTAAGCTATAGACATAGTCTGCAATATCACATTCCTCAAATGGCAAGGGTGCTATATCATCTCCCAACTTTGTTACAGGGAGATTATTTCCCTTTTTCATCAGATACCATATCAGCTCTTTTTTGGATTGCTTAATTTGCTTAAGGGTATTGTACAAATTGTCCCCATAATAATCTTTTAAGCAAAGGCGTGCAACGGTTTCAGCACTTAGTTCATATACATAAATATTCAGAGTATCGGATAAAGATTCAATTTGCTTGTAAAGAGCTTGTGCTGTTTGACCTAATGCTTTTCCGTATGCGTTTTTCAATTGCTCATCAAAATCATCATCTTTCATTCCATGCCCAAACTCTCGAATGAATTCAAGCTCTAAAGTATTACTCTCATTATACGAGAATCTATGATATCTTGCATTGGAATAAAATTTTGAAAGAATGTTTATCAATCTATTACAGTTTTTATTGAGCAATATTTTTTCGTTCTCTGATATGTATTTGAACATCGCAGGATGGTTATGCCCAAGTAATAACTCCCTAACATTTTGGTTATTGCTGTCATCTTTACGGTATAAAATGAGTTCAATAATTATTTTTAGCAATCTTTCGATTCCTTGAGCGGCTTGATACATAGATGTAAAAATATACTCTGTAGCGGAATATCCATTGCCTGTTTTGGTGATATAAGGACGCTCAATGTCTTCGATTGCTTTCCATATTTGCACGCCTGCAATATTAACCTCTTGCACAAGTGCAAAGTTCATCTCTAAGATGCCTCTATCCATATCACTCTTTCCATCAACAAATTCAAGTTGCTCAATTGACTGTATAAACGATGATTGACGTGTGGAAAACAAATTACCATCCTGATTTGATTCGCTTAGAAAGCCGTCATAGTTAACATGAAATCCATTTTTTTCAGAAGTTTCACTATATGCAAAATAACCTTCCTCTTTTGAGCCAAAACACGTAATTGTATTTAGCTCGATGCTGAATCTTCGTATAAGATTTTTCCAAAATTGTTTTCGCGCATCTGACGATTCTATATCTATTGAAGTCATCCCAATATAGGGTTTGAATTCATTCTTTAATCTTAAATCAATATTTAGTGCAATTGCCTCATCAATGTCTTCCATTAAAACAGCATATAAGATACCCTCATATTTTTCTTGCTCTCTTGGTATAGTACACAGCTCATCACGGACTATATATGGCGTAATATCATCATAAATACTTTTATCAAAAATATCGCCCACGGAAAAGACAATTTTCTTGCTATTGGCCACTATTTCCTTGCCCTTTATAATGCTTTCAAAAACGGCATCACCATAGAAACTACTGCTGATTTTTCCGCTATCAAAAACAAAAGCAATCATTGCGTTTGTTTTAATAGGTGAGAATACATTTTTCTTCATAACAATACACACGCCCTTTCCTTAGAAGAACCTAACAATAGCTAACTTTCTCTCAAAATCAATTGCACCTATATCACATATTTCATTTATTTTCTCTATTTCGATTCTCCTTTGTTTCCTGCATTTGATATCTAAATGCAGGGATTGTATTGCTGCCGATTTCAATACTCACAGGTTTAAAAAAGCTACTCGTTTTGGGATTATCTACTGCAAAAACAATACTATGTTTGGCTCTTGTGCAGGCTACAAAAAACTTTGAACGTGTTTGGTTAGAGGTGATGTTCTTTTGTTCTTTGATAAAAGGAAGAACTGTCCCAACAGGAACAATAATAGTACGTTCAAAGGTCGCACCCTTTGAGTTTCCATAATTAAACACTTGACAGCTATGGTTAAATTTTATTTTGCTGTTTCGGTCATATCTTAAGATAGTAGGATTATACAGTTGACAGTATTGCTCTATGTACTGATTATCAATCATATAAACCCCTGTATGTTCAACTTGAGGGTACATACAATCTTGGTAGGGGCATATGGTGCTTTCTTTATCATTGAAAATTGTATTAACAAAATCGCATATTTCTTGATTAAAGCGCCTTGTTGTATTGCTATACGATAATTCACAAACTCCATTATTGCTTTGGACTAAGAAAAAATCTTTAATCTTTTCATCTCTGTATTGTTTGTACTTTGGTGAATTGTTTGTTCTGAACGTAGCTTGTTTATAGTCTCCGACACACCTTATCTGAATTTCGGAAGAAAATAGGCGCAAGAAAATTTCCAAATCCCAACCTGCATAATCTTGTAATTCGTCAAAAAATATGTGAGAGTATATTGCCTCAAGCCTTTCTATTGCCTTATCTTTCGAGTCCTCGATACAACGAACAGCAAGATGGCTGACACTATCTTTTCTAATATCTTGTGCTGAATTGAGGTAATACTGAATATGTACATTTTTATACCATAGTGGTCTTTCTTCATCTTGATAAAAGGCTATGGATTTTATATGATTCTCTGGAATTGCAAAATCGTATTCATTCTTATACTGTTTTTTCTTTATTTTTAATAAACATTGATATGGCTTTATCAACTCGGACAGAAGAAAGCTATACCATGTCTTTATTATTACATTCTTATCAAGAACACCGAAATTTTGCTTCCTATATTCTTTCTCTAAAGAATGTACCCCTTCGTTAGTGTAAGAGACAAGCAAAATTAACTTGTTTGTTTCTGAAGCTAATTTAATTGCTTCATTACATATGTTATATGTTTTACCATTTCCTGCCGCAGCAAAAATTACATCATTGCTCATTTTTGTCATTCCCAATCGTTTGGCTTATGTATTCGGGGTATTTTATTTTTTTGTCACTTTGAAAAACCCTCATACTCCATTCAGTTTTATTGTTTACCATGAATTTACATATATCATCATAATTCTGTGATTTTACATCTTGTCCCTTATAGACGATTTCTTTAAAGACATCGAAATTATCTTTATTAGCCGATAAGACACTCGGTTCAAGTGTTTTTAGTGTGTTATCCCTCTCATAACATAAATTTAGAATATTGCTATACTCTTTATAGTTTTCTTCAAGAACAGCGGAGTTTCTGCCATCGTTATCTGTTGCAACAGTAATGGTTTTATTGATAAGTTTAGCTAATTCGCAATATCTTTTAAATGCAACACCACCTACCGACATTACATCAATTCCATTTTCGATTGGCAATTTACCGTGTGTATCAACATATGCTCTTTGCACAATTAGTTCATCAGCTGGTCCCTCTACAAGAATTATTGTATTTGCCAACAGCAATCTTAATGTGTTATATCCCGGCAGCTTCAAAAAATATTCGTATGTTTCCTTTGACAAATCATTAAATGGTTTTGTTGTTGCATTAGCGACTAAATGCAAATGATTTAAGCCGAGTCTGTTTGCCACGAAACTACTATGCGTAGATATAAACAACTGCTTATCTGCATTGTTTGACAAGTTGGAAATAAGAATAGACATATTTGTAAATGATAAGTTGTTTTCGGGTTCCTCGATAATCAAAATATCTACATCTGAATTCTGTTGTAAAAACATTTCTGATTTAACCATATTTTGTGTACCAAAACCTGTGTTTTCAAACGGGATTTCATCCAAAGATAGGGACATTTCATTTTTCCAACTATCTATTTCGTTTTCACGCAAATTCAAACTTAAAACCTTGTTATTAAAACTATAATCCGTTTGCAGCTTAGAATTCAAACTTTTAACAGCATCGCTATCAGTAAAATCGCGTCTATTACCCCTGTACGCAATTCTCAAATCTGTCTTTTCCTCATCAGTCAAATACTCTGTTATGCTAGATGAAACAAAACGATTTAGCACTGTCCCGTAATCTTTTTTGGTAGCATCAATATATGCTACTTTTTTTGAGGTGGTATTTATATAATAATCGGGATTAGCAAAAGACCTAAATTCAACCTTGTATAACTCAACTGGTATATCGCCAATTTTCTTTTCTTTTATTAGCTGCTTATAAGTGTCGCTATATTCATCGTCAAATCTTATCTCGATTTTTACACCCGTTGCGTTCTCGCACAATGAGTTGTTTGTACCCTCATATTTTTTTAAATGAATATCGGCATCGGTGAGATTTCCAAAATAGGCTTCTATAACAATCTTTGGCAGCTCTGAAGGTGTTGGTGTACCTAAACTTTCTTTGTAACTTTTGCGAACATCAAAATTAAACCAATCTGGATTTAATCTTGTTATAATTGCACCACCATTCAATTTGCCTGTCAAAACAATTGATAATGCCTCTAAATATAGTAGTTTTTCCAGAGTCATTTTCACCAACAAAAATATTTACATCGCTATTCATTTCTATAGCAATATCATTAAATAACTTGTAGTTTTTGATTATCAGTTTTTCAATTTTCATATTTACATCTGCCTTTATAATATTTTAGCTTTTAATATACCTCGCTGCCCTCGACTGGCCAATCCTCTTAATCTGCCCGTCCTTAACCATTGCACCAAGAACGGCTTCCACCGTAGTGGGGCTGACATCAGGCAGTATCTTACAGATTTCCGCTTTTGAAATCGGCGTCAGGCTGTTCAGTACCGTGGCTTCCACACGAGCCTTTTTCGTGATACGCTTGCCGTGAACAACTGCAAACCGCTTATCAAGCTCCTTGTAGCACATATAAAGAGTGGATAGGAAGTTCTCAATGAACGGGAAATAGCTGTTCTCATTGGTATCCCAACCAGTAGAGGATTGCTTCAAGGCTTCATAGTAATAAGCTTTGTAAGCGTTTATTTGCTCCTCAAAGGACACATATTTACCTGCATCAAAACCGTTCTTATAAAGCAGCAGCAGACTAAGCAAGCGTGACATTCTGCCGTTGCCGTCACGGAACGGGTGTATGCAGAGAAAATCGAGTATCACGCAGGGAATGAGTAGTAGCTGATTGATATTCGCATCTCCTCTGGCTTCCATATAGGCAAGCTCAAGCTGCTCCATAGCGGCGGCGGTTTCCTCGGCTGGAGTGGGTCGGAAACGGATTTTCCTATTACCGTCCGCATCAACCTCTAAGATAACATTGTCATCGATCTTATACTGACCGCCGAACTCATAGCCCGTAAATGACATCATAATTTCGTGCAAGCGGAGTATGTCACGCTCACGCAGGTCTATGTGTTCATAACCTAAATGGATTTCATTCAGCGCATCTCTGTATCCCGCAATCTCCGCTTCGTTGTGATTTAGCGGTGCGCTGTTCTGGTTTACAATGGCTGCAATACGCTCATCGCTTGTGATAATGCCCTCAATTTCGTTGGAGCTTTTGATGGATTGCACCTTTGCAACCGCTTCAAGCTCGGTGAAAATCTGAGCGTATTCGTCCTTGCGAACACCTGCCATTGTCTTGAGCGATGAGATATTCGCCGTTAGATTAACTAAATTCGCAGGTAACAAGCCGTTATTCAAAAAAGAGTAATCAAATTTCCGCATAGCAAGACCTCCGTTTCTGCATATCATTGTACTGCTTAATATGCATAAAGTCAAGCCGAAAGAAGAACTCTATGCATATAGTATTTTGGTATTATGTGCAGAAATCAAGCGGATATATACATAACCTGCACCAATCGGCTATGTAAAAAGCGGCGTCAGCTCAATCGCCAACGCCGCTTTTCTGCTAATTATAAATTAACTCATGCAATATAATTTCTTCTACCTGTTGTCGAATACAATTCATTTTTCCTACCCATTCCATAGGGTTATCATTTTTTAATTGCTCTGTTATACACTGTTGCTGTTTCATTTGCATCAGAAGCCATTCAAATCTTCGTTGTGCTTGCTCATCTATTTCGCACAAATACTGATTGAGCTTTCCACTTGTTAACAGATTAGTATATGTCAGTCTTCGATGCTCTTGTAAATATTGCAGATGCCGCTGCCCATAAACACCAACAGGTCTTTCTCCTACTGGCAAAGATAGATTAGGAATAAGATAGTCACTTTCTCTGCGGTATGTACCGCCATACTTTTCAAATAATGATTTCATTGTAGTTTCCTCCATAGTAATTTAGTTTTACTACAAACTCATCATATCCAACCGTCTTTACAAATGCCAAGGGACACTTCCTTGTGTGAAGTGTCCCTAATGCGGCCTGTTTTTGTATCATATCTTGGAATTACTTGGACCTTTTACGGAGTACTACCGTACCTGCGCCAACGGTGATCATGCCGATAGCCAGTCCTATGGCTGAGATAGCGCCTGCCTTCGGCGGGTCGGGATCTTCAACGGGAGGAGTAGGCTCTGAGCCGGTCTTGGCGAACTCAACCTTTACTTCCAGATCAGCGTCAACTGCTTCAATAACATATTCATATTCTTTTGTTACATCAACGTCATCAGCCAATACAACCTTTTCACCATTTACGGTTATTGACGAAATCTCATACCCTTCGCTGGGAGTGATGGTTATGGTAGCGGAACTGCCAGCGGCAACCGTCTGTGTCGCGGGGGATACGGTTCCGCCTTCGCCAGCTTGAGCCGTTACTGTGAAGGTCTCAACGCCCTCTTCTTCATAGCGGGCAGTGATAGTCGTGTTCTCGGTTATGTTTGTATAGTCGCCTTCCCAACCTGCAAAGACATATCCCTCATGAACGGGAGGCTCGGGAGGAACGGCGTCCATGCCCTCTTCAACGGTCTGGGTATCAATGGTTTCATCGGTAAGGCCATCGACAAACGTTACTTCATACGTGACGACTTCAGGTACCGTTATAGCTCCGCTGGTAGGAATAACGTTGCTGGCGGGGACGTCGATGGTGCGCTCGTCAATGATCGTAGCCGCGCTGCCAACTTCAATAACCGTAATCGGAGCAGTACCGATGAAGTTTTCGCTTACGTCAAACTTGAGACAGAAAGCGGTTTCCGTGCCATAATTACTTTCATGATGTACTACAGTCAAATGAAGCTGGCCGGGCTTATCATCGTTTACAGTGACAAATGCGTCGGCCTCATATCCAGCATAGGTAAGTATTTCGGGATCATATTCAATTTTAACCTCGATAGCGGCGAGATTCGGCATAGTGACGGGAACCAAAACGCCTGTTTCTCCAGCTTCGGCCTCAACTGTGCCTACCACAAACGTATAGGTCTGCGGTTCTGTTGCCTGCGTCAGCGAAAATGCGCCGAAAGCCAGCACCAGTGATAAAACGATTGCAAGTGTTCTCTTCATGTTCTCCTCCTTGAAGTTATCATATTGTGGATACATGCATGGAGATAATCCAGGGCCGCCTAACCGTCCATAGCACAGCATGGCCGCCATAAGGGCGGATAAGGCAATCAAAAACAGCACACATCCATGTCTCAGCTAAATTATATCATTGTAGCATCACTATTACAAGGAAAATCAGCAGAAAAATAATGAACATATATTTAATTTTAACTACAGCAGACGTCTTTGGAACGACTTAAAACGACACTATGCGCCTTAGACCGATATTATTTAAAATCGGTTTTTGATTTAAATACTGAACTATGCGCCAGGTTAATCTTGAGATACAAATATTGATATAGTTATTATATTACAATAATCTGAAATATCGGAGTATGCTTCCATAATAAAAGCACCGTGCGCCGAGTCGCGGCGTTTTTGATCGTCAATAGTTTCGCTGGCAATGTGCCACATCGTCAGCGCGCCAGCGTAACTAAGCCTTGATTTAATGCAAAATGCCTGTGACAACGCGATAAATGTATCTTCAAGCCATGAAAGATATGAATTGTACAGCTCAATTTCATGCTGGTATAAATCCATAAGGATAAGGGACTCTTCCTCGGGCTTTTCAGGCTTAGGCGCAAGGCGGGCGGTAAGGGTAAAGGATTCCGCGAGGCCGGTTTGACCTACCGAGATTAGAAGGTCGGTCCCGCCGGCAGGAGAGTCAGGGAACCCATATTTATAAACGCTCCCGCTCTGGCTGATAACAACAGGCGTTGTTTTCAAGCCATATAACTTCGCGTTTTCCAAAAATATATCAATGGAAATACAGTTTGCAGATATAATCAGATCTATCTGGGACTGCGTTTGATGCGGAGAGGCGCTTGCAGCGGGTGAGGCGGTAATTTCAAACGAGGTAGAAGCATCTCCGATAATAAAAAGTAGCGAACAAAACGCGAGCAGCACAGCCACCGCTATTATGCTCATCCAGGCGGTTGCGGATTTGTTTTTGCCGTCCATAATAATACTCCACTATAAAATTGTATAACCATGCTATCATAAGATCGTTCAATTTACAATAAATCATACCCAAACGGAAAAGCGAATCACACCCTAGGGTCGGCTCACTTCCAAATGTAAAAAATGGCGCGCTGCTTTTTTGAGGTTACGGGTATTGCCTCCCGCCCTTGCGGCCCTCTTGCGGCGAACCCGCAAAGAACGAAACTCACACGGTTTTCATCCGGCTCTTACGCGCATGCCGGCAGAACCGAATTTAAAGCCGGAGAGCGCGGCCATTGACAACCCAGGGTTTTTTGACAGCTTGAAGCGGACCGCGCTATAGGGCGCGGTCCGCTTTTCTGGAGGGATTTTATTATATAACCAGCTGCCCGTCCTCTGAATCAATAATCCTAAATATCTCAAGTTCGTCTCCGGTAATGGCGTCGATATATACTATGAAGGCCTGATCGCCTAGGGTACATTTAAACTCATAGCATAGCCGTTCATTGGATGGCGTTATCGGTATGAACGCCATCTCCTTTGATGCAACCGTCAGGTTGGGGTTTAACATCCTTTCGGCGTCCTCAACGCTTAACTTTGGTTCCTCAATGTTGCGCTCGACATGGCTGTATAGATAGTTCCTTGCGTCAAAGCCTACGATTTCGAGGGTTTCACGATCGATCCAAAGCTTAATAAGGTCGCTGTAAAGGATGACGTCGTCCTGCGTTGCCGCATAGTTTATAAGCGCCACGCCCGCATAGTATTGAGCATAGGTTCCGGTCATCCCCTTAAAGCCGTGCTTATCAAGGTAATCCAGTCCCGCGTTGCGGTATTTATCTGTAAGCGACTCTTCGGGAACGCCGGTTTCCTGGCCTTTGGCGCTGCTCATCATCCACAGCAGATGGCCGCCCTTCTTTGTAACGGATATATCGACGGAGCGCCCATCCTCCAGGGTGCCGCTGAAGTCATACGCGGGAATATTCCCGTCGGAGGCGCCGGCGGATTCCAGCTGTGAGCCAGGGGCATATTCCATGGCCTTTTGCATGGCTTCGTCTTCGCTTATTTCATCCCCGCTCACACCCTTTGGCTCAAGTTTTTCGGTGCTTTCAGAATACGGGCCGTCATAGATGAGCGTGGGGAATTTCTCCACGCCTTCGGAGTCCTCATATTCCTTTGAAGAAGGCTCAAAGTAACCGTCGTTTGTTAAAAGGTCTATAGGCACGTCGTCGGAATCAACGCGCCCCCTCACCTCATTTGCAAGCGAAACGCAGGTTTCATGGAGTTTCACAAGCTGGTCGCTGTCCTCCTGGGACATGATTGTACCGCCGATCAAGTTTTCCATCAGGGTATGCGCATAGTCGCCAACCTGCACAATAAACCTATTCAGCTCATACGTATCCACGTGAGACGAAGGTATCTGCGACATCAGGCTAACGCTCGCGCCGCTCAGCCTCCATATATCGTCCAGCATGATTATCGTATGGTTCCTGGAACCCGAAACCATAAGCTTGCTGAGCGTCGCTTCTAAATCAGAAAGATTGTCTGCAAGTTCAATAAAGGCCCGTCTGTACATGGATTCGGTTGAATTTTGGTATGAATCGGCCCTGGTTTGCTGCTGCACGCCCCAAACGCTTACCACTATCAGCGCTAGTACAAGAACCAGTGGTACCGCTATTCCTAATACTGTTTTGACTTTATCGCTCATTTAATGCCTCCCGACTGCCTCACGGCTCAATTTAGCCGCTGTAATATCATTTGCAGAACACATGCGAACCTATAGTAACGACCTTAGGCCTGCTGTGCATCCATTGGTTGCTCGTCTTTGCGGGGTTAAAATAGTAGATGCATCCGTTTGTAGGATCCCACCCGTTCATAGCGTCCCGCGCCGCGTTGATGGCGGTTTGATCCGGCGCCAAATTGATCTGGCCGTCCGCGACTATTGAGAACGCTCCGCTTTGGTATACAACCCCTGACAACGAATTTGGAAACGAAGAGTTTTTGACCCTGTTTAGAACAATGGCCGCAACCGCAACCTGACCTTTATAGGGTTCGCCCCTAGCCTCCCCATAAACGACTCTGGCTAAAAGATACAGGTCTCCCGACGCGTTTGATGATGAGCCCCCTGAAGAGGAAGTGCTTGATGAAAGGGTCATCCCGAGCGACTTTGCCGTCTGCGGACCGACCATGCCGTCGACCGCGAGGCCGTTTCTGCGTTGAAAGTACATTACGGCTTCTTTAGTTTGTGAACCGAATATTCCGTCAATGCTTCCAAAATAGTAGCTCCATCGCTTAAGCCTGCTTTGCAGGTTCACCACATCATCTCCGCGCGAACCGTATTTAAGCACGGCCGCCGCCTTTACCGTGGCAGGCTCAAGAAGCGTACACATTATAAGTAACAGTGCGATTAAAAAGGCTAATTTTCTGCTTTTCCGTTCCATATAATCTTACCTCCGAACAGATATTGTATTAGTTCGCCCAAAAAGCTTTTGAACACAACACCCTCTTCGGTATTAACTTCTCCCTCGTAGTCTTGTACTATGCATAAAGGAGGAAACATGACGCACCACCAATTTTCACCTTTGCCCTCGCCAAGAACGACCCTCAGCGCATCATAGTTGCCGGCTGGATAGACGTTTCCGGCATATTCCCTGTCGGGAAAAGGATAGTTCCCAACCTTAAGCTGAACGGGATAGTCCGCGCCGTTATCATTTAAAACCTCCCTTATTACGTTAAGTACATCCTTACCCTGAGCCATAAGCTCATCGCGCGTTTTGGACGCGTCATTGGCATATGACAGGTTTTCCGCTTCATATTCAAGAAGCGCGTCGCGGACAAGCAGCTTTACCCTCTGATCAATTTCAGAATTGCTGTTCGCGATTATATGAAGGCGAAATATGCCGTCATTGGCATTCTTGCCCTCCGCGGCAAAGCATATAAATGCCATTAGGAGGGCGCATGCGGCTATGATAAGGGACGCGGCTTTATGTGGTATGCGGTATTGTTTCATTATAGATATCCACCTCCTGTGTATATGGCGATTATTTCCCTTTGGAAATGGGTTTATGCATGATAATTGATTTTAATTTGCAGGACCTTACATTATTTATACCTCTGGGTTATAATGTCTTTATTTAGCTGAGGTGATAAGCATGCCTTTGATTAAAGCATATGCAAAGGTAAACCTTGCCCTGGACGTTCTGTATAGGCGCGACGACGGCTACCATGAGCTGTGCTCGCTCATGCATTCCATAGATCTGTGCGACGACGTGGTTATATCAGAGGATGAATATATATCGTTTGAAAGCAATATCCCGCTTCCCAGGGACAACACGGCGGTAAAGGCCGCGGAAGCATATTCAAGGATAGGCGGGTCAAAGGGCGCTCATATCAAAATTATAAAAAGAATTCCGTCTGAGGCAGGGCTTGGGGGCGGATCGGCCGACGCCGCCGCAGTAATCATTGGGATGCAGAAGATATATCACGCCTTGGATATAGAGATGCTAGGGAAGCTTGCTTCCACGATAGGAGCCGACGTTCCGTTTTGCCTTTCAGGCGGCGCGGCTCTTGCCGCAGGCATAGGAGAAAGGCTGTTTCCAATACCGCGTTTAAGCCTTCCGCTTTTGATTGTAAAACCAAGGGCAGGCATCAATACGGGAAAGCTGTTTTCAAACCTGAAACTTCCGTGCGCCCACCACGATGTAAGCGGGGCGGTCCATGCTTATCTTTCCAAAGACCTGGAGGGACTGGGGAAGAGAATGGGTAACTCTCTTGAGGCCGAGGCGTTTTTTGTTGAACCTCAATTAGCTGAAATCAAAAATCGCATGCTGGAATGCGGCGCGCTGGGAGCATGTATGACAGGGTCTGGTTCAGCGATAGTCGGGCTGTTTGAAGATGGGGGACATGCACAATGGGGTGCGTCAAGGTTTGAGGAGTATGATTCTGTACATGTTTGCGGATAGAATTAGCGTTAAGGATAAACTTTACATTTTATAAAAACAACGGTAAGATGGATAATATAGATGTTAAAGGACATAAAAGGGGGAAGCTCTTTGCGCATCGGTCAGTTTACGGACACCTTTTTGCCCATTGTAGATGGAGTAGGCCGCGTTGTATATAACTACGCGGTGAATATAGCTGCCCTGGGGCACGAGTGCTATGTGATAGCGCCTATCGGCGAGACTGGGTACAGGGGGGGATTCCCGTTCGAGCTGATAGAATATGCGGGCATGCCGCTTGTTACGTCTACCCAGTATAAGGTTGGAATTCCGATCATGGACAGCCATTATCATAAACGGATGTCAGGAATAGAATTCGACGTTGTTCATTGCCACTCCCCGTTTATAGCGGGCCATGAGGCGCTGCGCATTGCTAAAAAGCAGCGCGTTCCCCTGGTAGGCACATTTCATTCCAAGTACTACGATGATCTGTTCCATACAACGAAATCCGAGGTGATATCAACCCTCGGGGTAAAATACATAGTCGAGTTTTACAGCCACTGCGATGAAGTGTGGTCGGTCAGCCATTCGTCCGCGGAGGTGCTTAAGGGGTACGGATTTAAGGGTGAAATACAGGTAATGCCTAACGGAACCGATATAAGGCCCATCGACGACAGCACGGCGGATACGGCTGCAGAGCGTTTCGGGCTTACGGAAAGTCCGGCGCTCCTTTTCGTTGGCCAGATGCATTGGAAAAAGAACATAAAAAGAATACTTGAAGCAGCGGCAATGCTTAAAAAGGACGGCTCCGATTTCCGCCTGGTGCTTGCCGGCCAGGGGCCTAACAGAAACGAAATTGAGGAAAAAGCCGAGGAGCTGAATATCGCTGATGTAACTATATTTACAGGGCATATTGAAGACACGGCCCTGCTAGACGGACTGTACAGGAGGGCGGAGATGCTGGTATTTCCTTCTTTGTACGATAATGCGCCGATGGTTGTCAGGGAGGCCGCCGCCATGGAAACCCCTTCGATAATCGTCAGGGGCAGCAGCGCCGCCGAGGCAATATCCGACGGAGAGAACGGACTGCTCTGCGAGGATACGACGGAAAGCCTTTATGAAGCTATAAAGGCTGGCCTTGGCGATAAGGCGAGGCTCAGAACGCTTGGTATAAATGCCCGCAATACCATACCAATGGCCTGGCGCGATATTTTAGAGATGGCTATATCCAGATACGAGAAAACAGGGTTAAAGGGGCATTTGGAAGAAAAGACCAAACGCCGCAGGCGGCAACAGGAAACAAAAACCACAACCAATACAAAATAACTAAACGGTGATTGCATGACGAAAGTAAAAAAGAAACCCAATTTCAAGCTGATTTTTGGCACGGTGCTGTTTATTACCCTGGTCCTGTCCATAATCTATGCGATTGTAAGCATGATTATGGCTCCCGAGGTTTCGGACGAACCATACGAAAAGATTAAAAGCGATTATTCACTGATGCTTTTGCAGTGTTCGCTTGGCATGGTCGTCATGTTTATTCCTTCGCTATTACAGAAAAAGCTGTCGCTGACCATACCAAACTACATGTTTGTCCTGTACTTCATCTTCTTGTTCTGCGCCATATATTTAGGGGAGGTTCAAGATTTTTATTTTATCATCCCATACTGGGACCTGCTGCTGCATACCTTCAGCGGGGCAATGCTTGGATCGCTCGGATTTACGCTTGTATCGCTGCTAAACAGCAATAAAAACGTTGACATGCATCTGTCGCCGTTTTTTATCGCGTTTTTCGCGTTTTGTTTTGCTCTTGCCTTTGGCGTGGTATGGGAGATCTACGAGTACACGGTTGACAGCGTGGCCGCTTTAAATATGCAGAAGTATGCATTGGAGGACGGCGCCCTCCTTGTAGGACGGGAAGCCTTGGCCGATACCATGGAGGACTTGATAGTGGATGCTGTAGGGGCGCTGGTTATGTGCATATTTGGATATATATCGGTCAAGCGCAAGCAGGGAGGGAAAAATGAAGCATTAGGCGAGAAAACCGCTTAGGCTTAGCATGAAGACCGACTTGGGATGAGCTAATATGGGGCGGGGGTAACAAATGAAAATAAGAATTATAGTGAAAAAGGTGTTGGACGCCTTTTTCATATATATTGCAATGTATATGTCAGGGGTGCTGATAAACAACGCCATGGTTGGAGGGGCGCTGTATCTGCTTGGCCTCATATGGCTGATCTATCTCAGGCTGTTTTCGCGGAGGGCCTCGATACCCAGGTTTATGGCAAAGCAGGGCGTTTTTATCCTGATATCAACGGTGCTTTTAAATATCGCGATTTTATTTGTGTACCCTGCCGTAGCAAAGAATAGGCTATCCATTGTACTGCTTGGTATGATCCTCTATATGGTGGCCTGGCAGTCGGCTACTGATTTAATAGCGATAAAATCAACGTCCAGGCGTTGCAGGCTATGGATACTTTTGGCGCATATCTGTTTTTCCGCGGCTGCCGCGGGCCTTATAGCGCTTTTTGATATAAGCGGAGGCGGCAATCTCTTGGTGCTGACGCTGTTGGGAAATGCGATAAGGGGCTTAATTCAATGCGTTGAGGCTTCCGATGATTCCGCTGCCGAATCCATGAAGGGGCTGGACGGGCTTATGGACATAAGCGCCTGCAGGACATACAACTATATGCTGAAAAACCTTATGATTGCCTTGAACATAGGAATAATATGCTATATTTGCTATATGAATCTGCAGCCCGGCGGAAACCCTATGGCTGATTTTCTTTACCTGCTGCTATGGCTGGCCGGCCTTGGGTTCATGATACTTCTGTTGTGGCTGTTCCTCAGCAGGCGCATGGGCTCGAAATACGATAAGCCGTCGGTGTTCATCGTAGGCGCCCTTCTCTGGTGCCTGGCGTCAGTTGGCTATTATAACGGATGGTTCGCCCCGAACGCTATATTATACATACTGTGGTGCGCGGGGCTTGGATGCATGCTATGCGTGCTTGTTAGCCTGGGGCAGGATATGCAGACGGTTGTCGCCTTTACAATGGATGAAAGCGAAAGCGTCGCGTACAGAAGAAACACCTATATTATGATCGAATGGTCGGTTTTGCTCTCGTATCTTCTGCTTGTTGTAATGATGACGGTATCCGCATTTGCTATTCAGGGCAAAATTGACGATGTTGAGGCAATGATAGGCGTAAAGGGTATATTCAACCTGGCGTTTTTGCTGCTGCCCGTGGTGTTCGTAATAATCGCCATGATTTACGCGATGCTGCAGCCGCTGGACAAACAGTATACGGCCAGGCTAAAGAAATACCGTGAGGAAACGTTGGGAGGCGTTGAAAAGCCCGAGGTAAGAAATCACCTGCTCTATAAGCTTAACAAGACCACGAAGCGCATTGGGATAAGGCTGTTATGCCTGATTCTGCGTCCCTTTCTTCCATGCAAGGTTAAAAACGCGGATATAGTAAATCTTAAGAACGGGCCGGTTGTATTCGTATGCAATCATCTTGAGATACTCGGTCCTATGCTTACGGTGCTCTACATGCCGTTTTATTTTCGCCCCTGGATAACACATGAAATACTGGATATGGACAGCGTAAAAGAGCAGCTTAGGGACGGCGTGGACAGAGTTTTCAAATTTCTGCCCGCGTCCTGGCGTAAAGTTATTCTTTCCGCGGTTTGCAGGCCTGTTGTGTATGTGACAAACTCGCTGGATCCGATACCCGTGTACCGCGGAGGAATAAAGGACGTGCTTATGACCATAAGGATGAGCGTGGATGCTCTAAAGGAGGAGGATAACCTGCTGCTGTTTCCAGAAAACCCTTCAAAAGCATTCGGGGAGGGTGAAAAATATCCAACTGAGGGCGCGGCGGAGTTTTTTACCGGTTTTGCCCAAATAGGCGTGGATTATTATAGGGCGACAGGGCGGTGCACAACCTTTTATCCATTATATATAAACAAAAAGCTGAGAACCATGACGTTTTTTGACGGGGTTACCTATGATTGCAAAAATCAAAAGAGCGCCGAAAAGCAGCGCATAGCAAAACATCTTCACGACAGCATGGTACAGGAGCCGGGGAACAAACCGCCTTTTTCGGCGTGTCCCTAATTATTATAAGCGCGGCAAGGTTTTGCAAAATACGATTGACTATTTTTAACCATTGATATTATAATGTAAACGAAAAAATCTCCGGAGGAAATATTGAAATGATACAGTTCGATTTAATCCGCGCCGCCGATCCGATATTGGCGGAGATGATGGAGGGCGAGCTGCGCCGTCAGCGCGACCATTTGGAGCTTATTGCTTCGGAAAACTTCGTATCGGAAGCCGTAATGGCGGCTATGGGAAGCCACCTTACAAATAAATATGCCGAAGGTTATCCCGGTAAGCGTTACTACGGCGGTTGCGAGATGGTTGACAAGGTTGAGGATCTTGCAAGGGACCGGCTTAAGGAGCTTTTTGGCGCCGAGCATGCTAACGTGCAGCCTCATTCAGGCGCCCAGGCGAATCTTGCGGTATACTTTTCTCTGCTAAACTATGGCGATACCGTTATGGGTATGGATCTTTCCCACGGCGGGCATCTCACGCATGGAAGCCCTGTCAACATGTCGGGCAAATACTTTAAGATAGTTCCGTACGGAGTAAGCAAGGAAACCGAACAGATTGACTATGACAAAATGCGCGAAATCGCGCTGGAGTGCAAGCCCAGGATGATTGTCGCGGGAGCCAGCGCGTACTCAAGAGCCATTAATTTTGAACGCATTTGTGAAATTGCCCACGAGGTGGGAGCATATTTCATGGTTGACATGGCGCATATCGCGGGCCTTGTCGCCGCCGGAGAGCATATGAATCCCGTGCCTTACGCTGACGTCGTAACGTCGACGACGCATAAGACCCTTCGCGGTCCAAGGGGAGGATTAATACTGTGCAAAGCCGAGCACGCAAAGGCCATTGATAAGGGCGTTTTCCCGGGCACCCAGGGCGGGCCGCTCATGCACATCATAGCGGCAAAGGCGGTATGTTTCCACGAGGCGCTTCAGCCCTCATTTAAAGAATACCAAAAGCAGGTGGTTAAAAACGCCGCCGCGCTGGCCCAGGCGCTCCAGGCCAACGGCATGAGGATAGTTTCGGGCGGCACGGACAACCATCTTATGCTCGTGGACCTGACGTCGACTGGAAGAACGGGAAAAGAGGTTGAGGCGCTGCTTGACCGGGCCAATATCACCGTAAATAAAAACACCATCCCGTTTGAAACAAGAAGCCCGTTCGTTACAAGCGGTATACGCATCGGCACCCCGGCGGTTACGTCGCGCGGATTCAACGAATCCGACATGCTGCTTATAGCGTCGTTCATAGCGCGCATTGTCGAGGGCGGTGAAGAAGCCGTTGAAGAGGTTAAAAAGGGCGTTTTAGCTCTTTGTGAGCAGCATCCGCTTTATTGACCGGATTCAATAAGCAAATGAGTAGAGGCGGGAAATGAACTCGTTCCCATTCCGTCGGCGGAGACCTGCTTTTTTAATGCTGACAAGCGCTTATAGAGCGCATGAACAAAACGGAATATAAGTAAAGAGGTATGGAATGAAAAAAGCAAAGGGCTTTATTGCCGAGTTTAAGAAGTTTATTTCCCGCGGTAGCGTCATAGACCTGGCCGTTGGCGTTATCATCGGCAGCGCCTTTACGGCAATCGTTACTTCCCTTGTAAACGATATTGTCATGCCAGCCATCGGCTGTATTTTTGGCGGTATTGACTTTACCAGCCTGAAATATGTCATTACCCCCGCTAGTGGGGATGTTGCGGAAGCGGCTATATACTACGGCAATTTTATTCAAAGCGTCGTTAACTTCCTGCTGGTTGCTCTTGTGATATTTATGGTAGTTAAGACGATCAACCGTTTCCATAAGAAGAAACAGGACGAGACGGAAACGGACGCCGTTCCTGCCGAACCATCCGAGGATGTCCTGTTGCTTAGGGAAATCAGGGACCTATTACAAAAGGGCGAGGAACAATAAAGGGTAACAGCTAAGAACCGTAAACGTTGTTGCATAATGGCCAAGGCGAAGACATTGCGTAAGCTTTATTGGTATTCTGCTTGAACTAATGATTAATCAGGATACGTACTGTTAAAGATAAAGCCCGCTTCTGAGAGAGCGCTGGCCCCTGTTAATCGAAGTAGTCTTAATCCCGGCTGATTGAAATCCGGGATTTTAGATATACGGAAAACTTAGCGGCGCTATAACCAATAATCAATACCCACAATCTGAGCTCAGGACTTCTATCCGTCTTGGCTGTTTAGGTATAGAGTAATGTCGTACACTATACATAAATCACCTGTTATGAATGCTGAAAAGCTTACCTTTAAATGCCATTATGCATATCATTTTACATAGTCATTTTATTTGTTTGCAGTCTTTACAGATTTCGACTATATGTTATAATCCAACCATGAAAAAAGAGTTTTATAAGAGAATAGCATTATTTGCCGTCATGGCTTCCATACTTATTACCTTCTGTGCCGCCTGCGGGTATCTGCAATCGGGATCGGGCCAAGGCGGGATTTATATTAACGAGGCAATGTCATCTAATTCGCTTACCCTTATCGATGAAAGCCTTGGCAGTGCGGACTGGGTTGAGTTCTACAACTCAACGGGCAGGCCTGTTAATCTGAACGGGTACGGTTTGAGCGACAACATAAGGGAGCCAGGCAAGTGGCGCTTTCCCGACGTTACCATTGGAGCCGGAGAGTACTTAATTGTATTTTTCTCAAAATACAGCGGTGATCTGCCCGACGGAGTGCTATGCACAGGCTTTGGCCTGAGCAGGGCGGGGGAGATAATTTGCTTTACGGATGAAAACTACAATATAATACAGCAAATGGAACTCCCTGCCCTAAAACCCGATATGTCATGGGCGCGCAGGGACGACGGAGGCTATGGCTATTGCGGCGCGGCAACGCCGGGTGAACATAATTCTACCGATATAGTTGACTCAATCGACGACGTGGTTGGGTTTTTAGGCGGCAATGGCCTCGTCATATCGGAGGTTATGCCTGTAAACGATGCCTCCTATGAATTCGACGCCGGCTATTACCCATGGCTTGAGCTTCATAACCCAACGGATAAAGAAATAAGCTTAGGCGAATATATGCTCAGCGACGATCCGAACAGGCTGGACAGATGGAGGATACCTTCAGTCAACCTTGAGCCAGGCGGATACACGGTTATCTATATAAGCGGCCGCGACAGTCAGGACGGACAGCTGCATACTTCATTTAAGCTGGGCAGCGACGAGTTTGGGGTTTATTTAACCAATAACGCCGGCGAGCTTTGCTCGTATCTGACCTGGGAGGAGGGAATATTTGACGGAGTGGCCGTGACAAGCTCCGGCTATACGGTTTACGCTACACCAGGCGCGGAAAACTCGCGCGAAGTGTTTAGCAGCCTTTCGATTACCACGATGGGAGCCGAGGACCCGATACGTATAAACGAGGTGCTCCCCAAAAATCAGTACAGTGTAATGGATTCAGACGGTGACAGGCCGGAATGGGTTGAACTTTACAACTCCTCCCAGAACAGCGTTTCATTAGGAAAGTACTATCTTTCGGATAATGTCGGCAATCATACCAAATGGGCTTTGCCTGACATAGAATTGAAGCCCGGAGAGTATCTTTTGATATATCTGTCCGGGAAGGACAGGCGCGACGGCGAACTCCACGCTTCATTTGGGTTGTCGGACCGCGACAGCGTGTTAACCCTGTTTTGTATTGACGGGATGCGCATTGACACGATAGAATTGCCCAAAAATATTGGAAAAAATGTATCCATAGGCAGGGATTCTTCCGGCAGGCAGGTGTATTATTCACAGCCTACGCCCAATGGAGAAAACAATACGCGAAGCTTTGACAGCGCTGATATGGTTCGCCTTACTGATATGAACGGATTGTATATAAGCGAGGTCTGCGGAGTTAACACCCCAAAGAGCGGCCAGGACGACTGGATTGAGCTTCATAATGCGGGCGGGAATGATATAGACCTTACCGGCTGGCATCTTTCAGACGACGTTGACAATCCGCTGGGATATACGCTGCCGGATCTAACCGTTAAAGCGGGAGGATATGCCGTAATATATGCATCGGACTCAACAAGGCCGTCAGGCAAGCCATACGTGGGTTTTGGCTTATCCGGATCCGGCGAAACGCTGATACTCAGCGACCCGAATGGTGTAGTATACGACGTGTTCCATACTGGAGCGTTGCGAAGCGGGGTGACTTCGGGCAGATTGGCCGGCATCGATAACAGGGTTTTTTTTGCGTCCGCTTCAAAAGGTCATTCAAATGATTCCACCGCATATTCGGGGTATGTTTCTGAGCCGATGTTTTCAAATCGAGAACTATACCATAGCTCCGGCTTTGAATTGTCCATTTTATGCCGGACAGCGGGCGCAACCATATATTATACGCTGGACGGGACTGAGCCTACAGAGCGGTCGAAACAATATACAGGACCGATAGAGATAGATAAGAATGCGGTTGTACGTGCGATAGCGACAGCGGATGGACGCCTTGACAGCGGGATCGCCACCTCCACCTATCTGTTTGAGGAACCTCATACGCTGCCTGTGGTATGCCTTACGTTTGATCCCGCTGACTTTTCGGCGGTTTATGCCGCCACTACTCGCGACCAGAGGGTGGAGCGCGGCGCTTTCGTTGAATACTATGAGTCTGACGGAGGACTCGGGGTTAAATTTCCATGCGGCGTTCGCGCAAACGGTTCGGGTACGCTTGTCGCTCCTCAGAAGTCGCTGGCGATAAAGTTAAGGGCTGGTTACGGGAGGCAGGAGGTCACATATCCGTTTTTTGGAGAATACGAGATCAAATCGTTTCAAAACCTTGTTTTAAGGAATTCCGGCCAGGACAGGGATGGCGCGCGGGTGCGTGACGCCGTTTGCATGAGAATGGTGGAAGGTTTGAATATAGATAATTGTGCGACAAGGCCGGTTGTTGCCTATATAAACGGCAAGTACTGGGGGATATACGACCTGAATGAAGATCAAAACGCGGATTTTCTCGCGGCTCACTATGGCGTGAACCCAGACGAGGTAGATATAATACGCAGGAATACCGGCGCCTTGGAGGGGAGCAGCGCGGATATCAAGAGGGTAAGGGATTTCGCGGGCAGCCGGAATTTATCAAATGATGAGCTGTTTAAGCAGTATCTGGAATGGGTTGATGTCGATTACTTTACCGATTACTTAATAGCGCAGATCTACTTCTGCAACGGCGATATGTTCAATCAAAAATACTGGAGGTCGCATGATTACAGAGTAAAATGGAGACCGGTTTTCTATGACCTTGACTTTGGCCTTAGCGGCTCTCAAAACTTGCTATACGATTATTTCAATCCCGTAGGCGTACCTTCCGCGAACGGCTCTTTGACGGACATGAGATTATACGTAGGGTTGGAAAAGAATGCGGAGTGGAGGGAGTTTTTTATAGAGCGATACATATATGTTATGTACAATGTATTGACGCCCGAGAGGATGGTGACGATTCTTAACGACTATGTAAAAGAGCTTGAGCCTGAAATGGAGAGGCATATTAAGCGGTGGTATTCACCACGGTCCATGGATTTGTGGAATTCAAAGGTGGAGGCTGTTAAGTCCTTTATTATGAATAGGCGCGAAAAGGCCATAAGCCAGCTTAAAGGCTATTTTGACCTCAGTGACAGTCAGATTCAGGAGTATGTTAATAAGGCTACAAAAGAACATAGTTAAAGAATCGCTCGAAATATATCAAAATTGCGTAAAAAAGCAGTTGACAAGTAAAAGATGATTTGGTAGACTAAACGGGCTGTCAGGGAGACAGCACAAAGCGCACCTTGAAAACTGTATAGTGCGAAACGCAAGAAAGAGACAGCGAGCCGGGAGAGAGACCCGGCGAAGCCGGGGGGTAGCCTCGGCGAGTCGGGGGAGACCTGGGTAAAGCCAGGCGGATCTCGGCGAAGCCAGGGGAGAGACCCTGGCGAAAGAAGAGTGGAAGGCTGGGGAGTTGAAAGATGAACCAGCTGGAATAAACAGGAATTGAACATAAGAGTTTGATCCTGGCTCAGGACGAACGCTGGCGGCGTGCTTAACACATGCAAGTCGAACGGGGCTATTTGATTTCGATTAAATAGTCTAGTGGCGAACGGGTGAGTAACGCGTGAATGACCTGACCTAAAGAGGGGGATAACAACGAGAAATCGTTGCTAATACCGCATAGGACCACACTGCCGCATGGCAGAGAGGTGAAAGGAGAAATCCGCTTAAGGAGGGGTTCGCGTCCCATTAGGTAGTAGGCGGGGTAAAGGCCCACCTAGCCGACGATGGGTAGCCGAGCTGAGAGGCTGAACGGCCACACTGGAACTGAGACACGGTCCAGACTCCTACGGGAGGCAGCAGTGGGGAA
>ERZ857984.308-NODE-308-length-65422-cov-5.816895_pt1 | contig 65422 bp, 51 predicted proteins | sample MGYA00519914_ERZ857984 | MGnify/ENA primary metagenome ERZ857984 (study PRJEB31778, sample SAMEA3449417) | human gut metagenome | biome: human gut; feature: human-associated habitat; material: faeces | place: United Kingdom | collected 2010/2012 ...
TATGTGCGCCGCAATGCTCATCGGCGCCACCTTTGCGTGGTTCACCGACACCGCAAGTACGGCGGTAAACAAAATCCAGGCGGGCAATCTTGATATAGAATTAGAGTACAGCAAAAATTTCACCGAATGGATAAAGGTGAACGATACAACCAAGCTCTTCGAGGAAAGCGCATTGTGGGAGCCCGGTCGTACGGAAGTTGTATATCTTCGTGTCAAGAACGCAGGAAATCTTGCATTGAAGTATACGCTCGGCATTTATAACCTTTACGAAAATAGAGGAAAGAATGTTGCAGGTGATTTTTATTATCTCAGCAATTTTGTGAAGTTGGGCGCAGCGGAAGCCGATGCTGCATATGCAGACCGTGCGGCGGCTATCAGTGCTGTGCAAGACAGCGCCAAAACGCTTAAGAGCATTGGGGATACCGGTGTTGTCGGTGCAGATCTTGCCGTCAACAATGAAAAGGTCTATGCAATGGTGCTTTATATGCCTACGGAAGTCGGAAACGAAGCAAACCCGAAAAACAAGTCTTGGGCAGCAAAGGTTTCCTTCGGTATAAGAGTCAGTGCTACTCAGGCAGTGTCTGAATACGATTCGTACGGCAACACCTACGATGAAAAGGCTCCCGCTGTTTTGGCGGCGGAAAGCGCCTCTTACGGAACCCACGAAATTACCGAGAATATGCAGGCAAACGGACGCTATGGCGCAGTACAGGCTGAAAGAACAGCTCAGTTTACGATCAATGCCGATGTATATGCCGTGTACAATAGGGATGCGAGCGGCACTACCGGCGGAGCCATGGCTGTTTGCGCCGACGGAGACAGCAAGGTTATCATCAATGGCGGTGATTTCCGTCAGGTCAGTGTACCTGCCGACGACCCTGTATGCGATCTGATTTATGCCCTCGGCAATGCTACGATCGAAATCAACGGCGGTACCTTCAAGGCAGTGACTCCCGCTAATACCTTGAACTGCAAGGACGGCTCCAATGCGAAGATCACCGTTAAGGGCGGTAGCTTCTATAAGTATGACCCGTCTAATCCGACCCTTGGAGACAACGAAGTTGTCGTTGCTGCAGGCTACCATGTAGTACAAGACGGCGACTGGTTCAATGTTGTTGCCGATTAACTGAAAATCACAAAGAAATCAAGTCCTCTCTGCCTTAGGGCGGAGGGGCAATCAAAGGGCATAAACTGTGTATTATGCCTTTTGATTGCCCACACAAACACAATCGAAAGGAGATACATCATTATGGGCAACGATAGCGGCGCTTTGATACTCTTGATCGTTCTGGTCGTATCTGCCTTTCTGCTGATCGTCATAAAACTCACACAGTTTGCCATCCGTTTCGGACGGGAGAAGCGGTATCTCCTAACCAAGATGATCCGTGCGGCAGACTACAACGAATATCGCTATTGGCGCAGAAAGCTCTGCTGCCTTTACCTCCGCCTTATACCGTTTGTAAATGAGCGAAATGCAGTGCGGGTATATCCTGTATTCTTCCACCGGGCAAAGCACGCAGCAAAGAAAAAACGCTCGGACGGTCTTATGCACATCCTCGCTCCCTCAATGCTTGCTATCTGCATCTGCGCTGTCTGCCTTTGCGGTGTAAGCTGGGCTTGGTTTACCGCAAGCACCTCAACGGGAACAACGGCAATTCAAGCTGCCTCCTATTCGGTCGATGTATCTGCTGAAAACGAGTCTGTAAAAATTGCATCCGAGAGCGGCACATTCACGGTTACCTTTACCACCGCAGGAAGTTATACTATCACTCTCACCCCTTCCGGCACAGCCAGCACCGGGTACTGCAAAATCAATTTTGCCGATGTTGACCACTATACCGACCAGCTCACCTCCGACAGCTTGCGCTTTACGGTAAACGCCGATGCGGACAGCAAACTGACCATCACCCCACAGTGGGGATGTTACTCCGGCACAGCCACAATTCAGGGCGGAGATGTTATCACCGTCACTGCCGACGGCTCACAGCAGAGCAATACCCAAACGCCGGACCGCAGAGTGACCACCGGGCCATCAACCGGGTCATCAACCGAGTTGTCAACCGAACCGTCAACCGAACCGTCAACCGAGCCGTCAACCGAGCCGTCAACCGAGACTACTGCTCCGACCGCACCGAAAGCACCCACAACACCGAGCAGCGCTACGACAGAGAGTGAGACCTCCACACCCGAACCCTCGGCACAATCCGAAACCCCCGACACATCCCAAAATCCTGCACCGGAGGATGCAGACTTCTCTGCGGATACAGAGAAAACGGAATTAAGTGACACACATACAAATCCATAATACTGTTTAGCGGCTATCGGAAACGGTAGCCGCTTTTTTATTTTGAAAAGTGCCGGACTTGCCGCACCGACTGTGATATGGTGTTTGGCTTGGAAAGGAGTGAAAACCGTGAACACACTTGAAAATCTGCATTACGGCAACATTGATCCGCACGAACACACCGTATCAAACGGAACAAACAAATGTGAGTTGATTGAAACCGTTGTGTGGTTCGAAACAGAACTCAGACCCGCTCTCACATAAGAGTAAAAGGCTCTGCTCGAACAGTTTTAAAAAGCGGATGCACAGGTTTCGGATAGACACGAACTGCAAGCATTTACAATCGGTTTTTGATTGGCAGCTCGCCTGATGATGTAAGTGAATGAGCCGACAACGGAATTAGAACCGTAACAAAAACACAATAATCGGAAAACGTGATCGCACGATCCTGTTTCTGTTTCGAAAATAACTATTGCTGCAGGCCTAACACCTTTGCCTCTTTTCTTTTTGCGAGTCGCCCCTGTGATTTTGTACATTTTGTAAATTCCGATTTTTCAGGGAATAGAACACCCGATACCTTTTTTCGGCATGAAAAGCAGAGGGCAAAATTACATAACCGTTTGAAAAGAGTATGAAAGACATCATCATGCTTATAAGAAAGTTTCTCTTAGTACGGAAATATTAAGCTTATTCGCCAAGATCGTGTGAGCGCGCTCCGTCCGTTTGACAGGCGGCAATCCCTTAAAATACCTTCTTTTTGAAATGTCCGCAGAAACGGTCTTTCGACCGTTTCTGCGGACATTGTTTTTTCGGCGGATCATCGGTACGGCTTTTTCGCAAACTCTTTTCGCAATCGAAATCCGGAGAGCCGCGAAGATCTGCACCCGGCGTAAATGCGCCGCAAACAGAGAAACTCCAGCCCTTTTATCCCTGTACCGGAATTTGTCGGGCAAACACTTGCAATAATCCGCGAGGTGTGATATAATACTTGCCAAAAGTCTTACTTCGTAAGTCTTTACAGTTCCGCTGTCCGCGCCGTAAGGACGCTTTATTAACGGATTTGCAAAAACACCCTTACGGGCATTTCTCCCCGGGGATAATACAACCGAATAATTTTAAAAAGATACGGTTTTGAAAAGTTGTACGCTGAGTAGATGAAAAGGAAATCCGGTTCGAATCCGGAACAACCGCCATTACTGTATTTGACGAGACCGGAGCACGCAGAAACTAGGTGAAACCATGCCCGCGGAAAGCGTGTCCGTGTGGATTTTCCACTGCATCATAAGTCAGGTTACCTGCCGTATCTTTTGGTTCAACACAGCTTTGGTGAGAAGGGTGCAGCCGATCGATCGCGCGAAAATGTTTTCGGCGCTGATTCTTCTCCCGAAAGGCAGGCATGAATCACGCCGCTTCTGCGATTTATGATCCGTTGTACTCTTTTGACCCGAAAGGTCGAAGGAGTACTTTTTATTTTACGGGCAAAGCGCGTCTTTGCAGTCGAAGAAACAACAAAAAATCTTTTTTGAAAGAATGTAAATAATGAAAAAAGCGAAGAAAAATATTATCCTGCTTATCGCCGCCGCTGCGGTGCTGATTGCCGCAGTATTCGGTCTGAACATCCAATCGGTTGACGAATATTACAGCGGCGGTGCCGACGGCAGCAGTTCGGAGATTCAGTCCCGAACCGTCACTCTCGAAATACGCTGCGATACGGTGCTGAAAAACTATGAAAATCTGGACGACCGGCTCAAATCGGACGAATATGTTCCGCCGGACGGCGTGATCCTTCCCGCGACGGAATACGAGCTTTTTGAAGGCGACACCGTTTTTTCGGTCTTAAGCCGCGCCGTCCGCGAGAAAAAAATTCAGATGGAATATCAGGGAGCCGACGGAAACGGGTACAAAACCGTTTATGTGCAGGGGATACACCATCTTTACGAATTTTCCTGCGGACCGCTGTCCGGCTGGATGTACCGCGTCAACGGCGAATTTCCGAACAAAGGCTGCTCGGATTACGAATTGAATGACGGCGATGTCATCGAATGGGCTTACACCTGCGATCTCGGGCGGGATATCGGCGGCATAGCCGGCGGAACATATGAGACCGAAATCGTCACCTGCTCCAACGCTGCCGATATCACGGTAAATCGGAAGCCGCCTATGTCGGAGGAATCGTCGACTGCGCCTTTTATTTCTTAATCTTTACAATACCAAAAGCGGAGAAAAGCTGCCGGTCATAATTCGGAGACGGGGCTTTATCAAAGCGCCGCGGTAAAGCATTCCCCTCCGTAATATACCGAAAAAGCTCACACATCGTGTGAGCTTTTCGATATTGCGTATTAACGCTCTATTTCCCCGAGTTCAGATACTCCTCGAGGCACTTGCAGAGTCTCTCGTAATCCTTCGGATAAAGGTCGCCGATCGTGCCGATGCGGAAGGTATTCTTATCCGTCAGCTTGCCGGGATAGATAACAAATCCGTCCGCCTTGAGCCGCGCGTACATATTCGCAAAGCTGATATCCCCGAGATCGAAAGTGGTGATGATGTAGGACTGCCACTTCTCCGGAACGATCGAGGTGATCCCTAGGCGGCGCATTCCTTCCATAAGCGCGTCATGGTTTGCCTGATAACGCGCTTTGCGCGCCTCAAGCCCTCCCTCAAGCTTATACAGATCAAGTGCACGGCGCAGTGCAAGCAAAACCGTGGTCGGCGAGGTGAAGCGGAATTTTCCGTCGGGATAGAGATACCGATACTGATCGCAGAGGTCAAGGCAAAGAGACTTTGAACAGCTTTCTCCTTCAAGAAGCTTTTTTGTCGCAACAACGAACGCAAGTCCCGGAAGTCCCTCGAGGCACTTGTTCGCGCTTGATGCAAGCGCATCGATGCCGAAGGCTTTCATATCGGTCTCGTATGCGGCAAAGCTCGACATGGTATCGACAAGCACGGTCTTTCCCGCCGCCTTGGCAATCCCGGCGATCTCCTTCAGCGGATTTATAAGTCCGCTTGTCGTTTCGCTGTGTACGAACATGACCGTTTTGATGTCGGGCTCCTCATCAAGCTTTTTCTGCACCGCCTTCGGGTCGATCGCCGTACACATGTCAAAGGAAAGAACCGTATATTTCTTTCCCGCCATTTCAGCCTGCCTGATCATTCGCTTGCCGTATGCGCCGTTTTCGACGATCAGCAGCTTTTCATCGTCGCGGCAGAAGGTCTGGATCATCGCTTCGACCGCATATGAACCGCTGCCCTGAAGCAATACGGTCGCATATTCGTCGGTATCTGCGCAGATCTTCGTAATATCGTTCATGATGCCGACGGTGAGCTTTTTGTATGAGTCGTCCCATGTGCAGTGATCCGCAAGCTGTGCAAGCTTGACCGAGCGGCGTGTGGTCAGCGGACCGGGAGTCAGCAGCTTATGAGGCTCCATCTCGCGCAGCTGATCGTTGATCTGCTCGATAACGCCGGGCAGCTCACGCATATCGTCGATGACATAATCTGCACCCACCTCATAGAAGCGCTCGAAGGTCTTCTTTTTCAGTGCGAGAAGCTCTTCGTCGGAGATTCCCGCACCTCGTCCTCATTAAGTCCGAGCTCGCTTGAACCCATAACAACGCCGACCGTCCATGCATCTGCCGAAAAGCCTTCCCTGATGTCGGAAACGGTATCTCCGACCTTTACGACGTGGCGGGGATCGGCAATGTCAAGCTCGCTCATGTTTTTCCACATCATGTAGGGATACGGACGGCCGCGACTCACTTCATCGGCGCAGACGCAGCAATCGGGCACATAACCCCGCTTTGCGACATGAGAGGTGATCCTGTCCATCATGGCGCGGGTGTAACCGCTTGTCGAACCTATGCAAATCCCCTGACTGCGGAGCGCATCGACAGTTTCCGTGACATAGGGCTTGACCGTGCTGTATGCAACAAGATTTTCAAGAAGCGTGCTTTCGAAAACGTTATATAATTCGTTGATATCGTCATCGGTTACGGCGTGACCGAGATTTTGCTCAAGCTCCGCCTTTATGTGCGGGATCGCGGCAAGCGCGCGGATATGGTCTATTTTGAGAAGTCCCATCGGACCTCTTGCCTCGGCGGGTGTCAGTGCAACGCCCTTGGATGCAAACGCATCGATAAATCCTTTCAGCGGCGCAAAGCAGCCGTAATCAACCGTTGTGCCCGCCCAATCGAAAATAACAGCCTCAATATGTTTCATATGACCTTTATCCTTTCTGATCATTTATCATCATTGAGTATAAGGCCGTTATGTAAAATTCAAAAGTCGGCTGATGAACAATTCATGTAAAATCGCCGCCGGGCGCTCTCCGGAGAGATTTTCCGAAATTACGGTTTCGCCGGGCAGGCAAAAATATCGGTTTATTACGCCGTTTTCTTTTTTTCGTATGCCGACCCTTCTTCGCGGGAAGATGCCGGAAATCCTTCAATGACACGCGAAATCGCGCTGCCGCGAAAAAACATCGCAGACCGATCCGCGATCTCAAATTTTATGATATAATAATGATAAAACGACTTAACCGTATTATCATTCCGACAACTATATATGCAGGTACCTAAAAACGGAAACGGAGGAATCGCAATTGGACAAAGCAAAGCTTGAGCAGTATATTACGGAGAATATGAAGTCTGTATTCGGCTATGCCCTTACCAGGCTCGGAAATACACATGAAGCCGAAGAACTTGCAAGCGATATTATCTATGAGATTATAAAATCGGCTGACAATCTTAAAAATGAGGAACGCTTTTACGGCTTCATGTGGAAGATAGCCGGAAATGTGTACGCCGCTTACCTTCGCAAAAAATCGAGAAGCACAAATCATTCGGCATATCTCGACCCGAATATGCCTGACGATTCTTCACCCGTTCCGGATAAAATCATAGACGACGATGAAAAGAATCTGCTTCACCGTGAGTTGTCATTTCTCTCAAATCAATACCGCGAAACTATGGTTTTGTACTATTTTGAAAATCTCTCCTGCTCCGAAATAGCAGTCAGGCAAAAAATCAGCACGGAAATGGTTAAATACTATTTGTTCCGCGCAAGAAAAATCGTCATGGAGGGCATGCATATGGAAAGAATATACGGTGAAAAAAGCTATAATCCCAATTATGTGAAAATTGATTTTTGGGGAACGCTGGGCGGTCAGGACAATGAATACCGGGAATTCAGCAAAAGAAAAATCAAAGGAAACATACTGCTTGCGGCGTACTACACTCCCGTAACCGTTCAGGAGATCAGCATGGAACTCGGAGTATCGGTTCCGTTCCTGGAGGACGAGATTGAGATTCTCTGCAGCCGTCAGTATCTCATACAGAAAAACGGGAAGTATCTGACCAATATTCCGATCTTTTCGCTTGAAAGCAAAAACATAATAGAAGAAAAGCTGAAATGCGTGACAAAAGCCGCCGCAGAGCGCTTCGGCGTGATCACAGATGATTTTGAACGCCGTTTCGGAAATAGATTCGCCGATAAAAATCTGATGCATTGGCAAAAGCTGCTTCTGTGTTCCGTTTTCGCTTTGGATATTAACGAAGAATACCTTACAAAGAAGTACGGAGAATTGCCCGAAACCGGTCCGTATTCCATTGTCAACGAAGGCGGCGGTCGGGGGCTGGTATGGGCATATGAAGACATCACGCCCGAATATAATGTATCCGACAAAGAAACGATTCGCGGCATCTATGAAAGCGTAGTCTCAAGTGACAAAAGAGGATTCGTAATTGCCGTAAATTTCGGTCAGACTCTGAATGCTCAGCACTTTCAGACGCATATGACCGACTCTTTGGTTGCTGTTGCGGAAGATTGCTTTGATTTCCTGCCGTCGGGATGTCGGGAAACTCTTCAAAAGCTCGGATACGTTAATAACGGTAAAGCTAATTTTGCCGTATGGACAAAGGAAGAGTATGACGAGCTCCGGGATATACTGCATAAATGTACGGAAGCAATAAAAGAACTCGACAGGCAGACTATAGACATCGCAGCGGAAGTAACCGCAGATCTTGCGCCGACGGGCATCCGCAAGACGGCAGAATACGCAGGAGCTATTAGGTACCGTTCTGAATCTCTCAAAAATCTGGTGAACGCCCTGTTCGAAGCAAATTGGATAGAAGCCGTCAAAGACACTGAAAAGCCTTCAATTTGTGTTGTGAAAAACGGGTGAGTATTTACATAATGTGATTGAAACGGCTTTTTGAAATATTCTGCCGTTTATCGGTCCGCCTCCGGCAAAACAATGCCAAATAAAAAGCACTACTCTCGAAGTGCTTTTTTTGGCTGCTGCGGTATTAAAAATGCCCCTATTCAAACTTTTATGATTATCTTTGAGAAAAACTCTATGACAACCGCCCCGAAAAGGTCGTTTGTCTCTCCGATTCCGCCTTAGCATAATCAATACAAAAAGCATCCCGATAGGGATGCTTTTATTTTGGAGGCGCCACCCGGAATCGAACCGGGGATAAAGGTTTTGCAGACCTCTGCCTTACCGCTTGGCTATGGCGCCGATAAATAACGGACACGGCTTTTTTGTAACCGAGTTACAACGCTGTGTCCGTTGGAGCGGATTACGGGGCTCGAACCCGCCACCTCGACCTTGGCAAGGTCGCGCTCTACCAAATGAGCTAAATCCGCATCGGGTGGAAACTATTCTGTTTTCATCCGCCGGAACGTTCGTTCCGGAATTGGTGCCTCCGGTCGGAATCGAACCAACGACACGGGGATTTTCAGTCCCCTGCTCTACCAACTGAGCTACAGAGGCGTAGCCGCTTCTGCGGCAAAAAAAATGGCGACCCGAAGGGGACTCGAACCCCTGACCTCTAGCGTGACAGGCTAGCGTTCTAACCAACTGAACTACCGGGCCGAATGTGGTGGGAACAATAGGGCTCGAACCTATGACCCTCTGCTTGTAAGGCAGATGCTCTCCCAGCTGAGCTATGCTCCCGTACTCCGTCGCTCTCGGCGACGATAATTATTATATCATAAGCCGATTTCTTTGTCAACACTTTTTTTCACTTTTTCGGAAATTTTATTTTTCGGTGTCGGACACGGTATTTTGAAGAAAAAATCCGTGCTTGGAGGGCGGATGTGCTGCGGGAAATCTCCGAGGAATCTCCCGAAAAATCACATCGGCGAAAACCGTTCCGATTCGATCCTAATATGGGTATCTGCGCAGTCGGGGCAATTCCGTGTCCGAAAAGCCGGACGGCGGTATTATTCCGTGAACAAGCTTCGGTAGATATCCGCAGCCGCGAACAGACTCGCCCTTTCCGGCGCGCATGCCGATCCCGCATCCGAAACGATCCGCCCCCGAAAACACGGTAAGCGTATATGCCGCCGGTTGATCGCCGCGGCGTATTTTCTCCGCATAATGGAAAGGTCATGGAAAACCGCACGGCGGCAATGCCTCCTCAACAATGTCCGCTTCCGCTTTCGATTCCGTGAAAATGCGCCGCCGTCCGGAAAGCGCGTACTTGCCTGAGCTTACCCGTTTTTTCTTCCTTTAATAAGGCTGAGGAAAGCTATTGACTTTTTTTTTATGCTGTGATATAATTTCATCTATAATAATGTAGCAAAGGCTGTGAAGGAAAGAGTAGCATATTGCTGCCTCAAAGCGATCCGGAGACGGTGTGAGTCCGGAAGGCTTATATATGTGAAGATCATTCCCGAGCCGCAGAATGAAAGCCGCGGCTGCGATGCGTTTTCCGCGCCGCAAGTCTGCGAAGCATACCGTTCCGGAGAGTCTCACGCTCTGCCGCGACCGTGCTTCGGCAAGTAGTTCCCGCCGGTGCCGCACCGTTACAGGCGGCGCATATAGATTCCGTATGCAGGCGGCGTTTTCCTTCGTCCTTTTTACGGATGAAGGATTTTTTATTTGCAAATAAAAACCGAAAGGATTCAGGTAATATATCATGTACAGAAAGGTATCGACAAGTCTCGATCCCACTGAACGCGAACGCGCGGTTCTCGATTTCTGGAAAGAAAAAAAGATTTTCGAGCGTTCCATGGAAATGCGCGACGGCGCACCGAAATACACCTTCTATGACGGTCCCCCGACCGCGAACGGCAAGCCCCATATCGGGCACGTTCTCACCCGTGCCATAAAGGACATGATCCCGCGCTACCATGCGATGAAGGGCGCATATGTTCCCCGCAAGGCAGGTTGGGACACGCACGGACTCCCCGTCGAGATCGAGGTTGAAAAGCTTCTCGGACTTGACGGAAAGGAACAGATAGAGAAGTACGGTCTCGAGCCGTTCATCGAGAAGTGCAAAGAGAGCGTCTGGAAATACAAGGGGATGTGGGAGGATTTCTCCGACACCGTCGGCTTTTGGGCAGACATGGACAACCCCTATGTAACGTACCACAACGACTACATCGAATCGGTGTGGTGGTCGCTCAAGGAGATCTACTCAAAGGGACTCCTTTACAAGGGCTTCAAGATCGTGCCTTACTGCCCGAGATGCGGAACTCCCCTCTCCTCCCACGAGGTAGCTCAGGGATACAAGGATGTCCGCGAACGTTCGGCAATCGCCAAATTCAAGATCAAGGGCGAGACCGCTTACTTTCTCGCATGGACGACGACCCCGTGGACTCTCCCCTCAAACGTTGCGCTCTGCGTGAATCCCGTCGAGAAATACGTCCGCGTAAAGCACGGCGATGATGTATTCATCCTTGCAGCTGCGCTCTGCGACCGCGTTCTCGGCGAAGGTCAGTACGAAGTCATCGCCGAATATGTCGGAAAAGATCTCGAATATACCGAGTACGAGCCGCTCTTCAATTTTGTTTCGCCCGCCGAAAAGTGCTGGTATGTCACCGTCGCGGACTATGTAACGATGGATGACGGTACCGGCATAGTCCACATTGCTCCCGCCTTCGGTGAGGACGATGCGGTTGTCGGACGGCGCTACGGGCTCCCGCTCGTTCAGCTTGTCGACCAGAAGGGCGAGATGACCGCCGAAACGGATTGGCCGGGCGTATTCTGCAAGGATGCCGACAAGCTTGTGCTCCGCAACCTCAAGGATCGCGGACTGCTGTTTGCCGCTCCCGAATTCACTCACAGCTATCCGCACTGCTGGAGATGCTCGACTCCTCTTATCTACTACGCAAGAAACAGCTGGTTTATCAAGATGACCGCCGTGCGCGACCGTCTGATAAAGAACAACGAGACCATCAATTGGATTCCCGAGTCGATCGGCAAGGGACGCTTCGGCGATTGGCTCGAGAACGTGCAGGATTGGGGCATTTCCCGCAACCGCTATTGGGGAACTCCTCTCAACATATGGGAGTGCTCCTGCGGAAACATCCATTCCGTCGGTTCGATAGAAGAGCTTCGCACTCTCGCGCCCGACTGCCCCGCGGACATTGAGCTCCACCGCCCCTTCATAGATTCCGTGACCTTCAAGTGTGACAAGTGCGGCGGCGAGATGCACCGTGTACCCGAGGTTATCGACTGCTGGTACGACTCGGGCTCGATGCCGTTTGCTCAGTACCACTACCCCTTTGAAAACAAGGAGCTGTTCGAATCCCAATTCCCCGCCGATTTCATATCCGAAGCGGTCGATCAGACGCGCGGATGGTTCTACTCGCTTCTTGCGATCTCCACGCTTCTCTTTGACTGCGCACCCTATAAAAATGTAATCGTTCTCGGTCTCGTCCAGGATGAGGACGGTCAGAAAATGTCGAAATCAAAGGGCAACGCCGTCGATCCGTTCGACGCTCTGAAGCGTCACGGCGCCGACGCCATCCGCTGGTACTTCTACACGAATTCCGCGCCGTGGCTGCCCTCCAGATTCAGCGACCGCGCCGTTACAGAGGGTCAGCGCAAATTCCTCGGAACTCTCCTCAACACATATGCGTTCTGGGTGCTCTACGCCGATATAGACAGCTTCGACCCCACGAAGTATTCGCTCTCCGACTGTGCGCTCACCGTCATGGACAAATTCATTCTTTCGCGCATGAATTCCATGGTCAAGGACGTTGACACCGAGCTTTCAAACTACTGCATCCCCGAAGCCGCGAAAGCACTCTACTCCTTTGTGGATGAGCTTTCAAATTGGTATGTACGCCGCAGCCGCGAACGCTTCTGGGTATCCGGAATGCCCGACGACAAGGTCGCCGCATATATGACGCTTTACACCTCGCTTGTAACGCTTGCGAAGGCGGCAGCTCCCATGGTGCCGTTTATCTCCGAGGATATCTATCAGAATCTTGTCCGCACCGTGGACAAGAATGCTCCCGAGAGCGTACATCTGTGCGACTTCCCCACCGTGTGCGAATCCATGATAGACAAAAAGCTTGAGGACGATATGGAATTCATCCTCAACGTCGTCGTGCTCGGCAGAAGCGCGCGCAACGGTGCAAACATCAAAAACCGTCAGCCGCTTTCCGAGATCTATGTCAAGACCGACCGCGACGTAAGCGATTATTACCGCGACATCGTAGAGGATGAGCTCAACGTAAAGAAAGCCGTATTCGTATCCGACGTTTCGGCATTCTCCTCATACAGCTTCAAGCCTCAGCTCAAGACCGTCGGTCCGAAGTACGGCAAGCATCTCGGAGAGATCAAGAAGACTCTCTCCGAGCTTGACGGAAACGCCGCAATGGCTGAGCTTGAAGAAAAAGGCGCGCTGAAATTCAGCTTCGGCGGTGATGATGTAGTTCTCACGAAGGACGATCTTCTCATTGAAGTCATGCAGAAGGAAGGCTACTATTCGGTCGCGGATCACGGAATTACCGTTGCGCTCAACATCACCTTGACCGATGCGCTTATCGAGGAAGGATACGTCCGCGAGCTCATCTCGAAGATCCAGACGATGCGCAAGGACGCGGGATTTGACGTGACCGACCACATCATGCTTTCCGTGGACGGAAACGAAAAGCTCGCCGGTGTTCTCGAGAGAAATCTTGCCGCCATTTCAAAGAGCGTTCTTGCCGACGGTTCCGACACCGACGGCGGAATCTCGAAGAAATGGGATATAAACGGCGAAAACGTGACGATCACCGTAAAGAAAATCTGACGCTTCGGCGTATTTCCGGCAGATCATGCCGAACAGGTAATATCATGGGCTGCCGCAAAGCAAGTCGCGCTTTACGGCAGCCCTTTCCCGTATAAATTTGACAGAACGGAGGAAACTCATGACATACGAAGAAATCATGCAGGCGGCACGCGAGGCGACGGAAGGAAAATGCTCCGTCTGCCGCGAATGTGACGGGCGCGTCTGCGCCGACCGTATCCCCGGTCCCGGCTCGATCGGCGACGTAGCGGCACGCAACTTTTCAACGTGGCGCGAGATCAGGCTCAACATGGACACCCTGACCGATGTAAAAAGCGTCGATACTTCGGTACGGCTTTTCGGAAGGACATTTTCACTTCCCGTGTTCGCAGGTCCCGTCGGCGCCGTAGCTTTACACTACGGCAAGAAATACGACGACGCACACTACAACGATATTCTTGTACGTTCGTGCGCCGAATCGGGGATATGCGCGTTCACCGGGGACGGCGTTGATCCCGAGGTGATGCGTTCCGCATGCAGCGCGATCGCCGAGTGCGGCGGATGCGCCGTGCCGACTGTCAAGCCGTGGGACAGCGAAACCATTGCAGAAAAATCGGCACTTGTCGAAAATTCCGGTGCATTTGCCGTCGCAATGGACGTAGACGCCGCGGGGCTTCCGTTTCTGCGGGGTAAAACGCCTCCCGCGGGGACAAAGACCGAAGATGAACTGCGCAAGATAATAGACAATTGCAAAAATCTGTTTATCGTAAAGGGAATCATGACCGTGCGCGGCGCCGAAAAGGCAATTCGCGCGGGGGCGGCGGCGATCGTCGTTTCAAATCACGGAGGACGTGTTCTTGCGCAATGCCCGTCAACGGCAGAGGTGCTGCCGGAAATCGCGAAAGCGGTCGCGGGACGCGCAAAGGTTCTCGTTGACGGAGGCATACGTTCAGGAGCGGACATATTCAAGGCGATCGCCCTCGGCGCGGACGGCGTTCTCATTGCCCGCCCATTCGTCACGGCGGTTTACGGCGGAGGGGACGAAGGCGTAATGATGTACATTGCCCGTCTGCGCCGCGAGCTTGAGGATGCCATGACCATGTGCGGCGCCGCCGATATCGCGTCGATATCGCGTGATATGATACGGATATGAAAAAACTTCACAACATCGACCCGGTGTTCGACGAAAATTCCGAGATACTCATACTCGGATCGTTCCCCTCGCCGAAATCGCGCAGTGCCGGATTCTACTACGCCCATCCGCAGAATCGGTTTTGGCGCGTGATCTCCTCGGTATACGGGTGCGGCGAGCCGCACACTACCGAGGAAAAGAAGGATTTTCTTCTCGGGCACAAAATCGCGCTGTGGGACGCCGTCGCTTCATGTGAGATCGAGGGGGCTGCGGATTCGAGCATACGCGGCGCGGTGCCGAACGATCTTTCGATCATACTCTCGCACTGCCGCATAACAAAGATATTCACAAACGGCACTGCGGCGCACACGATGTACCGCAGGTATCAGCTTGAGAAAACCGGAATCGATGATATACGCCTGCCGTCAACAAGTCCGGCGAATGCGTCATGGAGCCTCGACCGACTGCGCATGGAATGGAAAAACCGTATTTTCGGATAGTCGCTCCTCCCGTCAGGGCGGCATTTCAAACAAAGGCTGTGACCCCCGTAACCGATGCGCAACTCACTGAGACATCTTTTTTCGCAGCTTGTGCCTCAGACAAAAACTCCCCGGAGCAGAAATGCTCCGGGGAGTTTTTATCGATTAAGATGCAGCGATCGGCGCCGCCGAATCAGGGAATTGTACCAAACATTCGAAGATGCGCCCGGTATTTCGGATATGTCCGAGCAGCTGTGTTTTCGGCAAGCGTCTTATTCGAGTTCCAGCCCGCCTGTATAAAGCTGATAGTACTTTCCGTGCTCTCCGATAAGCTTTTCGTGGTTTCCGCGCTCGATTATCCGTCCGTGCTCAAGCACCATGATCACGTCGGAATTGCGGACCGTCGAGAGCCTGTGCGCGATAACGAAAACCGTTCTGCCGTGCATCAGCTTATCCATGCCGTGCTGAACAAGCGCCTCAGTGCGTGTATCTATCGACGAGGTCGCTTCATCGAGTATCATAACGGGCGGATCAGCCACCGCGGCGCGGGCTATCGAGATAAGCTGACGCTGCCCCTGCGAGAGATTTGCGCCGTTGCCCGTGAGCATCGTATTGTATCCCTCGGGCAGTCTTCTTATGAAGTCGTCCGCGTTGGCAAGACGCGCCGCCGCGTACACCTCTTCATCCGTCGCGTCAAGCTTTCCGTAGCGTATATTCTCCATCACCGTTCCGGTAAACAGATTCGTATCCTGAAGGACGATGCCGAGCGATCGGCGAAGATCGTCCTTCTTTATTTTGTTTATATTGATACCGTCGTAGCGTATCTTTCCGTCGGCAATATCGTAGAATCTGTTTATAAGGTTCGTTATCGTGGTTTTGCCCGCGCCCGTCGCGCCGACAAAAGCGACCTTCTCGCCGGGATTCGCGTACAGCGTGATATTGTGAAGAACGTCCTTCCCTTCCTCGTAGGCAAAATCGACATTGTCCATTGTGACGGCGCCCTCGACCTTTGTATAGGTGATGCTGCCGTCGCCGTGGGGATGCTTCCACGCCCACACGCCCGTGCGCTCCGGAGTCTCGGTTATATTGCCGTCGCCGTCCGTTTTCGCATTCACGAGAGTTACATATCCGCCATCCTTCTCAGGCTCGGTATCCATAAGATCGAATATGCGTCCCGCGCCCGCAAGCGCCATTGCGATCGAGCTTACCTGCTGCGAAAGCTGTGTGATCGGCTGCGTGAAGCTTCTCGAAAGCTGAAGGAACGAAACTATCGCGCCGAGTGTCAGTCCGCCGATACCCGAGATCGCAAGCGCGCCGCCCGAGATCGCAAGTATTACATACTGAAGGTGGGACATATTTCCCATGATCGGCATGAGGATATTCGCGTATTTATTCGCGGCGAAAGCATTTTCGTAAAGGTCGCCGTTGAGCTTATCGAAATCCTCTTTGGCGTGTTTCTCGTGGCAAAAGACCTTGACGACCTTCTGTCCCGCGATCATTTCCTCAATATATCCGTTGACCGCGCCGAGCGAGGTCTGCTGCTTCATGAAGTACTTTCCGCTCGAAGCCGCAATGTTCTTCGTCGAGAAGATTATAAGTGCTACGGTGACTATTGCGATAAGAGTGAGGATCGGACTGAGCGAGATCATTGCGCAGAACACCGTCACAAGAGTGATAAGAGACGAGAACGTCTGGATAAGGCTCTGCGAGATCATCTGTCTGAGCGTATCGGTATCGTTCGTATATCGGCTCATTATATCGCCGTGCGCGTTGGTGTCGAAATATTTGATCGGCAGATGCTGCATTTTTTCGAACATTTCGTCTCTGATATCGCGGAGAACGCCCTGCGACACAACGACCATTATCTGAGAATGAACCGCGGTCGAAATTATACCGATAAGGTATATTCCGCCCATTATTAGCACAGCGCGGAGAAGCGGCGCAAAGTCGGGTGAGCTCTGAGATGTCATCGGAACGATGTAGTCGTCGATCAGCGTCTCGAGAAACATCGAGCCGGCGACGGCGGTAACGCTCGACAGCATCACGCACACAAGAACTATAAACATGACTGTTTTATGATGTCGGAAAATATAGCCGAGAAGACGTCCGACCGTTTTCGGGTCGATCGACTTGACCGCCGCCATGCCGCGCGGTCCACCCTGACCGTGGTGTCCGGGTCCCCTCATCGGTCCGCCGGGTCCCCTCATGGGCCTGCCCTTATTCATCGTCCCCGCCTCCCTTCGTCTGAGACTCGTACACTTCGCGGTATATTCCGCTGCGTGCGACAAGCTCGTCATGCGTGCCTACATCGGACACACGTCCGCCGTCGAGAACGATTATCCGATCAGCATGCTGCACCGACGATATACGCTGCGCAATGATTATCTTTGTAGTATCCGGGATATCTTCGGCGAACGCACGGCGTATCGCCGCATCGGTGGCGGTATCCACCGCGCTCGTCGAGTCGTCGAGAATAAGTATCTTCGGCTTTTTCAGTATCGCGCGTGCGATGCACAAACGCTGCTTCTGTCCCCCGGAAACATTGGTTCCGCCCTGTTCTATATAAGTGTCATATCCGTCGGGGAAATCTCGGATAAAGGAATCCGCCTGCGCGAGTCGGCATGCCGCGACAAGCTCCTCATCCGTTGCGTTTTCGTTGCCCCAGCGAAGATTGTCCTTTATCGTGCCGGAGAAAAGCTCGTTTTTCTGAAGCACCATTGCGACGCTGTCACGAAGCGTCTTTATATCGTAATCGCGCACGTCGCATCCGCCGACCGAAAGCGTGCCTCCGGTCACGTCATAGAGTCTCGGGATGAGCTGAACGAGCGTCGTCTTTGACGATCCCGTACCGCCTATGATACCGACCGTCTGACCCGAGGCAATGTCAAGGCTGACATCCGAAAGGCACGCGGTGCCTTTCCTTCCCGCATACGAAAACGATACATTTTTGAAGCTGACCGAGCCGTCCCTCACCTCTGTTACGGGGTCGGCAGGGCTCTTAATCGTGCTCTCCTCATCGAGGACCTCGACTATACGCTCTGCGGAGGCTCTCGATATCGTTATCATTACAAGCACCATCGACACCATCATGAGGCTCATGAGTATCTGCGAGGCATATGAGATCATGCTCGTAAGCTGTCCCGTCGTCATCGCGCCCTCGGCGCCCTGCCCCTTTATTATAAGGTTGGCTCCGAACCACGATATCAAAAGTATCGAGCCGTACACGGCAAGCTGCATGAGCGGTCCGTTGAAAGCGAGTATCCTCTCGGCGAGAGTGAATTCGCGGTAGATATCCTCCGATGCGTCCTTGAACTTTGCGGTTTCGTGATCCTCGCGGACAAACGCTTTTACGACACGGATTCCGCGGAGATTTTCCTGAACGATGCGGTTCAGGTTATCGTACTTTTTAAACACGCGGTTGAACACCGGGAACGCGCTCTTCATCATTATAAACAGTCCGATGCCGAGGATCGGCGTGGTAACAAGAAACACAAGCGCAAGCTCGGCATTCACGCTGAACGCCATAACGAGAGCAAAGATCAGCATTGCGGGACAGCGCACCGCTATGCGGATGATCATCTGAAAAGCGTTCTGCACGTTGGTGACGTCGGTCGTCATACGGGTGATTATGCTCGACGCGGAAAATTTGTCTATATTCGCAAACGAATAATCCTGAACCCGATAAAACATATCGTGACGCAGGTTTTTCGCAAATCCCGCACCGGCCTTCGCGCAGAATCCGCCCGACAGCGCTCCGCAAAGGAGCGACACCACGCAGCATCCCACAAGCAGCGCTCCGGTTTTCAGTATGTCGGGCAGACTTCCGCGGTTGATTCCGCGGTCGATAAGCACTGCCATGAGCATCGGTATTATTACCTCAAGTATTACCTCGAATGTAACGGTTATCGGTGTAAGTATCGCGGCAGCCTTGTATTCCCGTATACATCCGGCAAGCTTCTTTATCATATTTTCTTCCCCTTCCCCAAACAGTTCGGACCATCCCCGGGCCCCATCTCGCCGTCGCATTTTTCAAGATTTTGCTTCATTCGCTCCGCAACGGAAATAAACATCGCAAGCTCCTCCTCCGGTATCCCGTCGGTTATCAGCTTTTCCGTTTCGACTCTATCGTTTTCCATTTTCTCGAGAAGCTCGAGCGATTTCTCGGTAAGCGTCAGCTTTTTCAGCCTTGCATCGCATTCGACGCTTTCCCTCTTTATAAGTCCCTTCTTTTCCATAAGCGAAAGAATATTCGAAACCGTGGAACGTCTGACGTTGAATCGCTCCTCGAGATCGCGCTGGAACACGTCGCGGTCGCTGTTATGGGCAAGGTAAACTATCACCCAGCCGTTCATTCCGGTCACGCTTTCCGTCTCCGCGTGAGATGCCGAATTATTGATATGACGCCGTATCAGATTCGAAAGTATCCGTATTTCAAATCCGATCGACTTTTTTTCGTTACTGTTCAAGAAAATAAGCCTCCTTTCCCGGTTTTATGTTAGGGTGCTAACTGTAAGCGTGCTTACATTATATCGAATCAGAAAAGAGGTTTGGTTAATTTCCGTGATATATTTTCCGAACAATTTATGAATTCTCGGGAAAGAGTTTCCGGTACATCGATACCATTTCCGAACGGCTGATGACATACGGGGAATTCGCGTAGTTCGCCGCGTTCTCCGTGCGCGAAACAAAATCGGCGATCTCGTCATCGGTGAGCTCAAAATGCACCTCTGCCATCTCGGGGATTCTCTTTATCATCTCCTCAGCGGATGCGCCGGCCGCGCAGAAAAGTCGTTCAAGCTTTTTTGCCCCCTCCGGAATGCTCATGTTAAGGCGGATATACTCCCCCTCAAAGGCACCGCAGGCGCGTCCGTGCGGCACGCCCTTCTCCATTGTAAGGTTGTACCCGAGCGGATGCGGGAATCCCGTTCCCGTCACTGCGATCGCGCATCCTGCAAGATTCGACGCTCTCATGAGGCGTTCCCGCTGAATTTCCGTGAAACCGCCGACATCGGTTTCTCCTTCGCCGTCCTCGCCGCAAAACAGCACCTTCCATATCTCCGATGCGGCTTCGAGCGCTGCGTCCTCGCTGTACGGCGTGGATTTCGGACTGAGAAACGACTCGATCCCGTGAGCAAGCGCGTCAAGCGCACAGCTCACCGAATAATCTCTGCCGAGCGATCGGGTATAGCGATAATCGACAAGTGCCGAAATCGGATAGCTGTATGGTGATTTGAAGGTACGCTTCTTCCTTGCGGAATCCACGCTGAGTATCGAATACGGATTCGCTTCACTGCCCGTTCCGGCGGTCGTGGGTACTGCAATCACGGGCAGAGGCAGATTCACGCATAGCGCAGGATCGAATATATCCTCGGGGAATGCAAGTTCATTTTCTGCAAACGCCGCGATCGCCTTTGCAGCATCGATCGCGCTGCCCCCGCCGATGCCGATCACGGTATCCGCGCCGAAGGCGCGGGCTTCGTTTCCGGCGCGGTATGCGCTCCCGACCGAAGGATTTTCCGTAACTCCGTCGAACACCGAATACGGAATCCCGGCACCGTCAAGCACCGCCGTCACATCCGAAAGCGCACCTGATGCCTTCGCTCCGTGCTTTCCCGTCACGATAAACGCGCGCTTTGCCGCGGTCAGGTGCTCGGGATTTTCGGCAATTACATTTTTTGAGATATACATCTCGGTAGGAATATTTTTCGGCATATCGCACCCTCCGAATCCATATATGTATTTTAAATTACAAAAACCGCCCGTATGAAACGGGCGGTTTTTTCAGCCTCAGATAAGCTCTTTGACTTTGGAGCTCTTGCCGACTCTGTCACGCAGATAGTAAAGCTTCGCACGTCTTACCTTACCGTGACGGACTACTTCAACACTGTCCACGCGGGGAGAGTGTATCGGGAAAGTCTTTTCAACTCCGCAGCCGTAAGCTACATGACGAACGGTAAAGGATTCCGAGATCCCGCCGCCGTGCTTTGAAATAACCGTACCCTCGAAAATCTGAATTCTCTCTCTCGTTCCCTCGATAATCTTGTTGTACACCTTAACGGTATCACCGATCTCGAAAGCCGGAACGGTCTCTTTGAGCTGTTCGCTTGTAAAAGCAGTAAGCTTGTCCATTACACAAAACTCCTTTCTTTTAGTCATAGAGCATTCATGCACAGCTGCAGCGGACTGCTCCGTTCCCGCGCTTTATACGCAAGCCTAAAGATTATACCATATTCAAGCGGAAAATGCAAGTGCTTTCCCGAAATTTCCTGGAGGAATTTTGCGCGTCGCAAACGGTGCGGCAAAAAAAGGTTCAAAAACATCGAAATCTCCCCAAATGAAAGGCAAAACTGCCAAAAGCCGTGGCGCTTAGGCAGACGGCATTTCGTGATCTGCCCGCGCAGTCGCAGCAGAAACGGCGCCGGGAGAATCTCCCGACGCCGCGTTTCTTTTGATTTTTACTTCATTCTCTCTTCGAGAGCTTTTCTGCCTTCCTCATATCCGGGCTTTCCGAGAAGCGCAAACATATTCTTCTTGTATGCCTCGACTCCGGGCTGATCGAACGGATTTACACCGAGCATATATCCGGAAACCGCACATGCGAACTCAAAAAAGAACACAAGATTTCCGAAGGTCTTTTCACTGCGGTCCGGGATCTCGATAACGGTGTTCGGCACTCCGCCGTCGTTGTGGGCAAAGAGAGTTCCGAGCATTGCGGTACGGTTGATATCGTGGATCTGCGTACCCGAAAGAAAGTTGAGTCCGTCAACGTTTGCCTCGTCGTTCGGAACCTCAACGTTATCCACCGCATTCTGAACATCGATAACTGTCTCAAAGAGATTTCTCACGCCGTCCTGTATGTACTGACCGAGAGAATGAAGGTCGGTCGAGAAGATAACGGACGCCGGGAAGATTCCCTTGTTGTCCTTGCCCTCGCTCTCGCCGTAGAGCTGCTTCCACCACTCGCAGAACATCTGCGCTGCAGGCTCGTAAGCCGCAAGGATCTCGGTAGTTTTGCCCTTTCTGTAAAGGATGTTGCGGATCGCCGCATAACGGAGCGAAGCGTTGTCTGCAAGAGGTGCGCTGAGGTACTTCCCGCGTGCCTCGGCAGCGCCCGCCATCATAGCGTCGATGTCGCATCCGGCAACTGCGATCGGGAGAAGTCCGACAGCGGTAAGAACGGAATAACGTCCGCCGATATCGTCCGGAACAACGAAGGTCTCATATCCCATCTCGTCGGAGAAAGACTTGAGCGTTCCGCGTGCACGGTCGGTCGTCACGAAAATGCGCTCGCGTGCGCCGTCCTTGCCGTACTTCTTCTCGAGAAGCTCACGGAAGATGCGGAAGGTGATCGCAGGCTCGGTGGTCGTGCCGGATTTCGAGATGACGTTGATGCACACGTCGCGTCCCTCGCAGATGCGGAGAAGGTCTGCAAGTGCGGATGCGCTTATGGAGTTTCCGGAGAAGTAAACGTCGGGGGTGTCCTTCTTTAAGTTATTGTACACCGGAGACTTTACGAATTCGATTGCGGCGCGCGCACCGAGATAAGAACCGCCGATACCGATGACAACGAGAACGTCGCAGCTCTTCTGAATCTTTGCGGCTGCGGTCTTTATGCGGGCAAACTCTTCCTTATCGTAATCGACGGGAAGATCAAGCCAGCCGAGAAAATCGGAGCCGGCTCCGCTCTTGTCCATAACGGTTTTTCGTGCCGCCTCAAGCTCCGCTTCCATCTGAGCGACCTCGTTCGCGCGAACAAAGGGAGAGAGAAATTTTTCGTTAAGTTTGATCATTTGAAAATTCCATTCCTTTTCAATTTTGTTATTGAAACAATGATACTACAAAATCCGTTTTTTTTCAATATCCCCCGCTGAATTTTTTTCTAAATAAGAAGAAAAGATCGAATTATCCTCATGAGTATACCGCCGTAGCTTATCTTGGCGACGCCCTCGGCGGCGAATATTCCGCCCTCTCCGACGGTTTCATCTCCGCATTTATAGATAACCCTGCCGACGCACTCCCCTTCGGCGATCGGCGCGGCAAGCTCCTCCGGAAGCTCCGTTTCAACCGTAATCCTGCCGCGCTTCGACGATTCGAGAAGTGCGCTGAATTCGCCGTATCTGCACGCGCACGTTTCGCTCACTCCGCCCGTGACGCGGACATTCCCCGCATCGGCTCCGCCGTCGCTGTAGACGAAATAGTTTGCAAAGCCCCAATCGAGCAGAGTTTTTGCCGCCTCGTTCCGCACATCTCTCGTCGGAGCGCCCATTATGACCGCGATCAGGTGCATGCCGTCTCGCTCCGCCGTTGCGCTTATGCAGAATTTCGCCTTCGAGGTCGATCCGGTTTTCAGTCCCGTTGCGCCGCTGTAAAAGCGGATGAGCCTGTTCGTGTTCGTAAGTCCGAATGCGCCGTCGCGTATCGTATCCATCCATATCGAGGTGTATTCGAGTATCTTTTTATGCTTCAGAAGCTCGCGCGACATCAGCGCTATGTCATACGCGCTCGTCACATGGTTCGTCACGTTATCGTCAAGCCCGGTCGGATTTTCAAAGCTGCTCGACTCCATGCCGAGCTCCTTCGCCCTCTCGTTCATGCGGACGACAAACGCCTGCACGCTGCCCGACACGCGCTCCGCAAGAGTGACCGCCGCATCGTTCGCGGAGGCGATAATAACGCTCTTCAGAAGGTCCTCGCACTTCATCTCCTCGCCCGGCTCGAGATAGACCTGCGAGCCGCCCATCGACGCGGCGTATTCGCTCACCTGCACTTTATCCTCGAGAGAAAGCTGTCCCGCGTCTATCGCCTCCATGACGAGAAGCAGCGTCATTATCTTCGTAACCGACGCCGGAGGCAGGGCTTCGGCTGCGTTTTTTGCATAGAGCACCTCTCCGGTCGCCGAATCCATAAGAAGTGCCGACAGCGCGTCCACGTCAAACGGCGCTTTATCCTCAACGGCAGCTGCCGACGACGTTGAGGGCAGCGAAAGAAGCACCGTTATCACGCACAGAAGAAGCGATATGCTTTTCAATAAAGTTTTCATACATGCCGTCCTTTACCTGATAAATTCGGTACATTATATTCGGACGCGCTGTCTTATAGAACGGCAAAGGAAAAGGACCGGCGCGGAGAATGTCTCTCCGATGCCGATCCTTCGGACTCCTTTATTACCGATCAGTGGGCAAGATGCCTCTCGAGCCAGATCATGCCGATCTCGAAAGCATCGGCCAATCCCGATTTCATATCCTGCTTAACGATTCTCTCCGTTGCCGGAAGTGTCGTATCGTTATTCACTATCTGTATCAGTATCTTGTCGGGAACTTCTTTTCCGTTATATTCTTTGGCAGTCATCACCGTCATACGGAGCGTGTATGCTTCTTCAATGCATCCGTAGCAAATCATGTTTCCCTCACGCACGAGCGGACGTCCCTTATAAACAAGGTATTCCCCGTCAGCAACGGCAATGGGCGCAGTATTATCAGCCATGTCTTGTCCTCCCCATTAACAGTATTATATATCATTGTATATTGTACTACAAAATCCGGTGAATGTCAAGAAGTTGTTTGAACGCCGCACAAGCGCTCCGTTTCCGCAGCGCAGTAAAGGCGAAAAAAGCCGTCAGGAGATGAAATCGGTGCGGTTTGATCTGTCATTCTCGGGCACGGAAATACCGCTTTTTTCCTTTCCCGCTTCGATGCAGCGCAGCAGCCACGCCATATTATGCGCAAGATTCCGCATTGTCTGGAGTCCCTCGAGGTCCCGTCTCACGTCATCCGGAGTGCTTCCGTGCACCATGTTCCAATACGAGGACGAAACGACGGGCATTTCGGCTATCGTGAAATACTTGTTGAGAACATCGACGGATGCGGTCGTTCCCGCGCGGCGCGCCGAGGCTATCGCCGCACCGGGCTTGTGCGCAAAAACCTTCCGCGATGAGTAGAACGCGCGGTCGAGGAACGAGAGAATACGGCCGGACGGGTGGGCATAGTACACGGGCGTACCGAAAACGAATCCGTCCGCATCGGCGGCACGGGCGGTGAATTCATTTACCCCGTCGTCCCCGTATATGCACTTTCCGAGATGCGCGCACGCTCCGCAGCCCGTGCAATCGCAGATCGCGTCGGTGCCTATATGAAATATTTCCGCCGAAATTCCTTCGCTCTCAAGTACAGACGCGATCTCGGAAAGAGCCTCATTTGTACATCCGTTTCTTTTCGCACTTCCGTTCAAAAGCAATACTTTCATCAATAAAACCCGCCCTTCATAATATTCGCCGCGATACGGCGTAGTATGTACGGTCACAAAAAAGGCACGCGCGGCGTGCCTCAGCGGGCGCAGTGCGCACCGCAGAAAACCCTTTTCGAATTCTCCGGGAAACCCTCTACCACTTTATGCCGAGAGCCTTCTCCGCATGACGCTTTATTGCAGCAAAAGTTTCATCGCTGAGATGATGCTCGATCTTGCATGCGTCGGCATCCGCCGTCTCCTCGTTGACTCCGAGCGCAACAAGGCAGCGCGTAAGCACGAGATGACGCTCGTATATCTTACCCGCAAGATATTTTCCCTCGTCGGTGAGGAAAAGATGACCCTCGCCGTCCGCCGTTATATATCCGCCGTTTTTCAGAAGTCCGATCGCGCGGCTCACGCTCGGCTTGGAGAATCCCATATATTCTCCGACATCTATCGCCCGGACATACGGATTTTTCTGCGAAAGGATCAGTATCGTTTCAAGATACATCTCACCCGATTCCTGCAAATGCATTAAAAAACTCCCCTGATCATTGAGATATAAACAGCATAACACAACTTTCTCGATTTTTCAAGCCGAAAATATAAACTATTTTCCCGCACCCGAAATAAAGGACATGCCGAGAGGACTTTCCCTGTATTCTTCGACAGATCCGAAGAAGACGTCACGGCTCCCGAGATGAAGTATATGACGCGCGTACTGCACGGCGGCGGATATATCGTGAGAGATCATTATGACCGTCACGCCGTCGTCCTTGTTGAGCGAATCTATCAGATCATACATCCGTGCGCTCACCTTCGGGTCAAGCCCGGAAACAGGCTCATCGAGGAGCAGCATCTTGTCGGCTGCGCAGAGCGCTCTTGCGAGAAGCGCGCGCTGCTTCTGCCCGCCCGAAAGGCGGCAGAAGGATTCATCCGCGATATCCGATATCCCCATTCGCGCCATGCTGTCGGCTGCACGCATTTTCTGCGCTTTGGTATAAAACGGCCGGTACGGCGCACCCGCGACGCATCCCGACTGCACAACCTCCCGCACCGAAGCCGGGAAGTCACGGCGCGAAAGCTCCTGCTGCGGAAGATATCCTATCGAATTCTTTCCGAGTCCCTCGCCGAATACGATCTCTCCCGCAAGAGGAGGGATCAGTCCGAGCAGGGTTTTCATAAGCGTGGACTTTCCGGAGCCGTTCTCTCCGACAATACAGAGGTAATCCCCCGCCTCCACGCTGAAATCGAGTCCTTCAAGCACGGTCTTTCCCTCATATCCGAGCGTAAGACCGCGGCAAACAAGCTGCGGCATCTGTCTTTTCCTTTCGCAAAGTCAAGGCTTTTCGGAATCGGCTCAAATCATCAATATGAACCGAAGCAGCGCCGCTGAAGTGCGGCGCTGCTTTAATTATATCCCCGAGCAAACCTTTTGTCAACTTATTTATCGAGAAGCGCGGCGATCTCCTCTTTTTCTCTTCCGCCGACCGCCTTTGTGATAACCTCGTTTCCGCGGACAACGATGAGAGTCGGAATGCTCAGTATGCCGAAGCGCTCCGCAAGGCTCCCCTCTTCATCGACATTTATTTTTCCGACCGCCTTTGTCCCGTCGTTGAGCTCGTCGGCGACTTCATCGACAAGCGGCGACACCATACGGCACGGACCGCACCACGGCGCCCAGAAATCGAGAAGAAAGGTCTTACCGGAATTCACCACTTCGCTTTCGAAATTTTCGGATGTGATCTTAATTGCAGGCATTTTCGTGTTCTCCTTTTTTCTTATATTATTTCCGCATCAGGCGGCATAATACGTTTTCAAAGAAAGTCAAAAGGCCGCCGTGCAATGCGCGGCAGCCTTTTTTCGTTTTGTAATATGTGCTCGGGAATCCGCCGCGGCAAAATCCCGGCACAAAATCTTCACTTACGCCTTCGGATGAAGAGTACCGCGGATAATACGGCAGCCGTGAGCAGGAACGCCGGGGTTGAACTCGCGGGTGATGTTCTCCCACTTCTGACCGTCGATAACATCCTCGAAATCGAATGCGTATCCGGTGTCGAGAGTGATGCCGAACTTGAAGAAGTCGCAGCATACTGCGCGGTAGGACTCGCCGAAGTTGATGAATGCGAAGGAGTAGGTGCCGTTGTCAAGATGCTTCAGGAAGCAGTAAGTATCATCGCCGGGATTGCCGATGAGGGCGGGAGTTCTCGCCTCGGTATCCTGGTTGATTCTGATAAGCTCCTTGTTGGTGAGGGTCTTGAGAGTAGCGTCGCTCATGTTGCGGATATCGCAGCCGATCATAAGAGGAGATGCGAAGTAGCACCAGAGAGCGAAGTGTGTAAGATACTCTTCGTCTGTGCATCCGGAAACCGCAACATTTCCCTTACCGTACATACCGGTGATGAGCATATCGATATCGTTGAAGCACTGCGGACCGCTGAAGGGCCAGTTATCGGTCTGGCTGAGAACGAGATTCTTTACGCTGCCGAAGCTGTCGTTGATATCGCCGGTGGAACGGAAGATGTGCGCGCCGGTGGAGCGGATCCATCTGTGAACGTTCTCTGCGCCCCAGTTGCATGCGGAGAAGAGAATGTCGCGTCCGGTGGACTTGAGAGCCATGGACATTCTGTTGTAGAGGAAGTATCCGTCGTGCTCGGGCTTGTAGCAGTTGTCGTACTTGAGGAAGTCAACGCCCCAATCAGCGAAGGTCTGAGCGTCGATGAACTCATTGTTGTAGCTTCCCGGATAGCCTGCGCAGGTGAGAGGACCGTCGCAGGAGTACATACCGAACTTGAGTCCCTTGGAGTGAACGTAATCAGCAAGAGCCTTCATTCCGCTCGGAAACTTCTCGGGATCGGGAACGATGCGTCCGTCCGCTCCGCGCTCACGGAGAGACCAGCAGTCGTCGATAACAACGTAGTTATAGCCTGCGGCAGCAAGACCCGTGTCCACCATTGCATCTGCGGTTTCCTTGATGAGGTCCTCGGAAATGTTCGTACCGAAGGTGTTCCATGAGTTCCAGCCCATCGGAGGTGTGTTAACTAACATAATTGTCTCCTTAAGATATGTAATTTCAATTTATTTGTCCGGGCGATCCCGGTCGGAATTTATGTTAGCATATCCGGAAACCAATGTCAAGTAAAAATCATTTTTTTACGAAAAAACTTCGGTTTGCCGATTATTACTGTCATTTTTTTACGAAAACGGCGTTTCGGGGCATGTTCAGGCTCAAAAAAGCGACGGCGAAACAACGGCACGGCAGAAGAAGGTGCGACAAATCCGCCGTTTTCGTCGGTGAAAGGTTTTAATATTTTATATATTGAAAAAAATCGTCCGACGTGGTATACTTTATATTGCGTTATACTCTATATTAATGGTGAGTTTCCGCAAAATCAAATGATTCCGCGAGGACGCGGATAATAAACATTACCCGGAGAAAACCTTGAAAAAATTCAGAGAAGCAGAAAACAAAGTACGTCTTTTCGGGAGAGATATTCTTTCCTCGCCCGGAATGCAGAAAGAAAAAGGATATATACAGCACGGCAGATTCAGCGTATACGCGCACTCCTTCCTTGTGGCATCGCTCTGCGTCTACATAGCCGAAAGGCTCTCCCTCAGGCATGACACACGCTCCCTCGTCAGAGGCGCGCTTCTTCACGACTATTTCCTGTACGATTGGCACACGCCCGACAAATCCCACAGACTTCACGCTTTTTCCCACGCCGGACGCGCGCTTGAAAACGCGCGGCGGGATTTTCGTCTGAACAGGATAGAGAGAAACATGATCCGCTCGCATATGTTCCCGCTCAACAAATCCGTACCGAAATACCGCGAGAGCATAATCCTGTGCGCCGCTGACAAGCTGTGCGCGGTCGCCGAAACCCTGCGCGCTCTGTTTCCGCCGAAAAGCAAAGCTTAAAGCCGCCGTGCGGCTCAAATGAATAAACCCGAAAGGAACGCGGTAAAATGAAAGTACTTATTCTGAGCTGTGACACCGGGCAGGGACACAACAGTGCGGCACGCGCCGTGTTTGAAGCCTTCGATCGCCGCGGGAATGTATGCGAAATGTTCGATCCGCTTACTCTCGGACGAAAGAAATCCGCACATATCGTCTCGGCTACCTACAGCGGAATGTTGCGGAAAGCGCCGGCGGTGTTCGGTGTGCTCTACCGTGCCGGGGACATATACAGCTCAACCGGAATAACATCACCGATATACCGCGCGAATACGCATTACGCAGACAGCCTGCGAGAGTACATCACGTCGAACTCCTTTGACGCGGTCGTTAGCACTCACCTCTTTTCAATGGAGGCGCTGACCGCGATCCGCCGCAAGCCGGATTTTCATGTACCGTGCTTCGGCGTGCTCACCGATTACACGCGCATACCGTTTTTCGCCGAGACCGATCTCGACGGGTATTTCATCCCGCACGACGATCTCATGGACGAGATGACCGTCAAGGGAATGCCGGAAGAGCGTATTTTTGCAACGGGCATCCCGGTCAGTGCAAGGTTTGCAAATCACACGGACAAAGACGAAGCCCGCGAGATTCTCGGCATACCGCATGACATTCCGGCAATTCTCGTCATGAGCGGAGGAGTGGGATGCGGACACATTGTCAATCTCTGCCGAGAATTTCTGAAAAAGAACGACACCGATTTTGTGCTGCGGGTTCTGACCGGAAAGAACACCGCGATGAAAAAGGAGATAGACGAAACCTTCGGCGGCGACGGTCGGATACAGACCGTGCCCTTCACCGAACGTGTAAATCTGTACATGAACGCATCGGACGTCATGATATCCAAGCCGGGCGGACTTACGAGCACCGAAGCCGCGGTTGCGAACATCCCGCTCGTCCATCTGCTTGCGTACACCGGATGCGAGACGAAAAACATCGAGTTCTTTTCCGAAAGGGGGATCTCGCTCCGTGCGGGCAATGTAAAGGATGCGGTTCACTGCGCGTGGAATCTGATAGATGACAAAAGCCTTGCGGACAGTATGCGCGAGATGCAGAGAAAATATATCGCGCCCGATGCCGCCGACCGGATCGTATCAAAGGTGATATCGTATGTCTGAAAACGAAACGCTGCTGTGGATAATATGGATAGGCGGAGGCTTTCTCCTCGGGAGTGTGATGTTCAGCCGTCTGATGCCCCGCCTGATCCTGAAAAAGGACATCGCCGCACTCGGGCGGGATCACAATCCCGGAGCGTCGAACGTATTCGTAAACTGCGGTATTCCGATGGGGCTTCTTTGCCTGACGCTCGACATGTTCAAGGGATTTTTTCCGGTGTACATGGCGTGCAGGACGGTCGACATCCGTGAAATATACTTTGCTGCGGTGATAGCCGCGCCCGTGCTCGGGCATGCAATCGCTCCGCTGAACGGATTTCACGGCGGAAAATGCATATCAACGGCTTTCGGTGTGATGATCGCGCTGATACCGATCACGCCGATCGGGTTCGTGCTTGCGTTTCTGTATATTTTCTTCTCGGTCATCGTAAAGATAAATCCGGTAAGATACCGCAGCATCCTCACGTTTGCGCTTTTCGGCGTTATCTCGGTCATATGGCTGAGTGAGGTCGGAAAGTTCCCGATCGCCGTCGGATGCGGTGCGGTATCTGCGACGGCGCTTCTGCGCCACACGAAATTTTTCAGCGTTGTGCCCGAGGAAAGCCGCGAAAAGCTTCCCGAAGCCTCTTCGACTGAAAATCAGCTCTGAGGCGTTCATAAAGATTCCGTCACGGCGGCGCACCGATGTGCGCCGCCGTATTGTTATGCTTTCGTAATGCCCATATCGGAGATTTATTCGGAGCTTCGTCAAAGCCGGAAAGTCCGCGATCTGCCGTGAGAGGGCGAAAGATTCCCTCTCGGGTACGCAGAAATGCCGCCGCGGAATTTTTCCTAACGGGTACACAAAAACGCCGCCGCTGTTTTCACAGCGGCGGCGTTTTATTTCATTTTGAAAGGAAGCGTGCAAGAAAGTCGCGCGTTTTCGGATCCGACGGATTCTCAAAGATATCCTTCGGTGCGCCCTCCTCACAGATAAGTCCGTCCGCCATAAACACCACGTTTGTGGAGACGTCGCGCGCAAACGCCATCTCGTGAGTCACGACGATCATCGTAAGTCCTTCCGACGCGAGATTACGCATTACCTCGAGAACCTCGCCGACCATCTGCGGATCGAGCGCGCTCGTCGGCTCGTCGAACAGCAGTACCTCCGGCTCCATCGCAAGCGCACGGGCAATCGCCACGCGCTGCTTCTGTCCGCCGGAAAGCTGAGCGGGCTTCGCATTGATATACGGCTCCATGCCGACCTTTCTGAGGTACTTCATCGCAACCTCTTCGGCTTCGCTCCGGCTGCGCTTCAGCACGGACACCTGACCGGTTATGCAGTTGTTCAGCGCCGTCATGTTATTGAACAGATTGAAGCTCTGGAAAACCATTCCGACCTTCGTGCGGTATTTCGTTATGTGAAAGTCGGGGGATGTTATGTCCTTGCCGTGAAACATTATCTGTCCGGAGGTCGGAGTTTCAAGGAGATTTATGCATCTCAGCATCGTGCTTTTGCCCGATCCGGAAGCACCGATTATGCTGAGGACCTCGCCTTTTTTTACACTGAGGTTGATATCGTGCAGTACGGCATGATCGCCGAACTGCTTCTGAAGATGTATAAGCTCGATTACATTTTCGCTCATGGCTCAGTCCTCCGTCTTTATATGTATCTCGGCTGCCGAATCACTCTGCGATCCGAAGATCGTGTAATTATCCTTGCCGTCGAGACGCTTTTCAACATAGCGCAGCAGGCGCGTGATCGAAAACGTAAGTATAAAGTACAGCACACATATAACAAAGTACGTTTGGAACGTCTGAAAATTCTGCCTCTTTATTATGCCGGCAAAATAGTAGAGCTCCGTTACTCCGATAACATTAAGCACCGATGTATCCTTAATATTTATAACGAACTCGTTGCTGACAGACGGAAGAATATTGCGTATAACCTGAGGAAGTATTACCTTGATCATCGTCTGCGAATGGGTCATTCCGATCGACATTGCGCCCTCAAACTGACCCTTGTCTATCGAAATGATTCCTCCGCGCACGATCTCCGCCATATATGCACCGGTATTTATCGAAACGATGAGTATTCCCGAGGGGATAAGCGGAAGCGTCTTCCCCTCTGTAGCAAATGCATACCCCCAATAGATAACCATCGCCTGAACCATCATCGGCGTTCCGCGAAAAATTTCAACATACACCGCAATAATTCCGTTCACTATCTTATGGAGGGTTCGCGTAACCGGATTTTTTGATAAAGGTGCCGTACGTACCATTCCGGTGAGAAGCCCTACCGCAAGTCCCGCAACCGTGCCTACAAGCGAAAGAATCAGAGTGTTCTTGATTCCGGAAAGAAGGAACGGATAATACTTCAGGAAAATGTTGACTACATCATTCAGAAAACTCATTATAAACTCCGTTTATGATCTAAAAAATCACTTTTTGATAATAACAACAAGGTTTGATTCATAATACGTATCGGTGAAGTCGATCTGCTCAGCGCGCTCTGCCGTCGGGCTCATTCCGGCTGCAATTGCATCGATCGCGCCGGACTCGAGAGCGGGAAGAAGCGAATTCCACTCGATCGCGTAGATCTCGAGCTTGAGTCCGAGACGGTCGGCAAGATACTTTGCGATCTGAACGTCATAGCCGTTCGCCCAGAGGTTCTCCTTGCCCTCTCCGCTTATCGGAACGCATCCGAGGCTGTTTCCTTCAACATCGGTCCAGTTGTAAGGCGCGTAAGCGCACTCCATTCCGATCTTGAGTGTGCCGACAGGTTCCGCGGGAGTTTCACTGCTTATCGCAAACTGATCAACAGTCTTTCCCGAGGATATGGCAACTATCTGCTCCATAAGCTGTTTCTTCTGATCATCGGTAATCTCTGCAAGAATCGAATTCATCCTCTCGCGAAGATCCGAACCCTTTTTCAAGCCGACTGCAATTCCGACATCGGCGGGGGTAGCCGTGAATCCGGTATCGTTGTTCTTCAGGTGAATGTAGGTAAGTGTGTCGTCCGAGCCGCAGACGGAAAGCGCGGTGGGCTCTTCGGCTACATATCCGTCGATTGCACCGCTCTTAAGAGCGGCGAGAAGGTCGGAAAACTCAGGGTAGGTTGAAGACTGTACATCCTCAATCTGTGAGAGTGCATCTGCGTGGAAGGTTGCCGCCTGTGCCGCAATCTTTGCACCTTTAAGATCGGCAAGGTTCTTTGCGTTTCTTATGTCACTGCTTTCCTTTTTTGCAGAGCACGACGCAAAGCAAGCAACGCACATTACCGCTGCGAGTATCGACGAGACTGTTCTTGTGATTCCGTTCATGGTTTTTCTCTCCTATGAATTTGTATTAAAACACATAAAAAGCCTGCGACCCGAAAGGTAATCGCAGGCTTTAGTTAAATTACGGAATCAAAAGCCGTTGATAGCTCTCCACATAAATGTGACAGTACCGTGTCTTTTAAACACGATCCCAACAATCCTGCGGCGGCAACCGCAAAACCGTTTCGGCGGAACAGCCTTTCCCCTGCCGCCGTTTGCCGTCGTGTGCAACAGAGTACTTATCATATCCGCAACCTCTATCAGGTGCCGAATTATTATGTATTTTGATCGTATTATAAACCACGCAAAGTACTTTGTCAACAGTTTTTTTGAATTTTGTATATAGGCATACAAATCAGAGTGCAAATCATGTCGGAATTGTGCAAAATGCATCCGCGTTTTTCGTTTTTCCGGAGTTCACGAGCGTTTTTACCGAGAATGACGTTTCCGAAAGTCCGGTCGGCACTTAAGAAAGGCAGACAAAATAAAGCCTCGGTCGATGTGCCGGGCGTCGGAAATTACAAAAAATCAAATGCCGAAACACGGGTTCCGAGCCATGCGGAATACGGATTCTGCGGCTTAGGAAATACGGTCTCCGCAGCTTATTAAATACAAACGCCGCATCTTACATAACAGAGAAACAGCCCCCGCCGGGGCTGTTTCCGTTGCTTGATTGCGTATTGATTCCGTATTTGCGGTAAAAGATTTCGCATACCGCGAGAATCCGCATTACCTTTCGCGGCGTCCTCTGTCGAATTCGGGGTTCCAGCCGTAGAAGTTGCTTGAATCCATGCGGTCCTGCGATATTCTGAGAGCATCACCGAAGCGCTGATAGTGTACAAGCTCGCGTTCTCTGAGGAAGCGGAGCGTGTCGCATACATCGGGATCGTCCATCTGACGCAGCAGATTATCATAGCATACACGAGCCTTTTGCTCTGCTGCAAGATCCTCGTTAAGATCGGCAAGGACATCGCCCTTTACCGCAAAGCCGAGTGCGCTGAACGGCTCCCCGGACGGTGAGCAAGGATATATTCCCGTCGTATGCTGAGTGAAATATGCGTCAAATCCCGCCTTCTTTATCTCTTCGACCGACAAATTGCGTGTAAGCTGATATATAATGGAGGATACCATTTCCACATGCCCGAGTTCCTCGGTGCCGATGTCGGTCAAAATTCCGACGACCTCATTGTACGGCATCGTAAAGCGCTGGCTCAGGTAGCGGTTTGCCGCACCGAGCTCACCGTCGGGACCGCCGAGGGCATCGAGAATCACTTTTGCCGCCGCAGGATTCGGATTTTTTATATTTACGGGGTATTCAAGCCTTTTTACATACGACCACATAATTACATCCCTCCTTCACAGTTCTGCCACGGCCACGATCCCTCCGACCACTGCCATCCTTCATTTTCTACGCTTGCCGAAGCGGTGATCGGACCGTAGTTTTTCTCGTATTCGGCGACGGCGCATCTTTCGTTCTCCGTCATCTCCGCGAAATATTTCTTTGCCTCCTCGTTATACGGGTAAGCGTCGAGATACAGGAGCGCATCGTACATTGCGAGCCCATACATCGACACCGTGCGAAGAGCGTCATTTTTTCTTCCTCTCATCTGTTTCCGCCTCCCCTGCAGCATTTTTCTCCGTAGAAGCGCAGATCGAGCTGACGGAATATCGTTCCCGCGTCAAGTGCCTCCGAAACCTCGTAGAGATCGGTAAATTCCTGATAGGGCGAATATACCATCGCCAGCGACGGCATATTGCACCCTCCGTTATCCCTTGCGTTCTGTGTACGCCTTACCATATTTCCCGACATACCGTCCGAACGTCCGCCTGCCGTGCACCCGCACGTCATACGGCGGCGCATATCGCCGTCTATCCGGTCGCGCGGAGTTCTGCAATCGTTTCTGTAATCCATTTAAGATCAAACCTTTCTTTATCTTTCCGGCGGCTCCCAAAGGCTTGCGCAGTCTTTCGCGCCGCCTCGCCGAACCGCGTCCGAAACGCCCGAGCGCGTTCCAGATTTTCTTTTCAAAGCCCGTCGGCTTCAATAAAGTATATGCCGCAAATCAAAATGACGTGAGCTATTGAAAACGATCAGACAATGTGATAAAATAAAACGGCGGTTCGGGAAGTACGTTTTTTGTCATTTCAGTCATATGGCTTTGGATATTCGGCGTTTGTAAAATATAACTTTTCGTGCCGACGAGTGGCAAAAAACGCTGCTTTACGCTCGGAATCGCCGGAAAATCGGAGATGCTGCCGCCTGACGTGCGGCGGAACGGAGAACTTTATGAAACAGGTTGAAATATATACTGACGGCTCATGCCGACGGAATCCCGGACCCGGCGGATGGGGTGCGGTACTCGTCTACGGCGGGCGCGAGATGGAGATATGCGGCGGTGAAGCCGCGACTACAAACAACAGAATGGAGCTGACCGCAGCGATAGAGGCGCTTTCCGCGCTTAAGGAGCCGTGCCGCGTGACGCTGACATCGGATTCGAAATACCTTACCGATGCGATCACGAAGGGCTGGGTTTATTCGTGGAAAAAGAAGGGGTGGAAGAAATCGGACGGCAAAGCCGTTTTGAATCCCGATCTTTGGGAAAAGCTCATGAGCCTCCTCGCCCTTCACGATGTCACGTTCGTGTGGGTGAAGGGGCACGCCGGACATCCGTACAACGAGCGGTGCGACGCAATGGCGCAGAGCGAATCCGGAAAGTACGGCGAATGACATGAACGAGACCCTGCGTTATATTCTGATATCGTACATTGCGGTGATCTCGCTTATATCCGCCGTCGTGTGCATTGCCGACAAGCACAATTCCAAAATAAAGGGACGGCGGCGTGTGCCCGAAAAGACGCTTCTCCTTCTTTCCGCGCTCGGCGGAAGCGCCGCAATGCTCATCGTGATGCTGCTTATCAGGCACAAAACGAAAAAACCGAAATTCATGATCGGAATTCCGGTAATAATAATCCTGCAATATGCGGTGCTCATGCTTGTTTTACGCGTATTCGGGTAAATATATAAAGCGCGCCGAATATATTAGCCGAATATATTATATGTAGAAAATCGCCCGGATTTTCTATTTGTTATTGCATTTTTGTGCAAACTGTGCTAAACTGTGAACGTGATTGTATTTTATAAACATTGCCGCACGACGGAAACGGACAAAATCCCGGAATGCGGTACGGATATTGCATGAAAGGTTGTTCGTTATGAAAAAGTATAAGAATTACGAAGTGCGCCCCATTGAGAATCTGAAGGAGATGCTCTACACAAGCGCCGCAACGTGGCCCGAGAAGAACGCATTTCTCGAAAAGCGGGACGGAGTTTACGAAGGGATCACCTTCAATCAGTATCTCCTCGATGTTGAAGGGCTCGGTACCGAGCTTTGCGCGAGAGGACTTCTCGGCAAGCGTGTTATCGTCACGGGCGAAAACTGCTACGCATGGGCACTCGCCTACATGACCGTTATCTGCGGTCTCGGCGTTGTTATCCCGGTAGACAAGGAAATCCCGCCGGAGGAGATCGCAAACATTGCGAACGTCTCCGAAGCGGATGCGGTTATATACTCCGCCAAATATGAGGACAAGATAAAGAAGATCGAGAAGCCCCTCGATTTCATATGCTTTGACGAGCTTTCCGGACTTTGCGCCGCAGGACGTGAAAAGATAAACGCGGGAGACCGCACATATCTCGACCTTGAGATAGACAAGAACGAAATGGCATCGCTCATATTCACATCGGGTACGACGGGCGTGTCGAAGGGCGTTATGCTCTCGCATCACAACATATCCTTCAACCTCACCGAAATGTGCCAGATGATCTATATCGGACCCGAAGACACCTTCCTTTCGGTTCTTCCGCTCCACCACGCATATGAGTGCACCTGCGGCTTCCTCTGCCAGATCTACCGCGGCTCGACGATCGCTTACTGCGAAGGACTGCGCTACATCATGAAGAACATGAAAGAGGTTCACCCGACAATGATCCTCTGTGTGCCGCTTCTCATTGAGACCATGTATCACAAGATATGGGCAAACATCCGCAAGAACGGCATGGAGAAGATGGTCAAGAAGGCTCTCGCTGCCTCCAATGCATCCCGCAAGATCGGTATCGACCTCAGAAAGAAGCTTTTCTCCGAGATTCACGAGACCTTCGGCGGCAAGCTCAGAATGATGATCGCCGGCGGTGCCGCGGTCGATCCCGACATACTGAAGGGACTGCGCGATTTCGGTATTCTTGCGGTTCAGGGATACGGTCTTACCGAGTGCGCGCCGCTCGCAGCCGTCAACCGCGACAAGTTCTACTGCGACAGCTCCGCCGGACTTGCCACACCGAACGCAACTCTTGAAATCGTCGATGCCGCCGAGGACGGCACCGGGGACATCCGCTTCAAGGGTGAAAATATCATGCTCGGATACTACAAAGCGCCCGAGCTTACCGCCGAGGTCATCGTAGACGGATGGCTCTACACCGGAGATCTCGGATTCATCGACAAGGACGGCTTCCTCCACATCACGGGACGCAGAAAGAACGTCATCGTCACCGCCAACGGAAAGAACATCTTCCCCGAGGAGCTTGAAACATATCTTTCGCGCAATCCGTATGTGCTCGAGAGCGTCGTGGTCGGAGTGCCGGACGAGACCGGACGCGATTACGATATCGTTGCGATGATCCTGCCCGACAGGGAGAGACTCGACGAGGAAAATCCCGACGGATATTCCGAAGAGCTTGTCCGCGAAAAGCTTACCGAGGCTGTCAAGCAGGCAAACTCCATGGTTCAGCAGTACAAGCGGATCAAGAAATTCCTTGTGCGCAGCGAAGAATTCCCGAAGAACACTTCAAAGAAGATCAAGCGCGCGGGACTCCTCGAGGAAGCGATTGCACAGCTCGAAAACGCTGAAGAAAAAGCCGGAGAATAAAGTTATATTCAAAATCCCGAAGCATAGATATAATCCCCATAGTGTAGCCTTGAAACTTTTTGTTTTTTCAAGTGTCTACTCTATGGGGATTATATCAATTTACGAAGGAAATGCCGGGGATTTATTCATTTCAGATCACGTCCGACGATATCGGCTCAATCCATCGCCTTGTAAGCGCCGTCCTGAATGTACATAGCCTTCGGCTCCTTGGTGGGCTCGACTTCGGCGTTCCACGTCATGCTTCCGGTAACTCCGTCAACGGTGATTTCGGTCATGACAGCCTTGAGCTTGTTGCAGAGGTCGGATGCGGAGATATTCGCATCGGTGACATTTGCCTTTTCAAGCGCAGCCTTGATGGTGTATACAGCGTCGTATCCGTCAGCCGCAAACTGATCGGGAGTCTCGTCGTTGTAAGCAGCCTTGTATGCCGCAGTGAACTTAACGGTCTTGTCATCCTTTGCGTCTGCGGCGAAAGGAGTAAGAAGCATTACGCCGTTTGCAAGGGCAGCGTCATCCTTAAGCTGGGAGATAACTCCGTCAAGTCCGTCGCAGCCGAAGAACTTGACATCGAGACCTGCGGTATCCGCCTGCTTAAGTATAAGCGCAGCCTCCTGATAGTAAATAGGGAGGAATACAAGTTCGGCGCCGCTGTCCTTTATCTTCTGAAGCGCAACAGAGAAGTCGGACTTGTTATCTGAAGTGAACGCCTGACTCTCGACGACCTCGATGCCCTCAGCCTTGCACTCTGCCGCAAACTTCTCGTAAATACCGCTCGAGTATACGTCGGAGCTGTCGTAAACGGCAGCGACCTTGGTCGCAAGAGAATTTTCCTTTATATAACGTGCGGATGCGGTTCCCTGATCGGGATCGTTGAAGCAGATACGGAATGCGTTGTCGTATTTCGTGCACTCAACGGCTGAACCCGAAGGAGTGAGCAGAAACATGTTGTCGTCATGAGCGTTGTCCTTGACCGCCTTGCAGGGGGTGGAGGTAACAGTTCCCATGAGAATCTGCATTCCGCTGTCCTTCAGTTTATTGTACGCGTTGACAGCCTTCTCGGGATCGTTTTCGTCGTCCTCGAAGGAAAGCTCAAGCTTCAGTCCGTTCACGCCGCCGGCGTCGTTTATCTCCTTAACCGCAAGAGACGCGCCGTTCTTTACGGATGTTCCGTAGGAGGCAGCACCGCCGGTCGTAGGACCCACTCCGCCGATCTTGATGGTGTCGGAAGAACCGCCTGTTTTGCCGCCGCAGGATATGAGGGATCCGGCAAGAAGCAGAGCCGCCGTTGCAAGTGAAAGTATTTTCTTCATCATCTACATCCTCCATGAATTAAGATACAATAATAATACACTTTCAAAGACGGATTGTCAACAGATTTTTTCGTTTCCGCCGTTGTCATATTACATGAAATTTTGCGAATAAAAGCCTAATTTTTTAACGCAGCCTGTATATTTAGGTGACTTTCGGCAATATTTGCCCTTCGAAGCAGCAAAGCGGCGGCCGCGCATCGGACAAAGGCGGGCGCTGTTTCGGCAAAATGAATATTCAGGATGAATCATGAATTTTTATGCATGTCTTTTACGATCATGACTTTTCGCATACGGTTTATCACTGCAAACAGCTCCTGCTTGCGCGGAAGATCGAGAAAGCGTTCGCAGTTCGTGAAATAAGACGACCAAACTGTATCAAGCCCTTCGCTGTCCATACCCGTATCCATGATCTTCCGATACAGCTTATCGATCTCGCCGGGAAGATCGACCTCGTGATTTTTATTTGATATTTCCAGATACCTCAGCATAAATCCGAGCGCATCAAGCTGCGCTGACGTTATGATGTCGTGCAGTCCGCGAACGTCGATCTTCTCATCCCCGATCGTGATAATACCCATGTCGGATACTTCAAGCTTCTCGCTTCCGCTCCCCTCGGGATAAGAGGAAAAATGATCGGAATAAAGTTTTCTCTGCTGAGTCCATTCCACTTCGGGAGGCTGATCCTGCGTTATTCGGTGATCGCGGCAGATTCTTTTTGATTCCTCCGTCACATCGTGTATCAGATAATCGTCCATCATGTAAACTTTATCGGCAACGTAAAGATATTCTCCGCTTCCGCCGATAACAAGGATCGTCGATACTCCCTGCGTTTTGTAAAGCTCGCCCGCACGGTCGGTAAACGGCGTGATCGGTTCCTTCTTTATAAGCTCCTTCATCATGCGGTCGCGGATCATGAAGTTCGTTGCGCTTCTGTCCTCGTCGATCAGGAGAAGCTTCGCGCCGCAGTCAACCGCCTCCATAATGTTCGCCGCCTGTGAAGTCGAGCCGGAGGCGTGATCCGTCGAGAAATCGGACGTATCTCCGCCGGGAAGCCACTTTATAAACGGAGCGATGTTGACGTGCTTTACGCTTCTTCCGTCCTCGGCGGATACGGTAACGGCGCTGCCGTCGGCTATGCAGAGCTCGCGCCCGTCTCCGACGGCATGATCGTAAATCCCGGCAGAGATCGCATCAAGCACGGTGGATTTGCCCGAATATCCGCCGCCGGTAATGACCGTCACGCCTTTTCTGATCCCCATTCCGCGCACGCCGCAGACCTCGATCTCGTCGTCCGGCGTCGATCTGAACGGTATGGCGTCTGTCATCGGGAGATCGGTCCCCTTCGCTCTCGGCAGAATACTTCCGTTGGCGATAAACGCGCAGTAATCGCTGTTTTTCAGCCAGCTGCGGACAGCATTCTGCTTTTCGGCGAGCTTCAGAGCTTCCTCAAAGGACGTCGGATCAAACTCCGTGATGAATCTGTCTACTGCATCCGGAAGATCGCGGCAAAGCATCCGAAGCGTCCTGCGAATCTTGCGTTTCGGGAGCTGTACCAGCATCCGTATGCACAGACACATTTTCGGAAGGCGCGTTATCCCGTCGTCCAAAAGAATAACCTTGTTTTTGCTCAGATAGTCGTAGTCCCGCTGCGGACACAGCGCAAAGTATACGGTGTTGCGGTAAAGTACCTCGCCGCCCGGGCGGTAAAGATAATATTTCCCGTTTTCGCTGTTGGGACGGCTTCGGTTATAAAGCTCGGCGTTAAGCCCGTCGATATACGGAGCAAATTTACGCAGGCAGTGATCGGCTGCCGCTATAGCCGAAGTATGCGACTGCAGCGTATCCTCTTCCATGCTCAGCTTTTCAATCGGGATATTGATCGTAACCGTCGGCTTATCCTGCGCCAATTTGTGTGTTCCCGTGATTTTGAATCCGATATCTTCATTATAATATATCGGGTCAAAGCATTTATCCGGCGCAGCCCGTTCGGGATCAACGACAAAAAGTTCGGCATCGTACATTTCCGGATATGTATGTGTATCCTGATCCATGTTTCTGAGAAAATATGCAAGTCTCTTCAAAAGCACTCCCCCTTTTGTTTTTAAAAGTCGAGTTTTTCGTTTGTTCGGCTTTGCCCGTGCGGCAAAGCGTGCAGACACAAAATCCCCCTTTCGTTTTTCGGGCATCGCCGCGCGCTCCGCTTTCACCGGGCAGCATGCCGGAAATTCCGGCTTTGCGGCACAGTCCGATTTTCGGTATGTAATCGGCTCTGCCGCACAATATCGGGAGAAAAATAAAAGGCGCCCCGCCGGGACGCCGTTTACAATAAAAAACACACCCGGTTCCGGATGTGTACGTTCTTTAGACTTTACCGCAGAACACCGTCTGATTTGGAGAGCCGTATGACATCCGACAAAATTATGCGTTTCATGTCAACCCCTCCTATCCGAGCAAGTCTGAATTTTTTACCGTATCAAGTATACCATACCTCCCGCTCCGTGTCAAGGGGTAATTTCCCTTCTGCGGCAAAACGCCGGATTATTCGTCTCAGTTCCTGCGTCCTTGCTCCGATGTGCGGCGGCGCTCCGCGCGCCGGATATAAAAATATAATATGTAAAATCCCCGTCGCCGCACACAGCCCGAAGAAAGCCCTCCTCGGCGCTTTCGGTGCGCAAATCCGGCTATTTCGCAAAAAACGGAAAAATAACTTGACAAGCGCAGACGGCGGTGTTATAATGTGATGTACGCTTTTATAAGGGTATTTGTATCTTTGCGCTTTCGCGCGGCAAAAATACCTGCGTATCCTTTTTATGATACCTCTCGCGGGCATCTCTCGTCCGCGGTCGTATATAAACAAATCTTTCAAGAAGGAGGAAGACAATGCCGACCTTTAACCAGCTTGTGAAACAGGGACGTCAGAAGAAGACTTACAAGTCCAAGACTCCCGCAATGCAGACCGGCTTCAACACCATCAAGAACAAGCCGATCGCTCTGAGCGCACCTCAGAAGCGCGGTGTCTGCACCAAGGTTTCCACCACCACGCCGAAGAAGCCGAACTCCGCTCTCCGTAAGGTAGCCCGTGTTCGTATGACGAACGGTATGGAGGCATGGACCTACATCCCCGGTATCGGACACAATCTGCAGGAACACTCTGTCGTGCTCATCCGCGGCGGACGTGTACGCGATCTCCCCGGTGTACGTTACCACATCATCCGCGGCACCCTCGATACGCAGGGCGTAAGCGGACGCAACCAGTCCCGCTCCAAGTACGGAGCAAAGCGCGCAAAGAAATAAGCGCCGCTCGAATCCTTTTTCCTATCACTGACGCTGTAATATGATTTGTTTATATACGGCTGACCGATAGGCATTTACGGAATTTTATTTCGAGTACCAATGATCTCATATTTTTTAATGAAGGAGGGAATTTCAGTGTCTAGAAGAGGTCAGATTGCAAAGAGAGACGTTTTACCGGATCCGCTTTACAATTCGAAGCTTGTAACCAAGCTCATCAACAACATCATGCTCGACGGCAAGAAGGGCGTTGCCCAGAAGATCGTTTACGATTCTTTCAAGATCATCGAGGAAAAGACGGGTCTCAATCCTCTTGAAGCCTTCACCGAAGCACTTGAAAACGTCATGCCCGTACTTGAAGTCAAGGCTCGCCGTGTCGGCGGCTCTACCTATCAGGTACCTATGGAGGTTCGCGCTGAGCGCCGCCAGACCCTCGGTCTGCGTTGGATGACTCAGTACTCCCGCCAGAGAAGCGAAAAGACTATGGCGGAGCGTCTTGCAAACGAGATAATCGATGCAAAAGGCGGAGCAGGCGGAGCATTCAAAAAGAAAGAAGAAACGCACAGAATGGCAGAAGCGAACAAGGCGTTTGCTCACTACAGATATTGATCTGCGCGTTGAAGAAGGAGAAAAACTGTATCAATGCCAAGAGAGTATTCACTTGAGCGCACAAGAAATATCGGCATCATGGCTCACATCGATGCCGGAAAAACCACCACTACCGAGCGTATTCTTTTCTACACCGGACGTACTCACAAGCTCGGTGAGGTTCACGAGGGTGCCGCTACGATGGACTGGATGGAGCAGGAGCAGGAGCGCGGTATAACCATTACCTCCGCTGCTACGACCTGCTTCTGGGGCGGTGAGAAGAACCAGTACCCCAAGCACCGTATCAACATCATCGACACTCCCGGTCACGTTGACTTCACCGTAGAAGTCGAGCGTTCGCTCCGTGTTCTCGACGGCTCCGTCACCGTTCTTTGCGCTAAGGGCGGAGTTGAGCCGCAGTCCGAAACGGTTTGGCGCCAGGCGGACAAGTACCATGTTCCGCGTATGGCATACGTCAACAAGATGGACATCATGGGCGCGGATTTCTACCGCGTCGTCCAAATGATGAAGGACCGTCTCAAGGCTAACGCCGTGCCGATTCAGCTCCCGATCGGCGCCGAGGATTCATTCCGCGGTATTATTGATCTCATCAATATGGAAGCAGACATCTACTACGACGATCTCGGCAAGGATATGCGTGTTGAGCCCATTCCGGAGGATATGCGCGAGAAGGCCGAGGAGTACAGGAATGCCATGATCGAGGCGGTTGCCGAATCCGACGAGGAGCTTTTCGAAAAGTTCTGCGCGGGCGAGGAGCTTACCGTCGAGGAGATCAAGTCCGCACTCCGCAAGGAGACCATTGCGAACACGATCGTTCCCGTCGTATGCGGAACCTCTTACAAGAACAAGGGTGTCCAGAAGCTTCTTGACGCGATCATCGACTACATGCCTTCCCCGCTCGACGTTCCGCCGATCTCCGGTGTAACTCCCGACGGTGAGGAGCAGGTACGTCATTCAAGCGACGAAGAGCCTTTCGCCGCACTCGCATTCAAGATCATGACCGACCCGTACGTCGGAAAGCTCTGCTTCTTCCGCGTATATTCCGGTACGGTCGAGGCGGGCTCCAACGTATACAACTCCGTAAAGAACGCCAAGGAGCGCTGCGGACGTATACTTCAGATGCACGCAAACGAGCGTCAGGACATCGAAAAGTGCTACTCCGGTGATATCGCCGCAATGGTAGGTCTCAAGAACACCTCCACCGGTGATACCCTCTGCGACGAAGCACATCCCATTATCCTTGAGTCCATGGAGTTCCCGGAGCCGGTTATCCGTGTTGCGATCGAGCCCAAGACCAAGGCAGGTCAGGAGAAGATGGGTATTGCCCTTGCAAAGCTTGCGGAAGAAGATCCGACCTTCAAGACCTACACCGATGAAGAGACCGGACAGACGATTATCGCCGGAATGGGCGAACTCCACCTGGAGATCATTGTTGACCGTCTTCTCCGCGAATTCAAGATTGAGGCAAACGTAGGCAGACCTCAGGTGTCCTACAAAGAGACGATCCGCAAGACCGTCGATCAGGATACCAAGTATGCCCGTCAGTCCGGCGGTAAGGGTCAGTACGGTCACTGTAAGATCATCATTGAGCCCAACGAGCCCGGTAAGGGTTACGAATTCATCAACAAGATCGTCGGCGGTGCTATTCCGAAGGAATACATCCCCGCCGTTGATGCAGGTATTCAGGGCGCTATGCAGAACGGTGTCCTCGCAGGCTACGACGTAGTAGACGTAAAGGTAACTCTTTACGACGGTTCGTACCACGAGGTCGACTCTTCCGAAATGGCGTTCAAGATCGCCGGCTCCATGGCTTTCAAGGAAGCTATGCGCAAGGCAGATCCCGTGCTCACCGAGCCTATCATGAAGGTCACCATCATCACTCCCGACGAATACCTCGGAGATGTTATCGGTGACGTCAACTCGCGCCGCGGTCAGATCCAGACGATGGAGAACATCCCGGGTGCGACACAGATCACAGCGATGATTCCGCTTGCGGAAATGTTCGGATATGCAACCGAGCTGCGTTCGAGAACGCAGGGCCGCGGTCAGTATTCTATGGAGCCGAGCCACTTTGCAGAGGTTCCGAAGAGCATTCAGGAAGCGATCATCAAGCAGAAAACCGGTCAGTAATCCGGTTCAACGAACAAAAATTATTTTTAGGAGGATTTTCCAATGGCAAAGGCACATTTTGAAAGAACCAAGCCCCACGTTAATATCGGTACCATCGGTCACGTTGACCACGGTAAGACCACTCTGACTGCGGCTATCACCAAAACTCTTTCTCTCGAAAACGGTAATATCGAATTCATGGCATATGACCAGATCGATAACGCTCCCGAAGAGAGAGCTCGCGGAATCACAATCAACACCCGTCACGTTGAGTATGAGACCGCAGCACGTCACTATGCACACGTTGACTGCCCCGGCCACGCCGACTACGTTAAGAACATGATCACCGGTGCTGCTCAGATGGACGGCGCTATCCTCGTTGTTGCAGCTTCCGACGGTCCTATGCAGCAGACCCGTGAGCACATCCTTCTCGCTCGTCAGGTTGGCGTTCCTGCAATCGTTGTTTACCTCAACAAGACCGACCTCGTTGACGACGAAGAGCTCCTCGAGCTTGTAGAGATGGAAGTTCGTGAGCTTCTCAACGAGTACGACTTCCCGGGCGACGATATTCCGATCATCCGCGGCTCCGCTCGTGCTGCTCTCGAAGCTCCCAACGACATCAACGATCCTGCATACGACTCCATCAAGGAGCTCATGAAGGCTGTTGACGAGTATATTCCTACTCCCGCTCGTAAGACTGACGAGCCCTTCCTCCTCCCTGTCGAGGACGTATTCTCCATCTCCGGACGCGGAACCGTTGCTACCGGACGTGTTGAGCGCGGTACCGTTAAGGTTTCCGACACCGTTGAGATCATCGGTCTCACCGAGGAGAGAAAGACCACCGTTATCACCGGTGTTGAGATGTTCCACAAGCAGATGGATCAGGCAGAAGCAGGAGACAACGTAGGTCTTCTTCTCCGCGGTATCGCGAAGAACGAGATCGAGCGCGGACAGGTTCTCTGCAAGCCCGGCTCCATTCATCCGCACACCAAGTTTGTCGGACAGGTTTACGTTCTGACCGAGAAAGAAGGCGGACGTCAGAAGCCGTTCTTCTCCGGCTACCGTCCTCAGTTCTACTTCAGAACTACCGACGTTACCGGCACGATTACTCTTCCAGATGATGTTGAGATGTGCCGCCCCGGCGACAACGTTGACATGAGCGTTGATCTTATTACTCCTATCGCTATCGAGAAGGGACTCCGTTTCGCTATCCGTGAGGGTGGACGTACCGTTGGTTCCGGCGTCGTTATCGAGATCAAAGAGTAATTGATCCGATTCTTTCAAAAATCCCGCAGAATTATCTGCGGGATTTTTATTTTGCCTACCACTCACGCAAGTCGAACGGAGTACCTCCCCGGCAGCTGTGACGTCTGCCCACGCTCGGAGTACCCACCCAAAAACTGTTGTCATCGCTGATGCTCCGTTGTCTGCGCTCCCCAAACGCCGCCCAAACTGTTGCAGTTTCAGGCAAAGCGAAAAATACCTCCGGAAAAGCCCTGCATCCCCCGCTTTATTTCCCACGGCACAAAAAGCTGCCGCAATTGAGTAACCTCAATTGCGGCAGCCGTATTTCAATTATTCACGCCGATTCTCGCGGCAGCGGCTTATATTTATTTTCCGTACTTTTCGTCCATCTCGTCGGAGTATGCGTTCATCATCGCCTCGATCTCCACCCAGTCCTCGTCGGTGAAGGTGATCGCCGGATCGTCGGAAAAACGGTAGATATCCGGAATACCGATCTTCGGCATATTGCGGTAGAAGCGCATAGCGTCGTCATGGTTTGCAAAGTTTACGGAGTCCGTATCGATAAGCACACCCGGCATAGCAGCCTCGAACAGCTTTGCTCTCAGACCCATCGTCTCCGTTTCGTTGCGCAGATCCCACGAATAGTCGTGGAGACGCGCCTGATCGCAAACCTCGTCAAAATAAGGATGGCACGGACTTGCGTTGATAAGCGCATCCGGCTTGATCTCCTTTGCGGTGCTGTAGATCAGATTGTAAAGTTCCTTCGTCATCTGCGCACCGTACTTGCCGCCGGCAGACTTTGCGCTCTTGCCGTAAGGCATGATGAGCGAATAGTCAAGCTTGAAGCCGTCGCAGTTCATGCATCCCTCTTCGTCCGAAAGGAGATAATGAAGTATTTTCTTGAGATGCGCGCGGTACTTCTCGTTCGTGGGATCGGCATAAGGCGGATAGTTCAGGCTGAAGCTTCTGTACGGGATTCCCTCTCCGGTCATTACCTCATCCTCGGGAAGTCCCTCGCCGCCCCACAGACGGAACCACAGGATCGTATGTATTCCGCGCGAATGCATTTCATCGGTAAACGCACGCATGTCGGGCCATCTTTCGGGATCGGGCAGGCAGTCGCCGTAGGTCTTCTGCCATTTGTCGTCGATTATGAGCATCGTCGGACGTATGTTGTGATCCTTTATCATGTCCGCGATCTTCATGTATGCGTCCTGTCTTGCCATTCCCGCCTGAGAGCATCCGTCGGTGATGAGCATCTCCTGCTCGTTCCATCCGCAGACGATAGGACCTCTCCACCAGCGCGGAATGTCCTTTCTCTCGTTTTTGCGGCAAAGCCCCGTATCAAAGTGATAAGCGGAATACTTTCTTACGATATCAAGATCGTCGTCTCCGAAGAACGCACGGATAACGGGAAGAGTGAATTCACCGTCAACGGCAGTATGTCCGTCGAGCGCGGTCGAGAGATAGAAGCCGCGGCGGCGCGTATTAAATCCGAGATTGTAATCGAAGTGGAAGAAGTTGTACTCTCCGTCCTTCGCGCACATTCCGAGACCGAAGCGTCCGTCAAGTCCCTCGGTGCGGAACGAGAAGCAGTACGGCGGCGGAATCAGGAGCTCAAAGAAGGAGCGGTACGGAAGCGCCGCGGGCATTATATTGCGGAATGCCGGATCGGTTCCGCCGCAGGGAATGAAGTATTCACAGAAATTGTAGTCCGAGCAGGTGTAATCGGTATCCTCAAGATGCGCGCTGAAGTAATCGACCTTGCCGACACGTCCTTTGCCCTTAAGCGTCACGGAATAGGTGAAGCCTTCCCTATCGCAGGACAGACGGTATTCCTTGTTCCACAGATCGGAAGTTCCCTTCCACAAGAATTCGCCGTCCGATATCTTCTCAATCGCGGCGGGAGTGCGCTCGCCGTGCTCCTCATGCTCTGTGAATTCTCCGTCAACCTCCGTAACGGTTCCGACGGATGTGGCGGGCATGAGGTCGGTGACTCTCACGCCGTCCTGATAAACGCGGATCGCCGAAGTGCCTATTTCAAGGCTGTACCGATCCCCTTTGTAAATGTAGTTTTCCATAAAAATCCCCTTTTGTTTATTGAACCGCGTTTCGGCGGCTTATTCCTTTACAAGATAGCGCACGGATGCAAAATGCTTCGGTGCGGTTTCGTACACGATTCCCGCACGCAGCTCGTCGCCGGTGAATCTTTCGCCGCTGCGTCGGTCGATATAGACCGCTCCGCGCTCGGCACGGCTGATTTTCAGCCTGTATGAGACATTCTTCACGCTGTCCTCCGTCTGGATAAAAGACAGAAGTATCTCCGAGCTGTCGCCGTTCGTGTAATAATATGCGGCGCATCCGTTCTCCGGCGGATTCTTCAGACGGTAAAGCTCGCCGTCCTTTATGAGGTGCTCGTACTCGCGGTACTGCTCAATTTCGTGAGGAATGCGCGCCTTGACCGCCTCATCGACCGTAAGTATGTTCATCTCGTATCCGAGCATTCCGTGAATTGCGACCGCCCAACGGTAGTCGATCTCGTCGGGATCGTCGCCGGGATGCGAAACATGGCAGCTCATCGTCGCCGCCGGATACGCAAGCGTGGAGCCGTATTGGATCACCGTGCGCGCCGCCGGCAGAGTAAGATCGCTTGTCCATATCTGCTCGCCGTATCGCATCATTCCGAGGTCGTAACGTCCGCCGCCGCCGGAACACGTCTCGATAATAATATCGGGGAATCGGCTGCGGAACCACGAGAGAAGCTCATACACGCCGAGCATATAACGGTGCGGAACCTCCTTCTGCCTTTCGGGCGGGAGGAAGTCGCTGCCCACCTCCGAGAGGTGGCGGTTCATATCCCACTTTATATAGTCGATCGGCACACCGCCGAATGTTTTTTCAAACGATGTCTTGAGATACTCGACGACATCACGGTTCGACATATCGAGGACAAGCTGATGTCTCGAGAGCGACGACGTTCTTCCGGGGACGCGGAGCGTCCATTCGGGATGCGCGCGGTAGAGATCGCTGTCGGGGTTGACCATCTCCGGCTCGATCCAGATGCCGAAGCCGACGCCCTCCGCCTTCACACGTTCGGCAAATGCCTTTAATCCGTCCGGGAAGCGTTCGCGGTTTTCGAACCAATCGCCGAGCCCGGCGCGGTCGTTCACTCTCTTGCCGAACCAGCCGTCGTCCATGACGAGCATATCGATTCCGTATTTGCGGCTCTCCCTTGCGAAGTCGATGAGTACCTTTTCGTCTATGTCGAAGAACACCGCCTCCCACGAGTTGAGGACGACGGGGCGGTGCTCCGTCTTGTCGGGCGGAAGTATGTGCGCACGGGTGAACTTGTGGAAATTGCGGCTCATCTGTCCGATGCCCGATGCCGAATACGTCATGACGGCTTCCGGTGCCTCGAATACCTCGCCCGGCTCAAGCCTCCATCCGAAATTCTCGCTTCCGATTCCGACCTGAACGCGGGTGTATTCCTCCTGACCCTGCTCGACCTCGCTGAGGAAGTTTCCGCTGTAGACGAAGTTGAAGCCGTATACGCATCCGCGCTCCTCGGTCGCCTTATGCTCCGCTATCGCAATAAACGGATTGAATTGGTGGCTCGACGCGCCGCGGCGGCTGAACACGCTCTGCGATCCCATTCTGACGGGAAGGCGGCAGACGTTTCTCTCCCAGCAGTGCGCGCCGTGCAGGCTTATCATATCCCACTCGCGCCCGGGAATGTCGCAGGTGAGGCTCATCATCTTCTCGATATCGACGGGAGCCTTGCCGTGATTTTCAAGCACAGAATAGCGGCTTATGACGTCGCAGTCCTCGAAAACGGTGTAGTAAAGCTTCAGCGTGCATCCCGTAACCTCATCGTCGGTCATCGTAATCTCGAGAGTTTTTGCGTCCTCGTCCGCGCGTGCAAACGGAAGACCGGAGATCTCGCGGCGCCCGCTGAAAATGCGGTGCTTCTTATATGTAAAGAGCGTTACGGAATTGCCGTCCGCGTTCTTTATTTTGAGAGCGGTGGAGCGGAAATCTCCCGAACCGAAGAACGGGCATTCAAGAAACGCCTCGTCGAGCGAAAGCTCCTCATCCTCCTCGCGCTTGTAAGGCGAAAACGAATGCAGGCGGTGGAAATACTGCGGATCAAGCCCGCGAACCTTTTTTCCGTAGTAAAGATGTACGGGATACTTTCCGTGAAGGATCATGAGATCGTATTCCGTATTTTTTGTCCTCAGACGGAAGCGCATCCCGTTCTTTTCAAATTTTATCGACATGGATTCTCCTTTGCGGATATCATTTTTACGGACCGCATATCCGGATAAGCTGTGGAGTACGTCTCCTGCACGTTTTCTGTCCGAATGCAAAGCGGGCAAAAGTGCGCGCAGCACGACGGTGCAGTCCTCGCGCCCGATCATTGCGGAGCCGCGCGGTATTGCGAAACTTCCCCGACGGGCGTGATGACCCGGAAACGGTCATTGTAATTTTACCATACCTTCAACCGTTTGGCAACTCGTTTTTTTCGTTTCCGATAAAATAAATGCGCCGCATCATTTATTACTTCGACACTATTGACATTTTTTCGGAAACATGATAGAATATTCTAAAAGTTTTAATCTGATAATAATAAAGGCGGTAATATGCTCTCACTGAAAAACTACCTTTGGGTCTTTTTCCTCTCAATGGTCCCCGTACTTGAGCTTCGTGCGGCCATCCCGATAGGCGCAACGCTCGGGCTTGAATGGGTAGCGAACTACCTCATCTGCGTGATCGGAAATATGATCCCCGTTCCGATCATACTTCTCTTCGTCCGTCATGTACTCGAATGGATGAAAAAGATCCCCCGTCTTGATAAAATAGCCCTCTGGGTAGAAAACAAAGCTCAGAAGAACACCCCCAAGGTACAGAAATACGCATCCCTCGGACTTCTTATATTTGTCGCGCTTCCCCTGCCGGGAACCGGCGCGTGGACGGGCGCTCTTGTCGCCGCCATGCTCGATATGCGGATGAAATACGCGATCCCGTCAATATTCTGCGGAGTACTTATCGCCGGTCTGATAATGTCGCTTGCATCATACGGACTGGTATCGTTTCTCACCTTTCTTGCCTGAGCAGACCGCACCCTATAAAAATCGACGTTTTATTCTCCGTAAGCCGACGCCGACACACTTTGATCCCTATGAAATGATTCGGAGGAAAAATGAAAAATATCGCAAAAGCGCTTAAAGAACGACTTCATTATATCGTATACGGGATATTTCTCGCAATACACGCTTTCAACTTGATCCCCGTGATACGCTACGGAGACGACTACTATTACAGCATGTTTTTCCGCCGCGGAATATCATATTTTCTTTCGGAGACCGCAGTCCATTATACGCAGACAAACGGAAGATTCTTCGTACATCTTTTAGATGAAGTGCTTCTTTATCTGCCGCTTGCGGCGTGGAAGGTGTTCGAGTTCTTCGTCATTGCGCTGACGGTTCTTCTCGTCGCCGAGATCGCCTCCGGAAACGACCGGGCGCGTTTTCCCTCGTCGCTTATCATGTCGTGCACCGCATTCTCGCTGATCGGACTTCCGATACTCCGCGAAGCCGTGTATTGGGCGACGGGATCACTGAATTATGTCTTCCCGGTAATGCTCACTCTGCTGCTCTTCTTCGCTTACTCACGCCTCGCCGATGAGGAGCGCGGCGCGCGGTATCTTCCCGTGCTCGCCTTTTTCGCATCCTTCACCGCCGAGCAAAGCGCCACGGCATCGCTGTTCATCTGCATCGTAATGCCGATCTACATCGCCGCCGTAAAGAAAAAGAAGCTCTGCACCTCGTACATCGTAAGCATATTCACGTCTGCGGCGGCGTTCGCCACAGTGATGTTCTCGCCCGGCAACTCCATCCGCCAGACCTATTACCCGGAGTTTTACGCAAAGTCCCTGTTCGGGAAAATAAGAGGAAACCTCAGCGAATTTTTCGGAATAGTGTTCAACGTCGGCGTTGTGTTCGTCTTTTTCCTCTTCTTTTTTACCGTTGCGGGATACACTTTCGGAAAAAGATTCATCGAGATCGTGCGGAAACGGGAAGGAAATATCGCATACGCCGTATTCTGCGGAGCCTCCGCTCTGTCGTGCTCAGTTTCAGCCGTGCTTTTACTTGCCGGAACAAAGTTTTTCCCGAGACTTTCTCCGTCCGTCGCCCAGCTTACGATTTCCGCGGTCGTCTCTCTTGCGTTCTGCACTGTATACTTTATGATCTCCGCGCTGCGCGGGGAGAGCGTCGTTCCGTTTATCTTCACCGCCGCCTGCGTAGGAGTATCGGGCGCCATGCTGATCTCTCCCGTATACGGACCGCGCACGCTCTACATTACGGTCATCTTCCTCGCCGTCACGACCGTATACATGCTTGCCGATCTGCCCGACAGCGTATTCAAAAAATCGCTTGTTCCGCTTCTCGCCATGTCCTTTGCCGCCGTCAAATGTGAGATGTTTTCCGTCAAAACCGTATTATGCATACTCGTTGTCACGGCGATTGCCGATGCGACTCTCACCATCACAAAGCGGAAATTCCGCCTTTCCGCCGTTCTCGCGGCCGCGTTCTCGCTGATGCTCTTCCTCTCCGTGGGATTCGGATACTTTTCGAATTACGAAGTCAACCGCTTCAACGAAAATGCGTGTGCTTCGTTCGTCGGTGAAGATCAGGACGGACCGCTCGTGCTCTCGTATCCCGTGAAGTCAAAGTACGGCTGGACGCTTCCCTTCCGTGATCCGTATCAGGCGGGAAAATTCAAAATCCTTTACGGTATCCCCGAGGAAACCGAGATAGTCTACAAAACGCCCGAGGAGCTCGGCATAAAGAGCACAATTTTTTCAAAATAACGTCGATATTCGATATTTTCTATTGCATTGCGCCGCAATGTGTGATACAATAGACCGAAAAGAAAAATACAAACTTATCAAGAGCGGCTGAGGGACTGGCCCTGTGAAGCCCGGCAACCTATCCTGCTTTGCACGCAGGACAAGGTGCTAATTCCCGACAGATAAGAGGTCAAAGCACATTCGCGCCTCCGCTCTGCCGGAGGCGTTTTTGTTTCGTATGTATTGCCGCCTGCTTTTGATACGGGAAAGGAAATCAAAATGAAAAGACTTTTTACCTCCGAATCCGTTACGGAAGGACATCCCGATAAAGTATGCGATCAGATATCCGACGCGATACTCGACGCATATCTGAAGGAAGACCCGTTCGCGCGCGTCGCCTGCGAAGTAAGTTGCACAACGGGACTGATCCTCATAATGGGCGAGATCACCTCATCCGCGCACATCGACAGAGAGTCCGTCGCGCGCGAAACCGTCCGCAGGATCGGCTATGACCGCGCAAAGCTCGGCTTCGACTGCGACACATGCGCCGTCATTCAGTCGGTACACCGTCAGTCTCCCGATATCGCGCTCGGCGTGGATCATTCGTATGAGGCAAAGCTCGGTGTGGACGATTCGCTCGAGACGGGCGCCGGAGATCAGGGAATCATGTTCGGCTATGCGACAAACGAAACGCCCGAATTAATGCCGCTTGCGATCTCCCTCGCACACACGACCGCAAAGCGCCTTGCCGAGGTCCGCAAGACGGGCGCGCTCACCTATCTCCGCCCCGACGGAAAAACTCAGTACACCGTCGAGTACGAAAACGGCAAGCCCGTGCGCATCGACACGGTTGTCGTCTCCACTCAGCACAGCCCCGACGCGTCGGTCGATGATATCCGCCGCGACATGACGGATCACGTCATCGCGCCCTGCGTTCCCTCCGGCATGATCGACGCGGAAACGAAAATATATGTAAATCCCACCGGACGCTTTGTCATCGGCGGTCCCTACGGAGATTCCGGTCTTACCGGACGTAAGATAATCGTTGACACCTACGGCGGTGCTTCACGTCACGGCGGCGGCGCTTTCTCCGGAAAGGATCCGACAAAGGTCGATCGCAGCGCGTCGTATGCCGCGCGTTACCTTGCGAAGAACATCGTTGCGGCGGGAATCGCCGACCGCGCAGAGATTCAGCTCGCCTACGCAATCGGCGTTGCACGCCCGGTATCGCTCATGATCGAGACCTTCGGCACCGAAAAGTGCGACATCTCCCGCCTCGGCGATGTGATAAGCGAGCTTGTCGATCTGCGTCCCGATGCGATAATCAAAAAATTCAATCTGCGCAAGCCCATATATGAGCCTCTTGCATCTTACGGTCACATGGGACGCGAGGAACTCGGCGTACTCTGGGAAAAGACCGATCTCGCAGATACCCTCAGAAGCGAATTCGGACTTTGATAATTGCAAATACTCCCCCTGCGGCATATACTGAGCGCAGGGGGATATTTTTATGCTTTATGAAATAATTTGCTGTCTGCTCTGCGTATTTGCCGTCTACGGAATCTACTGCGCCGCGCGCGAGGTATATTTTCTTCTCATGACACGCAGCGGGAGAAGCGAGGACGGCGACGAGAACAACAGCTCCGACTGCGGACATAACTGCATCGCCTGCCGCGGCTGTACGCTGTCCCGCGGCGAGAACGTCTCCGACAAAAGCTCCGAAGAATCACAGCCGCATAATGTCTCCGAGGAAAAATCCTCAAAAGATTGAACTTTTGTTCGGAATATGGTACAATAAACAAATGAAGTGATGACGCCTTTTCGGGCGGGTGAGTTTTCGCTGAAAAGCGCCGATACGGTGCGTTTTGCAGAAACCGCGCTCACATGCCGGGGAAAGCGCCCGGCCTTGCCGTAATGTACGATGCGGTGCACCCGCCTTCACTATTTCTTATTATCAAAAGGAGAATGCCATGCCGGAAGAGCTGACGATAAACGAACAGAAAAAGAATATGTCGGTCTCCGGCACTGTGGATTCCGTTATCTACTCAAGCGAGGAAACGGGATACACCGTCTGCCTGCTTGAATCCGAGGGGGAATGCGTCACCGTCGTCGGTACGCTTCCCTATCTGACCGAGGGCGACAGGATCACCGCATACGGATCGTTCGTCAATCATCCGGTATACGGCGTTCAGTTCAAGTGCGAATTCTTCGAAAGGGTCATGCCCGAAACGAAAGGGGACATTCTGCGCTATCTCTCGTCCGGTGCCGTAAAGGGGATCGGGCCGAAGACCGCCTCCCGCATAGTGGACAAATTCGGCGAGGACTCCTTCGACGTGATCGAAAATCACCCCGATTGGCTCGCGGAGATAAACGGTATATCGCAGAAGAAAGCCGCCGTCATATCGCAGAGCTTCCGCGAGATGGCGGGAGCGCGCGACGTGATCATGTTCTGCCGCAATCTCTGCTCCGGCGCAACCGCAATGAGAATATACAAGAAATGGGGACGCGACTCCGTCGGAAAGATACGCGAAAACCCGTACCGCCTTTGCAGCGAATTTCACGGGATAGGATTCCGCCGCGCCGATGAGATCGCGCTCACGATCGGCACCGACAAGAATTCCCACGAAAGGCTGTCCGCCGGGATTTCCTACGTCCTCTCGGCATATATGCAGAAAACGGGAAACACCCTGATGCCGGAGGGCGAGCTTACCGATACGTCTGCCGCGCTTCTCGATGTCCCCGCCGAAATTCTCGCCCCGGTGCTCGATGACGAGGTGAAAAGGTCGCACGCCGTCGGCACGGTCTCGAACGGTGAAAGATACATAAGCCTGCCGCGCGCCGCCGAAGCGGAAAAATACTGCGCCGCAAAGCTCGTGCAGCTTTACCGTCTCTGCCCGAGAATCGGCGATGCCGATATTCCGATACTTATCTCGCGCTGCGAAAACGATTCGCATATCGAATATGCCGATCTCCAAAAGGAAGCGATATATGCCGCCCTCTCCGGCGGAGTCTGCGTAATAACGGGCGGTCCGGGAACCGGAAAAACAACGGTCATACGCGCGCTCATATCGATATTCGACGGGCTCGGACTGAAGTGCGCGCTTGCGGCACCGACGGGACGCGCGGCAAAGCGCATGAGCGAGGCGACGTCGTATGAAGCAAAAACGGTCCACCGCCTTCTCGAAATGGAATACACCGGAGACGACGAAAACGCTTCGTTCCTCCGCGATGAGAAAAATCTCCTCGATGAAAACGTCTTCATCATCGACGAAGCGTCGATGATCGACATCTTCCTGTTCCATTCCCTGCTCCGCGCGATCAAGCCCGGCGCGCGCCTCATCCTGATCGGAGACGCGGATCAGCTTCCGCCTGTCGGCGCGGGCAACGTCCTTGACGATCTCATATGCTCGGAGGCGTTTCCGCTCGTTCGCCTGACGAGAATATTCCGTCAGAGCGGCGAAAGCATGATCGTCACCAACGCACATATGATAAATGAAGGGAAATTTCCCGACTGCTCTAATAAGGACGGAGATTTCTTTCTCATGCCGCGGTATTCCGACGGCGAAACCGCATCTACGGTCGCCGAGCTTATAAAAAAGCGGCTTCCGGCGAAATACGGAAAGGACATCGCGGGAGATATACAGATAATAACACCGTCGAGAAAGGGCGCGTCCGGCACGGTCGAGCTGAACGCGCGCCTTCAGCAGCTTCTGAACCCCCGAGCCCCCGAAAAAGCGGAGAAGGCATTCGGAGAAAAGATATTCCGCGACGGCGATCGGGTAATGCAGACCAAGAACAACTACTCCGTCGAATGGGAGAAGGATTCGGTTTCGGGCGTCGGAATATTCAACGGCGACATCGGACAGCTTATTTCCGTGGATCACGCCTCCGGCACGTTCAGAATAAACTTTGACGGAAGGATCTGCGACTACGACTTTGCCTTTGCGGACGAGCTTGACCACGCCTACGCCGTGACGGTTCACAAAAGTCAGGGCAGCGAATACCCGTTTGTCATAATCCCGCTTTACCGCTGCGCTCCGATGCTTCTCACGAGAAACCTTATATACACCGCGATCACACGCGCCTCGCGTATGGCTATACTCGTCGGCGACCCGTCCGTACTCTCGACGATGATCGAGAATACGGGGCACACAAAACGCCTCACCCGCCTGAAGGAAAACATAACGGAGGCGCGCGGTGAATAAGCTTACGCTGCGCCGCATCGCCGCGCGCATATGCAACACCGTGTTCCCGAGAAAGTGCATCCTTTGCGGGGAGCTTCTCGATCCGGACCGCGGCGCGGAAATGTGCGAAAAGTGTCTCGGCGCATATTCCGATGCGCTCGCACTCACCTGCCCCGTATGCGGAAAAGGCGCGAAATCATGCCGCTGCCGCTGCGGTGCGTCCCCCGATACCGCCAAGCTCACGGTGCTCGGATTTTATACGGGGGCGGACAGCGATATCGGTCGCCTTGTATACCGTTTCAAGCGCGAATACGACCGCGACATCCGAAATTTTTTCGCGCGTTCTCTCGCCGCCGCGCTGAGCTCCGATATCGGAAAGGACATATCGGACTTCACCGTGACATTTCCGCCGAGAAGCCGCGATGCCGAAAGGAAATACGGCTTCGATCAGTCGGAACGTCTGGCATCGCTGACCGCCGAGTACATCGGAGCCGGATTCGACGCGGTATTCATCCGAAGCGGAGGCACAGATCAGAAAAAGCTCTCCGCCGCAATGCGGCGCGCAAACGTATCGGACGCATTCCGGCTGAAGCCGGGAGCAAAGGTCGCCGGAAAACGCTTCATACTGATCGACGATATCGTCACCACCGGCTCAACCGTCGAAAAATGCGCGTCACTGCTTCTCGGAGCGGGTGCCGCCGAAGTGCATCCCGCATCCCTTTTCCGCACAATGCCGAAGGAGCGCAAAGAGAAAGTCCCGCCGGACTCCGGTCTGTGGTTTGAAGATTGAAAGATCAGCCGCCGTCTCCCGGAAGCATGAGGCGGCGTTCCCGCTTATTGAAGAACGCATACAGAAGCACAACGACATTCGTCGCGGTCATCGCCGACACGCACAGGTCGGCGATATTCCACATGAGCGCGGAGCCGATGACGCTCCCCGCGATGCACGAAACGCCGAACAGCACGAAATAAACTCCGAGCGCAAGGCGGCTGTGCGTAAGATATCTCAGCGCGACCACGCCGTAGTACGATTGGCAGATCACCGTCGCGTATGCGAAAAGAATTACGGATACCGAGATCACATGCCCAGCCGCGCGTCCCGCGAACGTGCGGTACGCAAGGACCGAAAGCCTTACTCCGTCCTCGCCCCTGCCGTCGCCGAGAAGAAGTATCACGACCGCCGTCAGCGTGCAGATCACCACCGTGTCCGCAAACACTTCGAATATTCCGAAATTCCCCTGATCGTGAGGGGAATTTGTATTTGCGGAGGCGTGCGCGGTCGGCGCGGTGCCGCACCCCGCTTCGTTCGACAGTATGCCGCGGGTGACCCCGAAGCGCACGGCGCGGCTCAGCGCAAAGCCTCCCGCTCCGCCCGCCGCGGCTTTAAGCGAGAACGCGGAGCCGAAGATATCGGCGAATATCCCCGGCAGCCTTTCCGTGTTCGCAAATATTATATAAAGGGAAAGAAGTATATACACTCCCGAAAGAAACGGGATAAGCTTCACCGTCACGTCGGAGATCCGTCTGAGAGAGCCGAGCATCACCGCAAGCGAAAGCACGCACATGACCGCGCCGACGGCGATCGGCGGGATGCGCTCGGAATACACCGCGGCGGCAGCGTTCGACTGAACGATATTCCCCGTCACAAGGGAATTTGCGAGGCAGAGGAGCGCGAAAAATCCACCGAGCCGCGGAGAAAGCATATCCGACATATAGTACATCGCGCCGCCGAAAAAGCCGTCGGCGTTTTTTCTTCGGTGAGCCACGGCGAGTGCGACCTCGGCATACTTTACCCCCATCGCAAGAAGAGCGCTGACCCACATCCAGAACACCGCGCCCGCGCCGCCCGCAACAATGGCGCTTGCCACACCCGCGATATTCCCCACGCCGAGCGTGCCCGCAAGTGCCACGGTCATCGCTTTGAACGGTGTCTGTCCCCCTCCGGTCAGACCCTTTTTCAGCGAACGGAAGAATTTCACCGGATGCACGATCCAGAAAAAGTGAAGATACGACGAGAACAAAAGCCCGCAGCCGAGAAGCAGCACGGGCATTATCATTCCCGACAGAAGAGCGTTAATATTATCAAGCATATTACAGTTTACGCCCGATCCGCACGGATTATTACATCCGCGTGCGGACGTGTCGCGGTCATTTCCCCTTTTTTCGGGCTTTTCTCCGCCCGTTTAGCACTCGCCGCAGGTCAGTGTAAAAACATATTAGGCATATTTTGTAAACGATATGTTAACTCTTCGAAATTCCCTTGATTTTTCTATATGCCGGGTATAGAATATATCATGTGATTGGCACTCAGGCACAGTGAGTGCTAAATCAGATTAACGAAATAAATAAAGTGCGATGCACAAAAGCAGGAGGTATATTATGAATATCAAACCTTTGGCAGACCGCGTTGTAGTAAAGGCGATCGAAGCAGAGGAAAAGACCACGGCGGGAATCATTCTCCCCGGCAGTGCTCAGGAAAAGCCTCAAATGGCGGAGGTCGTTGCGGTAGGTCCGGGCGGACTCGTAGACGGCAAGGAAGTCGTTATGACCGTTAAGGTCGGCGACCGTGTAATCACCAGCAAGTACGCAGGCACCGAAGTAAAGTGCGGTGATACCGAATACAACATCGTTCGTCAGAACGACATTCTCGCAATAGTTGAGTAATAACAGGAGGGATTTACAATGGCTAAGGATATTCTTTACGGAGCAGATGCAAGATCCGCTCTTCTCGCAGGTGTAGATAAGCTTGCAAATACGGTTAAGATCACTCTCGGACCGAAGGGCAGAAACGTTGTCCTCGACAAGAAGTTCGGCACTCCGCTGATCACCAACGACGGTGTTACCATCGCAAAGGAGATCGAGCTTGAGAACGCATCCGAGAACATGGGCGCACAGCTCGTCCGCGAAGTTGCGACCAAGACCAACGATGCTGCCGGAGACGGCACCACCACCGCTACTCTTCTCGCTCAGGCATTCATCCACGAGGGCATGAAGAACGTAACCGCAGGCGCAAATCCGATGGTTATCCGCCGCGGTATCCAGAAGGCTGTAGACCGCGCCGTCGCAGACCTCACCGCTAATTCCAAGAAGGTCAACGGCACTGCAGACATCGCCCGCGTAGGCACTATCTCCGCAGGTGACGAGGTGATCGGTACCCTGATCGCAGACGCTATGGAAAAGGTCACCGCAGACGGCGTAATCACCGTTGAGGAGTCTAAGTCCGCCGAAACCTACTGCGAAGTAGTCGAAGGCATGCAGTTCGACCGTGGTTATCTCTCCCCCTACATGGCAACCGATACCGATAAGATGGAAGCCGTTCTCGACGACGCGCTTGTTCTTATCACCGATAAGAAGATCTCGAACATCCAGGAGATCCTTCCCCTTCTTGAAAAGATCGTCCAGAGCGGTGCACGCCTGCTCATCATTGCAGAGGATGTCGAAGGCGAAGCTCTCACGACTCTCGTTCTCAATAAGCTCCGCGGCACGTTCAACTGCGTAGCGGTCAAGGCTCCCGGCTTCGGCGACCGCCGCAAGGAAATGCTCCGCGACATCGCAGTGCTCACCGGCGGCGAGGTCATCTCGAGCGAGCTCGGACTTGAGCTCAAGGAAGCCACTCTCGAGCAGCTCGGTCACGCACGTCAGATCAAGGTCAACAAGGACAACACGATCATCGTCGGCGGCGCAGGCGATCCCGAGGCAATCAAAGCCCGCGTAAGCCAGATCAAGAACGCTATCGAGACCACCACCTCCGATTTCGACCGCGAGAAGCTTCAGGAGAGACTTGCAAAGCTTTCCGGCGGCGTTGCCGTGCTCAAGGTCGGCGCAGCTACCGAAACCGAGATGAAGGAAAAGAAGCTCCGCATCGAGGACGCCCTCAACGCTACCCGCGCAGCAGTTGAGGAAGGCATCGTTGCAGGCGGCGGTACCGCTTACATCAACGTCATTGACGATGTGGCAAAGCTTTCCGACACCGTTGAAGGCGACGAAAAGACCGGTGTAAACATCGTTGTACGCGCACTTGAGGCTCCGCTCCGTCAGATAGCCGAGAACGCAGGCTTCGAAGGCTCCGTCATCGTTGACAAGGTTCGCAAGAGCGGCAAGGTCGGATACGGCTTCGACGCAGCTTCCGAGACCTACTGCGACATGGTTGAGGCGGGAATCGTCGATCCTACCAAGGTTACACGCAGCGCTCTCCAGAACGCGGCAAGCGTAGCTTCCACCGTTCTCACCACCGAGGCTCTCGTCGTATCTCAGCCCGAGCCGGAACCGGCTGCACCCGCAGGCGGTATGGGCGGCGGCATGGGCGGTATGTATTAATCCCGCAGCAGAATACCGATTTGTTCCGAAGGGACTGTCATGTAAAGTGACAGCCCCTTCGTTTTTTTGCCTTCCCGCGGCTCTTCTCCAAACGCTCCGCATCTGCGCCCGAAGCTCACGGCGCAAGAACTCCCCACCGGCCAAACGACGAACGGAAAATCTCCATATAACCCCCTCCGGCTTGTCCGAAAGAATCTCACCGTAGGTTGAAAATCCGGCGAAGCGCGGACAACTTAAAATTGGACAAAAAGCGACCTCTTTGTAAACTAATTTAATTTTCTGTGGCGTTTGTTGACACACTTCATAATTTATGCTACAATTTGGCTGAGGAGTACATGTATACCTCAAAAATTATTGTTGGATATAAATGAAGGGAAGAAGCCTCAAAAGGCATCTTTAAACCGCGCAAGCAGACATATAAATACATAAAATCTCAATGTTTTTTGTCGTATTGTGGAAATTTATTGACTTTCATATATTTATCTGATAAAATTCATTATGCGGATAAAATATTGAAAGGAATTGCATTTATGAACAAATCTCTTATCCTTGCCCTAAGTGCAGCAACAATAGTTGCAGTACTCGCATCACCTCGGTTAGGTTTTTCGGCAAATTGCACTGCCCCCGTTATATCCCGTCCCTCTAATCAAGCTGCCTCATATGAACCTCAATTCAGGTACAGTCCGGGAGACAATTTAAGGCTTACCGACAATCTCGGGGAGACCTCCTTTCCCGAGCCGGCTGCTCCTGCAGCGGCAGAAGCAGCGGCAGTTCCCGAAGCCCCGAAAAACTTCAGAGCAGTCAGTTATTCCGGAGAGACAACCAATTTGAATTGGGACGCTCCGGAAACCCAACCCGACCGCTGGCTTATCCGATACAGACCGATAGGCGGAAGTTGGATCAACGCAGGAACAACCTCGCTCAACAACTACTATACTGTAACAGGGCTTTCCGCAAGTACATCATACGATTTTATAGTCTACGCCGAGAACGGAAGTACTGCATGGAGCGGTACGCGGTCGGCAGGCACCGATATCGCCACAGCCATGACACTGCCCGCTCAGCCGATAAATCTTAAAACAACCGACTACACCGGAACAAGTGCGCGCATCACATGGGAGACCGCAACCCCGCACGGTGCCGACCGCTGGCTTATCAAATGCAGAAAAGACGGCGGAAGCTGGTTCAATTTGGGGACTTCAACAGTCAAAGAGTATGTTGCAAACAATCTCGACCCGAATTCAACATACGACTTCCGTGTGTACAGCGAAAGAGGAGCTACCGCGTGGAGCGGTGTAAAATCTCAGGTCAGCAGCAGACTTTCGGTTCCCGAGCGTCCCGCTCAGCCCACAAACGTGAAAGTCAACAGCTACACCGACAGCAGCGTATATATCACATGGGAGACTGCAACTCCGAACGGAACCGACCGCTGGCTCATTCAATGCAGGGTAAACGGCGGTGAGTGGACGAACCGCAACATATCAACTTACAAAGGTTACGTTGCAAGCAGCCTTGACGCAAGCACCAAATATGAGTTCCGCGTATACGGTGAAAGAGGAGCCACCGCGTGGAGCGGCGTCAGATCTCCGGTAAGCAGTACAGTTTCCGCGACCACATTGCCCGCTCAGCCCAAAAATGTTAAGGTCAACAGCTACACCGACAGCGGTGTATATATCACATGGGAGACCGCCACTCCGCACGGTGCGGACCGCTGGCTCATCCAATGCAGAAAAGACGGCGGAGCTTGGACAAACCGCAACATATCAACCTACAAAGGTTACGTTGCAAGCAGTCTCGACGCAAGCGCCACATACGAATTCCGTGTGTACGCCGAAAGAGGAGCCACCGCGTGGAGCGGTGTCAGATCGGCGGTAAGCAATACCGTTTCCGTGACCACATTGCCCGCTCAGCCCAAAAATGTTAAGGTCGAAAGCTTTACCGAAAACTCCGTATACATCACATGGGAGACCGCTTCTCCGCACGGTGCGGACCGCTGGTTAATTCAATGCAGAAAGAACGGCGGTGCATGGACAAACCGCAACATATCAACCTATAAAGGCTATGTTGCAAGCAGTCTCGATGTGAACACCACATACGAATTTCGCGTATATGCAGAAAGAGGAAGTACAGCATGGAGCGGCGTCAGATCGGCGGTAAGCAATACCGTTTCCGTGACTACATTGCCCGCTCAGCCGACAAATCTGACCGTAACCGATCGGCAGCAGTTTTCGATCTCACTGTCGTGGTCCACTCCGATTCCTCACGGTGCAGACCGTTGGCTCATCCAACGACGTGCAATAGGAGGGGCTTGGCGCAACTGCGGCACTTCCACTAATACAAGCTTTGTGGTGACCGATCTTTCTCCGAATACAACATATGAAATCCGTGTATACAGCGAAGCGGGACTTGTCGCGTGGTCCGGAACACGTTCACAGGCGAGCAAAAGTGCGATAGAAACAACACTCATCTATTACGGAGCAAAACCGTATGTGCAGGAAAATAGCTTTTTAAACTGTCAAGGGTACGCTTTCTTTGTTGTGAATGATAGCCTAAATTGGATAACTTTCGATGACATTGACTACTTAGATAATGCGGAAGGAAAAACTCTTCAGCAAATGCTCGATTATTACAGAGCCCTTCTCGAAGATTCCGGAAAATTCTTGGATATTTATTTTCCCGGCAAATGGACAGCCTCCGATTCCATATTTACGTTGAGTTCTATGAGGAGCAATCAATGGATCGTTTGTATGCGAGCCGGAAGACAGTTTGTTTATAATTCAACCAAGCAACGTAATGAATGGCAATTTGATTATCATTTTTGGTACAGAACCGATACCGGACGATGGGCTCATAAAAATGGGATGAACGACTCAAAGCTTCTTGATGCAGGCGATCATCCCACAAACGATTCATCTCCCGGATGGGCAAGAAGCGGAAAATCCCCGTTTTATGACAGCGATATTCGCTATTACCGCGTATCCCAATAAATGAAGGAGAAAAAACCAATGAAAAATTCAACCATTGCGATCATAATAGTCATCACTCTTATCATTGTTATGCTTGCATCGGGGATTATCTACGCTTTCA
>ERZ857984.313-NODE-313-length-65152-cov-4.467763_pt1 | contig 65152 bp, 60 predicted proteins | sample MGYA00519914_ERZ857984 | MGnify/ENA primary metagenome ERZ857984 (study PRJEB31778, sample SAMEA3449417) | human gut metagenome | biome: human gut; feature: human-associated habitat; material: faeces | place: United Kingdom | collected 2010/2012 ...
GGATTGGCTGGCTCTCTCTATTGGACGAAGTGGCTCTCAACCATTGGAATACTCAATTTAAGATACTATATTCTTTTTTAAGAACTACACGTACTAATATATCACTATTCTTTTTATATCACAATGTACTCATTATATTCATTTGATATATTTCTTTATGGTTTATATCATTAGTTATGATAAATGAAAATAAAAGCCGTAATCATCGTATAAGATAATTACAGCAAATTTATAAGTTCTAATTATTTATATAACTCTATAAATAGTTGTTGAAGTCAATGAATCTACATCCGATTCAAAAATCAAATAACCTATTGTTCCAGGAAATGAGCTTTTAGTCTTTACATCATCTAATTCAACATATAAACCATCATAATAGAAGCCTTCATCATCTTGAGCACTATCAAAATCAATTAAATCAGAAAATTCTTCAACAAAAGTTCCTAACATATTCACAATAGCACATTCATCGTTGCACTTGATCAAATAGTACCCATTTCCTAAATAAAGATAATCATCAATCACATCGGCATACATTTTTTCTTCCTTATTATCAAAGAAAGTACATACACCATCTTCACAATCAATGTCATATAATCTTTGAATTGGCTCATCTCTTACAAAATCTTGTTTTTCAACATCGTAAACATATAGTCCTGGTTCAAAGTCTTCAGTTGCCGTTCCTTGTCTAGCAGCTTTTGCATCTTCTCCTGGCATAATATTGATGTATAAATACGAAACATCTTTGATATAAGAATAGTCATAAGCTCCCGCAATTTTCTTAACTTCATTCATTTCAAAATCAAGAAGTCTTATACTAGCTGGATCATCATATTCCAAATTTTCTGAAGTTGTTCCTTCTAAAAGTAGATTTTCTCCAATCAAATAATAATTTGCATTTGTGCAAGGAATACTATCTTCATCAATATGAACCAATAGATTTTCATCTAAATCGTAAATTTCTCCATAATCATTTGGAGCTTCATAGGAGTCTGTACTTGCATCAAAAACACGAGGGTAATAATACTGATCATTGTAATCATATAATTCATCTTCTTCATACAGTCCACCTTTAATCAAGTATTGATCATTCCATAACATACTATAGTCATCATCAAGTTCTTTTATGGTATTCAAATTTTCATCCACATAACAACGACCATTTCTATAAACTAAGAAACCCGTACCAGTGCCGTAAACAGTCCCTCGATCTTCACTGCTTAAAAGATTATTACCTTCTCCTTTAATGAAATCATCTCTTTCAAATAATTCAGCACCACGCATTCCATCTCTAGAAAAATATGTTTTATCTTTATTTTTTACAATATTTCCTACTTCATCTGCATTAAAAACGGCCTCTTCAGATAGTTCTCCATTTAGATCCAAAAGATATTTGCTAAATGAATCTCCTGTCGTTAAAATCAAATAATCATCTTCAATTTTATATGGTGAATATTCTGAAGTAAAAGATGCTTTTGTAACATCCATTTTATCTTTTACTTCCAATTTTGTTACTTGTCCTTGTGAACCAGATGAAGCACACCCACTTAATAAAGCTGCACTCAATATTGTATTAATTATCAATTTACTTTTCTTCATTTTCAATTCTCCTACTTAACTTCTTCATAATCAAAATAATCATCTAAATAATATTCTTTAGCTTTTGTATCATTATCAACTGTATACATCGTACTTACATTTAATTCTTCCCATCCATCTGCAACACCTTTTCCATCTTCGCCAGGAGATACACTACTTGTATTTACAGTAAAATATTCAGTAAAATCTGTTGAATTATCTAAAATGTTACCTGTTTTAGTAAACTCAACTTTAAATACAGTGCGCAGTTCTCCTGATTTATCATGAGTATCAAATTTATATAAATCAGCGATTCTTGTCACAGAATTAACTGTATATGTAAATGAAGTTCCTGTTAACTCTTCAAAATAATCATAAATTGCTGGTTCCATTGCATCCAATAACATTGTTTGATCTTCTTCATCGATCATATCCCAAGATGAATAAACTTTATTCAAGCCTTCTACTTCATAAGATTTTGAATAATTTGTAACTTCGACTTTCATTTCATCTGCATATTCTTGTGAATATTCTGCTTCAAGTTTTACTTTATCGCCATTTGATAAATCAGAATCTTTAGACAAAGAATAAGACACAGAATCTAAAAACTCATTTAATGATGAATTATCTTCTAAATCATCTTGATTTTCACAAGAAAATTCAGCCGTTCCATATCCGTCATATCCATCAAAAGTAACATTACAAGCAGAAACCAAATCTACAGGAGTCTTTTTATTTGCCTGATATACACTAAATCCACCAATTCCAACAATAAGTACACCAGCTATTACTGCAGCAATGATCAAATTTCTTTTTTTCTTTTCATCTTTGATATAATTATCAAACTTTTCCTTATATACTTTGATATCTGCATTTTCTGCTTCAGACGATTTATTTTTATAAAGAAAATATGCAATCACACAACTTACGATTTGTAACAAAATAAATAAAATCATTGGAACCTTTAAATTTAGCAAATTAGATAACTCAGATACATCTTGACTTGACATTCCAAAAAGTGAACTCATGAAGCTATCAGCACCTTGAGAAAAACTTGATGCAATCTGTGAAACTTGGTTGATAGTACCTAAACTAATAAATCCAATAATCAAACAAATTCCATTTGTAATCAAATTTGCCATGCATTCTTTTCTTTTATCATTCATTATAAAGACTTTGATTCCAATAGCTACCACCAAAATCAAAACCAGAAAAAACGCAAGATAAAACAATAAACAAGCCGTTGATATTGATCCTACAAGAGAAGATAGGCCACTAAAATCAAAACTTTCAACTACTTTATTGATATTTCCTATTAAATTTAAAATCAAAACACTCAAAATTACTGTAACTCCCATTGATACCGCTTGAACAATCAATAGGTTTTTATCTGTTATATATTTCTTTAAATTTTCCATTACTGACCCCTTCCTTTTCTTCCATATTTTTAAACTCTTTGACTTGCAGCATTAGATAATTTACGTAAAACAATTTTAATTAAAGACCAAAGTGGTTTAGCCAATGCCTTACAAATTTTCCATAGTATTGAAACTACTCCTAAAAATACATTTAAATAAATTAACCCTAATCGATTCATATTCTTTCTCCTCCTAATTTTTTACTTTTTCATTTTTCTTTGAATCCAACTAATATGTCCTAATTTGTACATCACTCGATATACGATATGTGAAACTCTAGGATTTTTCACTGTCTCTTCTTCCATCATTCGCTTTAGTGTTTTTTGCACTAAATCCATATATTTCTTACCTCCTTCACTATTAAGACAAGGGAAGTTTTATTTTGGTTTTAAAAAATTTCAATTTTTTTAAATTTTTTTCACATCACAAAAAAAACCGACTGGAATCTCTTCCAATCGGCTTTCTTCGATCAACTATATTTCTATTTATTCATCGCGTTTTTTCCATCTGAAGACAATCATAAAGTATTAGAGAAAATCAAACATATCATTCAACAAGAAGACCCATTAAATCCTTATAGTGACCAACAAATCTCAAATATACTCAAAGATGAAGATATCATCTGTTCAAGAAGAACTATCCAAAAATACCGTTCTATATTAAATATTCCAACCAAAGATCAACGAAAACACTTTTAAAAAGGTTATTGAATCATAATAAATTCAATAACCTTTTTTTGAATCAAATGGATTTCTATTATTGATTTTATTTATCCAATATATTCTCTTCTTTATCTAATTTAAATTCCAATGCATATAAAGGAAAATAATATATACCATTCTCTTCATCTTTCCCAATATTTTTAGCCGACAAGCGAAATGCATATTGAGGCGTATATTTTGTCACAAAGTTTTTAAATGACTTTGATATTGTATGATTCCCCGCTTTTACTTCAATTGGCGTTATTCCATCCAAGGTATCAATTATAAAATCAATTTCGCTATATTGATTTGGTTCATAATAATAAGAATCTATAGATAATCTTCTTAACATCTGTGCCACAATATTTTCATAAATTGCGCCTTTATAGATATTGATTTCTTGACGCATAACCCTTAGCACATCCCGGTCATCAAAGCATGATATCAACAAACCTGTGTCAGCCATATAGATTTTAAATATAGATAACTCAATTTCCTTTTTCAATGGATAATCAATATGTGCCAATCGATTTATCTGTATAATGATTCCCGCATCTTTTAACCATTGAAGACTATTATCAAAATAACGCGCATTATACCCTTTCTTTATCAAAGAATATTGAAACTTATGATTCTCTTTGGCAAGTTGTAAAGGAATTGATTCAAAACATTCTCGGATTTTAATTGCTTGAGATGCATCTGAATACTTTACCATATCAACTAAATAGTCATTTACAATAGCCCGTTGTATCCGTAAGCATTCTCTTTTATCTTTTGAATCAATATATTCTTGTACAACTTCCGGCATACCACCAATCATCATATATAGCGAGAAATATTCATTCATTTTATCATGCAATAATGATGGAATAGGTTTTAAATCGTTTACACAATCCAACACTCTTTTTAATATTGAATCATTGACATTCATTGCTCTTAGAAACTCAATAAAGGACAATGGAAACATTTCAACCGTATCAACATAACGAACAGGATATGAAGATGATTTTGAAATCGCAACTCCTAACAAGCTTCCAGAACAAATAATATCGCATGGAAATTCTTCGCCCATAAATTTCAATGCCGTCAAAGCATCTGGGCAAGCTTGTATTTCATCTAAAAATAAAAGTGTATTTTGATCGATTCTTTCTTCTATAGAAAAATACTCAAGTAATTCTTTAGGATCATGTGTATTTTTAAAAACATCTCGGATTTTCAAATCTCTTTCAAAATTGATTTCTAATACATTTCGATAATTTTCTTTACCAAATTGGCGGATAATATACGTTTTTCCAACTTGTCTGGCTCCTTTAATTATTAAAGGTTTCTTCTTTTTTGAGTTTTTCCATTGGTGAAGTTTTTTCAAGATGCTTCGTTCCATATTGCCTCCTTTATATATAAAAGTATATAATAATTTTAAAAAATATGCAAAAATACATTTTTTTACATGTATTTTTATGCATTTTTACACTTTTTTTAAAGTTTGTTATTTATTTACATTTATTATTTATTCTCCTTATTTGCATTACCCCCTATATTTTGTCTATAATTTATTCGATAAATGGAGAACGACATGAAACTTAAAATTGGTACGAGAAATTCAAAATTGGCAATGATTCAAACAGAACTTGCAATCAAGATAATCAAAGAAAACATCCCAAATCTAGAATTTGAAATCATCCCTATATCTACTAGAGGAGATCAAGATAAAACAACACCCCTATATGCTATGCCTAGTACTGGTGTTTTTATCAAAGAAATTGAAAAAGCCCTATTAGACAAAGAAATTGATATTGCCGTGCACTCTTTAAAAGATGTAAGTTCTACTTTAGATGATCGTCTAATGTTGATTGAACCATTTTTATTTGAAGATAAACGAGATGCACTGATCACAAAAGATCACTCAACCTTAAAAGATCTAAGAAAAAACGCTGTGCTTGCGACCAGCAGCATTCGCCGAATAGCCTGCATCCACCATGTACGTCCTGATATTCAATTTGTAAATATCAGAGGAAATATTGAGACACGTATTCAAAAATTTAAAGAAATGGATATCGATGGTATTGTTCTTGCTGCAGCAGGGCTAAAACGATTACATCTTGATTCTTTGATTGATGAATATCTCGATCCATCTATGATCATTCCTGCCTGCGGACAGGGAACCATTGCCTTAGAAATACGAAAAGAAGATAAAGATCTATTTTCAAAACTATCTCAATCATCCAATCAAACATTAGAAACCAAGATAGAAAGAGAATTCTTAAGCTTATCTAAAGCAGGCTGCCATTATCCAATTGGATGTTACGCAAAGTTTGTAGATGATCAACTACAAGTTCATGCCTGCCTAGGCGAAACAATAGAAGACTGTAAATTTGTTTCGATGACTTTTGATAAAATCGAATACAACAAAGCAGCAAGTTCTATATATAAGAAAATAAAGGAAGAAAATATATGATATGGTTTGTAGGAGCTGGATGCTATCATCCAGACATGTTAACAATAGGTGCTAAAAAATTATTAGAACAAGCTGACTGTGTTTTATACGATCATCTTGTAAACAAAGAATTTCTTCAATATGCTTCCAAAGACTGTGAATGCATCTGTGTAGGAAAACGAGGACATCAAAAATCATGCGCCCAGGAAGATATCTTTACCCTTTTGGTTCAAAAAGACAAACAATATAAAAACGTTGTTCGTTTAAAAGGCGGTGACCCTTATCTTTTTGCCAGAGGAAGCGAAGAAATGCATTATGTATTGGAAAATGGATGCAATTGTCAATATGTCCCAGGAATCAGCAGCGCCATTGGCGCTTTAGGCTATGCTGGCATTCCTGTAACACAAAGACATACTGCTACTGGTTTTATCGTGCATACGATGCATTATCAAGATGGCAAAGATCATCTGGACTATAAAAAGATTGCTCAGGAAACAAATACCCAGATTTTTTTCATGGGTTCTCATAAGATCAAGACACTGGCTCAAAAATGTATAGACAATGGCATGAGCGAAGATACTCCGATCGCAATTTGAATACATCTAACTTATCCTGAACAAAAAGTATACACATCCACGCTCAAGAAAATCTTGAATAAAGATCTAAGTAGTTTTACCAGTCCATTACTGATCGTATTGGGAAATGTCGTAAAAGAACAATCACTGCTGGATAACACAAAAAGGTTACCCGCTTTTTCTAAAAATGTTCTTTTTGCCAGCATCGATGAGAATCCCTGGCCAATTGAAGACCTGCTTTTAAGATACGGCATCTTTACCTATTCTAGACAGGTCGCAAATGTTATATATATACCAGATGAAATTGTCGATTTGAACTTATATGATACATTGATCTTCAGCTCTAAACACGCTGTTAAAAGTTTCTTTCAATATCTATCATATAATCACATTGATATAAGAAGCTTATTTTCAAAAAAGATCTTCTGCATTGGTAAAAAAACACAAGAAGAATTAGAACGAAGAGCCATACAAGTCTATCATGTTGAATCCAATTCATCCGATATGTTTACTTATATAAAGGAGCATAAAAACGCTCTTTATATAAAAGGAAAAGATGTTGATTGCCCAATCGATTCTTTAAGTACTTATCAAATTGCACCGATAGAATTTGATTTACCTAAAGTAAAACTGGATGCCATCGGCATCAGCTGTCCACAAGCTTTAGAAATCCTTGATCAAAAAGGCATTGATAAAACAACTCCAGTTTTCTGTTATGCGCATAAAACATACCAAAAGGCAAAGGAACTTGGATTTACAAATATTCATACGACGCCATCTTCAAAACAAGAGATCGTAAAGCATATCCTTGAATACTTTGGAGGAAACATATGAGAGTCTGTTTAGATATTGAATTTCAAGATGCGATCGTGTGCATCCTTGGAGGAGGGAAGGTTGCCTTACGGAAAACCAAACAATTTCTTGAAGCCGGTGCTACGATTTATATACACTCAATACAATATGAACCTGAATTTAACACACTACATATCAACAAAGTAGACAAAGATACTTTGATTCATACATTAGCCAAAGCTAAGTTAGCCATTGCCTGTACAAATAATGAATCTGTAAACAAAGAATTTATTCAAACAGCTCGAAAACATCATGTACTTGCCATGTCCTGTAATAAAAACCAGGAACAAGATACGTTTAGTACTGTGACTAAACGCGATAAACATCTTGTCTTGTCATGCCATACCAATGGAAGCTTTCCTGTAGCCAATCAGAATATAGTCAATGATTGGAAGGCTCGTCTAGAAATCCTTGAAACTTTGCGAAACAATCTTCAAGACCATGCACTATGTCATGATCTTGTAAATCTGGATGATCAACATCTCTGCTTTTTTCAAGAAGTCTTTCAAACCAAGCAGGCCATTATCTACCTGCTTCATGGAAACTCTTCTTTAAAGGCAAGAATACAATGTCAAAATCTGATTCAACGCTCTAAAGCTAAATTTGAAGAATATACAAGCACAACTTTCTTTCTGGCCAAAAAATACCAGGATATTGATTTAGAAACACTTTGTAAGCTTCTACAGGAGTTTCACATTAAACCTCATTTTGTCTTCTTGTTTTGGCAACAAGGTCGATATGTCATGCAGGGAGCGCAAACAATCAATCAATTCGGCTTTGATCATCAACATATACAGATTGATCCAAATCAGTTTATAAAAGAAAACGAAACTTTGATCATGCATACAAAGCCAACCAACAAAACACAGAATGCCGTTTTAGTCAGCATGTTGGATTCACCATTTTTACGATCACAATATCCTGATGCTCGTTTTGTTAGTTGCCTAGATGATACTAAAGTCATAGAAAGGATACTCTATGAAGTCAATCCAGCTTTTTAGTCGCATGGCTCTCTTTTTAGCACTGATGATCCTTTCAGCCTATATTCAAATTACCCTTCCAACCCCATTTATGCCTATGCATATCACCATGCAGTTATTTACTGCCATTCTATGTGGTTTTTGTCTTCCCGATAGATATGCATTCTTGTGTATGTTTACATATATATTGGTTGGTCTTCTTGGATTTCCTGTCTTTGCCAGCGGTGGAGGCCTGCAGTATATCATGAAACCAACCTTTGGCTTTGTGTTAGGTTTTCTTGCCTGCAGTACTATATGTGCCATCGCATACAAAAGAAAAAGTCCAGTCAGTCTGAAAGAATACTTTCTTGTCGGACTCACCGGACTTATCAGTTTTTATGTAGTAGGAAATATCTATTACTATTTTTCCTTTCCCATCTTGATGAATACCCGCATTCCTTTATGGTTATCTTTAACCAACGGATTTTTGGTTTCCATCATTCCAGATATATTAATCTGTTTTCTTGCCTGCAAAGTCGCAAAAACTCTACAGATACTTATCAAGTAACGCCTGCCACTGGTCGGCGTTTTCTTTTTGCCAGTTTTCAAATGTAGCATTGGCATTAGAAACCAGTGTACCAAGTTCAATAAAGAAATCATTGATATCACTTTCCAGGATCAACCCTACTTCTTTACCAAACTGTGTATCTTCTAGATCTGAAGATCCATTGACACTCATCTTAAATGCCGAATACGGTTTCTTATCTACCAACTTAGTAAATCCCTGTAATCCAATCGCTCCAATCTGATTGGTTCCACAAGAACTTGGACATCCAGAAATATACACACGAGGTAAAACTCCTTCTTTAAACTCATAAGGACGTAAAGCTTCGATCAAAGATTTTAAAACATTATTAGAGTCACGAAGCCCAACTTGACATGTGCTGGCTCCAATGCAGGAAACACTTGTTTCAAACGTTGTATGAGCCCCATCTTGCGTATGTTCTAATACTTTTTGAACTTCATTTCCGTTTAGATTTACGATATAGATATCTTCCTGTGGCGTTAAACGAAGTTCAACTTCATCCATATCCTGGACCACATCATAAAGTTCTTTCCATTTATCCAGGCTCATATTTCCGCATAATGGATGATATTTAACCGCATATAAACCTGATTGTTTTTGTTTGATCACACGATCTGGAATCACATCTAGTTCCTTGCCTTCTTTTTGGATCACTACATCTTCTACATGTACATCATGATCCAGATACTTCTTGGCTAATTCGACTTTTTCATGAAATTCCTCTACGATCCTGTCTTTTCCTAGACTCATCTGAAGATATCTAGAACGAGCTTTCGCACGATTTTGATAATCCCCATGCTCCATGAACATCAAGACCATTGTATTAATATAATAAAGAATATCTTTAGGATCGATATGATCTCCAACCTTGACACCCATCATCGGATTGTTTCCAAGTCCTCCGCAACAATACACATCAAAAGTATGATCCGTATTGGCAATAAATCCCAAATCTCTAAAGTTGGCATGTACTTCATTAGCTTTGGAATTTGAAAAAGCCACCTTAAGCTTTCTAGGAAGAGAATACTTGTTTACGATGCTTAACAAATACTCACCAGCTACCTTCGCATAAGGATAGACATCAAAAGCTTCTTCTGGATCCAATCCGGATAATACAGAACACATGACATTACGCGGATAATCTCCACCGCCGCCTCGCGTTACAATATCTCTTTCTAAAGCTTCTTTCATGATCGGCGTTAAAGCTTCCGATCTTACATCATGCAGCTGAACGGTTTGACAAGTCGTACAATGCGTACGCACAATTCCATGTTCTTGACATTGATCAATGATAAATTTCAATTTTTCTTTTGTGATACGTCCCTGATTCATTCTAAGTCGCAACATAAAGGCTTCTCCACCACGCTGCGCATAAGAACCAAACCCACCGCTGTATCCTTTATACTCTTTCATAGAAATTTCTTTTTGGATAAACTGTTTGGTCTTACGTTCAAATTCAGGAAGTTCCTGTAATAATTCTTCTCGTAATGTATTCATATTCTTCTCCATTTCTTTCTTTCATTATACCTTATCAAATATTTATTACTATGAAAATTTATTAAAAGTCTGCGTCAAATCTGGTACGATTTGTTTTTTTCTTGATAATAAATCCTTTACAAATACATTCTTCTTTCCAAATGTCTGCCATAATAAATTTTCTTTCGATCCAGCCCCATATAAGATCGAACCCTTTTTCTTGATACTGGTAAAAGCTACGATCACTAGATCGCCATTATATTTGATCGTCATTTCCTCTAAGATTTCCTGCACCTTTTCTTTAATAGACCGGACAGAACTTAAATCCAATATAAAGACTTGAGAGATCAATACTTTTGATCCCTTCATATCAAAAGTCTTCATATCTGCTTCAATACGCTGAATCAATTCTTCTTTAGAGATATTCTTAGGAAGATTCATCGTGATCGAAAACATTTTATAGGCTAGAGCATCTGCATCTTCATGCGATATCATCGCCAACTGTTGGGCAAGCTCTGTATCTTTTTTTGTCGTTGTCGGAGATTGAAAATTTAATCCATCAGAAATAATAGCCCCTAAAAGTAAGCCCGCCAAATTCTCTGGAATTTCAATATGACGTTCAAAAAACATCGATGTAATGATCGAAGCTGTACTTCCTATGATCTCATTGCGAAACGCTATTGGCGAAAGCGTAGAAAAATTATGGATCCTATGATGATCGATCACTTCTAATAAGTTGGCTTTTTCAATCCCGTTTACCGATTGAGAGAATTCATTATGATCGACCATAATGATGTTCTTATTTTGCGCATTCATGATATGGTATCTGGAAACATAACCAATCAAACAATCTTTTTTATCTAAAACAGGATATGTATTAAACGTTGTATCTCGCATCTTGATCATTACATCTTCGACAAACTCATCTTCTTTAAAATATGTGATCTTCTTTTGCATGATCAATTTAACCGGGATCGAGAAATACAAGTAACGTGAAGTATTCATACTTCCAATACCCGAAATAATGATCGAACAGTTATGTTCTCTAGCTGCCTTTAAGACATCTTCTTCAATATGATCTGTCCAGACCGCAATCAAGATACCCGCGCCTTTTTCAATGCTTTCTTTTTGTCCCTGTGGATCATCTCCAATAATAACGATACGATCCTGTATTTCATAGCGTTCCAGTTTTGTCTTGCAAAGCGCAATAATACTGACTTTACCATTCACATGGTGTTCATCTGCCTTATATATGATCTTTCCTTCAATTGTCTTTGCCATCAACTCAATCGGTGTCTCTTTTAATAAATCAATACCTAAAGCTGTATCTCCCATACCTAAAAGTGCTAAATCACTTCTTGTGACAACCCCTAATAACTTTTGATCTTGATCTAAAACGCCCAAAATACGCGCCTGATTCTGGTTCATGATTTCTTTGGCCTCAAAAATTGTTGTATCCGGTAAGATATGATCCGCCTGTTTTAATTCAATTTCAGATAAACGAACCCTTGCATCTTCTATTAATACAGGTTCTTCATACCCAAAGCGATCAAGAAGATAGGCTGTTTCTTCATTTATATCCCCTAAACGTCCCGCAACAGCTTTTTTCCCACATTGATTTAATAAATATGCATAAGCTATTGCACTGACAATGGAATCTGAATCTGGTTTTTTGTGTCCAATTACATAAATTTCATCATTTTTCATGCTATTACCTCAGATTGATTATAACAGTATTGTGATTTATACCGCAACATTTCTACAAGCTTTCAACCATAGTTTTTGTACATTTTAACAAACTAAAATTCTTTTTTTACAACCTCCCTTTATATAAAGGGAATGCACTTTTTTAGAGAAAATACAAGGTTGTTTTTTAAAATTTTCGATGTATACTCTAAGTACACAGTCAAAATAGTTGAACCGTCAACTATTTTGTGTTTAAGTATAAGTAGTAGTACAAAGATAAGGAGATTTAGTATGAACGTTATTAAAAGAAGCGGTGAAGAAGTCGCTTTTGATATTTCTAAGATTGAAAATGCCATCCGCAAAGCAAACAAAGCTACCTCTCATTCCCAAATGAGCGAAGCCACGATTTTAAAAATATCAAAACGCGTTTCCGACAAAGTTGAATCATTAAAGCGAAGCACAAGCGTAGAAGAAATCCAGGATATGGTCGAAACAGAAATCATGCGAGAAAAATATTTCGCAGTAGCGCATAATTACATCACATATCGTTATGAAAGAGCACTTGTCCGCAAAGCCAATTCAACAGACAAGCAGATCTTAAGCTTGTTGGAAAGAAACAATGAAGAAGTAAAACAGGAAAACTCAAACAAGAACCCATTAGTCAACAGCGTACAGCGTGACTACATGGCCGGCGAAGTTTCAAAAGACATCACAAAACGATTCCTGTTACCTCAAGAAGTAATTGAAGCTCACGAACAAGGAATCATTCACTTCCATGATTCAGACTATTTTGCCCAGCACATGCATAACTGCTGCCTGGTTAACTTAGAAGACATGTTACAAAATGGTACGGTCATTTCTGAAACGATGATTGAAAAACCACATAGTTTCTCTACAGCATGTAATATTGCCACACAGATCATTGCTCAGGTCGCAAGTTCTCAATACGGCGGACAAAGCATCACCCTTTCTCACCTTGCCCCATTTGTACAGGTAAGTCGCGAAAAGGCAAGACGTGAAGTTAAAGAAGAATTGATTGCTTCTAATCTTGATTCAAGCGAAGAGACAGTAAACAAGATTGCTGAAATGCGTGTACGCAAAGAGATCGAAAAAGGTGTACAGGTCATTCAGTATCAAGTCATTACTTTGATGACAACAAACGGACAAGCTCCATTTGTAACAGTGTTCATGTATCTAAACGAAGTACCAGAAGGACAGACACGCGATGACTTGGCATTGATCATTGAAGAAATGTTAAAGCAGCGTATCAAAGGTGTTAAAAACGAAAAAGGCGTTTTCATTACACCAGCCTTCCCTAAATTGATCTATGTATTGGAAGAAAACAATATCCGCGAAGGAAGTCAATATTGGCACCTTACAAAACTTGCAGCTCAATGCACCGCAAAACGTATGGTCCCTGACTATATCTCTGAAAAGAAGATGTTGGAACTTAAAGTAGATAAAAACGGAAACGGAAACTGCTACCCTTGCATGGGATGCCGTTCTTTCCTTACTCCATACGTTGATGAAAATGGTAAGCCAAAATATTATGGACGCTTCAACCAAGGTGTAGTTACGATCAACTTAGTTGACGTAGCATGTTCTTCAAAAGGTGATGAAGAAGCCTTCTGGAAGATCATGGACGAAAGATTAGCTCTATGTAAAGAAGCCTTGATGTGCCGTCATAAACGTTTGTTAGGAACACCAAGCGATGTAGCACCAATCCTTTGGCAAAATGGTGCTTTGGCTCGTCTTGAAAAAGGTGAACCAATCGACAAATTGCTGTTCAATGGATATTCTACAATTTCATTAGGATACGCCGGATTATGCGAATGTGTATACTACATGACAGGCGGACCACACACAGAAGAACCAGGAACATCTTTTGGCTTAAAAGTAATGCAGTATCTAAACGATGCATGCGCTAAATGGAAAGCCGAAGAAAATATCGATTTCAGTATCTATGGAACACCAATGGAATCTACAACATACAAATTCTCTAAATGTTTGCAGGAACGTTTTGGTATCATTCCTCATGTAACGGATAAAAACTATATCACAAACAGTTATCACGTTCATGTTACGGAAGAAATCAACGCTTTCGATAAATTAACATTTGAAGCACAGTTCCAGAAACTTTCTCCAGGTGGAGCCATCTCTTATGTAGAAGTTCCAAACATGGAAAACAACATCGACGCCGTATTGGCAATCATGCAGCACATCTATGAAAACATCATGTATGCTGAATTGAACACAAAGAGCGATTATTGCCAGGTATGTGGCTACAGCGGTGAAATCCAGATCGTAGAAGACGAAAACCATAAATTGATCTGGGAATGCCCAAACTGTGGAAACCACGATCAGGAAAAGATGAATGTCGCAAGACGTACATGCGGTTATATCGGAACTCAGTTCTGGAACCAGGGACGTACACAAGAAATCAAAGAACGCGTAATGCATCTATAACCCCCTAGAAGACCTTTGATCCCCGAAATCAAAGGTCTTTTTCTATGCAAAGATTCTTTGCATGACAAAAGAATCAAACCTGTATTATGATGTAGTAAAGAAAGGAGGTCATCTTTATGTCAACCAATCTAGCAAACAATTTAAAGTATCTTAGAACATTACATAACTATTCCCAAGATGAATTAGCCAAACAACTTTATGTCAGCCATCAAACCATTTCCAATCATGAAACTGGAAAATCCCAACCAGATCTCGATACAATCCATGCCTACGCCAAATTCTACGATGTAAACTTTCAAGATTTGATCCACATAGATCTTTCTAAACACAACCATCGAACAAAAGTTATTTTCGATGAAGTGATCTTTGATAAAAGAGATAAGACGATGATCATCCTAAACGGCACAAAAGGAACTTATGATTATCGAAACTGCATCGCCTGCAAGATTTTAAACGAAGATGCCCGCTACAAAGGTAAGGAAAAACCTTTTACACATACTTTTATTGATCGAAAGATCCAATCAAGAATCTTATTTGAACCAACCTTCTACATCGGCTTAAAAATCATCTTAAAAGACAAAACAGAACTAGCCATCTATACCTCTAAAGAAAAAACGTACAGTGGAACTGACCAATATAGAATCGATCATGCCAAAGCAGAAAAAATCAAAAAATTTATCGATAAAATAATCAAAACATATAATAACTAAGGATGTGATCCTATGACTTACTTATCCAACAATCTTAAATATCTAAGAAACCAACAAAATTTATCACAAGCCACTTTAGCAAGCCTATTATTTGTAATTCATCAAACGATATCCAATCATGAAACCGGAAAATCCCAACCGGACTTTAAGATGATCCAGAAGTATGCTGATTTTTATCATGTAGAAACACATAATTTGATCTATAACGATCTTTCAAAAGGCAAAATAGAATCACTGAAAGTCTTTGATGAAGTCATCTTTGATAAAAGAGATAAAACAATGATCATCTTAAATGGAACCAAAGGAACTTATGACTATCGCCAAATCAAAAAATGTGAGATTCTAAACGAAGCAGCTTATCACAAAGGAAAAGAAGAGCCTTTTAAACACATTATCGTAGCTGGTGTTGAATGGATGACACAAGCCAATATTCTGGAAAGATCTTTCTATGTCGGTCTAAAAATCACCATGAAAGACAATTCAGTATTAGGCATCTATACCTGCAACCAACCAACACGTGTTCAAACCGACATTCACATCAAAGGCTATAACGAAGCCAAACAAATCAAAGCTTTTATCGATAAGATCGTGCGCAAATATAAAGAATAATGATATTGAATTTGGTATAATGGAACCAAGGAGGAAATCACAAATCATACATGTGATATCAATAACGGTTATGTATTATGGAAATATAAAAAAATACGATATTGCCGATGGCGAAGGCGTTCGTGTAACCTTGTTTGTATCTGGATGCACCAACCATTGTTTAAACTGTTTTCAACCGGAAACATGGGACTTTAACTATGGAAAACCATATACAAAAGAAACAGAAGATGAAATCATCGAAGCTTTAAAAGCTCCCTATATCAGCGGCTTAACACTTCTAGGGGGCGAACCATTCGAACCCGAGAATCAAAGAGAATTGGTCCACCTATTAAAAAGAGTACGTGAAGAGCTTCCAAACAAAACTATTTGGAGCTACACAGGATTTGTCTTGGACCAGGATCTTTTGGATGGCGGCAGAAAGCATTGTGAAGTGACAGATGAAATGTTATCGTATCTAGATGTCTTGGTGGATGGTCCATTTATTGAAGCCAAAAAGAATATCTCTCTAGCTTTTCGTGGAAGCGAAAACCAAAGAGTTATCGATATGAAAAAATCATTAAAAGAACAAGAAGTCATTCTTTATCTTGAATAACAAAAAAAATTCGATTTCGCTATAATTGCGTCATCGAATTTTTTATTATTAATGAATTTCTACAGGTGTATATCCTTCTTCTTTTACCGCATTGAATAAAACTTCATCAGCGATTTCCTGACTCATCTCAATTTCAGCTGATTTAGAATCAAGATCTACATTGGCACTGATTACACCATCCACACCTTCCAAAGCATTTTTAACGTGTCTTACACAATTTTGACACATCATTCCATCCACGATCATAGTTTTCTTCATAGTTTTTACTTCCTCCTTTTCTATGATAGTTTCTTCATCTTTTACATTAATTACACTAGGCTTAAAGAAACGTAAACGCAATGCGTTTGTCACAACACAAACTGAACTTAAAGACATGGCAGCTGAACCAATCATCGGCGATAACAACCACCCAAATAATGGATAGAAGACACCAGCTGCAACAGGGATTCCTAAAAAGTTATAGAAGAAAGCCCAGAATAGATTCATCTTGATATTACGAATGATAGATGTACTAAGATCTATTGCGGTATTCACATCCAATAATGAATTTTTCATCAAGACGATATCTGCCGAATCAATCGCAATATCGGTTCCCTGTCCAATGGCAACACCAATATCTGCACGCATCAAGGCTGGTGCATCATTGATACCATCTCCAACCATCATAACTTTACGCTGTTCACGTTGTAATCTTCGAATGACACTTTCTTTATCCGCCGGCAATACATCCGAGATCACTTCATCGATATGCAACCCTTGGGCAACCGCTTTAGCTGTTCTTTGATTATCTCCGGTCAACATAACAACATGAAGACCTTTTCGTTTGAATTCTTGAATAGCTGCCTTGCTGGTATTACGAATCGTATCGGCAACCGCAATAATTCCAAACGCTTCTGTTTCATCCGTAAAGATCAAAGGTGTCTTTCCTTCATCTGCCAGTTTTTCTATATCTTTTTCATTAAAGGAAATGCCATTTTCTTTGATAAAGATAGAATTCCCTGCAAAATATGTATGCCCATCTATCTTTGCCTTGACTCCTTTTCCTCCAACAGCTTCAAATTCTTCAACACTCTTTAAAGAAAGTTGTTTTTGTTTTGCCTTGCTTAAGATAGCCAAAGCCAAAGGATGCTCACTTCCCTGTTCAATCGATGCTGCTAAAGTAAGAAAAGCATCATCTGACATATCTTTATATTTGACAATATTTTGAATCGATGGTTTTCCTGAAGTAATCGTACCTGTTTTATCTAAAACAATCGTATCTACACTATGTAATGTTTCTAGACTTTGAGCTGATTTAATCAAGATACCCTGGCTGGCTGCTTTACCCGTTCCTACCATAATGGCTACCGGTGTAGCCAAACCTAAAGCACAAGGACAGGAAATAACCAACACACTGATCGCATTAGATAGAGCAAATTCAAAACTTTGTCCTAATGCCAACCAGACGATTGCAGTTACAATGGCAATCCCAATAACGATCGGCACAAAGATTCCACTTACCTTATCAGCCAATCTGGCAATTGGAGCCTTAGAATTTCCAGCCTCATCCACAAGACGAATGATCTGTGCCAGGGTCGTATCATCACCAACTTTTAAAGCCTCAAATTTAAATGAACCATTTTGATTTAAGGTTGCGGAAATAACCATATCCCCCGGTCGTTTTTCAACTGGAATGCTTTCACCAGTAATAGTGGATTGATCTACATACCCAGTTCCTGAAATGATCTTTCCATCAACGGGAATCTTTTGGCCTGGTTTGATGACTACGATATCCCCCTGCATCACTTCTGATGCCGATACCAAGATCTCTTTTCCATCGCGAATGACCGTAGCACTTTTTGGTGCCAGATCAACCAACTTGCTTAAGGCATCCGTTGTTTTTGATTTGGATCTAGACTCTAAATATTTCCCAACACTGACCAATGTTACGATCATAGCTGCTGATTCAAAATATAAGGCATGCATCGCATGATGTACCATTTCCATATTTCCATAGCCAAAACCATATGCCATCCTATATACAGAATATAAACCATATACATATGAAGCTAAAGAACCAATCGCAACCAATGAATCCATATTTGGCGCTCTTTTTATCAACGCTTTAAATCCATGCACAAAGAAATGATTCTGGATAAATAAGATAATTGTTGCTAGTAAAAGCTGGGTGATGCTGGAAATCATCGCATTTTCTTCGCCTGCCAAAATTGGGATCCCCATCATGGGCCCCATCGCAATCAACATCAAAGGTACCAGCAGGATCAAAGAATACACCAATCTTTGTTTGGCGTGTTTTTGTTCGTCCTGTACTCGCTTTTGACGATCATCCCACTCCTTTTTAAAACCTTCACTTTCTTTTTTCTTGCCCTTTGCGCTTGCACTATATCCAATATTTTCTACCGCTAAACTAATCTTGTCTTCATCCACCTTGTCTTCATCATATTCAACTTTCATAGAATTCGACAATAAGGATACATCGACATTTTTAACACCATCTAATTTTAATACGCATTTTTCAACGTTAGCCTGACATGCTGCACATGTCATACCTCCAACATCAAACTGTTGCTCCTTCAAAAGCACCACCTTCTTTCTACTTCAGTTTTTTAATTAATTCCATGACCTCTGTCATTACTTCTGGATCATCGGCTTTGGCTTTATCTCGCACACAAGTTTCAAGATGATCTTTTAATACGATATATCCAACTGACTGCAGTGCACTCTCTACAGCCGAAATCTGTACCAGCACATCTCCACAATAGCGATTGTCATCTAACATTTTTTCTATCCCGTTTAATTGACCAATGATACGATGAATACGACTTTTTAAATTTCTTAATTCCTTTTCATCTCTTGGTTGATCTTTAAATCTACATTCCATATACCCATACCTCCTATACACATCTGCATTATATACCCCTTAGCTGTATATAACAAGTAAAAAGACCGAAGAAATTTCTTCAGTCTTTATTTACAGATCATATCTCTTGAAATATCACTCAAACTCTTGGCACCACACATCTCCATGGCATCTTTTAATTCTAAACCAAGCTTATCTACTAGAGCCTGGATTCCTTCTTTGGCTCCTCCATATACCGCATTGACAAATGGACGGGCAATAATGACTCCATCAGCTCCTAATGCAAGAGCCTTAAACACATCTGTTCCGCTGCGGATACCGCCATCAACCAAGATCTTCATATCCTGTCCAACGGCTTTTACGATATCTTCTAAGACATCTGCTGTAGCCGGACAGCTATCCAGTACTCGTCCACCATGATTGGAAACAACAATAGCACTGGCTCCTGCTTCTTTAGCCTTTAAAGCCCCTTTTACGGTCATGATTCCTTTTACAATGAACGGCACTGGTGTTTGATCAATAATTTCTTTGAGTTCTTCAACGCTCTTTCTTCCAGCTGGCGGAATAGAACCCTTTAAAAATGGTAAACCAGCTGCATCGATATCCATCGCAATCGCAAATGTACCCGAATCGATAGCCAGCTTTAATTTTTCCATATATACTTCTTTATTCCAAGGCTTGATCGTTGGAATTCCCATCCCTTCATTTTTCTTGATCGCAACCGTTATATCCTGCATGATCTTTGGATCTTTTCCATCTCCGCAAAACGCGACGATACCTGCTTCTTTGCAGCCTTCAACTAGAACATTATTATACTTTTCATCATCATAAAGATCTCCATAATGCAACTGCACAGCTCCAACCGGACCGGCAAAGAATGGATATTTAAATGTCTTCCCAAAGATTTCTAAACTTGTATCTGCTTCAACATTATCTACGATCGTATCCATATTTAAATAAATCTTCTGCCATGCATCGTAGTTGCGGATTGCTGTTTCACCAACACCTTTAGCTCCTGGACCAGGAATTTGGTTTCTACATACCTTTCCATTACAAATAAGACAACTTTTACAATATGGTCCCATGACTTCTCTTGATTTTTGTAACACCGTTTCATATGTCATAAAAAAAAACTCCTCCAAACATATCTATTATATAGTTTGGAGAAGATTACTTCCACTATAATTTAATATCCAAATTCATCAAGATCCTTCTCGACAAATTTCTTTCCATCAAATGCCATCATAGATTGAAATCCACACTCTTTGATCAATTCGAGAGATTCTTTATAGTTACAATCTAGTTTAAATCGATTGTGACAATCGCTGTTTAACAATATCTTTCCACCTTTTTGATGAATGTATTCCAACAATGTTTTATGTGGATAGGGACTCTTGCGATAACCACGGGCAATTGCCCCTGTATTCACTTCAAATATCTTATTGGCCTTGATCAACTCATCAATACATTCTTTGGCTAGTGCTAAATAGTCCAAGTTATCAAATCGAATAAAAGATTCATCTTCATTGAATTTGGTCAATAAATCGACGTGTCCTACGATATCCACTTCATCCATAGCGGCAATCTTTTTTACTTCTTCATAATAGACTTTGGCATATGTTAAAAAATCCCCACAAAATTCAACGATTTTCTCTGTTGTATTTTTATCCATATCTACTGCCAGATATTGATCCGCTACATTCACAAAATGAACACTTCCAATAATATAATCAAAAGGATCGTTCTTTTCAAAACGTTTTCCCAAGACATCCTGTTCTATTCCTAGATAAATAGAAATCTGATCTTTATACTTTTCTTTTGCCTGTTGTACGTCTTGTATGTATTTTTCCATTTCATCAAACGGCATGGAATATGTATCAATGCTGCAATAACCATGACCTGAAAATCCAAGCACATCAAAATTTCTGGAAATTGCCTCCTGAACCATTTCTTCGATCGTATCTTTTCCATCACAATACAACGAATGAGTATGAAGATTTTGTTTGAACATAGAACCACCTCGTTGGTATTATCGCATGTTATGCTTAAATTTGCCTGTTAATTTTTATTAACTTTTAAGATCCTGTCAAGCCAGGTAACACAACCGGTATAAATATCTTGATATGCCGTCTCAAAATCATCTGTATACCAAGGATCTGCCACATCTTTTCCATCCAGCAACTTATGAATTTTCTGTTTTGGATCTTCACGAATGATATATTGAATATTTCGCATATTGTTTCGATCCATACAAAAGATATGATCCCATTCATCATATTCATTAGCTCTAATTTGTCTAGCTCTATGTCTTGCATATGGAATCTTTTTCTCACTTAACTTTCGCTTTGCACATGGATACATGTCATTTCCAATTTCTTCTGTACTTGTTGCGGCCGATTCAATTAAAAATTCATTTTCCAATCCTTTATCTTGAACCAGCTTTCTCATAATAAACATAGCCATTGGACTTCGACAAATATTGCCATGACAGACAAATAATATTTTAATCATAAACGAAAACTCTCCTAAAATATCGTATTCTGTTTCAATTTGTCACAGTTTACCAACTATAAATTTTACTCTAAGATTGTTAAAAATATCACAGATTGCGCAAAATGCAGCAAAACAGAGCAAGCTGAGGCAATCAAACGTAGTAAGAATTGAATTTTTTTACTACTGTGCTTATTTTATCATAGTTTTCTAGATTTAGAGAGTAAGGAATCATAGTAGTCATCCATTGTCGATGTCAAACTTAACATTAATCCTTGTTCCTTCAAATCAGCGAATATTCCCTTGCTTTTTATAAGTATTTGCTTGTATCACATTGCATAACAGTTTCTTAGGCCTACTCATGCCAACATAGGCAAGTTTGCGACAATAACAAAATAGATTTGAGCTCCCAATTTTACCTATACCACAATATAGAAGAATTTTATTTAGGGCTAATATTCCTTGCCTGACGTTAACATCTTGCTCTTATTTAATAATTATATTTATCGTAATTTCAAGACTTTTGATTTAATTTATTCACATAGATGTATAATTTTTATTAGAAGTTAACAAATCAAACATCACCACAAGCATTTCCTGCAGTGCTATCTAACTTCCCCATTTGGCATGCAATTTCTTTGCATAATAATAGAAGTATCCATAATCAATTGAAAAAACTCCTTCATTCAAAGGGCAGTTTCGCCATTTGAAATAGTATCTGTTACTCCTTGAGCTTCATTTCCTGCCTGTTCCAAGAATCATTATTATTTCATATATTTCATTCTGCAAATCATCTGCACACAGAAATACATCTTGCCTCTACTTAATAGGCAATCCTAAAATAGTTCAAATACGTTTTATACTTATCCTGTGCTGTCAAGCAGGTATCTGTTAGATACCCTTTTTCATTATCCCATTCTTTTAACCCATTGATCATGATATTATCCGTAGTTTGATGATCACCTAAAGAGATAATGATTTGATCCATTCCAACAATACCACCCCAGTCTGCGTTCATCACATTCGCTTTTCCATGTTCATCATAACTTGCGATAATCATAACAGGTTGTGGAAACAAATAAGGTTTCGCTCCTAAGTTTTTTTCATATAGAATTCCTCCTATTTCACAAATCAGACAATCAATGAGAATATTTAAAATTCTCACTTTTATATCGACCCAGTTAATCAAATTATAGAAATAGATCAATTTAGTGTACAATACCAATTTTGCAAACTAATATAACTAAAATGCATACTAAAAAAGTCGAGATATACTCGACTTATTTCAATTCCTCATAAAATGAGCTTAAGACTTTAGCAGATTGGATCAATTCTTCCTTTTCTTCCGGCAACAAACGAATTTCTACTGTTTCTTTAGCTCCACTACTATTTAAGATCGTAGGAACAGATAGATAGACTTGATCAATACCATATAAGCCTTCCACTAAAACGCTGACTGGTAAGATACGGTTTTCATTAAACAAGATTGATTTAACAATAGCTGTTGTTGAAGCGGCAATACCATAACATGTATTCCCTTTTCTACTAAAGATTTCCCAACCAGCTGCTTTAGTTTGTTCTAATAATGTTTCTTTCGTTTCATTCTTTGTACGATCTGCATTATCGCTCATAACATCCGTTAAACTTTTTCCACCAATTGTCGAAGAAGACCAGGCAACCATTTCACTATCACCATGCTCTCCTAAAATAAATGTGTGAACACTTTTTGAATCTAGATCATACATAGATGCCAGGCTGCAGCATAATCTTGCGGTATCCAAAGCCGTTCCACTTCCTATAACCTGTTTTGCAGGAAGACCCGAAAACTTCCATACAAGATATGTCATGATATCAACTGGGTTTGAAACAACAATAAAGATTCCTGAAAAACCACTATCCATAACAGAAGAAACAATGCTCTTCATGATCTGAATGCTTGGTTTTAACATTTCCAAACGATTGTTTGAATCCTTTGGCATTGGTGCACTTGCGGTAATGATTACGATGTCTGCATCTTTACATTCTTCATAATCTCCTGCATGAATCGTAATGTTTCGATTCATAAAATGAATCGCATGTTGCATATCCAATGCTTCTCCATATGCCTTTTCTTTATTTACATCAATCAAAACAATTTCTTCGCATAAGCCTTGATTGATAATGCTGTATGCCGTTGTAGAACCAACATTTCCAGCTCCTACAATGACAACTTTTGAATTTTTAAATTTCATGTTCTCCTCTTTCTAAGAATGTCATTCATCCTGAACACTGATCTTATTCTATCATCCTTCATACTATATAGCCAGCTAAGCGCCTGATTAGCGATCTATCGGTGTATAGTTAATTTCAGCTTCTTCATCCGTTGTTTCCAATTTCATAATAACTGGACGCAAACCATCATTACAGCTGCAAATCGCAACACCTGGTTTCTTGATTCAGTCCCCATAATAAAACAACTCTTTTTTTGCACCATGCGCTAACGCAAACACATATTGATAAATCGCCTTCCATGCCTCATCACAAAAAACTTCCGGTTTCGCATAATCTGCATAGAAAACCTGTCCCTTTTGCATCATTGGACAAGCTGTTAAGCCAGGCACTCCATATTCTTCAGCCAATTCTTTATCTAATGTTGTCTTTAAAATTGTTATCTTAACTCTTTTCATACTCTCCCTTCATAACTCAATTATAAATTATATATTCTAATAAGACACATATAAAAAAGGAACTAGGTTTCCCTAATTCCTTAAATCTTCTTATTTTGCATCAATACGACGTTTGATTGCGATGATTGCCACCAAACTTGCACATGCTGTCATCAATGCGATATACAATGGTGCATTCTGGAATAATCCTGTATCTGCTCTGTCTTTATTCTTGACGATTTCTCCGGCTTCATCCGTTCCCCAGATCACTACAAATGGTGAGAATGATGTTGTTTCAAATTCAATATGATCATCCAGCTGTGTTACGGTCATTTTTTCCATTTCACAATTCATAATTGCACTTTGAACATCATCATAAGTCATATCACGATTTAGATCTTTATAATGTAAAACAATAATACTTGTATCTTTGTCTACTCCTTCTGGATAAGGCATATACACAGTAACATTCTTATCAGCTTTTAAAACAACATTTCCATTGTTCTGGTCTACGATATCCATATACTTAAATGAATACTGTGGGTTTGTAATTCCTGCCTGTTCCAATAGACCATACTGATTACATAGTTGTTCAGCCTTTTCTGTCAACCATCCAATACGACGATCATTGTTCGCATCGGTTCCTTCTGGAAGGATATCATCATACAACAAAGATGGATCCGCATTTTTCTGAACTTCCAATCCTTCTTCACCGTTGATGTAGAAGTTAGTTCCTTCAGGTACAGTTGCCATAGGAACACCTGCTTTTGGCTTGGTTCCTTCTTTCTGGATAGAAGTTGTTAAATTTTCATCTGTCACATTGACAACACCACGAACATATAATTTACCTGTAGCAATTACTGTTCTATCAAAATCCACATCGATTGCATCAGTTTGCACATTTGCGGTTAATGATTTAGATTCATTTATTTCTCCAGATGTGAATGAGTCTCCCTCTACAGATCCAACCATTGTTGTATATACTTTGTTCACTGCATTCGTCAAATCAAAATTAGCATTTGTTTGGATATTACCAGCATCATCAATAACTCGTAAAGTCGGTTTACGACCATCTGCCAATGCCAACGAATATACATAATTTCCATCTTTTGTAGATTCAGAACCATCAGCATCTGTATATTTTGTCATTTTCCAATGGCGTAATTCTTCACCATCGTTATAGTTATATGTATACTCAAAACTGAAGTTATTTGTTTCTTCAGATAAATCAACTGGTTGTCCATTTGATTGAATTGCATCATTAATTTCTTTTGGCAAAGTTACATAATATCCTGGTTCAGGGAAACCATTGCTTGTATCGTTATCCTCAACTTTATCAACATTTTCATATCCTTCACCACCAACATACATAGTTAAATCAATTGGTGTAAATGTTGTAACTGGTGCATAAGCAGCTTTTAGACCAATATTTCCAGTAACGTTTTCTCCTGCTTCAGGCATTGTAAATGTTTTTACATATTTATATTGATTCCAACGAGCTGTTTCACCATTTTTCATCTTTCCACTATAGCTTGGATTTGCACCATCGTAGAACCAATTTGTAATTGCCTGATCTTCATTTGTGTCATCTCCATCACGAGTTAAGATATTTCCAATAGATGGTTGACTAATTTGTAGTTTAGCACCATTACCATTGTAAATATCATCACCTGCTGTATTAGCGCTGTTATTATAGATCAAGGCATTTTGAGGAAGTATTAAATTTGCAGCATTACCTGAGTTATAAATACCGCCTCCATTGCTTGTTTTTCCTTTGTCATTTACATTATCAACAATTGTTAGATTAACATTATCATCAAATTTAATGTTTCCATTATTAGATAATCCACTGCAATAGTTGTTTGTAATAGTTACAACTGCTCCATCTTGAACATGTCCATTTGTAACACCGCTCGTTAATTTCAAACCAGCAAAATCGCCACTATATGAATTATGAGTTACTTTCAATGTAGAGGTTCCATCTACTTGTAAATCTTCACTTGCATAAACACCATAGTAACCATTATTATCTGACTCAAAATTAGTATAATTGCTTAACTTAACTCTTGAAGCAGACAAGCCATGTCCAGCATTATTCAAATACTTAACAACAGCATAGTTTGTTGCTGTAAAAACGCCACCATTTGAAGCATTAGCTGTACAATTCTGTACTGTAAACTGTGAATTATCCACATATATTTCTGGACTGTTTACATATCCACGGTTGGTTCCATCAATCAAGAAAGTACTTCCACCTGTTACGTTAACTTTAGCTTGTCCTGTTTTATCCAGCTGAAGTCCTTGTCCTTCTTTTCCACCTGTTGAGTATCCAAAAATATTAAAATGTCCGCCATTGGTAACATTAATCTCAGATCCTGCATTCATGTAAATAGCATTTCGACTACCTGTTGATCCACTATCTACAGTCATAGACAATGTTGCACCATTAGTAATATTCAGTTTCCCACTTAAGCTTAACATTAACCAAGGAGATGTTCCTACTTCAGATTTCCACTCCCAAGTAAGTCCTGCACCATCTAGAGTCAATTCTCTTGATGAATCATACAATCCAAAACACATCCAACCTTCACCATCACTAGTCAATTGTTTGTTAGTTGTGATTTTTCCATTACCGGTAAAAGTTAAAGTCTTATTAAAGCCTTTTGTCAAATCAGCATCTTTTAACAATTCAATTGTGTCACCTTCAGTTGCTTCTTCGACCGCTGTATCTAGCAACTCATAAGTTTCTCCTGTAGTAAGGTTTTTCGCAACATCTGTTTCAGCCAATTCTTCTGTATTGTCTGATTCTGGAGTTGTAGGTTATTCTGTTACTACTTCACCTTGAATTTCGTCTGTTACAGGTGCTTCTCCTGTATCAGCTTCATCCTTCTTTTCTTCTGTTGGTGTTTCTGTAACAGTCTGATCCTCAGTTACTTGATCAGTATTTTCTTCTACAGCCAAAATAGGCGTGGATACAACACCACTCAACGACAATGTCATCGAAAACGCTACCACAAAGCCAAAAAATTTTTTTAAGTTTTTCATTTTGTTATTGCCCTCCCCCTCAAAAATTCTTTGTGATATTATAATTTTACATCCCTACTTCGTACGTTGTCAATTAAATTAAAATGCTGTAAATTGTAAAAAATACTTAATTTAATTACGATACCTGTAATTAATATTTATGTATTTTCCTCTAAAATTATGCAAAAAAATCGAGATATATATCCCGATTTCTTCAAATTATTCATTTTTCTTTAGATGCTTCTTTTTCTCCTCTCTTGTAACGATCAACATTGTTAATAACCAACATGACAAGATCAAACACGCTAACGTTAGGTTTTGATTTGTCTTAGTTGAAGTCTTTGTTCCTTCACTGCTTTTACTGCGGTCATATTTTACTGTATCATTTCAAACATTAAATATAGTTATTTTCGTTTAAATAAAGAAATGGAATTTATTACAATAGAAATAATGGTACATACCCATAAGATTTTCGACATTGTAGGCACAATATCCATTAATGCTGAAAAATCTTCCTGAGCCACAAAATTTGCGGCATTCTGATAAAAAGCACATACCGTTAAAGCCGTGAAAGCTAAACTAATATATCCTAACCAGCCATGTTGATTTCTTATTACAATATTTAATACCATAAAAACAATAGCAACTAATCCTAATATGATCCACATAAAAATATCACCCATAAAACATGATACATGATAAAAAGAAAAAAGGCCATTAAATGACCTGTCAATCTCTGATAGATAAAATGTTATGAGGCTCAATGCCTACATATACTTTTTGCCCTTCTTCAAACAAGGCAAAACTTCTGAACAATACCTCGGAAGTAAAGAAAACATCTCCACAACGTAATGTATAACGCAATACATTTCCTCGAGAGATAAAGTTTTCAACTACAGCCTCAAAAGTATACATTCCATTATCCATAATTGGTTCTCCTTGAATTTGAACCGTTTCTGGACGGATTGCATAGAAACCATCATTAAACTTTTCCAAAGGTAACAAAATATTTAATTTTGACTTATCTAAAATATTGTAATGGCCAATAAATTCAGCCGCAAATTTAGAAACTGGATGTGTATACAAATCAACTGGTTTTCCACTTTGTTCAATAATGCCTTGATTCATCAAATGAATTCGATCGGACATGATCATCGCCTCATCTTGATCGTGAGTTACAAAGATCGTTGTGATTTTTAACTTCTTTTGAACATTCTTGATCTTTTCCTGGAGTTCACGTCTTAACTTTGCATCAATCGCACTTAATGGTTCATCTAGCAAAAGCACTTTAGGTTCCATTACTATAGCACGAGCAATAGCAACACGCTGCTGCTGACCACCAGATAACTGTGAAGGATAACTTTTTTCCTTACCTACAAGATCAACCATTTCAATAGCTTTTTTAACTTTTTCTGAAATTGTCAATTTATCCATTTTTGCTATCTTAAGACCAAAGGCAATATTCTCTTCTACATTCATATTCTGAAATAAAGAATACTGTTGGAACACCATTCCAATACCACGTTTTTGTACTGGTAAGTTGGTAATATCTTCACCATCTAAGATGATCTTTCCTGAACTAATTTGTTCAAGTCCAGCTAATGAACGTAGAAGCGTTGATTTTCCACAACCACTTGGTCCCAACAAAGTAACCAATTCACCTTTTTCTACATCAAGATCAATATTCTTTAAAACTTGATTGACTCCATCATAGCTTTTACAAATTCCTCTAAATTCAATATATGCCATTATGACTTCCTCCCTTTTGTCGCCTGTTTATTCTGAATTGTCAATGTTAAAGTTGAAATAATCAAAGTCGTAATAAACAAGATTACGATGATTGCGCTGGATGTCTGTCCAGATTTAGACATTGTTTGATACAAGTAAATTCCAGCTGTTCTGAATGAACTTCCGGCAATCATATTTACAACGACAAAATCTGCAAACAGCATCGTAAAAGCTAACATCATCGTTGATATGATACCTCTTTTCATCTGAGGAATAACAATTGTAAAAAATGCATGTAGTTTCGAGCAGCCCAGTACTTGAGCCGCTTCAATCACACATCGAACATTTAAAGCTCCGATAGTATTTTTTAGCCCTCTAAATATATAAGGCAAAATAATAATGCAATATGCTCCTACTAAAAGAAATACACGATTGGATAAAAACCCGGGTTTTCCTGAATAAAGAGAGATTACGCCCGCAGCTAAAATTACACCTTGAATTGCATATGGAATATTGCATAATATTTCAATATACTTTTCTAATTTTGGAATATATAGTGTTATGACATACAGCACTAATAGAATAGAAATAGTACAAATTACAACAGGAACAAACGATATTACGATTGATCTCAACAGTGAATTAATGAAAGCTCCATCAGAAAAGATTCCTGCATAAAAGCTAAGCGTAAATCCTGTTGGAAGAATATCCATCCACTCGGTAAATACAGAATAGAAAAAAGTTAATGCCAAAGGAAGAATCAAAAATGCAGCAATCAAGAATAATATGATCCCGTCCCAAATATGTGTTTTTACTTTCATGCCATGTCTCCTCCAGCTCGTTTCTGTAATTTATTTGTAATCAAAATTGAAAGTACCATCAATGCCATCATAACTAAAGATAAGGCACATCCAAATTCCTGATTCTGGACAACTTCACCAACATATTGTTGTGAAATTCGAATCGGTAACAAAGCAATATTATTGCTTAAAAGAGCATAAGCTGTACCATATGCCGCTAAGGAATTGGCAAATAAAACAGAGAATGTACCTAAGATACTAGGCAATAATGATGGAATAGCAACTTTAAACCAATAATGGAAACTATTCCCTCCTAAAAGACCAACTGCCTCTCTCCATTCTTTTTTTAATCCGCCAAAAATTGGTAACATTAATAAGGTTGCCAACGGAATTTGGAAATAAATATATGTCAACAACAACCCATTGATCGTATACAAATCAAAATCTGCCAAAAAACTGATTCCATAGTTTTTCCCAATCAAGGTCAAGATACCTACATTTCCTAACAAGATCATAAATGCAAATGCCAAAGGTACCCCAGCAAAATTACTTGTAATATTTAATACACTGGTAAAAATATTACGAACTTTAGCACTAGCTGCATTAGCAGCTTTAGCGCCTAAAAATGCAATAATAATACCTGCTAAAGCAGAAAAAATGGATATCCATAAAGAGTTAAAAATAGATTGCTGATATAGTCTTGTCGTAAAGATCTTTACAAAATGCTCTAAAGTAAAACCATTTCCTCCTGTTTTTGAAAAACTTTCAATCACAATATTGGCAAGTGGTAATATTTCGAATAAAAACGCAATTAAAAAGAAAGGAAGTAAACCTATCAAATACATTTTATTTCCCTTTAAAGACTTATTCATTAAAAGCGACCTCCAATCCTTTCATCCGTTTTGTTGGTTTTAATCCTAACAATTTGCACAATAATGGTGCCATCTGTAAAGTTGTTAATTCTTTTTCATGATATCCGCAGACGACATCATTACTGATAATATAAAGTGCAGTTCTTCTTTGTTCATCACTGTTTCCGCCATGATATCCATTCTGGCTCATACCATGGTCTGCACCTACTACTACGTTATATCCAGCTTCGATCCATTTTGGGATATAGGTTGAAAGCTGTTTATCGTTATCCATTACTGTCTTGGCATATTCTTTAGAACCCGAACCAAATCTATGTCCTGCATCGTCAATGCTCATTGGATGGATGAATACAAAATCATAGTTTTCTTTTTCCATAAAGCTGGAAGAAAGTGAATAAAGATGATTATCTGGGAAAACATCTTCATAGTAAAAAAAGCCTTGGTCTATGCAGGAACTTGAATCGTTGTGATATACATCTTTCGCTTTATCAAAAGGAGCCGATATATACAATTCACTGATCCAATAATATGCTAAAGTAAGACTTTTTTTATGGGCTTCATGAAGCATTTTGAACAAATGCTGTTGGTTCGATAAACGACAAATACCATTGTTCACAATACCGTGTTCATATGCTTCCAAGCCGGTAAAGATTGTTTCATACATAGGGCGGGAAGCACTAGGAAGTTCTCCCAGCACTTCATATTTTGCCGCTCTTTGTTTTTCACATAGATGTTCTAAATATCCTAAATGTTCTTTTGCGTATTCACTTTGTAACCCATCCAACAAAACAAACACTGTTTTATTGTGCATAAGCTACCACTTCTTCCTGCCAAGATGTTGCAAGATCAGCTACAGCAGCATCCCAAGCTTCTTGATCTTCAATAAAACGGGCATTTGTATACTGTTCATCTGGTAATAACTGTGCCTGTACTTCTTCTGGTAAAACAACATCATCACGAATTGGTCGAGCGAATCCTTTGGCAAGATTGATCTGTCCTTCATCAGACAAAATATATTCTCTTGCCGCAGCAGCTGCATATGGACGTTTTGTATAAGCGTTGATAATCGTGCAATATCCACTCTGGATTGCTCCATCCGTTGGCACGGATACTTCAAAGTTTGCATCTGGGTTGTTTGCTTGAATCTGAGAACGATAACCCAAAGAGTTATAATCCCATAACACTGCTACTTCAATTTCACCTTTTTCAAGACGAGCCACACTAGTATCGCCCATATCTAAGCGGCCTTCTTCTGCCAATGTTTTAAAGAAATCTAGCCCTGGCTGGATATCGCTTTCGCTTCCGCCAAATGCGATTGCAGCACTTAATAGGGCACTTTGAGCCTGTGTAGCTACTGAAACATCACCAATTGTCACTGTATAGTCACCATCAAGTACATCTTGCCAACTTGTAGGTGCTGTATCAACAAGATCTGTATTGGTGATAAATGTAATCGTTCCATAATATCCAATGATCCAATCTCCATCATCATCCTTAGCCCAATCTGGAATTGAATCCCAATAAGATGTTTTATATGGAAGTGTAACACCTTGTTTTTCCGCTACTGGTCCAAATGACTGACCAACATCTCCAATATCTTTTGTTGCATCGTTTGCTTCATTAGCAAACAATGCTAATTCCTCAGCACTCGACATGTCTGTATCTGTATGTTTAATTCCGTATGTTTCTTCAATTTCTGTCCATGTTTCTCCCCAGTTTGCCCATGTATCTGGCATACCAACTGAGTTTACTTCTCCATCTTCTGAAGCTTTTTGAGCTATTTCTTCAAATGTCATAGAATTAAGATCGACTGTATTTGCTGCGCTTTCTTCTGCACATCCTGTAAGACATCCACATGCTACCAAAGCACAAAGACCAGCCTTCAATAGTTTACTTTTCATCCTTGATTTCTCCTCCTAAGTACACTTAAAAATATAGTGCCTGCATGTTAAAAAACCATTACTCAAAAGTTAAATCAACGTTAATTGTCAAAACAAAAATCAAATATAATTTACATATTCATTCAAATGAAAAATCAAGTTTAAAAGATTGAAAAATTCTATATCTTTTTATAAGTATGCTATAATAGCGTCATGCTAAATTTTAAACAAAAACTATTGATTTATTTCACCGCCTTATCCGCTGGTGCTCTATTGATATCCAATCTTTGCGCAGTTAAACTGTGGAATTTTTTTGATATCGCTGTTGATGGCGGCGTCATCTTATTTCCATTCACTTACATATTAGGTGACTTAACAATCGAATTTTATGGTCAAAAAATTTCTAAAAACATCATTTTTTCAAGTTTTCTGATCAATATCATAGCTATCCTTATATTTTATATCGTCATTGCCTTACCGCCCTATCCAGGTTGGAGCCTACAGAACTCTTTTCAAAACGTATTAGGGTTCACGCCAAGGATCATTCTTGGCTCTTTGATAGCCTTTGTCTTATCCAATCTGCTTAATAATTATATTTTTACTCAACTTAAACAAAGAAAAGGCATCTTTGAAAGAGTATTCATAGCCCGTGCTTTAGGTTCCAGCGCCTTTGCCCATTTAATTGACTCTTTTATTTTTGAGACCATTGCCTTTTTAGGTGTATTATCATTCAATGAATTCTTGATACAAGCTGGATTTGCATATATATTAGGATTAGTATTAGAAATCGTTTTATCACCAATTGAAATGATCATTCAAAAACACTTGGAAGGAAAGATAACACATGAATCATAACTATCAAAACAACAATACATTTAGTTTCGAAATCACAAAACGCATTCCTGGACAACTCGGAAGAGCTGGCATCATTCATACACCACATGGTGATATCAAGACACCTGCTTTTATGTGTGTAGGAACCTATGGAGAAGTTCGTTTCATGTCCATGGAAGATCTTCATGCCATCAATGCTCAAGCCATGTTATCTAATGGATATCATTTAAGAAATATATCTCCTGAAATCGCTCAAAAAGGGGGGTTAGCAGCCTGGTCGGGATGGAATGGACCCACACTAACCGATTCTGGTGGGTTTCAAGTTATGTCTCTGGGATCAGGGATGGGCAAGGTTGTCAGCATGGACCGTGAAAAAGAAGTTACCAATACCGATCCAAAAGAAAGACTCGCTCATGTCAGTGAAGATGGTGTTGAATTCTTTGATCCCTTCACCAATCAAAAAGATTTCATTGGCCCAGAAGAATCCATGCAGATCCAGTGTCGTATTGGAGCCGATATCCATATGGCCTATGATGAATTAACTTCTTTAGCAGATAGTTATGAATACAATGTTGAGGCCTTGGCAAGAACGGAAAGATGGGCCCTTCGTAGTCTTGAAGAACATAAAAAACGCCATATGGATCTAGGCTATTATCAAGCGCTTTATGGCGTTATCCAAGGTGGACGCTGGGAAGATCTAAGACGTTCTACCTGTAAAAAATTCGCTAAGATGGATTTTGATGGATACGGATTAGGTGGAGCCTTCTTAAAGGAAAGTCTTGGAGAAATCTTAAAATGGTGTAATGAAGAATTACCTGAACATAAACCAAGACATTTACTAGGCTTATCTAGACCGGATGATATCTTGATCGGTGCCCAAAATGGAGCTGATACATTTGACTGTGTTGCCCCATCCAGAGAAGCAAGACATGGAAGAATTTATACTCGTCACGGTAACATTAGTATCAAAAAATTCACTGACAGCGAGGAGCCATTAGATATTGGATGTGATTGTCCAACCTGCCAAGCTGGATGGACAAAGAAAAGACTTCGCGAGCTTTTAAAATCCGAAAACAAAGAAGACAAATATCTATACTTTAATCTGGCTACTGCACACAACCTTCGATTTATTATTCGTTTAACTGAAGAGATTCATCAAGCTATCTTGGAAGAACGATTTGAAGAATACAAGAATAAATTCTTAAAAGATTTTTACAGACAATAATATTTCTTTCTTATTTGCCCATTTTCTTTATTTAGAAACTAAAACTTATCTGCTCACAAAAAAACAGAAACTGTATCAACAATTCCTGTTTTTTTATTATTCTCAGAGGAACATCCATGTAAATTCTTCACTAAATATAGTCCTTTGATATTCTAATTCTCTTTATGCTTTGTATATAACCATTCAACGATTAAATATCAAGTAAAATAATTTCCTTATATCTTGAAAGATAAGATTTTTAAACCGTGTTACTTACTTTTTCTTTTTAAGCATAGAAAGGATTCCTGCGCCAATAACTGAAGAACCAATTAAAGAAGAGAACAATCCAATTTCTAAACCAACACCGGTATTTGTACCTTTTGTTTTCTTTGTATCAGTCGTTGATTTCTTTGATTCTTCTTTCTTATTACCATTTTGGTCACTGGAAGGTTTAGATTCTTCTTTAGCGTTTACAGTCACTTTGATTGTCTTTGTACAAGAAGCACCCTGAACATCTTTTACATAATATATTAGTGAATAAATACCTGGTTTTTCTACATTAACTGTGTTTTCGAGAACTTTAATTTGATCTGTTAAATCTCCATCTTCATTATCTGAAGCTTGTACATTTTTCATTGGATCAAATTGATCTCCTACAGTTAATATGACATCTTCAGCAATAATAGAAGGGACTGTATTTGTGATTGGAGTAACATCTGTATAGTATGAGTATGTATATCCACCATTCTTCAGTGCGGTTTCTGTCGTGCTGCCTTCTTTGACATAAATTTTATCAAAACCTCTTAAAGCATTTGTACCTAAGCTAATAATATTACTAGGTAAGCGGATTTCATTTAATGAAGGACAACTGTTAAATGCATTTGGCCCAATATAAGTTAAGCTTTCAGGCAATGTCACTGAACTAAGTTCTTTACAGCTATTAAAAGCTTCACGTCCTATCGATGTTACGCCCTCTGGAACATTCAATTCTGTAATTGCCGTTCCCCAGAACGCACGTTCTCCTATCGTCTTCAGCGTTGATGGAAGTTTGATATTCGCCAAGTTATCATTTCCGTTGAATGCTTGTTTCCCTATTGTAGTAACTCCTTCTGGAATTACGACACTTGTCATATTGTCATCCATCCAGAAACTCATTGGACCGATTTCAGTTACTGGCTTCCCGGCGATCGTTGATGGAATTACGATTTCTGTATCTGTTCCTAGGTAGTCTTCAATTGTTACATTTCCATCTGTGACAGTGTAAACATAGTCACCTTCTACACCTTCCACATGAATTGTACATGTATCAAATGCCGGTTCTGTAGCACCCGGTGCTACACCGACAGATGTTCCGGTAATAACGGCTGTTCCTTCACCAACTGCCGTAACCAAACCATTCTCATCTACAGTAGCAACCGTTTCGTTATCTGTTGACCAAATCAAATCCTTATTTGTTGGGTTTCCTGAATAAGAATTTAAACGTAGCTGGAAAGTTTCTCCTTGAGTCAAAGTCTTTTCATCTTCGTTCAATCCAATCGTTGTTGGATAAATTTCTGAATTTATTATTTGATATGAAATGTTTCTTTCATCCAATAAGTCTGCTGTTGCACTTCCTTCATTTACTTGTATAGTTACGGTTTTTTCAAAACTTGTCGAAGTAATTGACTGTAGATTATCTGGTAATTTTATAGTTGTTAAAGATGTGCAATCTGCAAACGCATTCGAACCAATAGTTTTTAAAGATTTTGGCAGAGTTACATTCACTAATGATTCACAATCATTAAATGCATCTGTTGAAATCTGAGTAACTCCTTCTGGAATTACTACATCGACAAGTGATTCGCACATACTGAATGCACCTTGCCCAATAACTGAAATTGTTGATGGTAGCGTCAGTTGTGTTAATGAACGATTAGCGCGAAATGCATTTTTCCCTAGTGTTGTCACACCTTCTGGAATTACTACAGAAGTGAATTTTTTACTTGTGAATGCATTATCCTGTATTTTTGTCACTTGTTTTCCATGAATAGTGGCAGGTATTTGAATTGAGGTTTCGCTTCCTGAATAACCGGTGATTGTTATTTCATTATTCTCTACATTATATTTAAAGCCTTCATACAAGCCAGTAACTGTTACTGTACATGAAGCAGATGCCGGCTCTTCCTGTCCGTTATTTTTACCTACGCTAGTTGCCGTTACAATAGCTGTACCCGCACCTGTAGCAGTTACTGTACCATCTTCACTTACTTTCGCAACATTCTCATCACTTGTAGTCCAGATCAGTTCTTTGTTTGTTGGAGACCCTCCATATCCAACGGATAGCTTCTCAGACTCTCCTTCATCAAGCTTTTTTGTACTTGCAAGGGTAAGTCTAGTCGGATATGTCTCTTCTGCTGCTTCATCACTAACATAAACCATACAAGAAGCACTTACAGACGGATTTCCAACTACCGTAGCTGTGATAATAGCTTCTCCATTTCTCAAAGCTACGATTTTCCCATTTGCATTAACAGAAACTATTTCAGGATTACTTGAAGACCACGAAATTCCAGTATTCTTGTCCCAGTTTTGAGCCCCTGACCAGCTAACCACTCTGATATCCTTCTCATCACCTATTCCTAGATTCAACAAAGTATTATCAATGGTTATGCCAGTTGGATAAACAACTTCATCATTTTGTTGCACAGTTACATTTTCAGTTTCTTGAGTTGCATCAGTCGTTGGAACCACTTCCGAAACAGAGCTTTCTTTACTTGCATATTGAGCTTCTTCACTAACAATATCTGTTTCATCAACTTCATAAGCATTGATTCTCTGCTGCATATTTGGAACAACTGTACTTACAGCAATCAATCCAGCACAAACAACTTTCGAATATTTACTTGTTTTCATACGTTTTACATAGTGTGATTTTGTACCTAGTACTATGTAATTCCCTCCTATTCTTTTACAATTCCAATTATATTCACCAGAATAAAAGTAACAATTAGATGAAATTCACATTAACAAACATTTTACGAAATATGACACATGTCTTAATATACTTTAAGAATTTCTATTGAATCAAAAAATAATGTAGAATATATCGTTAATTTGAACTATCATTAACATTCTATTGTTAAACCATGAATGTTCAACGATAAAAAAATACTCCGACCACTTTTTCTTGACTTAAAACATTATTCAAAGAGCCATTGAATATAAATATAAACCGCGAAAAAATTATGAGGGAAAACCATATAAAAAAGAGAATAAATGTAAGAATTCTATGTTCTTTGGTAAAAATCATTAAGATAATCTTATAAAAGTTACTGCTTTGTTCTTTTAACTTTTGAAAAAAAACCTCTGAAAAATCAGAGGCTTTAGTTTAATGAATCTAAGATATCTTTCATCTTTTTGGCCAGACCTTTAATTTTGTCTAGTGAAAGAGAACATACCGCAACACGAATTCCTTTGTTTACTTTTACCGTATAAATATGATTTGCCATCAAAGCTTCATGGTATTTATCACGAGTTTCATTATCCATTGACAATGTGACAAAGAATCCTTCTTTATATGGATAGTGTTTTAAACCAACTTCATTGGCTTCTTTGACAAAGATATCGCTTCTTTCTTTTAATAGATTTACATAATAATTTCTTTCCTTATTATATTCATCCAAATGATTTTCTAATACATCAACAAACATAGCCATAGCCCCATTGTTAATATTTGACCAGGTTGCTCTAGCTTCCTTTTCAAATACGATCTTGATCTCCTGCACGATTTCTTCTTGTTGTGCCATGATGATGGCCGCTCCACAGCGTAGACCATAACTTGTCATAGACTTAGACAAACTAAACGCAACGATGACAGCCATATTATCGCTAATTCCATCAAATACAGAATAATACTCTTTCGCCTTTGCCTGCCCATACGCAAAATCGATATACGCAATATCATTTAACAACACAATTTTATGCGTTTTTGAACCCTCATTTAAGAAATCAACAACTTCTTTCCATTCTTCCTTTGTCAAAGAATAACCAGTTGGATTATGGCAAGGATCATTGATGATCATGACAAGTTTATCCTGTACTTCCATGACCTTCTTACAAGTTTCTTTAAAAGACGTTAAGTTAAAATGATCTCCTTCAAATAAAGAGTAGTTTTCTACCTTTAAATTATGCATTTGCGCCATCAAAGCATAAGAACCCCAGGCAATTTCTGGCAAGATAATTGTCTGTCCTTCTTCTAAGCACTCATTGACAACCATGCCAACTGCACCTGTTCCTCCCGGAGTCGCAATAACTTCATGATATAGTTTTGAATTTCCATCCAAGACCCAGTCATAAACGGCTTTTTGAAAATCGGGATTTCCCGTAAAGCTTGTCGCATATTTGGCAAGCACTCGATTATCCTGCTTTTTTAAAGATTCGAAAACAGTATCTAAGGCAACTAACTTACCATCCTCACTATAAAGAGAACCTATTGTCGCATCGACAACATTTTCTGCACCCACTTCTTCTTTAGCTTTTTTAGCCTTGTCTACGATCACAAATACAGTATCTACGATCGGTGTCTTATTTACACTTTCCTTTGTAAAACTCATCTTAATCATCCTTTCCTTTTAACGAATATGTTCCTAAATATTTTACACTCTGTGTCACCTTTTTAATATCTTTTAAGCATTCTCGTGTATTTTTCATCTCAAGATTTCCATCCATTTCAATAAAAAAGAAATATTCAAATGGTCGATTTTTGATAGGTCTTGACTGAATGCTTTGCATATTTAAACCATGCTGGGCAATCGTTTCAATGATACGAGCTAAAGCCCCACTTTGATGCTTGACAATCAAACATACGCTAAAACGCTCCCCTTGTGTCTGTGGTTCTAATCCAATCACAATAAAACGCGTCGTATTTGAAACATTTTCTTCGATATTTTCTGCCAGGATCTTTAATCCATAAAGATCTGCATTTTCCTTGGCTCCGATTGCAGCCTTTCTCACATCATTTTGACTTGCTACATATTGAGCCGCCATAGCTGTATTAGGATAAGCTACAGTCTGAACATTCAACCCTTTTAAAAATACCTTGGATTGTGCTAAAGCCTGATCTTTAGAATAAACCCATTCCACATCTTTTAGTGTAGCGTTTTCGACCCCTAACAAACATTGTTCTACTCTTTGATCGACCACCTGCTGTATATAAACCGGATATTCCAATAAAGCATCTAAAACTTCTCCAACAAGACCAGAATTGGTGTTTTCAAAAGGGATAATCCCATATTGAGCATCTTTATTTACGACCGCCTTAAAAACATCTTCAAAATTTGTATAATTCAATTTTTTCTCGGCCGGAAACATACGACTGGCAACAATTTGAGAAAACGCTCCTTTCACCCCGGCATACGCAACAACATCGCTTGACAATAAAGTTTGTTGAAAATCGCGGGAATTGCTCATGACTTTTTTCATAAAGTCAATGTATGAATCGACATATTCTTTATTTTGAATATACTTCTGATTCTTTTCTATGATCGCATCTTCCCTGCCTGCATCCAAGATAGGAAGAGCATTTGCTTTTTTATACTCCAATACTTCTTTGACTGCATCTAAGCGTTTTTCATAGAGTCTGGCAATTTCTTTATCGACGCTATCAATTTCTAATCTAGCTTTTTCAATTTGATTCATTTTGTCATCTCCATGCGTATATAATACCATAAGAAACAGGTTTTCATCCGGTTTTCTGAAAATTTTTTCTTTTCGTGCTATTATAGTTCTATATCTAAAGGAGATCATCTATTATGCAATTAAATGTGAATTTAAAAGACTGCGCATATCCAATCACGATTCAACGAAATGCACTTAACAATATTCAAGAAACGATCCAAACCAATCGTAAGGTCATGATCATCACAGACAGCGGTGTTCCTCAAAAATGGATCGATATCGTATCCAGTCAATGTTTAGATTCTTTTATCGTAACGATTCCAAATGGTGAACAATCAAAATGTTTTAAACAATATGAAGAATTATTGCTGGAAGCTATTGAACATGAAATGACTCGAAAAGACGCCATCATTGCCTTAGGTGGCGGAGTTGTTGGTGATTTAGCTGGATTTGTAGCCGCTACATATATGCGCGGTATTGATTTCTATAATATTCCTACAACATTACTTAGCCAGGTGGATTCAAGCGTAGGTGGTAAAGTCGCTATTGATGCTGGAAACTATAAAAATATCGTTGGCGCTTTCTGGCAGCCTAAAGCTGTCATCATCGACCCTAATGTGCTTTCAACCTTACCACAAAGACATATAAATAACGGACTGGTTGAAGCTTTAAAAACTGGATTGATCCAAGACAAAGAACTGGTTGAACTATTCAAACAAGATGATTTAGATATCGATCAAATTATCTATCGTTCAATCAATGTAAAAAGAAAAGTAGTTGAACAAGATGAAAGAGAATCCAGCCTTAGAAAGATATTAAATTTCGGGCATACGATTGGGCATGCCATCGAAGGAGCCTATGGTTTGGATACTTATCTACATGGAGAATGTGTTGCGATGGGAATGTTATTCTTTATCGACAATAAAGAACTAAAAGAAGATGTATTAAAAATCTATGAAAAACTACATCTTCCTAAAGTACCCGATTATGATGTTGATACATTGATGAACTTTATTCAACATGATAAAAAAAGCAGCTCTTCATCCATAACGATCGTACTTGTCAAACAGGCAGGTACCTATGAATTACAGGAAGTATCGTATGATACTATCAAAACATACTTAGAAAGAGGACCTTATGAAAAATAACTTTGGAACAAATATATCCATGACGATCTTTGGGGAAAGTCATGGTCCCTGCATAGGAATCACCTTGGATGGACTTCCCGCTGGATTTAAGATCAATCTTGAAAGAATAAAAGAAGACATGGAAAAGCGAAAGGCAAAAGGAAGCATATCCACACAACGTCATGAAGACGATGAAGTTGAAATTGTCTCAGGATTTTTTAATGGATATACGACCGGAACCTCTTTAACGATCTTAATCCAGAATAAAAATACCCAGTCAAAAGACTATTCTGATATTCAATATCGCCTGCGACCTGGACACGCAGATTTTAGTGCATATGAAAAATACCATGGCTTTCAAGATTATCGCGGAGGTGGACATTTCTCAGGAAGATTAACAGCTCCTATTGTAGCGGCCGGTAGTATTTGTCGACAAATCTTAGAAACAAAAAACATTTTAATTGGCTCACACATTGAGCAACTTTATGCTTTGCATGATGCTCCTTTTTCAAATAACATTGATGAATTAAAAAAACAAATCCAAACCTTAAACAAAAAAGAATTTGCAACCTTAGATGAACAAGTAGCTCAAAACATGGAACAAGCCATCCTGGAAGCTAAAAACGAGCAGGATTCCATTGGAGGGATCCTTGAAAGTGCCATCATCAATCTTCCAGCTGGAATTGGCGAGCCTTTCTTTGATTCCATCGAAAGCATCCTGGCCCATCTATTATTCAGCATTCCAGCAGTAAAAGGCGTTTCTTTTGGAGCTGGTTTTCAAATGGCTTCTAAAAAAGGCAGCGAAGCCAATGATGCCTTTATCATGAATGATACCATTCAAACAAAGACCAACAATAATGGTGGAATCAATGGTGGTATCTCGAATGGAATGCCTATCATCATTCACACTTGTATCAAACCTACACCATCCATATATAAAACTCAAAAGACGGTGGATTACAAGACTAAAGAAAGCCAAACATTAAATATAAAAGGAAGACACGACCCATGTATCCTTCATAGAGCTCGTATTGTCGTTGACTCTATGATTGCCTTTGGCATTTTAGATCTATTGATGTCTAGCAATGCCAATAATATCTTAGAAAAGGAGATCCAACATGAAAGTTAAGATCACACCATCTAAAGTAAGTGGAACCATAGCCATTCCCGCCAGCAAATCCATCAGTCATCGTGCGATTATCTGTGCATCTTTAGCACAGGGAAAATCAACAATTACAAATTTAACATTTTCCAAAGATATTGAAGCTACGATCAGCTGTATGAGATCCTTTGGAGCTAAGATTGAAGTACAGAAAAACAGCTGTATCATTGAAGGCTGTAATTTATTTGATTTACAAGATGGAATTTGCTGCGACTGTAACGAATCAGGATCTACCCTGCGCTTTTTAATTCCAGCAGGAGCCTTATCCAATAAGAAAGTTACATATCTAGGAAAAGGCAGATTATTAGAAAGGCCTATGGGAATCTATCAAAAAATATTTGATGAGCAAAAGCTATTATTTGAACAATCACAAGATGCAATCCGAATTCAAGGGAAACTGCAGTCTGGTCATTATCAAATCGACGGAAACATTTCCAGCCAGTTTATCAGTGGCCTGCTCTTTGTTCTTCCTCTTTTAGATTCAGACAGTACGCTTACAATTAATGAACCCTATGAATCAAGATCTTATGTTGATCTAACGCTGGATATGTTGAAATGCTTCGGCATTGAGATCAAACAAGATAAAAATACTTACTATATCAAAGGAAACCAGAAATATATCGCTCATGATGTAAAGATCGAAGGAGATTATTCTCAAATGGCATTCTTTGGTGTTCTTGCAGGCTTGAACAGCTCTTTGACCTGCTCAAACATGAACTTAAATTCTGTTCAAGGTGACAAGGCCATCCTTGATATCTTAGCCAGTGCTGGATGTAGTATTAATTCTAAAAAAGACTTTATTACGATTCATCCATCAAAGTTGCAACCAAAAACCATTGATCTATCCGATTGTCCAGATCTTGGACCTATTTTATGTGTACTAGCCAGCTATTGTGAGCAAACAACGACGATCATTAACGCACAAAGGCTTCGCATGAAAGAAAGCGACCGTATCGAAGCTATGGAAGTAGAACTTAAAAAATGGAATGTCGATATTCAAACTACTTTTGATACAATTACGATCCATGGAAAGAGTGGATATGCCTTAGATGATATTCCAATCATTGATTCACATAACGATCATCGTATCGTAATGGCTATGTGTGTATTTGGTTTATGTGCCAATACACCATGTATAATTGAAAATGCGCAGGCCATCACAAAATCATATCCAGATTTCTTTGAAGATATCCAACGTATTGGTGGAAAGGTAGAAATTTTATGAATATAGGTATTATCGGACTAGGTTTAATGGGTGCCAGCTTTGCGAAAAGACTCAGTCCTCAAAAAGATAAAACGATTTATGGCATTGACCAAAATGAGCAAACAATACAAACCGCTCTTGAATTAAACATTATCAAGGAAGGTAGTACCGATCCAGACAAGCTTATCAAAAAATGTAACTTGATCATCCTTGCCTTATATCCAACCATGATCAAACCTTGGATCGTAGAAAACCAGCAATATCTTGAGTCTGGAACGATACTAATGGATATCAGTGGAGTAAAAACAAACATTGTAGAACCTGTTCAGGCAATTTTAAGAGAAGATCTTGAACTCATCAGCATTCATCCAATGTGTGGTCGTGAATCTAGAGGGATTGATTTTGCCCAGGCAGATATTTTTGATAATGCCAACTATATTATCGTGCCTACTAACAAAAACACGCCTAAGGCCATCGAAGCCGCTAAACAGTTAGGAAAAGATCTTCGCGTTAAAAATATTTCCATCCTATCTTGTAAAGAACATGATCGCATGATTGGCTTTTTATCCCAGCTTACCCATGTTATTGCGGTTAGCTTGATGAATACCCATGATAATTCCCATCTTGTCGAATATACAGGCGACAGCTTTCGTGACCTTACTCGCATCGCTACCATTAATGAAGATCTATGGAGCGAGCTCTTCTTATTAAATAAAGATATCTTATTAGATGAAATCGATCAGTTTTTAGATGCAACCAAACATTTTAGAGATTCTTTAGAAAAAGAAGATATTGATGAAATGAAGCGTTTGTTCATTCAATCGACAAACCGAAGAAAATTATTTAACAAATAACTCTGGAGAAATCTAGAGTTTTTTTATCAAATATCGCTAAATTATGGAAAGTTATGTGAAATTAGCACTCTCCTTGAAAAACTGCTAATTTGATGTATAATCTTCCTATAAAAATACTTTAGGAGGTTAAATAATTTCATGAATAAACAAAAGAAACCTTTGTATTGGTACTATTTCATCGTACTGATCATTCTTTTATTATTAGACTTTGTATTCATACCTATGTATACCAATAGCCGCATTGAAGAAACCAGCTATTCTTCTTTCTTAAATCAAATTGAAGAGAAGAAAGTGGATGAAGTACAAATTGAAAATACCGATATCTATTACACGCTCAAAAATGATGATAATGATAAAACGTATCAAACCGGTGTCATGAATGATCCTGATCTTGTAAATCGATTACAAGATGCAAACGTTGAATTCACTCAAGTCTACACAGAAGCAACCAACCCACTTCTTTACTGGTTTGCGACATTTGCAATCTTTGCCTTCTTTATATGGCTGGGTAACCGCATGTTTAAAAGAGCTCAAAAAGCTGGCGGAAATGATTCCATGTCATTTAATCAAGGTGGATTTGGCTTAGGAAATCTAGGCAAGAGCAATGCTAAAGTTTATGTTGGCCAACAAACAGGAAAAACATTTAAAGATGTTGCCGGACAGGAAGAGGCCAAAAACAGCCTAAAAGAAATCGTAGACTTTTTAAATGATCCTAAAAAATATCAGGCAATTGGTGCTAAGATGCCAAAAGGAGCTTTATTAGTAGGTCCTCCTGGTACTGGTAAAACTTTATTAGCTAAAGCTGTAGCTGGTGAAGCCGGGGTTCCTTTCTTCTCTATTTCTGGTAGTGAATTTGTTGAAATGTTTGTCGGACGTGGTGCTGCCAAAGTTCGTGATTTGTTCAAACAAGCCAGAGAAAAAGCACCATGTATCGTATTTATTGATGAGATCGATACCATTGGTAAAAAACGTGATGGCCAAGGATTAAGCGGTAATGATGAACGTGAACAAACATTGAACCAGTTATTGGCAGAAATGGATGGATTTGACGGTTCAAAGGGTGTTGTTTTGCTCGCGGCAACAAATAGACCGGATACATTAGATCCTGCTTTAACAAGACCAGGGCGATTTGACCGCCGAATTCCTGTAGAATTACCAGATCTAAAAGGTCGTGAAGATATCCTGCGATTACATGCAGGCAATGTAAAATGTTCTCCATCTATTGATTTTAATGTCATCGCCAGAGCCAGCGCTGGTGCCAGTGGTGCTGATCTGGCCAATATTATCAACGAAGGAGCCTTACTTGCAGTACGTGATGGGCGTAAGATGGTCGTTCAAAAAGACTTGGAAGAAGCCATTGAAACAGTCATTGCCGGTGAGCAGAAAAAAGGCGCCGTTATTTCTAATCACGAACGCATGATCGTTGCCTATCATGAAATCGGCCATGCCTTAGTGGCCGCAAAATGTAAAAACACAGCTCCTGTACATAAGATTACGATCATTCCTCGAACCAAAGGCGCTCTAGGATACACGATGCAAGTTGAGGAAGAACAGCACAATCTTGTATCAAAAGAAGAAGCATATCAAAGGATCATGGTGTATACAGCAGGACGTTGTGCAGAAGAATTGATCTTTAATTCAATCACAAGCGGTGCTTCCAACGATATTGAACAGGCTACAAAACTAGCTCGTGCCATGATCACGCGTTTAGGTATGAGCGACAATTTTGGTATGACAGCTCTAGAAACAGTAAACAATGCATATCTTGGTGGAGATACTTCATTAGCTTGTTCAAGCGAAACAGCTTCAAAAATTGATGAAGAAGTCGTCAACCTGATTAAAAAAGCACACGATGAAGCTTATCAAATCTTAAATGACAATAAGATGAAATTACATGAATTGGCAAAATTCTTGTATGAAAGAGAAACGATCACAGGAGAAGAATTCATGGAAATCTTAAATAAACCAGCTGAAATCCCAGCTCAATCTACACGAGCATAAAATTGTCTTATATTTTCCCATTTTCTTTTGATTTTTTATACAATATTTTCTGATAGAGTCTAGACATAAGGTGGTAGAAATTTATGATTCAAAATGTATTCTTTTTTCTAAAAAACAAAGGGGAAGTCAAGTTTCTATACGATAATTTAAGTATTAGTGACGGCTTGAAACTCATGAATGAACATGGCTTTACCGCCATGCCTGTCATCAATAAAGATGGCATTTACAAAGGAAACATATCAGAAGGAGATTTTCTGTGGTATTTATTAAACCACTCTTCAATTACTGCAGAAGATCTAGAAACAATTAAGATCAAAGAACTAATTCGCAAAGATTACATGCCTGCCGTAAGGATTGATGTGGATTTAAAGACATTGATTGAACGATCTTTAGAACAAAATTATGTTCCTATCGTTGATGACAGAGGAATCTTCATTGGCATCGTTACTCGTAAAAGCATCATCAAATACCTAATGAACCATACGATGAATGAAGCAATTCCATATGATTCAGAATGGAGTACTACTTTTGATGCAAGGCCTTCTAATTAACTTATATGCATAGAGATATAAATTCTCTATGCATTTTTTATCTTCTATTTATAATTTGAAAATATGTGTATTTTATTGTTCAATCGCACAGGATAAAGTTTACTTTTTGCATAAAATATCTTAAAATTTAAGCGTATGTAGAAAACTAAGAGGAGGCTAATTATGAAAATTTCATCACTACAAACAGCTAGATATGAGTATTCTCCAAAATTGCCTGGAATGTTAAGACATGGAATTGCTGATATCTGTGTTAAAGAAGGTGAAGAAACTCAAAGTGTTGCAGATCAGGAAAAAATCAAAGCCCTTTTCCCTAACACTTATGGAAAAAAAGAAATCACTTTCGAAAAAGGAACAAACACTTCTGAAGCTAAAAAACAAGTTGTTGGTGTTATCCTTTCTGGAGGACAGGCTCCAGGAGGACATAATGTTATCTGTGGTCTATATGATGCTTTGAAAGCTACAAACAAAGAAAACGTATTATACGGATTCAAAAACGGTCCTATCGGATTGATCGAAGACGACTATATCATCTTTGATGATGAATATATCAACCAATACCGTAACACAGGTGGTTTTGATATCATCGGTTCTGGTAGAACTAAACTTGAAACAAACGAACAGTTTGCGATCGTTGCAGAAGTATGTAAAAAACATGGAATCACAGCTATCGTAATCATCGGTGGTGACGATTCAAATACAAACGCTGCTGTTCTTGCAGAATACTTTGCTGCACATGACACTGGTGTTCAAGTAATCGGATGCCCTAAAACAATCGATGGTGACTTGAAAAACGAAGACATCGAATGTTCTTTCGGTTTCGATACAGCTACAAAGACTTATAGCGAAATCATCGGTAACATCGAACGTGATGCTAACTCAGCTAAAAAATACTGGCACTTCATCAAAGTTATGGGACGTTCTGCTTCTCACGTTGCTCTAGAATGTGCTCTTGAAACACAGCCAAACATCTGCTTGATTTCTGAAGAAGTTGCTGCAAAGAAAATGTCATTATCTCAGATTGCTGACTACATTGCTGATTCTGTAGCGAACAGAGCTGCAAAAGGAATGAACTTCGGTGTTGCAATCATCCCTGAAGGTGTTGTTGAATTCGTTCCTGAATTCTCTACATTGATCCAGGAAATCAATGAATTGCTTGCCGGCAGCAAAGCAGATGCATTCAATGCTCTACCAACTTGGAAAGACAAATACGAATTCATCGAAAATGGATTGACTAAAGAATCTATGAGCGTATTTGCTATTCTTCCTGAAACAATTCAGCAGCAGTTATTCTTAGAAAGAGATCCACATGGAAACGTACAGGTTTCTTTGATCGAATCTGAGAAATTATTCTCTGCTCTTGTTAAAGACAAATTGGAAGAAAGAAAGAAAAATGGAACTTATAATGGTAAATTCAATCCATTACACCATTTCTTAGGATACGAAGGAAGATGTGCATTCCCTTCTAACTTTGATTCTGATTACTGCTATTCACTTGGATACAACGCATTTATGTTGATCCAATACGGATACAATGGATATCTATCAAAAATCTCTAACTTGTCTAAACCAGCAAGTGAATGGGTTGCAGGTGGTATGCCAATCACTAAGATGATGAATATCGAAAGAAGACATGGTGAAGACAAACCAGTTATCAAGAAAGCTCTTGTAGAACTAGATGGAAAACCATTCAAATATTTCGAAGCACATCGTGAAGAATGGGCAGTAGAGACTAGCTTCGTATATCCAGGTGCTATTCAGTACTATGGACCTACTGAAGTATGTGACATCACTACAAAAACTCTTGCTTTAGAACAGGAATAATCAATACTTACCATTTATTGGATCAGTTTGCATCTGCAGACTGATTCTTTTTTTCTGCCTTGACAAATTTAGTTAGTGCATGTTAACTTTTAGAAGTTAGTTTTATCTAACATTTTTAGGAGGAAATAAAATGAAAAAAACAGTCAATATGATCATGTTATTATCTTTGATTGTTGTATTAATATCTGGCTTATTATTAAAGCCAATGCCTATTACTTCAATTCGAATCCTGCATGTAGTATCAGGCTTTGTTTTTGTGATCAGCGCCATTGTTCACATGCAACAAAACCATATGTTTAAAAGGAGAAAAGCATGATCAACAAACGTCTTATCAATACAGTCAAAGACAGTAAAAAATACATATTCTCAAATGTGCTGTGTCAATGGATCACCCTTTTAAGCAATTTTGTCTTTGTCACCTGCCTTGCCTTGATGATTGAAAAGCTCTGGCTTAAAGAACAATTTAATATCTTTGCATACTTGATTTACATGCTTATCAGCATTCTAGTCCGTGCAATCATGACAAAGCTTTCGATTCAAATGGGATATTTAGCTTCAAAAGAAGTTAAAAAAGTATTACGCGAAAAAATCTATCAAAAATTACTTTCTTTACAAGGGTCCTACAAAGAACAAATCAATACAAGCGAGCTTGTACAGATTGCCGTAGAAGGAGTGGATCAACTGGAAGTTTATTTCAGTTCATATTTACCTCAATTCTTCTATGCTATGTTAGCGCCGCTTAGTCTATTTATTTACCTTTCATTCATTGATATAAAAAGTGCTATTGTCCTATTTATCTGTGTTCCATTGATTCCAGTATCGATCATTATCGTACAAAAATGGGCAAAGAAGCTCTTATCAAAATATTGGGGACAATACACAGCTTTAGGAGATACTTTTTTAGAAAACCTACAGGGATTAACAACTTTAAAAGTCTATCAAAGCGATCAGTATAAAAATGAAAAAATGAATGAAGAAGCAGAGAAATTCCGTGTTGTTACCATGAAAGTTTTGACCATGCAGTTAAATTCCATTACGATCATGGATTTAGTTGCCTATGGGGGTTCAGCCCTTGGTATCATTGTCGCCCTATTACAATTGAATAGTGGAAACATCGGTTTATTTGGATGCTTGTTAATTATCTTATTGTCTGCAGAATTTTTTATACCTATGCGACAACTTGGTTCATTTTTCCACATTGCGATGAACGGTATGGCTGCCAGTGATAAGATCTTTCACTTTTTAGATCTGCAAGAGCCAAAAAAAGTTAAAATCCCATGTCCGGATATCGATTCCATATCGATCAAAAAGCTAAGTTTTTCTTATGATGAAAACAAAGAAATATTGCATGATATTTCTTTAAACTTCAGCAAAGGATCCTTTAGTGCTATTGTAGGAGAATCCGGTTCAGGAAAGTCGACCATATCATCCATTTTGATGAAACGAAATCGAAAATACACAGGCCATGTTTTAATCAACGATACTGATCTTAATCAGATTTCTGAATCGTCTTTAATGGAAAACATTACTTACGTCTCTCATCAAAGCTATCTGTTTAAAGGAACAATCAAAGATAATTTATTGATCGCAAAACCAGATGCATCCGATGAAGAACTTTGGAATGTACTTGATAAGGCAAAACTTTCTGCATTTTTAAAACAGGAAAATGGTTTAGAAACATTTGTTGAAGAAAAAGGGTCTAACTTTTCAGGTGGTCAATGTCAAAGACTAGCCTTTGCTAGAGCCTTGTTACACGATAGTCCTGTTTATATCTTTGATGAAGCAACATCCAACATCGATGTCGAAAGCGAAAATGATATCATGCAGTTGATCCATGAATTGGCAAATGATAAAACTGTGATTCTTATTTCACATCGTCTAGCCAATGTTAAGGATGCTGATACGATTTATGTTTTGGAAAACGGAAACATTGTCGAATCTGGCAAACATGAAAAATTGCTTCAAAATCAAAGTGTATATGCATCCTTATGGAATGCTCAAGTATCTCTAGAATCATATATAGGAGGTGGCAATGCATGAAAAAAAGAAATAGTCTACAAATCATGTTCCAACTTGCTGGTTTGATCAAAGGTTTGACTGGTTATATGTTATTAGCTATTTCTATGGGAACCATTGGTCATCTTTGTGCAACTTTTATTCCTGTTCTAGGTGTCATAGCCCTTTTAACGATTTTAAATGAGATTCATATCTTCTCAATCACAACATTATTTATTCTATTGATCATCTGTGGAATTCTTCGAGGTGCCTTGCGATATGGTGAACAGGCATGTAACCACTATATTGCCTTTAAACTTCTCGCAATCATCCGCGATAAAGTATTTGTTGCTCTTAGAAAATTATGCCCTGCCAAGCTTGAAGGAAAAGATAAAGGAAATCTAATTTCCATCATTACTTCGGATATAGAACTTCTTGAAGTATTTTATGCCCATACGATTTCTCCCATTATGATTGCTATCTTATTTGGTATCATCATGTGTACATTTATTGGAAGTTTTGATCTTGTACTTGCTATGGTCATGCTAATCTCTTATATAGTTGTTGGATGCATAATTCCTATCTTGATTTCTCAATCAAATAAGGATTATGGTTTGATCTTTCGTACAAAAACAGGTGATTTATCAAGCTTTGTCCTAGATAGTTTGCGTGGCGTCAATGAGACCATTCAATATGATGATGGCAAAAATCGTTTAAATAAGATCAAAGAAAAAACAGATTCCCTGTCCATCGAAGAAGGAAAAATGAAGGATATCACAGGAACCAATATGGCTATTACGAATACTGTTATCTTACTTGCTGATCTGGCAATGTTATTTGTATCGATTCATTTCTATACAAACTTGCAAATTACATTTGCTCAGTTAATTATTTCCGTTGTTTCCTTGATGAGTTCCTTTGGCCCATTTGTTGCTTTGGCGAATTTAGGTTCTACTTTACAAAATACATTTGCGGCAGGAAATCGTGTGCTGGATATTCTGGAAGAAACGCCAGTTGTTGAAGATATTCAAGGGCAAAAAGAAATTAAATTTAATGATGCTAGCGTTAACAATGTTTCTTTCTCCTATGACAAAGAATTAATTTTAGATAGTATTTCACTAACCATCCCAAAAGGAAAAATCATTGGAATTACCGGAAGAAGCGGAAGCGGAAAATCTACATTGTTAAAATTAATGATGCGTTTTTGGAAAGTTGATCAAGGTGAAATCAACATTTCAAATACAAGTATTGAACAAATTAATACAGATAATTTACGCAATATGGAAAGCTTTGTCAGCCAACAAACACATTTATTTCATGATAGCATTGCCAATAACTTAAGAATTGCTAAATTAGACGCCAGTGATGAAGAACTCATTGAAGCCTGCAAGAAAGCTTCTGTTCATGATTTCATAATGAGTCTTCCACATGGATACGATACGATGGTGGAAGAACTAGGTGATTCTTTATCTGGTGGAGAAATCCAAAGAATAGGTTTAGCTAGAGCTTTCCTACATGATGCCCCATTCATGTTACTGGATGAACCTACCAGCAATCTTGATAGTTTAAACGAAGCTGTTATCTTACGCTCCCTTCACAAAGAACATAAAAACAAAAGTGTTGTTCTTGTTTCGCATCGTCAATCCACTATGAATATAGCTGATCAAGTATATTCAGTCGAAAACGGGAGAATGAGTTAATGAATATCGAAACAAAAAGACAAAAAGAAAAAGATACCGTTGCTTTGATGATTGAAATCTATTGTAAGAAACATCATAAATCCAAACACTTATGCCAGGAATGCCAACAGTTAAAAGACTATGCTTTTACAAGAAGTGATAAATGTCCTTTTATGGAAACAAAAACATTCTGTTCAAACTGCAAAGTTCATTGTTACAGACCTGATATGCAACAAAAAATTCGTGAAGTTATGGCATATTCTGGACCTAGAATGTTATTTTATCACCCTGTTATGGCAATCAAACATGTGATCGAAACACAAAAAGAAAAACATAGATTGGAGAATGCTAAATGAATATTAAAAAAATCTTATACATTGTTCTGGGTACGATTGGATTGATCCTAGGTGCTATTGGAGCCGTTTTACCTTTATTGCCGGCCTTTCCTTTCCTGTTACTGGCAACCGTATGTTATGCAAAGAGTTCAGAAAGACTACATAATTGGTTTATCAATACCAAGCTTTATAAAAATAATTTGGAAAGCTATGTAAAGGGCAATGGTATGAGCTGGCCGGTCAAATTTCGTGTGATGGGTATGATCACGATCGTTATGAGCATCGGTTTTATCATGATGGCTCTTAAAGAAATCACATATGGATGTATCATCCTTTTCATTGTCTGGATCTTTCATATCTTATATTTTAGTTTCCGCGTCAAAACATCCTAACTCGTTATCTGGTAACGAGTTTTTTTGATATACTTTTATCAAAAAGAGAACAAGTCATGATAGATACAGTAATATTTGATTTTGATGGTCTGTTGGTTGATACAGAGATCATAGCCTACGAGATCTACCATCAAATTCTTGATAAACACGGTTTTGTTTTTACCAAAGAAGAATACACTCAATATTACAGTGGAAAAACAGATACTTTAAATGCCGAAAATATAATAAAGCATTATCATTTGCCTTATACGATCGAAGAGCTTTTGCAGATGACCTTTGAATTAGAAGAAAAGATATCCTCTAAAGGAGTTAAATTAAAACCAGGTGCCAAAGAACTTTTAGCTTATTTAAAGGCCAATCATTATCATATTGCTTTGGCTACTTCAAGTTTTAAGAAACGAGCTGTCAACATCTTACAAGAACATGATATTTTAAAGTATTTTGATACCTGTGTATTCTTAGAAGATGTCAAACATTCTAAACCTCATCCCGAGATCTTTTTAAAAGCATTAGAAAAATTGAATGTATCCAATAAAAATGCAATCGTACTAGAAGATAGTGAAAATGGGATCAAGGCAGCAATCAATACCAAGATAGACGTCATCTGCATTCCTGATATGAAGATACCATCAAAAGAGTATCTTGATAAAACACTTTTTACAGGAAGATCATTGTTTGATGTTCTGACTTATTTGCAAACAAATTCTTCTGATGATTTTACAAAGAAAGATGAGCAAATGAAAATCATTGAAATATTCAACAGAGATCCTTTGTTGATACAAAAACTTTTAGAAGTATGGGAAAGTTCTGTAAGAGCAACTCATTTATTTCTTTCAGACAATGATATCAATCATATCAAAGAGTATGTTCCCCAAGCTTTAAAAGAAGTTGATCATTTGTTGATCATTGAAACCATAAGAAAGTCCCTGTTGGTTTTATAGGAATTGATAATCAACATCTTGAAATGCTCTTTATTTCTAATAAAGAAAGAAAAAAAGGACTAGGAAAAATGCTTTTGAAATATGGTATCGAAAATTTTGGGATCAATGATCTAGCCGTAAACGAACAAAACCCTTTGGCAAAAGAATTTTATGAACATATGGGATTTATAGTCTATAAGCGAACAGAAACAGATGAACAGGGAAATCCCTATCCCTTGTTATATATGAAAAGAAAACAAATATAATGATTTTTCTTTTTTACAGAATATAAATGCGCCTTGGACCCAGTAAACGATCATACCTTCCAAGAGCTTAATCAAAATTATATTATAGAAAAAAGACTTGTATTTGACATCCAGATCAAATCAAGTCTTTTTCTTTTATAAAATCATTATAGATTTTGAATATAAACATAAGCTTCTAAAAAATCATCAAAAATATGATCTGCCAATGTCTGATCAAAATTAAATCGAAGATCTCTATGTGCTAAGGTATACATACCCGCTCTTTTAGCCGCCGTGATTCCAATTGTGGAATCTTCTAAAACAACACATTCATCGGATGATACCCCAAGTTGTTTTGCGGTATAAAGATATATCTCTGGATTTGGCTTACTTTCTTTAAAATCTCTTCCTGTGACCACCAAATCAAAATAACTATCGATAGAACACTCTTTTAAACATTTTGATATCAGTTCCATAGAGGATGATGACGCAATCGCAAGCTTATAGTCAGGCTTTAGTTTTTTTAAAATATACCGTATATATGGATTTAACATATCTGAATATGAATAAGTTACATCTTGCATCGTATCGTGATATAAAGATTCTATTTGTTTGCTAGTAATTCCTTTTCCATACCATTCAGCCATTTTTGAAAAGGTGAATTGATGAGAAGAGCCAGCTAATTGATTTATCTCTTTTAATGGTACATCGATACCTTGCCGTCTATAAAATTCGAACACTTTATTTCGAAAGAAGGGTTCTGAATCAACCAGAACCCCATCCATATCGAATATCACTGTTTTAATTTTCATAAAACAGCCCCTTATTTTAATAATCTAATGCTTTGTAGTAGCGGCGAATATCGATTGGATGTCTTCTACAATGTTCAAGATGAACATTCAATCGCATAAATGCTGAACGCATTACAATTGGAGACAACATTCCTCTAAATTCATCACTGATACCGTTCAACTTAAAGTCTTTTGTATCAAATGTAGTAACTTTAGCACTAACACGATGAACAAACTTTTCAGCACGATCCATTTCTGGACGTGTCTTATCTTCTCCCTTGATCAAAATAACCGGAATATCTCTTTCAATAACTTCCAAAGTTCCGTGGAAGAAGTTTGCTGCTGAGATTGGTCTTGTTCTCATCCATTGCATTTCTTCCATGATACACATTCCATAACATACAGCCCAATCTTCCAAGTTTCCTGAACCAATCAAATATGTTAATGGTTCATCACAATATTTTTCAGCATATTCCTTCATCATTGGATCTGCATCTTTATAGATTTGTACAACATTTTCTGGCATATTCTTTAATTCAGAATAGAATTTGTCATATTTATCAAATTGTCCTGCATTTTTCATGAAGCGAAGAACAACAGTATACCACCAGTAATATTCTCCACCAAAAGTATTAACTAAATAATCGACTTTTTCTGCCAATGGTGTACCTAGCTTTTCTACATAACCAATAACTCGGGCCCCAACTTCATGTGCTTTGTCAACCGCTGCTTCTACTTCTACAGTATGTCCTGAAAGAGATGCGATAACAACAACAGAATCTTTGTTGAAGTTAGCATTTCCTTCATACATAAAGTCCTGAGCATTTTCCAAATAGATTGGTAAAGTACAGCCTAATTGTTTTGCTGTATGCATGATCTGCCCAGCATATAACAATGTTCCTCCAATTCCAAACAAGAAGATATTTGAATATCCTTCTTTACAGATCTTATCAACGATCTTCTCTACTTCTGGTACTAGATTTACTCCATTTGTGTGTTCTGTACGAACTCTATTTTCATCAAAATTTAACATAGTTTTCTACCTTTCTTATTCTACTATTCACCTTGAATTTGTATAAATATATTTCTTGTTTGTGGTCCATCAAACTCTGCAAAATATACATCTTGTGCTTTGCCGCATTCTAACTTTCCATTTTCTATGACCATAACCGTATGATTACCGCAAAGCATCGATTTTAAATGCCCGGGAGCATTGCCCCCTGTTGCTCCATAACTCAACAGAAAGTGAGAATGAGCATAGTCATGATCAAGTGGAACAAGTCTTTCCAATGTCTCTTCAATGTCCGTCATCAAACAAGGAAGATTCTCATTGACCATGATTCCAGAGGAAGTATGCGCTGTTATAACAAAGACCAAACCTTCTGTAATCCCGGATTGGCTGATACATTTTCTAACTAGTTCAGTAATAGGAATAATTTCAAATTCTTTATGTGTGATAACTTTTTCTTTAAACGTTTTAACCATACTCACTCTTCCATTCCAAGAAATCTCAAAGCATTTTCTCCCATGATCTTTGATCGGGTAGCATCTCTTAAATTCAATTGATCAAGTCCATATTTGATTCTTCTTGGTTTAAAACGTGGACTGTTAGAACCAAACATAACTTTATCTTTTAAATTATTTTCCAACCATAAAGAGCCTAACTGATTTTCAAATATATCTTTCATGAACTTTCTAGGCGAATCCATATACAACATTGCCGTATCTGCATATACATTCGGATATTTAAGAAGCAGTGCTGCTGTTTCATGGATCCAAGGCCATCCAAAATGTGCTAAACTAAATCGTAATTCCGGATATCGAATTGCCACTTCTTCAAACTCTAAAGGTTTTGCGTATTTCATTGGTGCATCACTTTCCCATGACATACCTGAATGAAAGACAATCGGCTTATTCTTTTTGATACAATATTCGTAAATTTCATTCATCATAGGATCTGAAGGATAAAAATGTTGTTTAGAAGGATTCAGCTTTAATCCACTCAAATGATATTGATCAAAAGCTTTTTCCAATTCTATCATTCTATCTTTGCGATACGGATCCACACTTGCAAATCCAATAAAGATATCCTGATTATCTTGTACAAGTTTATATATTGTTTCATTATCTGGAATTTGAACCTTACGAGTTGTTGTTAGATCAAGTGGCAACAGCACCATTTTATCAACTTTAGCATCCTTAAGTTCTATTCTGGTCATTTGCATGTCATGGCCAGACATCAATCCCCATCCCATTTCTTTTTTACTGATTTCTATTGCTTGTGAAGTTTTAAATGCTTCATTCATCAACCAAGGATGAGCATGCATATCTATGATCATATTATCTACCCTAGAATACCTAACCAAGAACAAAGAATACCAAATACAACCGTTCCTAAAAGAATTACAATGACATTCACTTTTTTATTTAATAATTTGTAGTAAACACCTAAAGCAGCCAAGCTTAGCATTCCTGGCATCAAACCATCTAATACTCCCTGGATTGCAACAGCTCCTTCACCAGTACCAATGGTCAGCGGTGTTGATACAACGACGAGTTCATTTGTCATTCCACCGATAACCATAACTCCAATGATCGATGCAGCATACATGAACTTTTCCATCAATCCAGATTCTTGGATCTTATTCAAATAATTAGCACCAATTTCATATCCTTTAAAGGCGCCGATATAACGAACTAGCATAGCAGGAACATTAAATACCAACAAGAATAAGATTGCTCCTAAAATGCTGCCTTGCATCGCAATAGAAGTACCAATACCTACTGCCAAAATTCTCAAAGTTCCTAAGAACAATGAATCTCCGATTCCAGCTAAAGGCCCCATCAAAGCAACCTTGACAGCACTGATAGAAGATGTATCAAAATCTTTATCCTTGGCATTCATTTCTTCCATTGCCATGGTAATACCACCAATGAAAGTACTAATATACATATTTGTATTAAAGAATTCCATATGACGCTGCATAGCATCTTTTAATCTTTCTGGATCATCTTTATATAACTTCTTGATCGTAGGAAGCATCATATATTCAAATCCCATATGCATTTGACGTTCATAATGCCATGAGAACTGAATCGTAAATGATCTCCAGAACATCTTCATTATATCTTTTCTAGTCATCAATCCTGTTTCATTATTTTTAGAAGTCATCATCGTCTCCTCCATTTTCTACTGCAACCGGTGCAGATTCTTTAAAATCAACTTTGATCAATGCGGCCAATACACCAAAGGCGGCAATACCTACTACTGGTACTCCCAGATAAGCAGATAACAAGAAACCTAGGAAAAAGAATGCGATAACTTTCTTATTCATGATCATCTGTGCCAACATTGCAAATCCTAGTGCAGGCAATAATCCCGTAGCAATTGTTAATCCATTGGTAATTACTTCTGGAATAGAATTCACAACATTCTCAATTGCAGTACTTCCCAATAAGAATCCGGCAGCTACAAGCACTGCTAAGATCGTACATGTCAAGAAACCAGCTCCCATATGTACCATACCAACAGCTTTTGCATTCCCTTTTTCAGCATAACTATCAGCTAAACGTCCTAGCATTGGACGAACCGTTGTGAAAATAAAATTATCAATCACACTTGCCAATAAAGCAATTGGATACGCCAACGTAACAGCAACTTCAGCTCCACGACCTGTTGTGATCGCAAAGGCTGTACCCAATACACCACCAACAATAACATTTGGCGGAATAAAAGCTCCTATAGATTGAGAACCAATAAAAGCCAATTCTAGGAAAGCGCCAATTGTAATTCCACTTTCTACATCCCCTAACACAAGACCAACCAATGGTCCTAAAACGATTGGCTTTTGAATCAAGCAATCTCCTAAAGCCAAATCACATTTTCCGATAAATGCTATACATCCTAATAAAATCGCCTGAACAACCATTACTTACACCTCTTTTCTATTCAATGACTGTTTTTGCATCAATGCTTGTATCATTTGGAACCATACGAATTTCTACATCAATTCCTTTATCGATCAATTCTTTGATCATCTGTTCCTCTTCTTTAGTAACATTGATTGCTTTAGAAACATTTCTTGTTCCTTCTCTAGGTTTTGTTCCCCCTAGATTTAATGATTTGATCTGACTGCAATTCTCTGCAAGTTTGTAAGCATCCGCTATGCTTTCTACTACGATAAATAATTTGTATTTATCAGTAACACCACTGTTAATGGCTTGAATAGAATCATCTACATTTTTGATAACAAGCTTAACACCTGCAGGTTTAGCCAGTTTGATAGAAGTTTTTCTAAGATCATCTTTCATAACAGCATCATTGGCAATCAAGATACAGTCTGCGCCTAACGCACTTGTCCATGAAAATGCAACTTGTCCATGCAATAGTCTGTGATCTACCCTAAATAATTTGATCATATTCCTCTCCTTTAGAAATCTTCATCTGTATCACTAACTAAATTTGTCAATAAAGTAATTCCTTCTCGAGAACTATCCAATAATTCTTCGTAATCTTCACTAGGAATACCTTCCTGATATCTGAGCACGATATCCAATGCCATACCCAGATTCATCCCGGATAAAACAATAACGTTATTAAGTTGTGTTAGCTGGGCCAAAGTCGTGTGAACACTTCCTCCCTTGATATCACACAAAATTATTACTTGCTCATCACTATTAGGAATTTCTTTTAGCAATTTCTGGTAATAATCGTTGGGGCTTTCTCCTGGATACAAGCTATATGTTTCTACTTTATCCGATACAGAACCTGCCAACATATTCACTGAATTTTTCATTCCTTTAGACAAATCCCCATGTGAGGCAAATATAATCCTACACATTGTTTCCCTCCTTTCTCCTGTAACGTTTCACCTATATACAAGCAATTTTCGTGCCATAGAGAAAAATTTTAAAAAAGATGTTGAAATAATCAACATCTTTAGCCTTAATTGTTCTTTACATAATTATAAATATATGTAATTTCCTCTACTGGAATCGAAACTCCATAAAAATCTTCAACTTTCTTGAATGATCGCTTCATATAATTAATAAAGTCTGGATGCTCTTTTTGAAAATCCAAACATTCAAGATAAGATTCATTCCCTCTAAACAAAACAAGTCGTTCGATCAGACAACTTATATGTACATATAAGCCAAAACAAGCACGATTTGACAATTTAATCTTTAAAAGAGTTTGTAACTGATCTATAGCATCGGCAACTTGCTCCAATAATTTATTTGGATTCAATATCGTTAAATGACTCATAATGTTTGATAATGAAAAATTACGTAATATGTTTCGATTAAATTCCTGAAGATCTGTTTCATCTAGATATTCATTGAAATACTCATCTAGTTTATTGTCTGAATTGCCCAAGATCAAATCTTCAATACCTATAAACTTGATTTCTTCTATGTTGGGATCTAAAGTACCAATGACACAAAGTACATTATACTGTTCAAAGACAGAAGCTTTTGCTCCTTGAGATAACAGTTCATTATAATTATAGATCTGTACTTCAATATGACATTGTTCCGGTATCGAATCTTCGATCGTAGATTTTAATTTTCTAGCTGTATCATAGCCACTAGCACAAGAACAAAGAATCAAAGGAAGTTTATCTTGATTCTTTTCAATATGGTACATCAAACTAGCTTTTACATTAGAAATCGTATTTTTTAATAGTTCTTCCATCGGTATGTTCATACGAACACCATTTCCAATTTCCAAAGCCATAGGAGTACTTGCATTATTGAGTATACCTATACTCATTTTTTCTAAATTCAATCCTTTATATATTTCCTCCAAACTTCCCATGTCGACCAAAAGATATAATTCTTTTATTTTCTCAAGTCTGCCTAAATAAATCTTTAGTTTTTCGACCATAGTAGCTGTATCAACATGTAAAGGCATATCGATCGCATCAAATATATATTCCCCTAAAAAGTGATTGGCTGCATTAGCGATACTGCTTGCGGTAGAGAATCCATGAGCCAACACTACACAAGCTTTTTGTTGGAGCCTTTGATCCGACTGAAGATTATAGACATAAAAAATAAACAGACAAACAACGATTGGATAAACTTCCATTTCTAAATAAGATTTCAAATACGTACATATTTCTAAAGAAATATTGGCAGCGCGGAAAAATTCCGATTCTAAAAGTTGATTGAGATCTTCACAATCTTCTTCATGTTGAAGACTCCATTTTCGAAAATCATGATAATCAAGATTCAATTCTTCTAGATAACAGGCAATGGCCAAGATATCATTATTTGTTAGCTTGATGCCATATCGGCTTTCAATCATATCAAAGATTCTTTGAACACCTCTTTTATAATATTCAATTTGTGGTGTTTCTTTTTTTCTAAATATCAAATTATCAAAATAATTTTGAACAATCTGTTTGCCCGTATTCACCAATTTCCCAATATCGCGTTCTTTGCGATATGTTTGATACGTTTGAATGATTTCATCATTTAACTGAATGATTTCCTTATCATGACTATAAAACATTTGAAGATCATCCACTGAAACGTATTCTTCTGTATCTTGTAATGTTTTAGGATTTTCATAAAGTTTTGTAAGAATATGCGAAGGCAAACTTGAAAGATGTATCAATAAATTGTTTCCTTCTCTATCAAACAAGGAATTGACACAGCATGATTGTATGATGCTCTTTAGTTCACCAATATTTCCTGCTAATTTACTCGATAATAAAGTGTTATATACTTTATTGCTCATTTTTATCTTGCATTGCAATCTCTGTTCCTCATCACGAAATAATTTATAGATCAATTCGATTTTTTCCTGAACGCTTCTTTGACCCATTGAAGGTATCGTTATTGTCATAGGTATACGTCTGAGCAAAGTTTTAAGAAGAACATTTTCAGGGTTTTCTGTTGTCGCAAAAATCAATCGAACTTTTGATTTATACCATTTATCATTATCTCCTACCCTATGATAAATTCCCTTATCCATGAAGAGAAATAATTTTTCCTGACATTCAGATTTCAATTCATGAACTTCATCTAAAAATAATACTCCCTGATCAGCTAATGCGATCAGCCCGGCATTATCTTTATCCGCCCCGGTAAAAGCTCCTTTTACATGTCCAAACAAGTTTGCCGTTAACAATTCAGGATTATTGGCATATTCACTACAGTTTACTGTAACAAATCTGCCTTTAATTATATTATTATTTTTAGCCCATTCATACGTTAATTGAGCAATATAACTTTTCCCTGTTCCGGTTGCTCCATATAACAACAAGGGTAAGCCTTCCGGCGGATAAGCAATCGTTGCCTTACATTGTTTTACAATTTCTCTAAGTGATTGTTCATGACCTACCAGTTTTTCAAAATCATGCAATTCTTGTTTTTGAAGCGCTGTTTCTAATGAAGAATAGCTTGTTTCAACCATAGATTTTCCTTTTTTATGAAGGTATTCTGTTGTCAGATATTTATAAGGTTTTTCTTCGATCCTTGTCAATTTTTTTTGATTTATGAGGCTTTTTAATAAAAGTGCACATTGATTACGTCCAATTTGGAATTTTTCACTAATTTGATCCAATGTATTTTTTTCAAAGTCTTCATTTTGACAATTTTGGTCTATATATTTCAACAGCTTTTCTTCCATGATCATCCACTCCCTTTACGTTTTATATCATATACTAATTTTAAATCGAAAGAAATATTTATATAATTACAACATCATTAATTTCCTTTAGCGACTTGTCAGATCTATTTGATAGAAATATAATCAATTTAAGACGGAATAAAGGGAATATATCATGAAGACCAACTTAAAACTTCAACCAACTTTAAAACAAACTCTCCATTTAAGCACTTCTATGAAGAATCACTTAGAAATCTTAAATATGAGCTCTGAAAAAATAATAGATCATATTCGCCAGCTGGCAGATAGAAATCCTTTTATCGAATTTAATCCCAATGAAGACATTCATGAACTTTTAATGAATAATATTTCTACAGCTCCTGTTTTAAAAGATGAGTTATATTTTCAACTGCATACATGTAATAGAAAATATGATTCAGCTATTACTTCTTATATTATTGAATCCCTTGATGAAAATGGTTTTTTTAACATTCCTATAGAGCAAGCTTGCAATGACCTTCATGTTCCTGAAGATAAATTTATACAGAATCTAAACTTGATCCAAACATTTGAACCATGTGGTGTAGCTGCAAAAAACAGTATTGATAGCCTCTACATCCAACTATCTAGAAACAATCAAACTCCAGCTCTAAAACTATTAAAAAACTACCAAAATGAACTATTGAACAACGATCTTTCTTCCATATGCAAACAAATGAATCTTTCTTTTGATCAAGTAGAAAACATTTTGTTAGAAATAAGAAAATGTAATCCTTATCCTTGCAACATGTACACCACACAAAAAACACAATGGATCTTACCTGATGTAGAAATCAAGATAGAAGATGGAGATATCATAATCGAACCAAAAGAAATTGGAGATGTTAAATATATCAAGCCACAAGAAAAGATCATTGATCCAGAATTAAAGCAATATCTAAATCAAGCTAAATTCACTATTGATAGTTTAAATAAGCGAAATAAAACATTATTAGTCGTTGCCAATGAAATCATAAATAAACAAAAAGGATATTTTTTGTATAGTGACGAATTAAAACCTCTCACCCTTAAAGAATTAGCTAAGTCAACCAGTCTGAGTGAATCAACGATTTCAAGAACTGTGAACAGTAAATATTATCTGTATCAAAACCAAGTTTATCCTTTTAGAAGCCTTTTTACTTCCAAAACAAAAGAAGGAACCTCAAGAGATTCCATACAAAAAGCATTATTATATCTAATAGAAAATGAAGATCCTAATGCTCCATTACAAGATGAAGAAATTGTAGAACAACTAAAAGATCTGGAACTCTTTGTTTCTAGAAGAACAATATCAAAATATCGCAAGGAAATGAGAATTTTGAATTCTAAACAACGCAAAAAAGCATATAATTCTCATACATAATAAAAAGAATAAAGTTTTAAAATGGATCCTGTAAACATCATTCTTTATAATACCTTGTAATATGGACAACAATATTAAAAGTATCTTGAAGAAATTAAACCCCATATCGTTCTTTAAACTGGTCATACCGTTGCTCTTTTAGATCTTCGATATTTTGTTTTCTTGCCTGATCGACAAAATGCAATGGGATCGATGCGGTTGCCAAAATCATGGCACCGCCAATCGCCATGATAATCAACCAGCGAAGCCCCGATCGAAGCATGAACTTTTCTGTCATGCGGTTGATCTCATTGACATTGAGGACTTGGGCGTATTGTTTTTTTTCACACTTTGGGCAATGAAACTTTTTGGCATAATAACTATAATGAGGGCGATTGACCAAGGTCCCTTTCTCAGCCTTGGTTTTCGTTACGCTTCGGTG
>ERZ857984.319-NODE-319-length-64446-cov-5.462937_pt1 | contig 64446 bp, 61 predicted proteins | sample MGYA00519914_ERZ857984 | MGnify/ENA primary metagenome ERZ857984 (study PRJEB31778, sample SAMEA3449417) | human gut metagenome | biome: human gut; feature: human-associated habitat; material: faeces | place: United Kingdom | collected 2010/2012 ...
TGGTGGATACCATTGTGGTGGGCAAGTTTCTGGGCGTGAAGGCGCTGGCGGGCGTTGGCTCCACAGGTTCCCTGAGCTTCCTGGTGCTGGGATTCTGCATCGGCGTGTGCAACGGCTTTGCCATCCCCGTGGCCCAAAAATTCGGCGAGCGCGATTATCCCGGCCTGAAACGCTTCGTGGTTAATGCCATCCTGCTGGCCGTGACGTTTTCACTGGTCATAACGGCGGTGGTCTGTGCGCTGTGCAGTCCGCTGCTGGGATGGATGAATACCCCGTCGGATATCGTGGATGACGCCTATGCCTATATTTTTGTGATCTTTTTGGGGATTCCGGTGGTGTTCATCTACAACGTGCTGTTCAGCATCATTCGCTCTCTGGGCGATTCGCGCACGCCGGTGATCTATCTGGTCATCTGCTCGCTGCTCAACGTGGCGCTGGATTTGCTGTTTATCGTGTCCTTTGGCATGGGCGTAGAGGGAGCGGCGTGGGCGACGGTGATTTCGCAGGCCGTTTCTTCGCTGCTGTGCGTAAGGTACATTCGCCACTGCGATCTGATTGTCCTGACCCGCCGGGACTGGAAACTGGACAAAACCTGTGTGAAAAGGCTCATTGGCATGGGTGTTCCCACGGGATTGCAGTACTCGATCACGGCCATCGGTTCCATCGTGCTGCAGGCGTCGGTCAATCTGCTGGGCTCCAGCTATGTGGCCAGCGTGGCGGCGGGGGCCAAAGTCAGCCAGCTGTTTTGCTGTACCTTTGACGCGCTGGGCAGCACCATGGCCACCTACGGCGGCCAGAACGTGGGTGCAGGCAGGCTGGAACGTATCGGCAAGGGGCTGAAGAGCTGTTCGGTCATCGGCATCGTGTATTCGCTGGCGGCCTTTGGTGTCCTGTCGGCGTTTGGCGGAAACCTGTCTCAAATGTTCATGGACGCCAAAGAAACCCTGGTCATTGCAAACTCCGCCCTGTTTCTCACGGTGAACTCGGCCGCCTACATCCCGCTGGCCTTTGTCAATATCGTTCGTTTTTTGATTCAGGGACTGGGCTTTACCCGGCAGGCCGTGTTCGCCGGCGCGCTGGAAATGACGGCACGCGTGATTGTAGGGGTGGTAATGGTGCCAGCGTTCGGCTATATCGCCGTGTGCGCAGCCAACCCGGCAGCGTGGGTGGCGGCGGACCTGTTCCTCTTCCCTGCCTACGGCTGGGCCATGCGCCGGCTTGCAGCCGCGCATGAACGGAATGCAGAAAAAAACCCGGACATGCCGGGTGATGAGAATGCGGACGCGCTGGCGGCCCGCTAGGACTCCAGAAACGCGAATCCATAGGCAAACAGCCTTTTTAAATCGGTCCAGGCGCGGTTGCGCGTGGGGGCGTCCAAAATGACGGCGATCAGCGTTTGGCCGTTTCGTTGGGCCGCGCCCACGTAGCAAAAGCCCGCCCGAGACGTATATCCGCTCTTGACGCCCGCCGCGCCTTCGATATAGAAGGGCGAGTCGGGCTTAAAAATTTCATAGGCGTTTTCGATCACCAGTTCCCCCCGCTTTGAGGTCGCAGGAAGGGTGTAGCGCAAACAGGTGACGATCTGGCAGAAGGTGGGGTCGGTTAGCCCCTGCCGTGTGAGGGTGGCCAGGTCGCGCGCGGTGGTGTAATGGTCCGGATCATGATAGCCGTGAGGGTTGACAAAATGGGTGCCTGTCATGCCCAGCTCGTAGGCGCGGGCGTTCATGCGGGCCACAAAGGCGTCCACGCTGCCGGCGCACAGCTCAGCCACGGCGTTGGCCGCGTCGTTGCCGGAACGGATGATGAGGCCATAGAGCAGGTCGAGAAACGGCATCTGTTCGCCCTCATAGACCGGCACCAGGGAACTGTCCTTGGGCACGTCCGCCGCGCAGGCGGGGATGGTGATTTCCTGATCCAGGCCGCCGCGCTCCAGCGCCAGCAGCAGCGTCATGATCTTGGTGGTGCTGGCCGGATAGAGCTGAGTGTCCGCCTCATGAGCAAACAGCACGTTGCCCGTCGTCGCCTCCATCACGATGCAGGCCTTGGCATACAGGTCATCTTCGGACAGGGCCAGGGGTGCGCTTTCGTCAAAGTAGATGGGCGCCTGAAAGCCATATACGCTCAGGTCGCTCATGAGCAGCTCCACCAGACCCGGCGTGGCCACGCCGTCCAGCTCCAGACCGTTCAGCCCCAGCTGGATCATGCGCTGCTGAAACAGCCTCACGGCCGCTTCCGTATTGTCGCCGTAGACGCCGTCTGCATCATCGGAGAGGAGCTTTAAGTCAATCAGCCGGCTTTGCAGCTGGCGCACGCGGTCGCCCCGGCTGCCCAGCCGCAGGGTACGCAGCGTGGCCTCCGCTTCCGGGTCGAACAGCAGCTTCAGGGTATCCGCGTCGGCCTCTCCGGTCTGTGCCACATCATAGCCCGCGGCGGCCAGAAGGCGCTGCGCCTCCGTCACCCCGGCGGCGGTCTGCTTGCCGTAGATGCCATCGGCCTCGCCCGTGGACAGGCCGAGCGACTGGAGACGCTTTTGCAATTCCACCACCGCGTCGCCCGTATCGCCGGAAGCAAGCGGGCGGCGCGCCGTTTCCGCCGCGGCCGGGGCACAAAACGCCACCGTCAGGACCAAAAGCAGCGCAAGCAACCGTTTCATCTTTCGTTAAGCTCCTTCCCGCCATCAGGCATGGCTCCATTGTATAAAAACGAAGCACGAATGGCAATCCCTGCCGGGCATGGATGGAAAAAAGCGCGCATATCCTGCCGCGGAGGGATGCAGTATGAGGCATGGCTATCCGCCGGTATGGCTGTCCGCGGCGCTGCTGGCGCTGGCGCTGATGTGGAGAATGGTGGGCGCGCCCTTGACGGCGACGCAGTTTGAGGATATGCAAACCCCTCTGTGGCAGGCGCGGGTGCTGCTGCCCACGCGCGTGGGGCGCATTCTGCGGCTGTGGATGCCGGGAGCGCAGGAAGCGCAGGCACAGACCATCCGAGAGGAGGCCCTGGGCGAGGAAGGTCAGGTGCTGGACCGGCTGATGAACGGTGAGGACCAGCAGACAATTTCCGTCTATCTGGCCCAGGAGGGGCGCGTGGTGGAAATGGCGCTGGAAAGCTACGTCTGCGGCGTGGTGGCGGCGGAGATGCCCGCCGCCTACCATCTGGAGGCGCTGAAGGCGCAGGCGGTGGCTGCGCGCACGCGGGCAATATGGCAGACCGAAAACGGAGGATGTGCGCTGCACGCGGGTGCGGACATCTGTACCGACAGCGCGCATTGTCAGGGGTACGCCACGCCTGACCAGTGCCGCGAGCTGTGGGGCGGGGAATATACCGCCTACCGTGACCGCGTGCTGCAGGCGGTCGCCGCCACCAGGGACGAGCTGGTTACCTACGGCGGACAGCCCATTACGGTGATGTACCACGCCATCAGCGGCGGACGCACCGAGGCGGCGCAGACGGTGTTTTCTCAGGCGCTGCCCTACCTGGTGAGCGTGGAGAGCGACGGGGAGGAAGGCGTACCGGGCTACCAGCAGGATACGTTTTTTACCTTTGATGAGATGGCCGCATTGCTGGGTGATGCGTTTGACCTGGATCTGACCGCGCAGGAGGTGGAGCGCACCCTCGCCGTAGCGGGGTACACCGATACCGGACGCGTGGCCGCCATGCTGGTGGGCGACAAAGAGGTGGAGGCCACGGCCTTCCGTCAGGCACTTGGGCTGCGAAGCACCTGGTTTACAATGTCCATGGATGGGAGCGGCGTCACCTTTCATCAGCGGGGCTACGGGCACGGGGTGGGCATGAGCCAGGCCGGAGCCAACAGCATGGCGGCCGACGGCGCGGATTACCGGGCCATCCTCACGCATTACTATCCCGGCGTTTTGGTTGAAAAACGCTGAAACCGCATAGCATGCTTCCCGCCGGGCCAACCTATGCCCGGAGGGATGTGTATGCAGAACAATCGCTTTCTGGAAGGGCTGCGCCGCGTCTATGCCCGCTATGACCGCCTGATGGAGAAGCAGGGATTCTACATCGTATTGGCGGTGTGCGTGCTGGTAATCCTGCTCAGCGCGCTCTATACCTTTCAGCTGCGCGATCAGTGGGAGGAGCCACCTGCCGCAGCGGATACGGGCGATGAAGCGCTGGCGGCCGGCGGATCACAGGGGGCGCAGACCCTCAGCGATGCCAAAGCCCTGGTGGAAAGCCGGGGAGCCGGTCAGCTGGCCGTGCCAACGCAGGCTCCCTTGCGCTTTTCCCAGCCGGTGAACGGCTTTACCGACCGGGGCTTTTCTGTGACGGAGCCCCAGTATTTCTCCAAAACAGGCGTGTGGCAGGTGCATCCCGGCATCGACTTGCAGGTGGCGTACGGAGAAGTGGTCAAGGCCTGCGGTGCGGGCACCGTGGACGCCGTGTGGGAGGATAACCAGCTGGGCCTTTGTGTTCGCCTCAATCATGAGGACGGCTACCAGAGCCTGTATGCGGGGCTGAGCAACGCGGACTATGTGCGTGCGGGTGACCCCGTGGCACAGGGCCAGACCATCGGCCACGCGGGCAACGGCGTGCTGGCGGAGAGCGACGCAGAGCCGCACCTGCACCTGGAGATCAGGAAGGATGGCCGTCCGGTGGATCCCATCGCCGTTTTTTTGGGGGTTGACAGCGGAGATACAATGTGATACATTGCAATACGTTTCATAACATTTTAGACGGAGGCATCAGGCATGTGCGGAATCGTTGGCTATATTGGAAGCAAGCAGGCCTCTCCTGTTCTTATTGAGGGATTGGAGAGGCTGTCTTATCGGGGCTATGACAGCGCGGGCGTGGCGGTGATCGGGCCGGAGGGACGCATCAGTGTGCGCAAGGCCAAGGGCAGGCTGGAAAACCTGAAAAACCTGCTTGCCCAAAGCCCGGTGGAGGGTGTGATCGGCATCGGTCATACGCGCTGGGCCACGCATGGCGAACCAAGTGATCTCAACGCCCATCCCCATACGGATGTGAAGGGCGGCATCGCGGTGGTGCATAACGGCATCATCGAAAACCATGAGTCCCTGCGCAGATATCTGGAAAGCACCGGCGCACGCTTCGTCAGCCAGACGGATACCGAGGTAATCGCCCACCTGCTCAACCATCTCTATCAGGGCGACATGCGCCGTGCGCTCATCCGCGCCATGGGGATGCTGGAGGGAAGCTACGCCCTGGGCGTGATCTGCGATCAGGAACCCAACGCTCTTTTCTGCGCCCGCAACGACAGCCCTCTGGTGATCGGCGTTAAGGACGGAGAGGGGTTTATCGCATCGGATATCCCGGCGCTGCTGAGTCATACGCGCGATGTCATTTTCCTGCAGGACAAGGAAATTGGCGTTTTGGACCGGCAGGGTGTAAGCGTGTATGACGCTTACGGCAAAACCCGGCAGCATGCCATATTCCACGTGGACTGGGACCTGTCCAGCGCGGAAAAGGGCGGGTATGCCCATTATATGCTTAAGGAAATACATGAGCAGCCCACAGCCCTGCAAAGCACCTTCACGCCCAGGGCGGGCACGCCGGGTCAGTACAGCTGGCTGCCAGTCACTCCCCAGGAGGCGCGTGCGCTTCGCAAAATCAGCATTGTGGCGTGCGGGACGGCCTACCATGCGGGGGTGCTGGGGAAGTATGCCATCGAGCGGCTGGCGCGTGTGCCCGTGGAGGCTGAAATCGCCAGCGAATACCGCTACCGTGACCCCATCGTGGGCGAAAACGAGCTGTTCATCGCCGTATCGCAGAGCGGCGAGACGGCCGACACCCTGGCCGCCCTGCGCGAAGCCAAGCGCCGGGGAGCAAGGGTGATGGCGATATGCAATGTGGTGGGCTCCACCATTACACGCGAGGTAGGGGAGGAAAACACCCTCTACACCTATGCGGGCCCGGAAATCGCCGTGGCCAGCACCAAAGCCTACATCACCCAGGCTGAATTGATGGTGATGCTGGCCGTGGCTCTGGCGGACCTGCGCGGGCAGATCTCTCCGGAGCGCGCGGCACAACTGATGGAGGGCCTGGCCGACCTGCCCCGCAAGGCCGAACAGGCGCTGGCCGTGGAAGAACAGCTCCAGCGCCTTACCAGCATGCTCAGCCAGAAGCGGCATGTGTTCTTCGTGGGACGCGGGATGGATTATGCCCTTTCGATGGAGGCGGCGCTCAAGCTTAAGGAGGTCAGCTATATTTTCAGCGAGGCCTACGCCGCGGGCGAACTCAAGCATGGCCCTATCGCGCTGCTCAAGGAGGGACGGCTGGTGGTGGCGACGCTCACCCAGCCCGCTCTTCTGGAAAAGACCATGAGCAACCTGCGGGAGGTAGCCGCGCGCGGCGCACAGGTCGTGGCCGTATGCCGCGAAAGCCTGGCCGCCAAGGTGCGCGGGCAGGTAGACGAGGTGATCGTCGTTCCCGATGCGGATGATTTACTTGCGCCTCTGCTGGCGGTGATTCCGCTGCAGCTCTTCGCTTACTGCATGGCGGTGGCGCGTGGATGCGACGTGGATAAGCCGCGCAACCTGGCCAAGAGCGTCACGGTGGAATAAACGGTATCTTTGCCTTAACGCAGTCCGGGCGCTTCCCGGCCCACCCCGTTGAGGGTGGGAGGAAGCGCCCGGCTTTTTGCTGCACTTGAAGAGGCTTTGCCCAGCACAGGGACACGCCGCGGCGCACAGGGAGAAAAGGCCGCAGGCGCCATGCGGCGCACGCAGCCGCGCCCGCCTGATGATCCGGAAGCCTCGTTGCTCAGTCGCTGCTAACGCAGGGGGAAGGTGGCTTCATGGATGCGTCCGTCGTCGGTGAGAATCAGCCGTCCGTCGCGCAGCTGTTCGCCGTCCGCGGTGGGGAAGGAATATTCCCGTGAGGCATGCAGGTGGTAGGTGGCTGTACCAAAGCGATAGGTCACGCGCAGCTCGTCCCAGCCGGATGGAGCCACGGGCCGGAAGCGCAGCACGTTGCCCGTCTTTTGAAAACCCAACAGCTGTGTCAGCACCACGTATTGCAGCCAGCTGGCGCTGCCGGTGTACCAGGTCCAGCCGCCGCGTCCGCGCTGCTGGGGATTGGCGTATACGTCCGCGGCCAGCGCATAGGGCTCCACGCGGTAGCGCAGAGCCAGCTGGCGCGTGGCGGCATGGCGGATGGGCAACAGGGCCGAGGCCAGTTCCCAGGCGCGGCCATCCTGCCCCAGCTGATGCAGGGCGGCCACGGCCCAGCAGGCGGCGTGGGTATACTGTCCGCCGTTTTCCCGCACGCCGGGCAGATAGGCCGCGATGTAACCGGGTTGCTCCTGCCCCTGAAAGGGCGGGGTAAAGAGCTTTATCAGGCCCACATCCGGCTCGTAGAGCATGCGCCAGGCGTTGTCCATGGCCATGGCGCAGCGGTCGCGCGATACACCGCACATAACGCCCCACGCCTGCGGCAGCAGATCGATGCGGCATTCCTCGCTTGCGGCGCTCCCCAGACGGCTTCCATCGTCATACCAGGCCCGCAGATACCATCCGCCATCCCAGGCGTAGCGGTCCAGCGAGACGAGCATGGCGCTCCGGCGGTCCAACAAGCGCCGGGTATCCGACGGCTCGCACAGGGGGGCGAACAGGCGCAGCACCTCGCACAGGAACATGCCCAGCCATACGCTTTCGCCGTTTTCGCCGCCCACGCGATTCATGCCGTCGTTCCAGTCGCCCCCGCCCATCAGGGGAAGGCCGTGCGCGCCGCAGGCCACATGGTCAATGGCGCGCAGGCAGTGCAGCCGAAGCGGTTCCGAGATTTCGGATACCTCCGGGGAAAACAGGCGCTCGGTTTCTTCCTCGGAAAGCGGATCGCCGTGCAGGTAGGGCGCCTCCTCGCTCAGTATGGAGGTATCGCCGGTGATTTGTACGTACAGGGCCGTCACGTAGGGCAAAAACAGCTTATCATCGCTGATGCGGGTGCGCACACCGTATCGAGGCGGATGCCACCAGTGCTGCACGTCACCCTCCTCAAACTGATGCGCGGCGCATTCCAGCAGGTGCGCGCGCGCCGCGTCGGGCTGGGTATGCAGCAGGGACAGCATATCCTGCAGCTGATCCCGATAGCCAAACGCGCCGCCCGCCTGATAGAATCCCGCGCGCATCCATAGCCGGGAAGCCTGCACCTGATAGGGCAGCCACCTCCCCAGCATCAGGGCCATGGCGGGGTCGGGAAGGTCAAAGCGCAGGAGGCTCAGGCGGTCCTCCCATTGCTGGCGCACGGCGTGCAGGCGCAAGGTAGCGCCGTCGCGGCGGAAGCTCTCCAGGGAATGAAGCAGCGCTTCCGTGCCTGCCGCATGGGCCAGCGCCGTGGTGACGGTGCGCGTCTCGCCGGGCCTGAGGCGTACCTCATAGCACAGGACGGCCGTATCGCCAAAGTCGCTGGGCAGGTTTTCTCCGCCGCACAGCGCGGCAGGCGCCACGCCCCAGAGCCCTTGGAACACGCCCGAACTCATGGTGGTGCTCATGGTGGGAAGCGGGTCCATGCCAAACAGGCCCGCCACGCCCTCCAGACTGGGATTCTCTGCGAGTACGCCTCCCTCCACACGGCTCAGCGCCGTCAGCTGGGAAGCCGCCGGCTGATTGCCGGGGCTGAAGATGCAGGTGTGCAGCAGCGTCAGCGTGCGCTCCACCCGGTCCTCGTTGCGCAGCTGAATCACGCGCGCGCCGATGGCGGCTTCGCCGTCGGTGAAGCAGGACATGCGGCAGTACACGCCATAGCAGCTGCTCTCATACACCGTTTCCCCGGGCACATGAGTTACGCGCACAGGCATGTTATGCCCCATCGGTTGCCGGGTGAGGGACCAGATCAGCCGGTTTGCGTCGTCACGAAGGAAGAAGTTTTCCTCTCCGCGGGGAGTCACGCTGTCGTTGGGCCAGCGGGTCAGACGGCCCGAATGACTGTTGCCCGCATAGGTGAAAATCAGCCCGCTTTCGCCCGCGAGGGTGCCGAAACAGTCCGAGCAGAGCGGATTGCACCAGGGCGCGGGGGTCTGCCGCCCGGCGGGCAGCGTGATGCGGTAGTCGCCGCTGTCTCGCGTAAAACCGCCGTAACCGTTGTCAAACAGCAGGGAGTCTGCTTCGGGCAGAGAGGGTTTCCATTCGGCGCTGGGGCGACAGGTATAGAGGGGACGAACGCGTACGTTCACCTCCAGGGCGTGCAGCTGTTCCTCCAGCGAGCCGCCGTCTGTGGAAAGCACCACGCGCGCCGCGGCACGCAACAGCCCCAGTTGGTCAGCCGTCAGACTGTCAAAAAGATGCACGCCGCTCTCCTTGCCGATCAGCTCATGGCTGTGGCAGGACTGGGCCAGAGCGCCGAGCCGTTCGCGCAGCGGATGTCCGTAGCCCGAAGGCTGGGTGACGGCCAGCACCAGGTCCACCCACAGGCCGTGCATGCGGTACCAGGCGTGCGCCTTGAGGAGAAGCTGCACCAGAGACAGGTCCTTGCCCTCGCGGCATTCCAGCAGCAAAATGGGAAGATCGCCGCTGATGCCCATGCTCCACAGGGCGCGGAGGGGCAAGGTGTTTTCCGATGCGTAGCGCAGCTGGGCAGGCTGGCCGGTGTAGCACAGCGCGCCCACCAGGCGCGAAACCCCACCGAGCATTCCCGCGGAAAGCCCCAGATAGCGCGCTGTGACCAGCCCGCGCGTAAGGGCGGGACCGTAGGCGCGCAGCGCGCCGTCCACCTGGCCGTAGCGTTCCAGAAAGGCGCCCGGAGCCTCGTTTTCGCCGGGAAGAAGGGTGGCGAACACAAATTGCAGCCTGCCGCCGGACGGCAGCACGAACTGGCCCCGCAGGCTCAGACAGGGCTCGATGACGTCGCCCAGCGTGTCAGCGATGGCGCTGATGGGCATCTCCAGCGCCCGCGGCGCGTAAATGGTGCGCCCACGCCCCAGAAAGGCGGTGCGGTCGGTCTGCACCCGCAGCACGGTGAGACTGGCGTCTGTGGCCATCAGGTGCCAGAGGCGGCGGCTTTCCCCGGACGGGTCACGGGGACGGCGCATGGCGGCCACGCCGTATTTGCCCAGCCGACCTGTGCGCACAAACAGGTTCTGAAACGCCGGGTGCGCCGCGTCGTCGCGCTGGGAGGCCAGGGCGGGCTCCATATAGCTGCACACCTCCATCATGCGCTCCATCCCGCTGTGATTTTTCAGCGTAAGACAGGCCAGGGCCGTTCCGTCCAGAGGGCTTACAAACAGGCGAAGCTCGCTTTCCACCTGAAAGCGTTCATGCGTAAAGACCGCCTGCGCCGTTTCAAAGCTGACCGACTGGGTCAGGCCGGGGTCTGCGGCGTTCCAGTAGGCGCCGCTTTGTGAATCGCGCAGGTAAAAGCGCATGCCGCTGGGCAAACGGCAGCTTTCTGAGAAGCGGGTGAGCATCACGCCGTTCCGGCTCAAAAAGCCGCCGCCCTGCGCGTCGATCATCCAGGTGGTTCCGGCGCCGTGCAGAAGATGTGCGTCAATGGGAAAGCGCATGGGCTGCGCTGCCCGCCGGGCCGCGGCAGCAGAGGGAATCTCCTCGCGCGCCGTGCGCCGGAGCGGACGGCGGATCAGCCCACGGGCCCGATAGGACTTTTCTTCCAGCAGCAGGCGATATGCCTGCGCACGAGGAAGGGAGGAGAACAGCTCCGCAATATAGCCATCCTCCAGAACGTTGCACACCGCCAGCAGAATCATCCCCTGATGATGCGCCATATGGCTGCGCACGATGCGCATGGGCTGACCCTCCGTGCGCGTGGGGGAAAAATCGGCGGCTTCAAACATGCCCAGCGGCCCCTCCATCCCCAGCGACATGAGACGCAGCAGGTTTTGAAACGCGCCCTTCAGATCCACGGGCAGGGCCAGGAAGGTGGCATAGGGCGAGATCACATCGCAGCGCTGGTCCGGGTCCAGCGACAGGCGGGGCAGGCCGAAGGCCTTATAGAGATAGTACAGATTGGGGTCGAAGGCGTAATAGCCGCTTTCGCTCACGCCAAACACGCCACCGCGCCGGCAGCGCTTCTGGGCCTTGACAACGGCGTGATACACCCCGTCCAGCAGCGTGCCGGGCACCGCGGGCTGAAAGAGCAGCGGCATGAGGTATTCAAACATGGTTCCATTGTAGCTGATGAATGCCTGCGCGCCACCGGGCACGCGCGTATAGAGCCTTCCCAGCCGGTACCAGTGCCGTACCGGCACCTGCCCCAGCATGATGGCGACAAAGCTGAGCAGCCGGGATTCGCTGGCCAGCAGGTCGTAATGACCGCCAGAGGGCGCGTCCTGAAGCGGATGCACGCCAATGCGGAACAGGTCCGCCTCAGCGTCATACAGGGCGTCAAAACGCATGCCCTCCGCCAGCGCGTCCATACGGGCGGCCAGGCTGTGATAGCATGCGCTGAGCTGGGGCAGCAGCACGCGCACATCCTGCGCACAGGTCAGCAGACAAGCCGCCAGGTTGCCGCTGTCCACCGAAGAAATGAACGGTGGCTCCAGCGGTTCCAGTGTGCGCGTATCATACCAGTTGTAAAGATGCCCTTGCCACTTTGGCAGCTTTTCGAGCGTAATGAGGGTTTCTTCCATGCGGCGGGCCATTTCGTCCGGCGCGAGCAGGCGCAGCCGCTCCGCCGCCGCCAGCGCACACAGGTAGAGGCCGATGTTGGTGGGTGAGGTACGGTGCGACACGCCCTTGTTGGGCTCGATTTGCACATTGTCGGGCGGCAGGGCGTGGTCCGCATCGGTCATGGCCGTTTCAAAGAAGGTAAGCGTTCCCTTGGCCACGCGCGTGAGCACCTCGCGCATATACCCGGTTGGGCGCTGCGGCTGGCGCGCGGGCTGCTCCAGATAGGGCAGGGCGAAGGGAAAGGCGGCCCATAGCGCGCCCACCGCCAGTCCGGCCCATGTGCCGCCGGGCAGCAGCGATAGTCCCGCCACCGCCGCGCCTGTGAACATGCTCAAATAGAAAAACAGCATGGGCGGCTTGTCTGCCGGGCGGGACAGCTGGGCTGCCGTGGTCCACGCCAGCAGATGGCGCCGGCTGAACCACAGGCGGTACAGCGTGCGCACGATGGCGTCGGCTTGCATACCTGCCTCGCATGGCAATACGGCCAATCGCGTCAGAAGCGGCGGCAGGCCGCGCAGGCCCGCCGGAAGCACATAGGGCAGTTCGGGCAGCAGCAGTGCGGAAAGCAGAAGCCAGGGCCTGCCTGCGAACGCCGCGTAGGCGATCAGCAGAATCCGCAGAGGAGCAGCCAGGCTGCGCAGCAGATTGTGCCGGATTTTACGGCGGGCCAGCGCGTCCAGCGAGCGCCGGGACGGGCGCCATTGCGAAGGGAACAGCGGCAGCACATAGGGAAGCAGCTGCCAGTCGCCCCGCGTCCAGCGGTGGAGACGGTAAAGGAACCCCTTGAGGGTTTTGGGATTGCCGTCATAGAGAACGATATCGCCCGCCATGGCACAGCCCGCCAGCTCGCCTTCCAGCAAATCATGGCTGAGCACGCAGCCGGGGATGATGTTGTGTTCGGTGGCGTCCAGAAAGGGCGCGGGATCGATGATGCCCTTGCCCATGAACGTACCCCGCCTGTAGAGATCCTGCGCAAGGTCGGGGGCGAGGGCGTTGTAGGGGTCTGCGCCACCGCGTCCGCCCAGCAGCAGGGATAGGCGGCTGCCCACCGTATGAGCGGCGATCTCCATGCGCGGCTGCAACACGCTTATGCCGCGCATGCGTCCCTGCACTTTCTCCCGCCGCTGCAGGGGATGGAGCATGCTGCCCACCAGCCTCAGCGCGCTGCCGGGGGGAAGAATGGTGTCGCTGTCAAGGGTGATTACGTAGCGGTATTGGCCTTTCAGGCTCTCCAGCGGCAGGGAGGCATAGGCAAAGGAATCCTCCACAGTCCGTCCGTCGATGAGCTTGAGCAGCGTTTCGAGGCTGCCCCGCTTGCGTTCCCGGCTCATGTAGAGATGGTCACGGGCGGAAAAGACGCGTTCGCGCTGCAGATAAAAAAATGGATGGCCGGTGTCCTCGCACAGGGCGCGTACAGCTGCGGATGCGGCGGCCACAATATCGCCGTCGCCGGACAGCGTACCGGTCAGACTGTCCTGAAAATCTCCCAGAAGCAGAAAATGCAGATGCGCGTCCGGGTTGGCCTGATGCAGCACTGAGAGGTGCTTCACCATGGAGATGGCGTGCTTGGCGTCCATGAGCATGGTAGGGCATACCACCAGCGTTTGCGTGGACGCATCCAGATGGTCCACCTGCATGCGGGGCACCATGCGCGGGCGCAGGCGCCTCAGTAAAATGACGGCCGCGGCCCGCTGTGCCGCGCTGAGGAACACGACTGCAAACAGCGGCCAGAGAACTGCCGGCAGGCCCAACGCCCAGGCGGCTGCAAGCAGCAGGACCAGCACCGCCCAGCCCCCCAGCCGCAGAAGGGCCGCGGCATAGGTTCCGCTCCAGGGCAGGCGTGGCGCCTGCAAATAGCGCAGAAGCTGGCGCAGACCGTCGTCCAGCAGGTAATAGCCCACATGGCTGCGAACGCCTTCGTTGACGCCTTGGGCCAGCGACAGCGCCCCGGCGCATATGGACAGCTCCGGCCGGCCGGTGCGCCCGGCGATCAGGGAAACCTGTCCCCGGTAATAGGCCCGGCTTTCCTGGTCCATGGCGCTGTAAACACGATCAGCGGAAAGCGCAGCATGCACGGCGCTCAGCGATTCCAGCACCCGCTGCCAGGGCAACCGGCCGATGGCACGCAGCGAGGTAACGGCATTGCCGATCCACAGGCTGCTTTCCGCCTGATGGGCATGCTCCGCTTCCGCCAGACCATCGGCGGACAGGCCATGGCGGTCGAAATAGCGGTCCAGCCACAGCGCGCGGCCGGCTTCCTCACCGGCACGAACCTGGGATAGCAGCTGCTCCAGAAAGGCGGATTCGTGCTCGTTGCGCTTGAACAGGCGCTGGGCCTGTCGCTCGTGCCCGTGTCGAAGCAGACGTTCCATCCGAACGGCGCTGAGGCGGGCCTGCTGCTCGTGCATGCACTGATTCGCCGAGAGGCAGACCAGTTCCAAAAGCGTCAGCCTAAGGGCCAGGGGCAGACAGTCCGTCTCTTCAACGGTAAAGGGCGTCACGCTCTGCCAGGCGTCCACGGCCCGTTCCAGCCGCCCACGGTCAAAAGCGGCAGCGCTGTGGCCCATCAACTCGCGGGCAAACAGGCACACCCGCGGCGTGCCTGATGAACAACGGGGCAGACGCGGCGCGCCTTCCAGCGAAAGGCGCAGGGAAGCGATTTCCTCCTGCAGAAAACGCCCGTTATCGCATAGCCAGCGCGCGGCGGGAAGAAGGTCCTGTGCGGGCAGCGCATTCAAAAACCGCACCGAACGCTCCAGGGAACCCAGCAACCCGCGCGGCATACGGATACGCGCCCGTCCGCGCCCCTCCGTTTCAGCCGCAAGGGCCTTGAGGTGCGCGGGCAGCGCGTCGTCCAAAGTTGCGTCCCGATAGGCACGGGGCACGGGCCGGTGCGTACCCCATGCCAGCAAAAACAGAATCGCCAGTCCGGCCGCCGATATGATCCAATGCATCAGGCAAACCTCCGCTATTGTGTACGGAGGATAGTGTGTGCAAAGGATGGCAAAGTGATGTATGATGCGGGAATGGTTTGCGCCGCGGGCAAGATGCACCTGCCCGCGCGAAGGCGGAGAGAGTCTCATGGAGCCGGTTTGGCCGGGATGTCCTGCAATCAGGGCGCAAATCGGCAGTCAGCGAGGGTTGCCCGCATGATTTGAATGCATGCGCAGCGCTCCAACCGCCATTTGGAACAATCCGGCGAGGACAGCGCCTCTATAGCGCGGACAGGTAGGCATGGCACGCGCTCGCGGCGTGCTGCCCCTCGTTGATGGCGCGCACGACAAGGCTCTGGCCGATATGCATATCGCCCGCGGCAAACACGCCGCGCCGCACCGTCATAAAATTGTCGGCCACGACGCGTCCACGCGCTTCCTGGGTGAGGCCATAGGCCTGAATGAGCGTTTCTTCCGGGCCGGTAAAGCCCATGGCGATCAGCACCAGGTCGGCCGGCCACCTTTTTGAGGTTCCTGGCTGCACCTGCAGGGTCATGCGGCCGTCCGGCCCCTTATCCCAGCGCACCTCTTCGGTTTGAACGGCGCACACGCCGTGTTCGTCGCGCAGGATTTCACGGGTCTGCGTCAGGTACTGGCGGGGATCGCTTCCAAAGCGCGCGATGGCCTCCTGCTGGGCGTAATCCACCTTGAGCACACGCGGAAATTCCGGCCAGGGGTTCTGAGGCGAGCGTGTCAGGGGCGGCTTGGGCATGATTTCCAGCTGGTGCACGCTGCGGCATCCCTGCCGCAGGGCCGTGCCGACGCAGTCGGTGCCCGTATCGCCCCCGCCGATGACGATGACATGCTTGCCCTTGGCGTTGAGCGCATCGGGCAGGGTCTCCGGCCCGTCCAGCACGGCACGCGTGGCGGCGGTCAGGTAATCGAGGGCGAAAGCCACACCGGGTCCCTTGCGGCCCGGCACATCCAGGTCGCGGGGCTTGCCGCTGCCTATGCAGAGCACCACCGCGTCAAATTCATGAAGAAGCGCTTCGGCGGGCAGGTCCACCCCCACATGGCAGCCGGTGCGGAAAACTACGCCCTCGGCCCGCATGAAATCCACGCGCCGTGCAATGATGCGCTTATCCAGCTTCATGTTGGGAATGCCGTAGGTGAGCAGACCGCCCACACGGTCGCTGCGCTCCAGAACGGTGACACTGTGGCCGTAGTGGTTGAGGCGATTGGCGCATGCCAGCCCGGAGGGACCGCTGCCCACCACCGCGACGCGCTTTCCCGTGCGCGTGGCCGGGGGATGGGGCTGCATATGGCCGCTTGCGAAGGCGTTCTCAATGATGCTGAGCTCATTCTGGCGAATGGTGACCTGCGGCTGATGGATGCCGCAGGTGCAGGCGCCTTCACAGGGCGCGGGACATACCCGGCCGGTGAATTCCGGGAAGCTGTTGGTCATCAGCAGACGCTGCGCCGCCACTTCCCACTCGCCGCGGTAGAGCAGGTCGTTCCATTCGGGAATCAGGTTGTTAAGCGGACAGCCGGAGGGCAGGCCTCCGATCATCAGGCCGCTGTGGCAGAAGGGCACGGAACAGCTCATGCACCGCGCCGCTTGCTGCCGCTCCTCCTCCTGGGGAAGCAGGCCGTGGATCTCGTTCCAGTCGTTCAGCCGCTCCAACGGGTCGCGGTCCGGCGGCAGCTCGCGGTTATATTCCAGAAAACCAAACAGCTTGCCCATGCTCAGCCCTCCTCCTTATCATGCCGTGCCGTCAGGCGCTTGTACTGAGCGGGAATAACCCGCACAAAGCGGCCTACCACTGTGCCCCAGCTCTCCAGCAAGCGCTGCCCGAGCGGACTATGGGTGCGGCGCACATGCTGCTCAATCCACTTTTTCAGCAGGACGACCTCGTCGGGATCGTCCAGCGCTTCCAGCAATACCATTTCGGTGTTGCAAAGCTGCGGGAAGGTTCCCTCCGGGTCATATACGTAGGCGATGCCGCCGCTCATGCCGGCGGCAAAGTTGCGCCCGACGCTGCCAAGCACCACGACGCGTCCGCCGGTCATATATTCGCATCCGTGGTCGCCTACGCCCTCAACCACCGCCAACGCGCCGGAGTTGCGTACGCAGAAGCGTTCACCCGCCATGCCGCATACGTAGCATTCGCCGCTGGTGGCTCCGTAGAGCGCCACGTTTCCCGCAATGACATTTTCCTCCGGATTTCCGGCCTGCTCCTTGGCCGGGCGAATGGAGAGAATGCCGCCGGAAAGTCCCTTGCCCAAATAGTCGTTGCAATCGCCTTCCAGAGCCAGCGTTACGCCGTGCGGCACGAAGGCGCCAAAGCTTTGACCCGCACTGCCATGGAAGGTGAAGCGGATGGTATCGTCGGCCAGGCCGTTTTCGCCGTAGCGCGCGGTCACCTCGCTTCCCAGAATCGTACCGGTGGCGCGATCGGTGTTATGAATGGCAAGCGATGCGGTTACGGGACGCCTGCTGTCCATGGCAGGACGAGCCAGCACGCACAGCATGTTTTCGTCCAGCGTGGAACCCAGACGGCGACCGGTGCCCTGCTCGTGGCGGCGGACCGGGAATTCATCCTCCACCGGCTGGTCCAAAATCGCGCTCAGGTCTACGGTGTCGCGCTTCCAGCAGCCATCCGACGGCTTGCGGACCAGCAGATCCGTGCGGCCCACCATTTCATCCAGTGTGCGGAAGCCCATTTGCGCCATGATTTCTCTCAGTTCCCGCGCGATAAAGCGCATGAAGCGGATCACGTATTCGGGCTTGCCCTTGAAGCGGGCGCGCAGCTCCGGCTTCTGGGTCGCGATGCCCGCGGGACAGCTGTCCAGATTGCATACGCGCATCATCACGCAGCCCATGGCGACCAGCGGCGCAGTAGCGAACCCGAATTCCTCCGCACCAAGCAGCGCGGCTACGGCCACGTCCCGCCCCGTCATGAGCTTGCCGTCGGTTTCCAGCACGACACGGCCCCGCAAGCCGTTGAGCATAAGCGTCTGCTGCGCCTCGGCCAGACCCATTTCCCAGGGCAGGCCCGCATGGCGAATGGAGGAGCGCGGGCTGGCGCCGGTGCCGCCGTCGTATCCGCTGATGAGAATCACATCCGCGCCACCCTTGGCCACGCCCGCAGCCACGGTGCCCACGCCCGCTTCTGCCACCAGCTTGACGCTGACGCGCGCCTTGCGGTTGGCGTTTTTCAGGTCGTAAATCAGTTCGGCCAGATCCTCGATGGAGTAGATATCATGATGCGGAGGCGGAGAGATCAGCCCTACGCCCGCTGTGGCATGCCGCGTTTTGGCGATCCAGGGATACACCTTTTCGCCTGGCAGCTGCCCGCCTTCGCCGGGCTTGGCGCCCTGCGCCATCTTGATCTGCAGCTCCCTGGCGTGCGTCAGATAGCTGCTGGTTACGCCGAAGCGGCCGCTGGCTACCTGCTTGATGGCGCTGGAAAGATCGTCGCCATTTGCGTCGGGCTGGTAGCGGTCCTCGTCCTCGCCGCCTTCGCCGCTGTTGCTCTTGCCGCCCAGCCGGTTCATGGCGATGGCCAGGCACTCATGCGCTTCCTTGCTAAGGGAACCATAGCTCATGGCGCCGGTCTTGAAGCGCTTGACGATCGTATCCTCGCTTTCCACCTCGTCCAGAGGAATGGGCGCGCGGTCGGACCGCAGGTCCATCAGGCTGCGGAGGGTAGCCTTGCGCTCGCTTCCATCGAGTTTGGCGGAATACTGCCGGAACAGGCTGTAGTCGTCATTCCATACGGCTTGCTGGAGCATGTGGATGGTTTCAGGGTTATAGAGGTGGTATTCCTCCTCCCTGCGCCACTGAAATTCTCCGCCGGGGGCAAGCGCAGCCTCGCCCAGCGGGTCGTGGAAGGCCGCGTCATGGCGTGCGGCGTTTTCTTTTGCCACGCCGTCCAACCCGATGCCGCCGATGCGGCTGACGGTTTCGGGAAAATATTCGTCGATGAACGAGCGATTCAGGCCGACCGCCTCAAACAGCTGCGAGCCACGGTAGCTCTGCACGGTGGAGATGCCCATCTTGGACATGGTCTTGACCACGCCCTTGACAGCCGCATGCAGATAGCGTGCCTGCGCCTCGTCCTCCGAAAGAGCCGGCAAGCGCTTCTCGCGCACGCCCTCCCGCACGGTACGCAGCGCCAGGTAGGGGTTGATGGCGGTGGCGCCGTATCCGATCAGCGCCGCAAAGTGGTGTACTGCGGTGGGTTCGCCGCTTTCCAGCACGATGCTCATCTGCGTGCGGATGCCGCGGCGCAAGGTGTGAGCCTGTACGCCGCTGACCGCCAGCAGGGAGGGAATCGCAGCGTGTTGCTCATCCACACCCCGGTCGCTGAGAATGAAGATGTTATAGCCTTTTTCAAACCCCTCGTCCAGCTGGCGGCAGACGCGGTCCATGGCGCTGCGCATCCCTTCCTCTCCCTGCTCCGCATCATAGAGGATGGACAGGGTCAGGGCGCGCAGGCCTTCGGTATCCAACTGCCGCAACTGGGCAAGCTGGCTGTCCGTCATCAGAGGGGAGGACAGGCGCAGCTGGCGGCAACTCTGGGGCGAAGGGGAGAGCAGATCGCCCTCCGGGCCAAGGTACACGAGCGTGGAGGTGACGATTTCTTCCCGGATGGCGTCAATGGGCGGGTTGGTCACCTGGGCAAAGAGCTGATGGAAATAGGAAAAGAGCGGCTGCGGCCTGTCCGACAGAATGGCCAGCGGCAGGTCCGCGCCCATGGAGGCGAGCGGTTCCGCGTCCTTTTCGGCCATGGGCAGAATCACGTTGCGCACCTGCTCCCACGTGTAGCCGAAGGCCTTTTGCAGCTGCCAAAGAGGCGTGGTATCCTCGACCGGAGCGGCTGCCGGGAGGTCCGCAAGGTCCACGCCCAGCTTGGCAATCCACTTGTCGTACGGATAGAGCGATGCCATGCGGCCCTTGATCTCCACGTCATCCAGGAGGCGTCCCGCGCGGGTGTCCACCATCAGCATGCGGCCGGGGCGCAGGCGGTCGCGGCGCAGCACCCGTTCGGGGGGAAGATCCAGCGCGCCGGTTTCGGAGGCCATCACCAGGAGGCCGTCGGTAGTGACCAGGTAGCGGGAGGGACGCAGGCCATTTCGGTCCAGCATGGCCAGCGCCCGCACACCGTCGGTCATGGCCATGGCGGCGGGACCATCCCACGCATCCATCACGTGGCTGTGAAATTCGTAGAACGCGCGAAGCTCGCGGCTCATGGTCTGGTCCTTCTCCCAGGGCTGGGGAATCATCATCATGGCCGCATGGGGCAGCGTGCGCCCCGTCAGCAGCAGAAATTCCAGCGCGTTGTCAAACATGGCGCTGTCGCTGCCATCGTCATTGACGATGGGGAACACCTGGGAAAGATCGTCGCCGAACAGGTCGGTATGCACATGGCTCTGGCGGGCGTTCATGCGCTTGCAGTTGCCATGAATGGTGTTGATTTCACCGTTGTGGATGGTGTAGCGGTTGGGGTGCGCCCGTTCCCAGCTGGGGAAGGTATTGGTGGAATAGCGGCTGTGCACCAGAGCGATGGCCGTATCATAGGACAGGTCGTTTAAATCCAGATACAGCTGAGCGACCTGACGGCTGAGCAGCATGCCCTTGTAAACGATGGTGCGGCAGGACAGGCTGGCGGCGTAAAAGTCCCCCGGCTTGGCATCCGGCGCGTAGCGCAGACGCTTTTCGGCGATCTTGCGGATGAGGTAGAGCTTGCGCTCAAACGCTTCCTCGTCGTCAATATCCGCGCTTCTTTCGATGAACGCCTGGCGGATGACCGGCATGCAGGCACGGCTGGTCTTGCCCAGCGTGGTTGCGTTGACCGGGACGCTGCGCCAGCCCAAAAACCGCTGCCCCTGCTCACGCACAATGGCCTCGAAGGCGGCTTCAGCGGCGGTGCGGCGGCTTTCCTCCCGGCTCAAAAACAGCATGCCCACGCCATATCGGCCAGGGGCGGGCAGCGTAATCCCCATCAGATGGCATTCTCTTTCCAGAAAAGCGTGCGGCAGCTGGGTCAGGATGCCTGCGCCATCGCCCGTGTCCGGTTCCGCACCTGCTCCGCCCCGGTGTTCCAGATTGCATAGAATGTCCAGAGCCTGGGTGACGATTTTGTGCGAGCGCCTGCCAGCGATGTCCACAATCATGCCGATGCCGCAGGCGTCGTGCTCAAAGGCGGGAGAATACAGCCCCCGTTGACCGGGATACCCCATGGATGAAGCGTTCATGCAATCAGTCCTCCTGTTCGACCGCCGAAAGCGTAAAACTCCGACGAAAAATAAAAAAACGCACTCAAAAACGGAACTCCCCTTTGAGCACTATCTCATTATAACTTTCTGCCATATCTGTGGCAAGTCTGGTACAGAAGAAAAACAACAGCCCAGGCAAAATGTAAAATCTCCCCTGTGGTCGGTTGCCTGCATGGACGCTTTGTGTTACAATAAAACATCATGAATTCCCTGTAACACCGCGCTGGGCTCTTCCAGTTCCGCCGTGCGCTGCAGAAGTGTTGTGAAGGATGTGACATTATGCGCAAAGCGATTCCCTGCCTTTTGTTGCTTTTGCTGCTGCTGGCGTGTGCGCCTGCCCTCGCGGAAACCTATGTGTTTGACCAGCTCTACGCCACCATGGAGATGCCCGAGGGCTACATCGTACTCACACCGGACAACCTCAACAATTACAGCGACTGGCTGGAGGCGCGCGGCTCCTCCATGGAGATAGCATCCAATGACTTTCTGGCCCGCGGCGTGCTTTTGCAGGCATGGACGGAGGAGGGCGACGCATGTTTTGAGCTGCGTGCCGTGCAGAACGAGCGGTCCGCCTCTATCTTTGATGTCAACGAGCAGACCAGCGATGTACGCGGTGTTTATCGCACCAGTCACTACCCCAATAACGAATACGAAGGGTACGAATTCACCACCTCTGAATGGAAAAATACCGACAATGGCCGCTTCCTCGTGCTGCGCTACACCCGGCGCGACAACGGCGAAATCCTCTACCGCGGCTTTATGCGCCGCACCATTCGCAACGGCTACGAAATCGACTTTGACATGCAGATCTATGGCCGCTCTACCACCAATAAGGACAACACCAATCTTAATAAAATCTGGGAGACCTTTACCTTTGTAGAGGTGCTGCCCCTGCCGCCCAAGGCCAGCGCCCGAATCCTCATTACCGACGAGCCCCCCGCCGAAACCAACGAACAGGAGTTTGAAATCGAAGGCACCGCGGCCGAGGGCGTGACCCTGACCGCCGTGGTCATGGGACTGAGCTATCCCGAACCCATTGTAACCGAGGCGACAGCGGGTAAAAACGGAAAATTCTCCCTGCCGATCAACCTTCCGAGGGAGGGTGTGTTCCTCATCACCATCACCGGAGAATACCAGGGCGAGGAAGTGGTGGAACTGGCGTATCCGGTGACCTATCAACGCACGCTGCTTACCGTCAACTTTACCACCAAGCCCGGGGATACCGTATCGCAGGATGAGGTGGAATTTGCCGGAACGGCTGAACCCAGCGCCACCATTCAGGTTTTTTTGAACGGCGAGGATGTCATGACCAAGCGCGTGACCAGCGCGGGCAAATTCTCCTTCTCGCTGGATGCGGAGGAAGAGGGCGTCTATGAGGCGGTGCTGGCCTTTAGCAAGAAAAACCTGGCGGACCGGCGGTTCACCTTCACGTTCACACGCAAATGGACCGAAGAGGACATGATGGATTATCTTAACGAGCAGTCCATTTCGCCCTCCTACAGCCAGCTGATCGACAAGATGGAGGGCTACGAGGGCCGCATCATGGACTACAAGGCCTACATCGTGGATATCAGCGAAAGCGGAGATATGTATATCATCCGCATGGCGCTCAATCGCAAAAATGACGAGTACAGCAACATCATCCTCGTCACCTCTGAGGAAAAGCCCAATTTCCAGGTGGATGAGCGCGTGATGATGTATGGCACCTGCGCAGGCATGTCACTGAGCACGGGCGTGGAGGGCGAGGAGGAGGACCCGGAGAGCTATCCTTGCTTTGAGCTGCTGCTGTTTGCCTCGCTTGAATAGCGCCTGCCGCGCGTAATGGACCGGCCGCCCTGTCGGAGCATGGGCGGCCGGTTATTTCATAGAATAGAAAGGGGGAAAATGAAAAATTTTGTAACACATTTGTGATAGTTATTTGAAAAGCCTTGTATTTTGGTAACGATTTTGATATACTTTATCAAGGCGTGGTATAGGTTCGCTCCACGCCGCAGGAGGTTGAAATGACGGACATCGCAATCGTGGGAAAAGGTCCGGCAGGCTGGTCCTGCGCCATGACGGCGCGGATGCGCGGCCTTTCAGCCACGGTGATCGCACCCGCAAACGATGCGGGACTGCTTCGGGCAGCCGAGCGCATTGATAATTATCCCGGTATGCCGCACGCATCAGGGGAGAGCATGCTGGAAAGCTTTCGCAGCCAGGCGCTTGAGCTGGGAGCCGAGGAGCGCGCGGGGCTGGTGCGGCAGATCATGCCCACGGAAAGCGGGTTCATGCTGCTGGTAGAAAACGATGTGATGGAGGCCAAGACGGTGCTGCTGGCCATGGGAGCTGCACGGCCGGTGCTGCTGCCAGGCGAGGAGGAACAGCTGGGACGGGGCGTGAGCTACTGCGCCACGTGTGACGGCATGTTCTATCGCGGCAGGCGCATCGCGGTACTGAGCGGCTCGGCGCAGGGCGTGGAGGAAAGCGCATTTTTGGCAGGCCTTGCGGCGGAGCTGGATTACTACCGGTTAAAGGCGCATGACATGACCGGGCTGGATGCGCGGATTCATCCCAGTGAGGAAAAGCCGCGGGCCATCGCTCGGGACGGCGAGGCGCTGGTGCTGCAGACCGACAAGGGCGAGCACCGCTACGACGGCATCTTTATTTTCCGGGCGGCGATGCCGCTGTCGATGCTGCTTGCGGACCTTCGCACCGAGGGCAGCTACATCCCCGTGGACCGGGGCATGCGCACCAACATTCCGGGCGTATTCGCAGCGGGCGACTGTACCGGAAAGCCCCTGCAGGTGCCCAAGGCGGTGGGGGAAGGCAATATTGCCGCCATCAGCGCCGCGGAATATATTGCGAAACGTGGATGAAACATCCATGCCGGCGCGTTATATGAACGTACCGAACCGGCGAACAAAGCCGATTTGCATCACATGGAGGAGGATGACAACATGATGAATCGCACCGTACGGAAGGTGATCTCTCTGGTTGCGGCGCTGTGCCTTGCGCTGACGGCGGGCGCCGGCGCCCTGGCCGAAGGAGCTCAGGACATGGCAGACTTTGAGGCCCTGACCCCCCTGATGGATCTGGTGTGCGCGGCCTCGCAATACTCGCCCAACGCGCCCGAATCCGTTCCCGGAGCGGACGGAGTGCTGACCGTTTCCTTTACCGACGCATTTTTCAAGGTGGGACAGACCTATGGCGCCGAGGTGGGCGTCACGGCCGACATGATCAATGACACCAACGCTCAGGCCGAGCTGCTGAGCAAGATCTTTGCCGCGCAGCTGCCGCAGCTGGAACCCGTGGTGATGACTGATGACATCAACGGCTTCATTGGCTTCCATCCCGTCACGGTCAACCGTGGAGCGGACAGCGCCACGGTGCAGATCATCGGCGAGATCTATCTGGCGGACAAGCCCATGCGCGAGATGAGCGAGGCGGACTACAGCAACATCCAGTGGCTGGAGCGTGCGGTGTTCACCTTCCAGAGCGATTCCACCGCGCTTAACGGCTTCCGCCTGATGGGCTACTCCGTGGGCACCGATTTGTCCCTGGAGGATGCCATGCAGGGGTATTTCGATCAGATCGCCGTGGAGTACGAAAGCCATCTGGGCTTCACGCTGCTCTATCCTGCCGTGTTCACGGACGACCTGTTGGTGGAGAGCGATGACGGCGTCTCTGCGGAGCTGCCCGACGGTAGCGCCAGCTTCTCGGCCAAGCGCATCGACAATACCAACGGCGCCAATCTGACCGATTACGTGGGCGTCATTGCCAACGGTATCACGGGCAGCACCTCGACCATCAACGAGGAGTCCCAGTATGGCACTGTGGCCTACACCACCGAGGACGGCTATTATGTCTTTGAGGTCTACATTGTGACCGATCGCTACATCTATCAGGCGGAGCTGCGCTTCCTCAGCTCGCTGATGAGCCAGTACAGCATGTACACCTCGTACCTGGAAAACAGCTTTGTGGCCAACGAGCTGTATCAGGGCTAAGCAAAGGAGCGTTTTGCCATGAAAAGAGCGGCTGCGCTGGGTCTGGCGCTGTTCCTTACGCTTGCGGGCGCAGCCGCGCTTGCCATGGAAGCCCCGCTGAATACGCAGGCGCCGTCGCCCGCCGAAAGACTGCCGCTGGCAGACGCCCTTACCGGCGAACATGTCTGGCCGTCGGACGGCGTCACGGAAAGCTGCACGCTGCGGTATCGCTACCCTCAGTTTGATGCCTGGACGGATGCCGACAAGGCCATCAATCAGTATTATCAGGCCATGGCGCAGGACATGCAGAACCTGGCCGAGCCGGTGGACGCCTCCATCGACTATGAGGTGACGCATGATTCGAGCCGGTATGTGAGCGTTGTCCTCACCTCCACTACGTTGGGCGGGGGAGGAGAAAACGTAAGCCTGTCGGCGGATACGTTCGCCCGCGACGGCCTCTATGCCGGCCAGCCCGTGAGCCTTTCGCAGGTGTTGGGGCTGGAGGAGGAGGGCGGCGAGCTGAGCGACGGGCAGAGCGTGGCGGAGCAGCTGGCCTATGAGCTGGTCTGGCAAATCGTGGAGCGCGACAGCCAGAATGCCGACGGCGACTATCTGGATGGGCTTTCAAAGGAGCAATTGACCGGCGCGTTCAGCCCCGAATCCGATTTTTATCTGGATGCGGATGGAAACGTGGTGTTTTTCATTCAGGCGGGGGAAATTGCAGGAGAAATCGCGGGAGTGCTGCGCTTTCCCTTTAACCCGGCGGAACTGCTCAGTGCCGTCAAGGAACCATAAAAGGAATACGTATAGATGCGGGTCGCGTATGCGGCCCGCGTTTTTTCATTTTTCTCCGTTTACTCTGCCCAGCAGCGCTTTTCGCCATGGCGGCACGGGACCGTCGTCGCTCCAGTATTCGTCGATCTGAACAATCCTGTCTCCGTGCAGGCGCAGGAAAGAAACCGCGTGCAGCGACTGTGCATCATCCGTTGACTGGACCAGGACCACACAGATGGCCACGTCGCCGGCATACTCCACGCGTTCCAGCCCGCCTTTCCATGCGCCGGGATAGGCGCAATTAACCCGAATGAATTCCTCCGCTGTAAAGCGCTCGCGCGTGTTGGGCCAGCGAACCACCGCGTCCGGCGCGAGAAACGCACGCATGCCGTCCGCATCCTGTGCGAGAACAGCCCGCCAGTAGCTGCACAGGTTCATCAACGCCCGCCCCCTTTGCGTCCGGCGCCGGCGCGACGGCCTCCCTGCCGGGGAGCAGCACGGTCCGTGCGGTGGGATGCGGGAACGCGCGACCTGGCGGGAGCGCTCCCGTATGTATGGGCGCTTTTCGCCCTCGAGGCGGCCTTTTCGCGGAAATTCCGCTCTGCTGAGGAGCGAATTGTGCGCGGCGGCACCAGCGCATGAGGACCAAAGCCGATCAGATCCTCCCTGCCGCACAGGCGCAGCGCCTCGCGTACCAAATCGTGATTGGCCGGGTTGCGATACTGCAAGAGGGCGCGCTGCATGGCCTTTTCATGGGGATTCTTGGGCACGTAGACCGGCTGCATATCGCGCGGGTCCAGGCCGGTGTAGTACATGCAGGTGCTCAGGGTGCCCGGGGTGGGATAGAAATCCTGCACCTGCTCGGGCTGATGGCCCGTATCGCGCAGATACTCCGCCAGCTCCACCGCATCCTTGAGCGTGCTCCCCGGATGACTGCTCATCAGGTAGGGCACCAGATACTGGTTGAGGCCGTACTTCCGGTTGACGGCGTTGTAGCGCTCCACAAACGCCTCGTAAACCTCGCGCCGTGGCTTGCCCATGCGGGCGAGCACATTCGGGCTGATATGCTCCGGCGCGACCTTCAGCTGGCCGCTCACATGATAACGGCACAGCTCGGTCAGAAACTGATCGCTTTTGTCGGCCATGAGATAATCATAGCGGATGCCGGAGCGGATGAACACCTTTTTCACGCCCGGAATGGCCCGCATTTTGCGAAGCAGCGAAACAAGCTCGGTATGGCTTACGCGCATATGCTTACAGGGGGTCGGGTAAAGGCATTGCCGGTTTTTACAGGCGCCTTCCCGAAGCTGGCGGTCGCAGGCAGGCTGGCGGAAATTGGCCGTAGGGCCGCCCACATCGTGGATGTAGCCCTTAAAATCAGGGAAAGAAGCCAGAAGGCGCGCTTCCTTCAGCAGGGATTCCTCGCTTCGGGAGGAGACGATGCGCCCCTGATGAAAGGTGAGGGCGCAAAAGCTGCACGCCCCGAAGCAGCCGCGTACCGCACTGATGGAGAAGCGCACCTCCTGGAGCGCGGGCACGCCGCCCTGGGCGTCATACATCGGGTGGGCGAGACGGGTGAAGGGCAGGTCGTATACGCGGTCCAGCTCCTGACGCGTGAGCGGAAGCGCGGGCGGGTTCTGCACCAGATAACGCTGCGCATCCTGCTGCTGGCACAGCGTGTGCCCACGCACGGGGTCCTGCTCCTGATATTCCAGCAGAAAAGCCCGGCAGTAGGCACGCTTGTCCGCGGTGATCTCGGCATGGGAGGGCAGCAGCAGCGCGTCTCTGGGAGGCTGCTTGGCCATGTAGCACACGCCGCGCAGACGGGGCAGCTCGTGCGCGGGCATACCCCGGCGCACCCAGTCACAGCAATCCAGAATGGTATTTTCGCCCATGCCGTAAAGCAGCAGCGTGGCGGCGCTATCCACCAGGACGCTGCGGCGTACCTTGTTGTCCCAGTAATCATAGTGCGAAAACCGGCGCAGCGAAGCCTCCACCCCACCAATGAGCACCGGTATGCCCGGATATGCTTCATGGATGCGGTTGCAGTACACCGTGACCGCGCGGTCGGGACGCAGGCCGGCACGTCCGCCGGGGGCGTACACGTCGGTATTGCGCCGCTTGCGGGCTACGGTATAGTGGTTGACCATGCTGTCGATGACCCCGGAGGAAACCAGAAACCCCAGCTTTGGCCTTCCAAAGCGCTTGAACGCTTCCGCACTGTGATATTCCGGCAGGCAGAGCATCGCCACGCGGTAGCCTGCGGCCTCCAGCACCCGGCCGATGATGGCGTGACCGAAGGAGGGATGATCCACATATGCCTCGCCTACGGCGTAGACAAAATCGGGCGCATCCCATCCCCGTTGAGCAACCTCCTCAGGCGTAACGGGCAAAAAAGAGCCTGGCATCGCGGCGCACCTCCAGTGATTGAGATGCGACTATTATAGCATAGTTTGTGACGGATTGTCCGTCAAACGGGAAAAATCAGCCATTGGGAGAAGATGCGTTTCGTGTCCCAGGTCAGGTCGGGCACCTCGGCGGGCTGTGCTTCCACGCCCTCGGAGGAAACCGCCAGGCACAGCTGGGGAAACAGCACGCACCACCAGTTTTGCCCTTGCCCGCTGCCCAGCGTTACCCGCAGAGCGCGGTAGTCTCCCTCCGGCAACGTGACCTGTCCGTAGGTTTTGGCCGGAAGCGTCAGGACCCCCGCCTCGGCGGTAACAGGCCCTGTAAATCCGTTTTCACGGGCACAGGCCAGCGCCGCTTCCTGCATCTGGGATACATGGGTCAAAAGCGTTTCGTATACTGTGTCCGCATCGGCCTGCGAGGCGTCCAGCAGCATTTCGCCAAAGGCGGCGATCAGCGCATCACGCACGCACAGTTTGACGCGCTGGCTCTCTGCGTCGTCGCCGTCGGCCAGCACATGCAGGCGGATGATCTCACCACTTTCAAGCGCTTCCAGCAGGGAGCGCTCCTCCGGGGTATACGCCACGGTCGTACCCAATGAATGAAGAGGCCAGAGCAGCACCAATAAAAAAACTGCGGCGCAGACCAGCGCCAGCGCTGCATTCAGCCACAGGGAACACCGCGGATGAAGCCTTCGGAGCATACGCATCCCTCCTGCCTATAGCCTGCCCGCGGCCAGCGTGAGGTATACGCGGCACAAAAACGACATTTCGGCGCCCGGCGGGTTGAATTTCCGGCAGAATGGTGTATGCTAAGCATGGGCCGTTTCCCAACGGCCAGCAAGGAGGATCGCAGATGTTCTATTGGGATTGGACCATGATTCTTGTCATTCCCGGCCTGCTTCTGGGGTTGTGGGCACAGATGCGGGTTTCATCCGCTTTCAGAAAGTACAGCGCCGTGTATGCCCGAAGCGGCATGAGCGCCGAGAATGTAGCCCGCTCCATGCTCAATCAGGCGGGCTGTGGAAATGTGAGCATACGCACCGTTTCCGGCAATCTGACAGACCATTATGACCCGCGAAACAACACCCTGCGTCTGAGCGACGGGGTGTATGGCTCCAGCAGCGTGGCCGCGATCGGCATTGCGGCTCACGAATGTGGACACGCCATGCAGCAGCACGAAGGGTATGCGCCGCTTGTGCTGCGCAGCACGCTGGTGCCGGTGGTCAACCTGGGCAGCAACCTCTATTTCCCCATCTTTCTGCTGGGATTGCTGTTCAGCTGGGAGCCGCTGATCTACGTGGGCATCGCCTGCTTTGCACTCACCCTGGTGTTTTCCCTGGTCACGCTGCCGGTGGAGTTCAATGCCAGCGGACGGGCGCTGCGCGTGCTGGATCAGCAGGGCTATTTGAGCCCCGAGGAGATGGACGGTGCGCGCGCCGTGCTGAGCGCCGCGGCCATGACCTATGTGGCGGCCGCCATCAGCAGCCTATTGCAGCTGGTGCGTCTGCTCATCATCGCACGCAATCGCAGGGATTGACAAAAAGGAGGGCCACCGCCGTGGGAGAAACGTTTCGGGTCTCCGTGCGCGAGCTGGTGGCCTTTTCCTATTTTCCGCCCGATATTACGCCGGCGGAGGACGCCGAGCGCATGCTCGCCGGCGGACGGGCGCACCGGGCGCGGCAGGAAGGCGCAGGGGGCGAGAGGGAAAAGAGCATCCGTCACGCCTTTGCCTGCCTGGGGGCGGAAGTGACCGTCTATGGCCGCATGGACCTGTTTGAGGATGGCGATGTGCCCTTTGTTGAGGAGATTAAGCTCAGCGCGCAGGCACATCCGGAGCCGCTGGCGGAGCACTGGGCTCAGGCGGTGTGCTACGGCGCGATGCTTTCCAAGGAAAAGCCCTGCGAACGGGTACGGCTGTGCGTGTGCTATGTGGACGAGGCAGGCGAGGCGCTCTCGCGCCATGAGGAAACGCTGGACCAGAACGCTTTGACGGCCGTTCTTCAAAGTCTGCTGGAGCCATGGACGGCCCGTGCCCTGCGCGAAAGCGCCTACCGCCGCGAGCGGGATGCGAGCCTTCGGGCCCTCGCCTTTCCCTATGAAACCTACCGAAAGGGCCAACATGAGCTGGCCGTACAGGTGTATACTGCCATCCGGCGCAAAAAGCGGCTGTTCGCCAGCCTGCCCACAGGGACGGGCAAGAGCGTGGCGGTTCTGTATCCCGCGCTGAAGGCTCTGGGAGAAGGGCTGACCGGCAAGGTGCTGTATCTCACGGCCCGCAACACCGCGCGCCAGAGCCCCGTCCACGCACTGGAGCGCATGTACCGGCAGGGCCTGCGCGCCCGCTGCACCGTGCTCACCGCCAAGGAAAAGCTCTGCCCCGCGCCCACGCGCTGCCATCCGGACTTCTGTCCGCGCGCCAGGGGGCATTATCTGCGCCAGGGCGACGCGGTGGACGAGCTGCTGGCCTGCCGGGACGCGGTCTGGACCGACGAGCGCATCCTGCAGGCAGCGAACCGGCATGACGTATGCCCCTTTGAGCTGGCCCTCACGCTGGTGGAACTGGCTGACGTGGTGCTGATGGACCTGAATTACGCCTTTGACCCTTTCGCGCAGGTCAAGCGTCTGTTTCAGCACCGTCGGGACATGACCCTGCTGGTGGACGAGGCGCACCATGCCGTGGAGCGCGTGCGCGACAGCCTGTCCGGCGCGTTGAACAGCCGGGAGCTGGCCCACCTGCGCGCGCAGCATGGCAAGCGAGCAGGACGAAAAACACCGTATTACCGTGCCTTGACTGCGCTGATCCATGATCTGCGCGAGCTGGGAGCGGAAGAAGCGGCCCCTTTTGAGCGCACGCTGGATGCGCTGCCGGAGGGCATTGCTCAAAAGGCGGAGGAGGTGCTCGCCCTCGCGCTTCAGCAGCTGGCAAAGGGCGAGGGCACGGAAGCGGCGGAAGCTGCGCGCATGCTGATGGGCTTTCGATATGCGGTGGCGCATCTGGATGAGGACTACGCCGTATTGCTGGAAGGGCGGGGCCGGGAGCGAACGCTTACCGTGTACTGCCTGCTGCCGGGCAGGGAGATTGCGCGTGTAACGCGCGGTCTGCAAGGTTCGGTTTTCTTTTCGGCCACGCTGACGCCGCTGTCCGCCATGAAGCGGCTGTTGGGCGGAGAGGAAGCGGATGCCTGCTTTGCACTTCCCTCACCGTTTGATCCGCACCATCTGGCGGTGGTGCGCAGGCGTGTGAATACCGCGTATGACCGGCGGGAACGCACGGCAAGACAGATTGCAGATGCGCTGTGCGAGCTGGTCGCGGCGCGTCCGGGCAACTATATCGCCTATTCTCCCAGCTATGCTTACCTGTCGCTGGTGCTGGACTGCCTGAAGGAAGATGCGGGCAGACTGCCGTCGCTGCTGGTGCAGCGCCGAGATATGGAAGGGGACGAACAGATCGCGTTTTTGGACGCGTTTGAAAAGCAAAAAGGCCCAAGGCTCGGCCTGTGCGTGCTGGGAGGGCTGTACAGCGAGGGCATTGATCTGCCTGGCGAACGCCTGATCGGCGCGGCGGTGATCGGCATGGGCCTGCCTGTGCCCAGCGCACGGCTGAATGCGGTGCGCAGCTGTTATCAGCGGCACTTTGGCGACGGATTCGCCTATGCGTGCCGCATTCCGGGCATACAGAAGGTGTTGCAGGCGGCCGGGCGGGTCGTCCGTTCCGAAAGCGACCGGGGAATCGTGCTGCTTATGGACGATCGTTACTATGACCCTGCCTACGTGGCGCTCCTGCCCGCGAGCTGGCAACTGTACGACGAGGATATCGCCCTTGCTGCGCAAAGATTGGAGGAAACGGCATGCACAGAAGAGGGAGAAAGATGACCGCCCTTGCGCTGGCGTTGCTGCTGGTTCTGGGCGCAGGCGGCTGCACACCGCAAAAGAAAGGAAGCGCCGGCATTCTCTACCGTGTGACCGGCGGAAAAAGCGATCTGTATCTGCTGGGCAGCATCCATGTGGGCAGCGAGGACATGTACCCCATGGGGCCGCATATTCTGAACGCAATAGAGGCGGCGGATGTGCTGGCCTTTGAGTGCGATACCGCAAGCGCGCAGGCGCAGGCCGCCTATCAGGAGCTGATGCGTTGTCCCGAAGGGGACACGCTCGAAAGCCGGGTGAGCGCGGATACCTACGCGCTGGTCAGACAGGCGGCGCAAAAGGCGGGATACCGCATGGACAGCCTGAACGCGCTCAAGCCCTGGGCCGTGATGAGCATGCTCAATACGGAGGCGGTGGCCGCCACGCTGGAGGCGCGGGGCACCAAAGCGTCCGCCGCGTTGGGTGTGGAAGAGCAGGTGAGGAAACTCGGCGGCGGAAAGCCGGAGGCATGGCTGGAGGATACCCGCGCCGAACTTGAGGTGCTGGACGGGCTGAGCCCGGCGCTGCAGGAATCTCTGCTTCGCTCCACCTGCTGCGTGATCCTCAACCCGGATAGTGCCACCGGCATGGACGCGGTCATCGACCGATGGCCCGATTGGTGGCGCATGGGCGACGCAGAAGCCTTTGCCCGGGCCTATCTGGACGGCATGGCCGCCGAACCCGATCAGGACCTGGCCAGGGAATACCACGCGGCACTGGTGACCGAGCGCAACATGCGCATGGCCCGGCAGATGGCCCAGTGGCTGGAGGGGGAGAATACCTGCTTTGTGACGCTGGGCCTGCTTCACCTGGTGCTAAGCGGAGACAGCGTTTTGAGCTGCCTTGAGGAGATGGGCTACACCGTGGAGAGCATCCTGCCGGAGAATGTTTGAAAGCCGCCACCTTTTCCGCACGCGTTCGCCGCGCCGTCATACTGTATCAGTGAACGGCGCAAGGGACGCTGCCATGCGAAAGCCTCCCTGCGGCCGACGAACAAAGAAGGAGGCGTGCCAATGTCTTTTTACTCTTACAAAAACGCCAACCCCTGCTGCTGCCCCGGCACCATCACCAATGGCAGCGCGCTGGACGGACTGCAGGAAAAGGTATGCGTGCAGGTCAAGCGCGTATACGACAGCTGCCTGCAGCAGGAGCAGCTGGATGACAAGGAAGTGACCATCACCAGCTACGCCATGGTGGCTAACAACTGCTGCAACTGCTGCTGTGATGACGCCACCGAAACCGTGCCCCCCACCAGCCCGCCCGTGCCGCCCATCACGTTCGAAAGCTGCCGCTCCACCACTACGGAAGGCACCATCCGTAACCTTTCCGTGGAACGCCTGTGCGACCGTCCCTGCTTCGCCCGCGTGCGCTGCAAGATCGACGTGCCCATCGACATCCTGTTTGTGGATAGTCGCTGCGTAGAGTACATCGGCAAGGGCGTCATTACGGTGGATAAACCTACCTTTCCACGACGGCAACGCCCCCGCTATTTTGGGAGCGTTTTTTCTCCGAATACTTCGATGGACACGTTTTTGCCGTCCCAGGTGACGCGATCAACCAGGGCGCGGATGGCGCGGCGCTGCTCGTCGTGCGTGAGGGAAGAGAAGCTGGTGCGGAAGCTCTCCAGCGCGGAGAAAGCGGCGTCAAGGAGGGCGGAGGGATCGGTGTCGAGCAGGACGGAGGCGTTGAGCTCGCTCAGTGCGTCGCGGTGCTGCTCGATCTCCTGCTCATAGCGGTCGATTTCGCACAGGATGCGCTGGCGGGCACCCTCCGGCGCGCCGGCGGCCAGAGCGTCCACCAGCTTGTCCACCTTTTTTTGCATGGAGGCGATGGCCTTTTCGTGCGTGGCCACAGCTTCGGCATGCGTGCGCCGCGCCTCGCCCTGGGCAAGGCGGGCTTCGCTGCGAAGCGTGCTGATGGCGCCTCCGTCGGAGGTGAGGCTGGTAAGTTCTCTAATCACCAGAGCGTCCACGTCGCGGCCTGGGGCATTTGGCATGGCGCAGCGCGCGCCGCAGCTGTCGATTTTCGTCAGGCATACATAGCTGAAGCGCCGCTTGCCGTCCGGCAGAGGCTTGCCATAGGCCTTGGGCCGCATGTATGCCCCGCAGCCGGCGCAGCGGATGACGCCAGAAAGCAGCGCGTTTTCGGTGCGCGGGGCTTTGTAGGCGCTGCCCAGATCGCGGTTGTCTTGAAGAATCTGCTGGGCGCGCACCCATATGGCGCCCGGTAGGACGCCGCGGTGCAGGCCGGGCGCGATAATCCAGTCGCTGGTCGGTCGGGAGACGGTGCCACCATCGTCCTTACGGGTGCGGGCGAAGGGCTGGATGCCGCGCACGCCGTCAAAATCCTCCCGCTGGGCGCAGAGCTGGTAGTCACCGGATGAAAAATACGCCCACGCCTCCGCGTCGGCGGTGCAGTAGACGGGATTGGTCAAAAGCAGGCGCAGCGTGGTGCGGGAATAGTCGTTGCCGTTGCGGCTGACGATGCGGTGTTCCAGACAATACTGGAGCAGCTTGGTCACGCTGCCCAACCGCAGAAAATGGTCAAACAGATCACGCACCTGCGCAAGCTCCTCCTCCACGGGCGAAAGCATGAGGAGCTTGCGCTTTTTGTCGTCCCGGTGGACCTCCTGCGCTTTGGCCACAAAGCCCAGCGGAGTGACCCCTCCCAGCCAGCGGCCGGAACGGGCCATTTCGTACAGGTTATCCTTGACACGCTCGGCCAGCGTCTCTCGCTCCATCTGTGCCAGGGCGGAGGAGATATACACCATGGCCCGGCCAAAGGGCGTGGAGGTGTCGAAGTTGTTGCGGACGGAGACAAAGGCGATGTTATGGCGCTGAAGATCGTCCAGCAGCTCGGCAAAATCGCGCACATTGCGGCTGATGCGGTCCAGACGGTAGCAGCACAGCACCTGAAATTTGCCGGCACGCATGTCCTCGATCATCTGCGTATAGGCCGGACGGTTGGTGCTTTTGCCGGAAAAGCCCTCGTCCTCGTCATAGACGAGATAATGCGGGTCGTCGAAGCAGCGGTCGCAGTATTCGCGGCACATGGCGACCTGATTGGCGATGGATTCGCTGGTGGGCGAAAACTTGCTTTTGCGCGGGTAGATGGCGATGTTCACGGCGTGCCTCCCCCCCTTTAATGTCGTTGAATGGGGACACCTGCAATCCATAGACTTATGTCGGCGGATGGCACTTTTTACAGGGATCATAGCCGCTTTTCTTTGCTTCCGAAAGAGTGACCTGAATGGGATTTTTCATGTTTGAGCAGGTACTTTTGCTGTGATACTTGCTGCCGGATCTGGGGATCCAGACGAGGGGATCATCGGACGTTTGGCCGTCCTGTGCAGAGATGAGAAGGCCACGCGACTCGACCTCGGCATCCACCAGCTGCTTGAGCAGAAGAAGATCGGCGTCAGAGAGGGAGGTTAGGTCATCCTCAAGTGAGGAGGAGTCGGCCAGTGCGGGCATCATCATAAGCATGGTGGCCAATATGAGACAAGCAAGGCAACGATGAATGTGTTGTGGACGGACATGCAACATAAAAAACACTTCCTTGTGATCCTGTGCGCAGGAATCTACGAACCCAAAAAGGGATGGGGGTCAGACAGCGGCGGACAGCTTTTCGCTCAGTTCGCGCAATAGGGGCAAATAGGTATTTCCGATGGCCTGATACACGGCGTCGGCCACCGCGTCATCGTAAAGATGGGAGGTCTGATTGCGGGCATCCAGCAGAGCAAGCCAGCCGTCCTCGTCGGTGATGATGTGTTCGGCGTAGGCTTTGCGCATGACGGCCTTGGGGCTGTGCACATCCAGATAGCCCTGTGCCTGCATGTAATCCTGCGCGGCCTTCCAGGCCAGCTCTGCGCAGAACTCGAAGCGCTGGATGGCACCGTCGCGCACGACCGTGCTGCCCGTTTGCCGGTACTCCGCTATGGCCTCTTCCAGTCGGGAGAGCGCGTTGTGAAGCTGCTGAATTTTGACTACGGATGCATCCATCAGTACGATACCGTCCTTTTTGATATTCTCGGCAAAAGCCGGGGAGGTCTTTTCGGAGACATGGACAAGGTCGTATTCCAAGAGGGTGGGGAGCTGCTCCATGCAGGTTTCAAAGCGGAAAAAGCCCTCGTTGCTGCCAAAGAAGGCGATGTCGATGTCGCTTTCGGGATGATGATCCCCCCGCGCGCGGGAGCCGTAGAGCACCACGCGCTGGGCGTGGCGCTGCCCGGCGGAGGCGATGGCCTGAAGCACGGGGACGGGAATGCCGCTTTTGCGGGACAGGGCGGTGAGATCAGACATGGAAAGGCCTCCTGGAATAGTATTTATCGAAAAGGATCAGGGAATAAGCCAATCAGCATCGGGCTTGGCGATTAGGCGGGCATCGTTATATGCCATGTCCAAAGTGAGGCATGTCTTTGCAACATAAAAACCTTTTCCGCGCTGTACAGCAAGCGCGAGATCCGTTGTGGTGGTATCGTGCAGGCAAAGCGGAAGCATCAGGCAGATTTGATTGTTATAATATGTTGGGACGGCGACTTTGTAATTTGCTTGCACTCGCTTTTTGGCTAAATCCACAGCCCCAGTGAACAGAACGAGGAGCTGTCTGCGATTTGAAACCAAGTCATCAGGAAAGCGATCAATGTTCTCGTCAAGAATATGGGCCGAATTGGCGCGTAATTCTAGGGAATAATCGTATATTAAATCACGCATGTCTGAAAAGTAATTGGCTCGTCGAGGAAGCGGATAGACATCATTAAGACGATTGCTGGAATCTTGTTCAAAACTGCAAAAGCTAAAAGGCTTTTTATCATCAGCATATCTTGCTATTCTGAACAGGGCATAGATCGGGTTGTAGTTTTCTGTGAACAGCCCGGTATTGAAGCAGGCTTTGGTCCCATCATAATAAATGACTTTCATTTTCTCATCTTCATCAGTCAGCGATGAGTATTCGTTCCAAAGCTTCTTGAACGTATGGTGAATATAGTTTTCCAAGATGGGATTTGTGGTGTTTTTACGGCCCTCGGATGTTGAATATGTCCATTTCTCTGGTGCTGCAATCTTCTCAAGTGCGTTCAACGATGCGTAGAAATCACTAAAAAAAGCAAAATCAAAAATGTTCTCGATAGGTTTGGAGGGAGCAATGACCATAATTTTTGTTAAAACCTCCTATTGATTTTTTTTTTCGCATTGCGTATACTATAGTCAAGAACAAAAAGGAAAAGTCTTTTTTGTTCTGCAACGCCATCTAATTGCAATGCCGTCAACCGCAACGCCTGTGTCCCGCTGCCTCCGAGATTCGGAGGCTTTTTTTGTGCAAATCCCTCCTGCACAGTTAGGAATTTGTAGATGCAGATTCAAGCAGGAACAGACAATAGGTATTCTTGTCTTTTACGCGGGAAATGGAGCCGGACTTTGCGGCAAAGTACAAAAACTCACTAATGTGATCTTTTAACCGGCTGTCGAATCGTTTATACAGCTCCGTTTGTGTGATACCGGGTTGCTCTTTGATCAGCTGCATGACCTGATCGGGAAGGTTGGGCAGTACATCGTTGAGAAAGTGCGCGCGCGCATCCAGCTGTTCCCTGTTTTTGATGAGATCGTCCAGCATCACTTCATACTGCTTGATCCACACAAAATCCGAATTACGCGAATTATGGCAATGGAGATAGAGATCAGAAAAGTGTTTCCACACGGCTTTAGGCGCGGCTTTACACTCTGCAACGAACCGATTGTAAAGATCCAGAAGTTTGTTGGCGGCCTGAATCCTATCTGAGGCAGATAAAGAAGTATTTCTGACGGTTTTGCCAAGTTCGACCAGCTGCGACCCGTAGCGATTCTCTATCTTCTGAAACTGTTCATATGACGTCATATCGTCATAGTCATTGCTGCTTCTTCCCATTGCACAGGATACCCCCTTCAACTAAGCATTTTCAATAAATCGGATGTCACGATCGCTGAAAAAGTCATTTCGTTGCAGATGGTTAATTTCATGCAGAAATGAGCCACGGTGAGCAGCACTATTCATGCGGCGGTTGATGTAGATATTGGCACGCCCGTCCTCATCGATAGAAGTAAAGGCATGGATACGGGGAGGAAGATCGATAAAGCGGACGACATAGTCCATCGGCTCAATCAGTGTCACTGGAACTTCCGCCTTTCAATGCTTCAAGGATACGTACCGCGGTTTCTATATCTTCCCGCCGCACATCGCGCGCTGCGTCAAAGAGCATACGCCGTTGTGGATCGCGGCGGAGAGATTCACGCAGGTCCCAGAGGTCATCATTGGCTTGTTCCTTGTGGCCAGAGGGAGTCTCGCCCAAAAGGTCGGAAACGGATGTATTCAGCACTTCGGCAATTTTAGGGAGTAAGTCAATGTCTGGTGAAGTTTTATTGTTTTCCCATTGACTAACAGCACTTGGAGTAACCTGCAGTATTTTAGCAAAATCCTTTTGAGAAATCTTAAGCAGTTTCCTTAATTTTGAAATTTTTTCACCAATCATTCATCGTTCCCTCCCTTTATGAAACAATTATATAGTGATACTTAATTGTTTTCAATTAAATTAAGCATTACTATTGACTTCTTAATTTTGCCGAGTATAATTAAGTTGTGCTTAATTTTTCTGAGGAGTGAATAATTTTGAACGAAGTTAGAAGACGAAGAAAAGCATGCTGCTTAACCATAGCAGAATTAGCAAAACAAATCGGAGTTACGCCGGGTTTTATCTGCCAAGTTGAGAAAGGAAAATCAAATCTATCTATTCACACCGCCGCCAAACTCGCCCGCGCCCTTGGCTGCACCATCGACGAGCTGCTGGGAGAGAAGGAAGGTCCTAATTGCCCCACTGAAAGACCCAACGAAGGAGATGCACAAAATGGCTGACATCATGCTGCTAAGGGTTTCCGAGGAACTAAACCGCAAGCTGTGCCTAAAAGCCACGCAAATGCGCAAGACACGCAGCCAGCTTGCGGCGGCCATATTACAGGAGTGGATCGACAGTCACGCGGATGACGCCCAAGCCATGACGGAAGGAAGCGGCGACAAGCCGCATACCATCAAGTAGATCTTGCACAGCCCACGCGATAACGAGCGAAGGGCGAACGCGCGAACCCCAACGCAAGGACGATATGGCCCGCGCGACAGCGAGCGCAGGGCGGGGATGGGACCCGCCCGAAAGCGAGCGGCAGACAGGCCGCTTACCTGCACAGCGCGCACGTCCGCAGGGCGTGCGTGCAAACCAACGAAAGGAGGCCCCCTCAATGCCGGCAAGGGAACCCATCGGCGTAACCGTACACCTGCCCACGAGCAAGGAGGGTATGGAGCGGCTGCGCGAGCGCCTGATCGAGGTGAACAGCGATATTCTGGCGGCCGCGCTGAACGCCATCGACGCGCCGCGCGAGGTGAAGGTGGCCTATATCCGATCGCTGGGAGGGCTGGCCCCCTGGGCAAACGCACGAAAGGAGCGCGCAAGCGCCGAACGGGAGAGATAGACATATGTACATCATTGAATATCAGCCGCCTACGGCGGTGAACCGCTGGCGGCGCAGGCGCAGGCTGCGCAAAATGGCGGAGGAAGTGCTCCCGCGGAGCCGGGACTGGGTGCTGGTGCTTGCGGGAATCGCGGTATGGGCGGTATTTCTGACGCTGTTTGTGGGCTGGTGGACGGCATGAGCACGGCGGGAATGGCGTTCGTCAAGGAACATGCCGCCGGGGAAATCAGCCCTGGACGGCTGAGACGCTATCTCTGTGACGAAGCGTGCAGCCCAGGTCAAAAGGAGGTCCGGACGGAGGCATGCCGTAGCTGCGAAAGCGCCTGCGCCTATGGCCGCCGGTTCCTGCGGCTGCTGGATGCAGGGGAGATAACCATAGAGGGAAAGGCCGTGAAAAGGCAGATAAAGCACGGGAAGGGAGAGGCGCGGAAGATGGGGCAGGCCCCAAAGGAGAACGAAAGGACCAGGAAAACGCGGCAGCCCGCCCAGGCGGATGGCATAGCGGGAATCTCGGAAGCGCAAAGCGACCCGCAGCGGGACAGCGAAACCATGAGCGCGACCGTTAGGGAAGAGCGAATGATTGAGGAGCAACCGGGACAGACGTGTGAACAGCTGAAAGCGCCTACCGATCTGGAGATCATGGAGGCGTTGAAGGCGGAAAACGAAGAAATGTTCGCAAAGCTGATGGCGGCGGAAGGCGAAAATGCCGACATGCGCATGGAGAAAGCGGCGGACGAGCTGACAATCCTCAAGCTGAAGGCGAGACTGTACGACGTGTTGCTGGGAGATCAGGAGGAGAACGGACGATGAGCGGTACGGACAAACGCGCGGCGCTGGTGTGGCTGATTGCCGTGGCATCTGCCATCGGATTATGGATGCTGATGACGGGCGGACCCGCGCTGACGGAGGAAATGCTGGTGGAGATCTGCGTGGAGGAAGGCAGCTATCTGAACCTGCGCGCAGGTCCCGGACTGGAGTACGACGTGGAAATGGAGTTGGGACCGGGGAACCGGCTGATCGTGCTGGAAACGCGGAGCGAGTGGGCGCTGGTGGTATGGGACAAGCTGGCGGGTCTAAGCAACCCACCGGAGGCATGGGCGAATACCCAATATCTCTAGGAGGTACAAGAGAAATGCGCGTATTGATCTGCGACCGCTGCGGCGTGGTGATCGAAAGGGAGGACAGAACGCAATGCCTGACGCTGACCTGCACCAGCGGGCTGAACGGCATGAAGATGATCCACCTGTGCGAGGACTGCCGGGAAGCCTTCGGGGAATGGATGGGCGAAAATGAGGAGAGGGAGGGCGCGGGCACATGAACGAAAGCATGGACCGCCTGCGGGACGAAATGGCGAAAATGCACGACCATCCCGGCGTGCAGGCAGTCGGGGAATATCTGTGCCGGAGGCTGGAGGATGACGCGGAAATCGCCCCGGCGTTCCTGGCGGAGGGAAAAAGCCTGACCGGCGCGTTCAGCGAGATCGAGGCGTATGCCAGGAAGCACCAGAAAGGCGGTATGTGCTGCGTTTCGGACAGCACCGCCTGGGAGGTAGTATGCCGCTATTACGGCATACCGGAGGAAGCGCGGAAAATAACAGAAACGCACGCGCCTGCGCAAGAGACAGCGAGCAGCAGGCATGCGAACCACATGTATGAGGTGCTGGATCTGGACGCGCTGTTGGGAGGGATGTGACATGGAGCTGGAGGAAGCGCTGCGCCATGCAAGAGGCATAGCCGGAGAATGCTATGTGAACAGCAGGCTGTGGGACCGCGCGGAAATGGCCGTGCCGCATTACCTGTGGACGCTGGGAACGCGTAAGGACCGCAGTGGCTGGTGCTCGGCCTGCAAACGGTGGATGCGGCTGAAGCCGGAGCGCATGACGCCAGGCTATGCCGCGTTTGACCCGTACATGGAGACGTTCGACGGCGACGAAGAACCGTTCCTGCCCGTGCTGTACAGCGGGCAGCAGGAGCACCTGTTCCGGGAGCGGTACAACGGCACGACGGACCACCTGACAACGGGCGCGTGCCCGCAGTGCGGCGCGTGGGTGCAGTTCCGCAGCATCTACAAGGGGTACAGGAGCCTGTGGGACAGGCTGTTCCTGATCGAATACGCCAAAAGCGCTATAGAGCCGCGGAGCGCCATCGTGTGCGTGGGGCTGGAGATCAACGTGGCATGGAAGCACATGGACGGCCTTGAGCCGGGCGTACCGATGGAGATCACGCCGCGCGAGCTGTGCGTGTTCCGCTACGGGCAGGGCGCGGACCGCTTCGTGCGGGATTCCACATGGACGGGCGACGGCTGGGAGATGCGGTGGGCGCACCGGCGCGAATGCGTGAGCGGGTTTGTGCCGGGACGGGGGCTTTATCAGCCGGGCATACAGGTGCGGCTGGACGATGAAAGCTACCGCAATGCCATAGCGGGAACGCCGTTTGAGCACATTCTGGCGGACGAAGGATTGCTTCAGGAGACGGAGGCCGGTGACTATTACGACCGAATCACGTTTGCGGCGCGCGTGGCAAAGTACCCCTGTATCGAATATCTGAATCGGCTGGGCATGACGCAGCTGGCCAGACAGGCCATAGACAAGACCTGCGGAAAAACGCTGAACCTGCGGGGCCGCACCGCGCGCCAAGTGCTGCGCCTGACGGGAGACGAGTGGGCGGAGGCAAAGGGCAAGAAGCTCCGATTGACCAAGGAGACGCTTGCAGCAAGGGCGTTCGCCCGAAAGAAAGGGCTTCGCATGAATATGGAGCTGTGCGCATGGGTCGGAGCGGAAAGAGAGGGGGTGGAAACGCTGCGAAGGCTGGCGGAAAGCCCCGTGGACGCGGTGAAGGCCGTGAAATACTGCCGGAAGAAGGACGTGCGGCTGGCGGATTACGGGGACCATCTGGACATGCTGGCCGAGCTGGGCATGGACCCGCGTGAGCACGCGATGCCGGGCGACTTTTACGCGGCGCACGGGGAGCTCGCCACGCGAATCCAGCATGTAAAGCAACGCGACAAGGATAAACGCATTGCCGACCGCATCCGGAAAGGCGAGCTGGACGCCTATTTTTTTTGGCGCGCTGGGGCTGACGCTGCGGCCCCTGTTCAACGGGGCGGAAGTGGTACAGGAGGGCACGCGCCAGAGCCACTGCGTGGGCAGCTATGTGGACCAGTACGCCGGCGGCGGATGCGTGCTGTGCGTGCTGCGGGAGGACAACGCTCTAGACAGATCCCTCTACACGGTGGAGTTTGGAAAAGACGGGCAGCTGAAGCAGTGCCGCGGATACAAAAACGACAGGACGGACGAGGGCAGGGAACGCAGGAAGGACGACGAGCCAAGGCTCGCGCTGTTCTGGCGGCTGTTTGATGAGGCTCGTGGCCAGTTGGAGCGTCAGCGGGCGGCAAAGCGGAAAAAGAAACGAAAGGAGGCGGCGGCATGAACGAACCGGGCGTGCGGACCATCGATACCATCGCCGCGGAGATCAACGGGATCAAGGAGCAGGTGCGCGCCACGGTGGTGAGCGGCGCCATCGAGATCGGGCGAAGGCTGAAGGAGGCCAAGAGCCTTGTACCCTACGGGGAGTGGGGGGCGTGGCTTGAAAGAAGCGTGGACTATTCCGAGCGCACCGCGCAGAACATGATGCGCATTGCCGACGAGTACGGAAAAAAAGATCCGCAGGCGCTTGCGGATCTGAGCGTAACGCAGGCGGTACTGCTGCTGGGCGTGCCGGCGGAGGAGCGCGGGGCCTTCCTGGCCGAAAACGACGTGCCTTCCATGAGCACGCGGGAGCTGCAAGCGCAGATCGAAGCGCTGCGGGAGGAAAAGAAAAAGATGCAGCTGACCATCGACGAGCTGATGCAGGGCATACGGGACGACGAGCTGACGGATGAGCTTGTGGCCTTGCAGGGCGATGTAGGCATGATGACGGACCGCGCCGAGCGGGCCGAACAGGAGCTGGAACGTTACCGGCAGGAGAGCGAATCGCGTGCGGCCAGGGCGGCGGAGGAGCTGGCCAAAGCCCGGAGCGAGCTGCACGAGGCCGAGAAACGGCATTTGGCGGCGATGGAAGCCGAGGCTGGAAAGGTAAAGGCCGGGCATGAGGAGCGTGAGAAGCTGAAAAAGGACCGGGACGAGAAGCAGCGGCAGGTGGAGGCGCTGGAGCGAAAGCTCACCCGCATGAGCGAGGAGCTGGAGGAGAGCAGGAACAAAGCGCAGACCATGGAAACCGTGCCGTCCGTCGTCCGGGAAGAGCTGGAGCGCCTGCGCGCGCAGGCCGGGCGGACGGAAGCGGAGGGTGAGCTGCGCGCGGCATTCAACGCTCTGCGGGACGCCTTCATCCGGCTGAGGGACGGGCTGGACGGCGCCGGAGCCGGCGTGGACAAGCCGCGCTTCCGCGCGGCGTTTGTGACGGCTTTGCGCCTGATGGCCGATCAGATGGAAGGAGGCGAGAAACAATGAAAAAATCCGAATCTCTGCGCCAGCTGGCGCTTGGGGACCGAAAATTGAGCTGGCTGGGGAGCTTCGCGGACGAGATGCAGCGGCTGGAGGAAGAAAACGAGCGGCTGATGCGGGATGTGGAGAAGTTTACCGGTGTAGGCCAGATGTACGAAAGCGAGATCACCCGGCTGGAAAACGCCATTGCCCGGCAGGCAGAACAGCTCAGGGACGCGCTGGCGCGAGCCGGAATCCCGGATGTAAAGAGGGAGTGCGATACCGATGAAACTGAAATCCGTTAGCACCTACTGTCAGTCTGCCATGAGTGCCGGGCTGATCTATACCCGCGACGAAAACGGGGAAATCATCCGGCAGCATCTTGTGTGCAGGCAGATGATCGTGCCGCTGGACGGGATGCCCGTCATAAGCGGGGACCAGCTTCCCGCCCTGCTGGACGTGCCGGAGGAGAAACGGGACGCATGGTTTGTCAGCCGGATTGAGAGGGATGAGGGCACGGGCAAGGAGCTGTCCTGGATGCTGGAGGACCAGCAGCCGGGCGACATCCCCGCCATTCTGCTGCCCATGACCCTTGCGGTGAACGACGTGATCGTGCAGCCGGTCATGGACGAGGCAGGTGTGGCGCGGATGCAATTCGTGCGCGTGGACGCGCTGAAGGTGACGGACGACATCAAAAAGGAACGCACCTACGCCCTGCGAAGCAGGGACGGACGTACCGTGCTGATGGTGATGAAGGGAATGACCGCGCGGGCAGCGATCATGACGGACACGGCATGGATCAGCGAGGCGGCGAACGAATGGCTGGAGTGCCTGACAAACGAGGCGGCGCGCGTGGTGCGGGAGCGTGGGAAGGATGAACGGGCGGAGGGACGGTGACCCCTACGGGCGAGCCGTGCGGGAAGGTACGCCCGCTTGTTGCCTGACCTGCGGATATTACCATCCGCTACTGTGGGCGCTTTGTGAAAAGGAATGCGCGGCGTTCGGCACGGTGGACGGGGTCAAGGACGGCCGCTGTGGGGCGTGGGAGCCGCGGGAGAAATGAGCGGAAATTCATCCGGATACTTGCGGAGTGGGCCGTAAAAAAGGCGGCCCACTCCGCACCCAGGATGCGGGCAAGGCCCGCTTTTCCCCCTTGTAACAGCGATTAACTTTTCGCATACCTGCATAAATATGCAAGCGCCACGAGGATGGCGGAGCCGGAGGCACAGCGAGCGGAGGCACTGAAGGAGAGCGCGTGCCCGGTGGGCACTTGGCCGCAAAGCGGACAAAGCGACCCGCAAGCGGGGAGCGAAACGAGCGGTGGGCGCGGTCAGCGCCCTCCGCGACGATTGAGCGACCGGGAAGGGATGGGACCCGCCCGAAAGCGGGCGGCAGCCGAGCCGGTTGCCTGCACAGCATGAACGCCGAAGGCGGGCATGCGAACTGCAAAAGGAGAATCGAAGATGCCGTACTTCGAGAAGATCACCCGCTCCGGCCGGCTGCTGGAGGTGGAAAGGTACTTTGCCACCCGCGACGGGCGCAGGATCGCCCGCGGGGAGAACCGGGCGGAGAGCAGCGAGGAGATGGAGCGACTCAACGAGCGCAATGCCCGGCGCAAGCTGATGCGGCTGATCAACGCCAACTTCAGCGGAGCGGCCGGAGACCTGTTCGTGACTTTGACTCACGCGCAGCCGGTGGACGAAGCGCAGGCCGCGAAGGAGGAACGAAACGTGCTGCTGCGCATTGCCCGCGCCCGCGAGCGCAAGGGGCTGGATGCGCTGAAGTATATCGCGATCACCGAATGCCAGAGCGGCAGGTGGCACCACCACCTGATTATCAACGGCGGGCTGACGCTGGACGAGCTGCGCGCCGTCTGGGGGACGCGGGGCCGCCTGATGGTATCCACCCTGGACGACACCTACACCTACGAAGAGCTGGCCCGCTACCTGACCCGCGGGCACAAGCCCCGGCGCGGGGCGGAGGGAGCCGGAAACGCGAAAACACCGCGCAGGAAGGGCGCGCGCCGCTGGCACGCAAGCCGGAATCTAGCCAGGCCGGTGGAAACAAAGCGGCAGATCGCCCGGCCGCCGAAGCCGGGAGAGCCGAAGGCCCGGAAGGGATACCGGCTTTTGCCGGACTGGTACGTCGGGTGCGACCGGCTGGGGTATGTGTACAGCTACGCCGCATATGTGGCCGAGCAGCTGCCGGGAGGGCGAAGAGCAGCGAGCAGGACGGCGCGGGCCGCCGCCGGAGCGAAGCGGGGCGGCGGCCCTGCCTTGCGCAAGGGCGGAAGAGCCAATGCAACAGCGAGCGAAGGAAGGGAAGGGACCCTTCCGTAAGCGAGCGGCGAACGAGCCGGTTGCCTGCACAGCATGAGCCGCCCAAAGGGCGGAACATGCGAACTACCACGCGCAAGGACGGCAAACGCCAGCGGCGGACATGCGCACCAGCACCGCAAGGATGGCGGAGCTGAAGGAACAGTGAGCGGAGGAAAGGAGGAGACGCAATGAAAAGCAGCGAGCTTCCCGTGCCCAGCGAATCGGTGGAGCAGCAAAGGCTGTTCCAGTGGGCCAGAATGGCGCAGGGGCGGTACCCGGAGCTCAGATGGCTGTATCATGTGCCCAACGAGGGCAAGCGGACGCGGACCACCGGTGCACGCCTTGCGGCGGAGGGGCTGAAAAGAGGCGTGCCGGACCTGTGCCTGCCGGTAGCAAGGCAGGGATGCCACGGGCTGTACATCGAGCTTAAGGCCATTCGTGGCGGGAGGCTTAGCCCGGAGCAGGTGGAATGGCTGGACGCGCTGACACGGCAGGGATACATGGCAGCCTGCTGCAAGGGATGGGAGGAAGCAGCGGACATGATCGTGGGATATCTCCGGGCAGATGCGCCGGCGGCTGAAAGCGGGCATGATCCCATCAAAAGGGAGGCGGGGGCATGAAAACGCGAAAGCGAAGGGCCCAAGACGCAGGGAGAGAAGAACAGCAAGGTACGAGCGGCACTCAACGACTGGAGGCGGAATTTGTGCAGTATCGCGCCATGCGTCAGGAGATCGCGGCCCTGCGCCGCCAGCGTGCCGCATTGTATGTCACAGACACGGTGCGGGCAAGCGCCAGCGAACATCCCTATCTTGCCCATACCGTCGCAATCGCCGGCAAGGACCAGCGGCTTACGCGGAGGATCGACGCGCGCATCGAGCGTCTGTGCCGACGATGTGAAGCAGTGGAAAACACCATCGTGGCGGAGGAGGATAGCCGCGACCGCCTGGTGCTGTCGCTTCGTTATCTGGAGGGGTCGAGCTGGCGGGAAATCGGCCAGCGAATGGGAACGGGCGAAGATGCCGCGCGTAAGCGCGCCGAACGTTTTTTTGTGCGTTCTCAGAAATCCGAGGGAAAGAACACGGGAAGTTCAAAATAATTTTTTAGCATGTCCGTTTTTTCCGCCAATTCCGGTTTTGATGGTTTATCATTTAGACTGAGCCAGGTGGGAGAAGGCGGCGCTTCCATCGGACGGCTCCATTCCACCGGCTCCTCTTTTTGAGCCGGTGGAACCAAAAGAGCGACCCGGAGAGGGCCGCTCTTTGTATATGTTTGTGCGATCCACGTTACGACCGCCCGAACAGGTTGCGAAGTGCATCCTGAAGCACCTGCGAGCAGTTGACACCCCGCTGATCGGCCAGCGTAGCCATCCATGCGGGAAGGGATACATTCTTGCGAACGGCATGTGTATCGGTTTCCATGCGGTATTTGAGAGTATCCACGCTGATGAGCGCATGCACCACGCCGGGCTCATCCTCGAAAGCCTCCGGGGGACGCGGAGTAGGTAGTGGCTGGTGCTCGTCCTCCAGCACGCACAGACAGCCCGCGAGCGCGTCCTGGATGTTGTCAAGGGTTTCGGGCAGGTCGCGGCCTGTGGTTACGCAGCCGGGAACATCTGGAATACGGGCATAGTAACCAGAGCTATTTTCTTGCGGAGTCAAAGCGGCTGTATAAATCATGCGCATGACCATTTCCTCCATAATCGATCGTTACTGTTTGAATTTATGTATGCTATTTTTAAGGCGTCATCCTCTGGGTTTGGATTATTTGTCTAATAGACCGGCTTCCTTGAGGATGTAGCGCGCGTCGTTTTCGTCAAAATCATGGCGCTTGACCGGGATGGTGAGCTTTGTTTGCGGGTTGTAGTAGATATCATGATTGGCGCCTTTGCGCTTTAGCTGGTAGCCGTTGCGCTCCAGCCGGCGGATGGTTTCCCGCCTGGGATTCATTGTATCACCCCTTCCCAAAGATTATTATACACAAAAATACACAAAAGTCAATGTAAATATGCGAAACATCATAACAGCGCGGGAGGTGAACGCGGATGCTTACGGACAGACAGGAGCGATTTTGCCAAGAGTACCTGATCGACCTGAACGCGACGCAGGCCTATATCCGGGCAGGATACAGCGCCAGGACCGCGCACAACTGTGCTTCACGCCTGATGGCAAAAGCTGGCGTTCGCGCGCGCATAGACGAACTAATGGCCGTGCGGTCGCGCCGGACGGGGGTTACGCAGGAACGGGTGGTGCGCGAGCTGGCGCGGATCGCGTTTGTGGACCCGACGCAGGCCATCGACTTTGAATGTGCAGGTTTGCGTGAGGACGCCGAAGCGGATGACCGGGCGGCGCTGATGAGCGTAAGGGTGAAAAGCGGGGACGACTTTACTGAACGCGAGGTGCGTCTGTACGACAAGGTGCGTGCGCTGGAGTTGCTGGGCAAGCACCTCGGCATGTTTACGGAGAAGGTGGAGCTGAGCGGAGAGCGGGTGCGGATTGTGGATGACGTGCCGGAGGCGGCGCGAGATGGATAAAGAACGGGCATGTGAACCGCAGCATTTACAGGGATGGACAGACATTCGCCTCACCAGCCTGATCGCGCCATGCTTCTGGCGCGTGCACGCCGATATCCGCCGCGGTGGTCACGCCGAATACTGGCTGACGGGCGGGCGCGGGAGCGGAAAAAGCAGCTTTGTGAGCATCGAGATCCTGCTGGGACTGATGCGGGATGAGCAGGCAAACGCACTGATCTACCGCAAGGTGGCCGATACCCTGCGCGACAGCGTTTACGCGCAAATGCTGTGGGCCATTGACCGGCTGGGCGTGGCGGAGGAATGGCAGGCGAAGATCAGCCCCATGGAACTGCTATATAGGCCTACGGGGCAGCGGGTGCTGTTTCGCGGCGCGGATGACCCGCAGAAAAGCAAGGGTATCAAGTTGAAAGAAGGTTTTTTCAAATACCTGTGGTTCGAGGAACTAAGCGAATTCAGAAACCGGGACGCCATCCGCACGATCAAGGCGAGCGTAATCCGCGGGGCGAAGGCAGTGACGCTATATACCTACAATCCGCCGCGCAGCGCGAGAGAATGGGTCAACAAGGAGGCGCTGGTACCCAGGGAGGGCCGCATGCGGCATCACAGCGACTATCGCGGCATGCCGCCGGAATGGCTGGGTGATTCGTTTCTGGCGGAGGCGGAGGCACTGCGCCTGAGCGACGAAACCGCATGGCGGCATATGTACCTGGGCGAGGTCACGGGTACTGGCGGGCAGGTGTTTGAAAACCTCAAGCTAAGACCGGTCCTGCCGGAGGAATGGCATGGCTTCCCTACCTACTGCGGGTTGGACTTCGGCTTTGCGGCTGACCCGGACGCCTTTGTGCGCTGTGCCTATGACCGAAAGCGGCGCAGGTTGTATGTAGTGGATGAGTTTGCCTCGACGGGGCTTCTTACGGACCGGCTGGCGCGTGAGGTGCGCGCGCGGTGCGGCCCGGATTTGACCACCTGCGACAGCGCGGAGCCGCGTAGCATTGCCCAACTTCGGGCGCTGGGCCTGCGCGTGACGGCTGCCAGAAAGGGGCCGGACAGTGTGGAGCACGGTCTGAAATGGCTGCAAACGCGATGGGAGATCGTGATCGACCCGGAGAGATGCCCGTTTGCCGCAAGGGAATTTGCCCAGTACGAATATGACCGCGACCGGGAGGACAGGGTACTCCCCCGATACCCCGACCACGACAACCACACCATTGATGCGGTGCGCTATGCTATGGAAAGCGTGAGCGGGATGCGTCAGGCCATCGTGCCGCGATAAAAAACGGTTAGGGACTAGATCAAGCGAACCGCGCGCCGGTTGTCTGCACAGCGTGGGCCGCCCGAAGGGCGGAACGTGCGAACCATCACCACCATGAGGAGGAAGCAAATGCTGACCATTGACAGGGAGCTGCTGGATGCGGACGGAATACCCCGGACGGATACACTGGAAGCCATTCTCAGGGAGCACGACCATCAGCGTGAAAGGCTGGTGCGCCTGCATGGCATGTATGCTCGCGAGCACAGCATTATGAGGCGCACAAGGCTCAAGGGGCTGCCCAACAACCGTCTGGTGCATGACCTACCCGGTTACATCGCCACGATGGCAGCGGGATACCTGGTGGGCAATCCCGTCAGGTATACAGCGGCGGAGGGACAGGAGGAGGCGTTTACGCCGGTACTGGAGGCCTATGAAGCCGCCAGTGTGGAGAGCGTGGACGCGGAGCTGGCGATGGATGCGGCCGTATACGGCAAGGCGGCGGAGGTGTGCTATGCGGATGCCGAAGCGCGGCCCCGCGTTGCACAGTTGGATGCGCGCAGCGCGTTTGTGGTGTATGACGATACGGTGGAACACGCGCCCTTGCTGGGAATCACCCGGCGGGATACCTTTGACGCGCGGCTTGAGCGCACCGGCGAAGAGGTGACGCTCTACACCGACCGGCTGATTGTGCACATGAAACGAACAGGCCGCGAGACGCCACGCGAGACCATGCGTGAGGCGCATTACTTCGGCGGGGTGCCCGTGGTGGAATACTGGAACAACGCCCGCGAAGAGGGTGATTTTGAGCCGGTGATGGGCCTGATCGATGCATACGACACGCTTCAGAGCGACCGCGTCAACGACAAGCAGCAGTTCACCGACGCGGTGTTCGTGCTCAAGGGCGTGGGCGCGCTGGGCGTGGACGACACGGAGGAAGAGACGGTGGACGCAGACGGGACAGCAACCGCTGCCGGAGCAGCAGGCAAGGAGGCGGAGGACCCCAGCGTGCGCCTGCGGCGGACGCGGACGCTGTTTCTGCCGGGCGATGGCGCCGACGCGCAGTTCGTGACCAAACCCGATGCCGAGAGCGGCAACGAGCTGCTGCGGATGAGCCTCAAAAGCGACATCCACAAGCTGTGCCTGGTGCCCGACCTCACCGACGAGCAATTCGCCGGGAACGTCAGCGGCGTGGCCATGCGCTTCAAGCTCCTCGGTCTGGAGCAACTGACCAAAATCAAGGAACGCTGGTTCCGGGAGGGACTGCGCACGCGGCTTCGGCTGTTCTGCGCGTTTCTTGCGCGCAAGGGTACGGCGGCATTGAATGCGGAAAAGGTGCAGATCACGTTTTCCAGGTCGTTGCCGGTTAATGATCTGGAGATTGCCCAGACGCTGGCAACCTATCAGGGCATGGTGCCCGAAAAGCTGCTTTTGGCGCAGGTACCCTTCGTGGAGGATGCGGAGGCTGCCGGGAAATTGCTGAACAGGGAACGGGCGGAGGCCGCCAACAGGCAACGGGAAGCGTTCGAAATAACGCCATTCAGGAAGGATGCTGGTGAAGATGATCAGGGGCGCGAAGGCTGACAGCCCGCGCCTTTGTCATACCCGGACCCGCGGGGATCAGCGGGGAAGAAGCCGACGGGCGTAAAACGAGGAGGAACCATGAAACAATTTGCAGTATTGTACCGCGCTGCAGGCGGTGAGGGTGGCGCAGGAATGCAGGCCCCAGAGGGAGAGGCTTTGCAGGGGCAGATCACACGGGAACAGACTGTCCAGGAAGCAGGTGTGCGGGAGGAACGGACCTTTACGCAGGCGGATGTGGACCGAATCGTGCAGCAGACCATCGCACGGGAACGCAAGCGAAGCGATGCGGCGGTGGCTACGGCACGCACGGAAGCCGAGCGATTGGCGGGGATGAGCGCCGAGCAAAGGCTGGAGCATGAACGTCAAGAGCGCGAGCGGACGCTGGCGGAGCGTGAAGCGGCCGTACAGCGGCGGGAGCTGCGCGCGCAGGCGCTGGAAACGCTGGCACAACGCGGCCTGCCCAGAGAGCTGGCAGGTGTGTTGAGCTACGAAAGCGCCGAGGCGTGCAACGAAAGCATTGCCAACGCAGAAAAGGCGTTTCGTGCGGCTGTAAAGCGTGGTGTGGATGAACGCATGAAGGGTGTTCCCCCCAAGAGCGGTACGGGCGAGACAGAAAGCACGCTGCTGTCGCAAATGCGCGTGGCGGCCGGGCTGAAAAAGTAGCAAGCCGCTTTCCTTCACAGCACGGGCCGCCCAAAGAGCGGAACGTGCGAACCCAACACAAGGACGGCAGAACCCGCGCGACAGCGAGCGTAGGGTGGGGATGGGACTCGCCCGAAAGCGAGCGGCGACCGCGCCGGTTGCCTGCACAGCGCGGGCCACGCCGCAGGAGCGGAACGTGCGAACCCAACACAAGGAGGAGATTTAGAAAATGGCAAACCAGATCGCACTTTTCAAGGCATGTGTGCCCATTCTGGACGAGGTGTACAAGGAGGCGAGCAAGACAGCCGTGCTGGACGGCGCGCCGGATCTGGCGCGGGCGGGGGCAAACGCCAACGAGCTGATCATTCCCAAGCTGGACATGCAGGGCCTTGGAGACTATAACCGCAACAGCGGCTATGTGGATGGCGACGTGACGCTGACCAACCAGACCGTGACCTGCAACTTCGACCGCGGCCGCATGTTCACCGTGGACGCGATGGATGACATGGAAAGCGCAGGCCTTGCTTTTGGCCGTCTGGCTGGTGAGTTTATCCGCACGAAGGTGGCGCCTGAAGTGGATGCTTTCCGCTTTGCGTGTTACGCGGCAGCGCCGGGCATCAGCACGACAACGGGAGCGACGCTGTCCGATGGGGCTGGGGTGGTAGCCGCGCTGCGTGCCGCCGCAACGAAGATGGACGAGGACGAAGTGCCCATGGAGGGGCGTCTGCTGTTCATCACGCCGACGCTGCTCGGTCTGGTGCAGGACATGGACACCACCAAGAGCCGCGAGGTCCTGGCACGCTTCGAGAGCGTCACGACGGTGCCTCAGACCCGCTTCTATACCGCCATCGAGCAGCTTTCCGGCAAGCCCGCTGCCAGCGAGGAGGGGCAGGACGAAACGGCCGGCGGCTACCGTAAGGCGGCGGCAGGCAAGGACATCAACTTCCTGGTCATCCATCGCGGCGCGCCCATTCAGTTCACCAAGCATCTGGCTCCCAAGGTCATCCAGCCCGAACAGAACCAGAATGCGGATGCGTGGAAGTTCGGTTACCGCATGGTGTGTATCGCCGACGTCTACGAGAACAAGGCCGCGGGCATCTATCTGCACGCCAAGGCGTAAGCGGAAAGGAGCGCGGCAGATGGGACGTGTCGTGGGCAAAGTATATCCCATGGAGGTCGCGGAGCCGGAGGCGCAGCGAGCAGCGGGTGGGAATGGGACCTGCCCGGAAACGACCGGCAGCCGGTCCGGTAAGCCGCATCGCATGTCCGCCTCCGGCATCCATGCGAAAAAGGAGGGCGGAAAGCGTGTCGCTGGAAAAGCTGAAAAGAAGGCTTAATGTGACGGATACGGACCGGGATGCGCTGCTTGGCGACCTGCTGGAGGATGCGGAGGCGTTTGTGCTGGGATATACCGGCCGAAAGAGCATGCTGGACGAGCTGAAGGGGGTTGTGGTGGAGCTGGCGGCCGCCAGCTATAACCTGCTGGGACTGGAGGGCGCCGCAAGCCATGCCGAGGGCGGCGTGAGCGCGACGGTGGACCTGCTGCCCAAGCAGATGAAAGCGCAGCTGGATATGTACAGGATCGCAAAGGTGGGATAGCATGCTGCAAAGAGCAAGGATGCGGGCGGTATGCGTCAAGCAGCCGCTGCCGGGACATGGCGGGCATGCCTTTGCGGCGGAGGGAACGACGTTTTTGGCCGACGTGCAACCGATGAGCGGCGACATGCCACAGCGGATGTACGGCCTTGAACCAGGGCAGATGCGGCGCGTGCTGTGTGAGCGGGACGCGCCCATCCTGCCCGGTGACGGTGTGTGCGTGGAGGTACCGCCGGAAAGCGAACCGGACTTTCGTGTGGTCTATGCGGCAAAGTGGAGCCGTCACACGGATGTGCATCTGCGCTTCATCCCGGAAGCTGAAAGGGGTGCGGACCTGTGATCAGGATAAGCGTGGAAGGGCTGTCAGCGGTGGAACAGGCGCTGTCTTCGCTGGGGGAAGACATGATCCCCAATGTGACGGAAGGAATGGAACAGGGACTTGCGCGGGTAGTCCGCGAAGCAAAAAAGCTATGCCCGGTCGATACGGGCGAGCTGAGAGGTTCGATTCGCGCTGAGGTCAATAAAGATGCGTCTGCTGTGACCGGGACGGTAGGAAGCAGCAAGGAGTACGCCGTGTACGTGGAGATGGGCACCGGGGACAAAGGTCGCGAGAGCGGAGGCAACGGTTCCCCGGTGAAGGCGAGCTACCGCACGGGCGGGTGGTTTGTACCGCTGAAAAAGACCGAGATGATCGAGGACACGATTGTGAAAGAGTCAAACGGTTTTTGGACAACCGGTCAACCCGCCCGCCCCTACCTGTGGCCCGCGTGGAAGGCAAACCGGGAAAAAGTGCTTGCGTCTATCCGCAGGGCGGTGCTCAAGGGGGTACGCGGCGGTGGCTGACGTATTGTGGGCAGAAGAACAGACGCGGATTCTCACCGCGCTGGGGCGCATTGAGGGCATCGAGGCGACAACGGCATGGCCGCGTGAGCCGCCGCGTAAGCCGGTCGCGCTGGTGACGCTGGCGGGCGAACGCGCCGCCGATCGCCGGGACGACCGCTGGTACCTGACCGAGCTGGAGTACTACGTGCGCGTGTTCGCGGCCAAAAGCGGCGAGCTGCGCCGCGTCGTGGCCGCCGTGGACGGCGCCATGCGCGCCCTGGGCTACGACCTGGCCTTCCGCTGGGACGAGCCGGGCGAAGGCTGGCGGCAGGCGGCCATGCGCTACAAAACCTACTGCTGAGGCGGGGCGAACCCCCAAAACCCGGCGCGCGGCGCGCGCGGGAGCGGACGGCGGGACAGCATTGATTGAGAGACAGTCGCCGGTTGCAGCGCTCCCCGCGCCGCGGTGTGGGGGGAAAAACAATGAAGGGGGATATAGCCTAGGATATATTATGTCACAGAGAGATAGATGGGCAAAAATATATCCTAGGATATACAATGGCTCGCGGAAAAGCAGGGGCGGGGATATATCCTAGGATATAAGATGCCCCGTGGGAAAGCAGGGGCAGTAATATATCCTAGGATATACAAGAGGAACATCCCGCCCCGGCCCACTGACGGCCCATGCCACAGCGAGCGAAGGGTGGGTATGGGACCCGCCCGAAAGCGAGCGGCGACCAAGCCCATAACGGGCACAGCGCGGGCGGCTCCTAAAGGGCCGCACGTGCGCACTAACAATAAAGGAGGTCAAGCGTGTGCGGCCCTTTTGCTGCCGCACGCGCGCAGCAACATGAGGAGAGCAGCCATCGGATTCAAGGGGCTGGCGTTGGCCCCGGTAACGGAAAACAGCCTGACCAGCTATGCGGCCTCGGCGGGCGAGGCCCTGCCCTACGCGGGCAGCATGAGCCGCACGGCCAAGGAGAGCACCACCGACCTGTACTACGACGACGATCTCTACGCGCAGATCAAGAACGTGAGCGGCGAGGACGTCGAGATCCGCGTGGCCGAGGTGCCGCTGGAGCGCATGGCGGCGCTGGGCCTGGGCGACTACGACGAGGAGACGAACACCCTGGAGGGCGATTTCAGCGTCGCGGGCAAGGAGTACGCCCTGCGCTGCGTGGTGGACACCGTCGATCATCTGCCCTACTACTTCAACTACCGCGTGTTCCAGCTCACGGGCATCCGGTTTGACAACTTCACCACCAAGCAGGACAGCGTGACCGTGTGCGAGGTGATCATCACGGGCGTGTTCAAGCGGCCCGCGCTGCCCAGCCTCAAGCCCTACGCGGTCATGCAGCTGGCGGACGACCGCAGCAACGAGGCGGCCTGCACGGCCTTCCTCACCGCCGAGGAGAGCAAGCCGGGCGCGTAAGCGCCGGGCGGAGCGGGCGGACAGCGGAACCGGTCCGCCCGCTCCGGCAAAAAGGACAGCGGAGCCTGCGCACAGGATGACGGCGAGGTGAGGACATGGCGGCGGAATACTGGAAGCAAAGGGCTGAGCGCGACATGGACGCGGCGCAGGAAGCAGCCGCAGAACGGCTGGTCCGCATCAGCCGTGCATGCCGGCAGGCATCGCAGGACCTTGCGGCGCAGGTGGAAAAGATCATCGGAACATACGCGAAACGGTTCAAGCTGACGCGGGCGGAGGCGCTTGAGGCGCTACGGGCGCCCTTTGACGAGGACAGCCGGGCCTACGCCTACCGGCTGACGCGGGCGGAGGCACTGGCGCGTGCTGTGAAAGAGCAGACGGATAAACTGCGCGCGCTGGAAGAAGGCGAGCTGGACAAACTGTGGCAACAGACCAGTCAGACAGCCGCAGGAAATGCCCAAAGCATGCTGGAAGCTCTGAATTTTGACAGGCCAGACCTGCGCGGGGAACGCATGGCGCTTGACACCGGTTGGAGTGGCCAGAGCTATTCCAGCCGGATCTGGAACAGCACAGACCGGCTGGCGCAGGTGCTGGAGAAGGAAATCACCGCGGCATACCTGAGCGGAAAGACCAACCGGACCATTGCGCAGGAGATCGCAGACCGCTTCTCGGCGGCATACCGCGACGCGGAGCGGCTGGTGCGCACCGAAGCCAGCTATGTGGCCAATCGGGCCGCCGTGGAGGAGTACGCACAGGCGGGATGCAGATACGTGGAATTCCTGACGGCGAAGGACAGTCGCACCTGCCCGATATGCGCCGGACACGACGGGGACATCGTACCTGTCGGGAAGGCAAAGACGGGGAGCAACATTCCGCCGTTGCACCCGAACTGCCGGTGCACGGTGCTGCCGGTGGTGGAAGATGATGAGACCCAAAAAGCCGGATACAAGCCGTTGACGGAGTATGACTTTGATGCTAAAATCGATGTGAAGGTTCCGCCGGAAACAAAGGAAATCATAGATAATGCGGGGAAAAAGGTGACGAGGGACTTTCCAGTACTGGACGATTATCTGTATGCGGTTGGGTTTGGTGATACGGGTAGAGATAACCCTGCCGCCGCATTTATGTCCATTACCGCAGATGGACGCGTTGGACAGATGATTGGATTGAATCGGAATTTATGGGAAAACATTGACAACCTCAAGAAGATCCTGCGGTCAGAAACAGCAAAAGGAGGCCATATTCGGTCCGAGAGCGCAGAGGCCATCATAACACACGAATACGGGCATGTGGCATATAACGCCGCTATGCTCAAAAGCATAGGCTACAACGGCAGCGGCAGGCTATCCCTGCTGCAAAGGCAGGAAATAGAGGCTGTAATGGATCATCTGAATGGTATGATTCGCAGCAGAGCAGGAGGCGTTTTTTTAAGCGCACGAGGAAACGATAGCGAAAGCGAATATGTTGCGGAAGCCTTTTCGGATTACTATTCCGGGGAATGTTGCGAGGCATCTCGTCAGATTATCGCCTTATTCAAGGAGTTGCTTTCATGGGATATTTCAATGAATTGACGTTCGCCAGCGGCTACTATCACATCGACGCGCACGGCGTTGTGACGCTTGCGCCCGATATGCCGCCAGAGATACGCGAGCGGTTTTGGAAGGTGTGGCCAGAGTTTCGAAAAAAGGTGATTGCCCTGGAAAAGCAGGGAGTCTATAGCTCCGCCTATCCGTACATTCCAACCGGAGAACCCGACCCCAATCTGAACCAGTACAGCCCGACGAACCCATCATAAGCGGCGACCGGAATGAAGGTGTTCAGCTTTATAGCATAAATACACGCTTGCGAGGAATCGCAGGCGTTTTTGTATACGCATTCCGCGTTCGTATGGCGCGGAACGTGTCAGCAAACACAGGGAGGATAAAAGCATGGCGGGAAAAACGAGCGTGGATCTGTCGTTGCCCAAGGCACGCAAGGTGCGCGGGTATACCATTGAAAGAATGCCTATCGGACGTTTTCTGGCGGCTGCGCGCCGGCTGGACGAAGTGCCCGGACAAGTCCTCAGGCGGCTGTTTCCCGGCGCGGAGGACGCGGTGCGGGCGCTGGCCTCGCTGGATCGCGCAGGGCTGATCGCCCTGTACGCGCGGGCACTGACGGTGCTCCCGGACGAGGCGGTGACAGTCTTTGCCGAGCTGGCGAGCCTTGATGAAAAGGCACTGCGCGACGATCCGAACGTGGGCCTCGATGGCCTCATGGAGATGATCGAAGCGTGGATGGAGGTCAACAACCTTGAAAATTTTATTATCGCCGCGCGGACGCTGGCACGCCGGGTGCGCGCGGGGATGACCGGCACTGGCTCCAACGGCTGATCGCCATGGGACTGTGCTTGGGTATCGGCAAGCGGGAGCTGCTGGAGGACTACTACATGGACGAGATCGGCAGCATTGCGCAGGCATGGAACGAACTGCATAATCCCCGTGCTAACGAAACGGAGGTCATATCCCCCGAAGCGTTCTTCGGCGGCGGAGGAGAGAAGATTGGAGGCGACGGCACATGACATTGGATGAGCTGATTGTCCGAATCCGTGTGGCGGCCGACGGGTCCAGCGAAGAGCTGGATGGGCTGATTGACGAGCTGGCCGCATTTGCGGCGCAGGCGCAGAAGTCTGGCGGTCAGGCTGAGAAGGCCGCAAAGAACACCGCGGCGGCATGGGCCACTTTGAGTGCATCGGCGGTCGTGGCCTTCAGGACGATCACCGGGGCAATCCAGAGTGGGATTGAGGCCAGTAACGCGTATGCTGCAGCGGTCAAGGGATTGAACGGCGTAGCGGATGGCGCGGGAATCGGCCAGCAGGAGATGCAGCAGGCGCTGGACGCGGTGACGGACGAGTTCTTCAGCGCCACGGCGGCGGCGACGTCGTTCAAAAACCTGCTGTCACGCGGGTATACGCTGGACCAGGCGACAAGGACCATTACCAATCTGAAAAACGCGGCGGCTTTCGGACGCCAATCCAGCCTGAGTCTGTCGCAGGCGGTGGTGAGCGCGACGGAGGGCATCCGCAACGAAAACAGCATCCTTGTGGATAACGCGGGCGTGACCAAGAACGTGGCCAAGATGTGGGAGGAGTACGCCAAGGCGCGCGGCGTGGCCACCACCAGCCTGACGCAGGCCCAGAAGGTAGAGGCTGAATATCTGGGCATCATGGAAGAAACCCGGTTTCAGATGGGCGATATCGAGAAGCTGAGCGAGGGACTGGCCGGTGCCCAGGCCAAGGCGGCTAACCAGACAGAATTGCTCGCACGGTCCTTCGGTGAGGCGATGACGCCGGGCGTGGAGCTGGGCACGACGCTTTTCAGCGGTATTATGGAACAGCTGACGGGCGTTTCGCAGGTTCTTCCGGGGATCACGGCGGGATTGACCACGGCGTCCGGGGCCATGACGGGGTTTGTCGCGGCAAGCGCAGGACTGAAAACCGCAAAGGAGCTGATGCAGGCCATCGGACTGACCACAAAGACGCTGGGTCCGCTGGGATTGGTCGCGGCGGCGCTTGGGGTAGTCGCCGGGGCCTACACGGCCGTGAAGAAAGCGCAAGAGGCGGCGGCAAAGGCCGAAGAAGAGCGCATGCAGGCCAATCGCGACGCAGTCAGCGAGCAGGAGGCGCGCCTTGCCCGGTTGAACGAGCTCACGGAGCGGTATACCGCACTGAGTCAAAAGACCTCGTTAAGCTATAGTGAGCAGCGGGAAATGGTCAGCATACAAGAGGAACTGGCCAGCGCTTATAGCGTGACGGCGGGCAGCGTGGACGGGTTGGCGGGATCGCTGGACGAATACATCCAGAAGCTGAAAGAGGCGCGGGACGCAGAGGCGGAGATCCTGACCGAAAAAAAGAAGCAGGTAACTCAGGATGCCTATCTGGCCGCAAATGCGCAGGAATATCTGGATGCGATGATAGGAATATCAGAACTACTGCAGTACAGAAACAACGTAAAGCAGGGGCGACTGAGCGGACAGATATCCGTGGATGAATACCAGAATGTGGTCATCGAAACAGCCGATGCCATGGAAGGACAGCTGGAAACGCTCCAAAGCTACAACGAGAAATTCATCGACTGGTTCAACGCCGGGGTGGACGAGCAGCTCACGGCCATCAAAGCGCGGGGCGGAGAGGTGAACGAGGCGCTTGCGGAGCAGCTGACGGGGATGTTTGCCATCGACCTTGCGAGCTTTAATGGCGACACAGGAGCAGCCAACGCCTATGTGGACGGCATGGTACAGGCAGTGGCTGCGGCGTGTTCGAATACAGACGCGAGCGAAGCCGTCGAAGCAGCGCGTAGCGTGATGCAAAAGGTGCTGGATGGAACGACCCCAACCGAAGAGGATGCACAGGTTATGCTGGACGCATGGGGCGTCCTCTTTGGGGAGGAGGGTGCCCTGACGGGCTATCTCGCACAGCTCAGCGAGATGACGGGTGAGACGGTGCCCGCGCTGGCAGAGGAAATCATGGCCATGCTGACCGGCTTCGAAGGGCTGGCAGACGGGAGCGACATGCTGGCAGCCAGCGCTGAGAGCGTAAAAGATTCGCTTGAAGGAATTGCACAGGAGCAGCGAACCGCCGGGGAAAGCGCCGAGGATTACGCCGACGCCGTGGCCGAGATGGAGGGTGAGCTGAGGAAGCTGGATAAGCAGGCGCGGAACGTAGCGGACATCAAAAAGAACATCGACGCCTTTAAAGATGCCAAAAAGGCATACGACGACGCACGAAAGAGTGGCCAGAACGTCGAAAAGGCATTTGATGGCCTGAGCAGCGCGGCCAAGAAGCTGGGCGTGAACGTCGATAAGGGTTCCGGGAGTCTGGAGGACATAGACGCCGCCGCCGCAGACGCGGACACCGCCGTGGATGCATTGGGGGCGGCTGTACAGAGCGAAGGTGGGACTATTGTTTCCACGCTGCAGGGCATGCTCACGCAGGCACAGCAGACCGAGCAGGCGCTGATGATTCAGGCGGCCATGGGCGTAGACGTGAGCCAGCCGCTGTCGGCCATTCAGGCGGTGATTTCGCTGATCAACACACTCTTGGCCCTGATGGGGCAGGCGGGTATCACCGCTTCAGGAGGAGGCGGAGGAGGCGGAGGCGGGGGCGGTGGTAGCGACGAGGAGGACGCTGCTGAGGCGGCCCGGCGCGCTGCGGAGGAGGCCGAGCGCCGCCGCAAGGAGGCGCTTGAAGCGGACTACCGCGCCATTGAGCATCGCCGTCACATGAACGAAATCACCTTCGAAGAAGAACTGGCTCAGCTGGAGGCCCTGCGTCAAAAGCACCAGATGAACGCCGAGGAGATCATGGACTGGGAGGAAAAGGTCTACGATCTCAAGCAGGAGATCCGCGAGCGCGACGCAGAGAGCCTCGACAATCTCAGCGATAGTGTGCTGACGGCTCTGGAAAATCGTTACGAAGCAATGCTGGAGGCCGAGCAGCAGCGGCTGGACGAAAGCCGCAAAACCTGGGAGAAGTGGCGGGATGACAGCGTAGCCGCCATTGAGGACCAAATCGCGGCACTGGACAAGCTGGCGGATACCGAGGACCGCGAGAAGCAGGACGCCGAGGAATTGCGCAAGATCGAAAGGCTCCGCCAGCAGATCGCCTACGAGCAGGACGACTACAACCGCGCCAAGCTCCAGCAGCAGCTGGATCAGGCGCTGGAGGGCCGGGAGGAACGCCTCGCCCGCCTGGCCCTGGAGGATCAGAAGGAGGCCCTGCGCGCGCAGATCGAGGAGATCGAGCAGGCGGCGGAGAGCGAGCTTGCCGCGCTGGACCGCGAGCAGGAGGCCATCGAGGCGGCCTACGCGGACCGGATGGAGGAGGCGGCGCTGCGCGCGGAGGCGGAAAAGCTGATCCTGAGCCAGTCGCAGGACGAGCTGTTGTCGCTGCTTGAGCAGTACGCGCCGGACTACGACGCGCTGGGGCAGACGCTGGGCGAAAAGCTGCTGGACGGCTTTGCGCGCGGCGCGGGCGACGTGGCCGCGTGGTTTGAGGACTTCAGCGCCCGGCTGGCCGGGGCGCAGGCGCAGATGGCCGCGCTGGCCCAGTCGGCGGCGGATACCTTCTACGACGGCCGCCAGACGGCGCAGGCCGCGCAGTCGGCAGTCCCGGCGGTGACGGTGAACCAGACCGTCGAGTTCAACCAGCCGGTGGAGACCCCGGCGCAGGTGGCGCGGCGGATGGAGGAGGTCAACGAGGCGCTGGCCCTTATGCTGTAAGAGGGAGTTTTGAGCGCATGGGCGTGATGATTCGCCGGTGGCGTTCGAATCGCCCACCATTGGCAGACCACAAGCCTCTCCCCTATCTCCCTCCCTCATCCCAACACGAAAGGAGTACCAAAACACCATGCAGCAACTGACCTACATCAACCTCCGGGGCGAGCGGGCCGTGTTCGGGCGGGGCGCGCCGTACCTGCTGCGCAGCGTGCGGGGGGTGGGGGCGTGCGACAACGCGCTGACGCTCACCGAGGACGGCGCGCGCGACGGGGGGCGGCTTCTGTCGCTGCGGCGCGAGGCGCGGGAGATCACCGCGGTCATCCAGATTCTGGGAGCAACGCGGCAGGGGCTCTACGAAAGCCGCGAGGCGCTGTGCCGCGTGCTGTCGCCCGATCTGGCGGCGGACGGCGAGAGCCGCGCGCGCCTCGTGTACGAAAACGACCACGGCGCGTGGTGGACCTGGGTGGTCCCGCTGGGCGGGCTGGACTGGACGGCGCGCGCCGGGGACGTGCACACGGGCGTGAACGTGCGGTTTCAGTGCGAAAGCCCGTTTCTCTACGGCAGCGAGCCGCGGGAGGCGGTGTTTCGCCAGACCAGCGGGGGCTTTCGGCTGCCGGGCAGGCTTCCGGTCAGGCTTGGGTCGCAGGTGTTTCAGATGCGCGTGACCAACGGGGGCTCCGCGTTCGCGCCGTGCGTGGTCACGGTCGAGGGCAGCGGCGAGACGCCCGCGCTGGTCAACCGCACCACCGGCGCCGCGCTGCGCCTGACATCGCCCCTGCCCTACGGCGAGCGTCTCACCATCCAGACCGACCCGGCGGCGCTGGCCGTCACCCTCACGCGGGAGGACGGCAGCGGGGAAAACGCCTTCGGGTACCTCGATCCCCTGTCGTCGGTGGCGGCGTTCGGCCTGCGCCCCGGCGAAAACGACATCGAATACGTGCCCACGGGCGACCGCAGCCGCAGCGTCATCCGCGTGCGCTGGTACGACACGTTCGAGGGGGTGTGAGCGGTGGACCTGTCGCTGATGGTGATGGACTTTGACTTCACGCTCCTTGGCGAGGTGCCCGCGCCGAAGTCGTTCATGGTCCGGCGCGAGTTCCGGGGCGTGGGCAGCTTCAAGCTCACGGTGCAGCGCGACGCGGGCGGCCTTCTGGCGCGCGACCGGGTCATCTACCGGCCCGACCGGCCCGAGCAGGGGTGGATCATCCACCGGGTGAGCCGCAGCGGCGACACCCTCACCGTGGACGGCACGCCCCTCAAGGGGCTGGCGAAGCGGCGCATCTGCCTGCCGCCGCTGATTACCGGCGGGGCGTACAACCAGTTCGGCTACGATCTGTTCACCGGCGACGCGGAGAGCGCCTACCTGCACTTCGCCGCCAACAACCTGACCGCCCCGGAGGACGCGGCGCGGGCGATTCCGCGCCTTGTGCTGGATACGAACCTGCACCGGGGGCCGGAGCTGCCGTGGCAGGCGCGGTTTGAAAAGCTGAGCGACCTGTTTGAGGACATCGGCGCGGCCACGGAGGTGGGCTGGGACATCCGGCCCGACTTCGGGGCGAAGCGGTACGTGTTCGGCGCGTGGGCAGGGGTGGACCGCACGACGGGCACGGGGCGGTGCGCGCTGTCGCGGGAGCTGGGCAACGTCGAGGGCGGGAGCGTGACGGAGGACGCGGGCAGCGCGGTGACGGTGGTGTACGCGGGCGGCGCGGGCGAGGACGAAAACCGGCTGATCCAGAGCTACGGGAATGAAAACGCGGGGCTGACGCGGTATGAGGCGTTTGAGGACTGCGGGTCGATCGACGACACGGAGATGCTGGCGCTGGCGGCGCGCAGGAAGCTGGCGGGGCCGTCAAGGACGATGACGGCGGACGTGGTGGACGGGGGATTGTGCCGGTATGAACGGGACTATGACGTGGGGGATGTGGTGACGGTGGTGCTGGATGGCTGGCGGATGGACGCAAGGCTGATTGCGATGCAGGAGACATGGGAAGGCGGGAGAAGGACGCTCAAGGCGACGTTCGGGGACCCGCCGCTGGGCGTGACGGAGCTGATGCGGAGGGAGAGGAGAAGGGTGGTAAGGTAGGGGTGCAGGGGGGAAAGAGTGGGGTGCAGGGGGAAAGAGCGGGGTGCAGGGGGATCATCCCCCTGCCGGGGTTTGGGGCAGCGCCCCAAATCCCTGTGCCGCAGCACAAAAAAGCAAGCGTTGCGAGCGGCCCGAAGGCCGCAAGAAACGCGACAGGTTGCAA
>ERZ857984.321-NODE-321-length-64190-cov-5.725470_pt1 | contig 64190 bp, 65 predicted proteins | sample MGYA00519914_ERZ857984 | MGnify/ENA primary metagenome ERZ857984 (study PRJEB31778, sample SAMEA3449417) | human gut metagenome | biome: human gut; feature: human-associated habitat; material: faeces | place: United Kingdom | collected 2010/2012 ...
TTTTATAGATGTTTTTTTAGAAACTTCAAAAAATGTAAGCATATTTGAAAGTTGTAGACGATACGGCGAGCGGAGATTTGGTTGCAAGTTTGGGAGTGGATTATATAGTTTTAGATAAAATAGCAAAAGGAGCTACTTTAGGTTTTGTATATCCTAAAGAGATGATAGTTATACCAAGCCCTGTAGCCATAATGAAAGGAACTAAAAATCTCGAAGCCGCTAAAAAATTCGTGGATTTCCTTTTATCTACCGAAGGACAAAAAATAATAGCTTCAAGTTATACTTTGCCCGTTAGAGAAGATGTGTCTATAGATGAAAAATCGGGTTTAGTTCATCCTAAAGAAGCCGTTGAAAGAGCTATGAAAATCGACTATATAGCTTTGAAAAGCGAAAAAGAAAGCATAATTAATCAGTTTACGGAAATAATGAATAAGTAAACTATTATTATTTGAAATTATACCTTATTAATATTTTTAATTTTTTAATGAGGTATAATTTTTATTTTAATTTTGAGAGGATATAATGGCAAATATATTATTTAAAAATGTTTATAAATCTTTTGAAAATAAAGATATTTTAAAAGATTTAAGTTTTGAAGTTAATTCTGGAGAATGTTTTACTATAGTCGGACCTTCAGGTTGCGGTAAAACTGTTGTTTTAAGATTAATAGCTGGATTTGAAGTTCCCGATAAAGGTTCTATAAGCATATCGGATAATATTGTCGCTTCTACTAATCCTAAAATATTTATTCAACCTGAAAATAGAAAAGCTGGCGTAGTTTTTCAAGATTATGCCGTATGGCCCCATAAAACCGTTATGGGAAATGTTATATATCCTTTAGAAATTCAAAAAATTGAAAAGAATGAAGCTAAAAGAAGAGCGCAAAAATCTATAGACATGGTTAATTTAACAGGTTTAGAAGACCGTTTACCTTATCAACTTTCTGGCGGACAACAGCAAAGAGTCGCTTTATCGAGAGCTTTGGTTGCAGATAATAATGTTTTGCTTTTAGACGAACCTTTAACAAATTTAGACGCTAATTTAAGAGAAGAGATGCGTTTTGAAATAAAAGATATTCAAAGAAAAACTAATAATACTATTATATATGTGACTCATGACCAAGAAGTTGCGCTTGCTATATCGGATAGAATAGCGGTTATGGATAATAAAGGAAATTTTAGGCAGATAGGAACGCCTATAGAAGTTTATAAAAACCCAATTGACCCTTTCGTTTTTAAATTTTTAGGGCTTGCAAATTTTATTCATTTAAAAATGAAATACGATAAATTAATTATATTTGAAAACGATAAAGGTTTTCCTTATCAATTAAATAAAGAGATAAAAGGAAAAGATAAATTTTTAGCGGCAATAAGGCCTATGGATGTAGATATATCTAAAACAGAATCTGAAAAAAGCATTGAAGGAAAAATAGAAAGAACTTCTTTACTCGGAGCTATAATAGATTATAAAATAAATATAGACGAAAATATAAGCGTAAGAAGTCAAATACAAACCGAAGAAGCTCATCAAAACGGCTATATATTTAAAGAAGGCGAAAATTGTTTTATAACATTCAACGATATAATTTTTTACGAAAACGATGATGAAATTGAAAAGGAGATTTTCTAATGAAAAAAATAATTGATTTTTTAAAAAATATTAGCGTAGCGCAATTAGTTTTAATTTTATCGATACTTATATTGGTAATTATAGTGGCTGTTCCCGTTTTATTAATATTATTTACGGCTTTCTTTGAAAATGGCAAATTAAATGTCGCTGGAGTAGTAAAAGTATTATCCGATAAAGACACATATTCCGCGCTTTTAAACTCTCTTATAATAGCGATAGGAACTACATTTATTTCGACTTTATTCGGCGTATTCTTTGCTTGGCTTGTGGCAAGAACGGATTTGCCATTCAAAAAATTTATGAAGATAATGTTTTTAGTTCCTTTTATGCTTCCTTCTTTTATCGGAGCTTTGGCTTGGAAAATATTATTATCGCCAAATGCAGGATATATAAATAGATTATTTGTAAAGATATTTAATTTATCTTCGTCTCCTATAGATATAATGACTATGGGAGGAATAATAGCTATCGAAAGTATGTATTTATTTCCTTTTGTATTTTTACAAGTTACAAGCGCGCTTGAGAGAATGGACCCTACTCTTGAAGAATCGGCAAGAATATCTGGAGCGGGGCTTTTCAAAATAACTACAAAAATAACATTGCCTTTGGTTTTGCCAAGCATATTGGCTGGAGCTTTGCTTGTGGCTTTATATTCTTTGGCGCATTTTGGAGTTCCCGCAATATTAGGCACTGAAAAAGGAATATATAATATCCCTACTAAAATTTACGAAAGAATATACGCTTCGGCTGGAAGTTTTTCCGCTATAAGAATAGGAACTATATTATCAACAATTCTAGTTATATCGGCTGCATTAATTTTAAAAGCTCAAAGTATGTTATTAAAAAGAGGAAAATTCCAAATCATAGCGGGAAAAAGTATGCGTCCTGTGGTTTTAAAACTCAGAGGATTAAAAACTCCTTTATTTATTTTCTGCATAATTTATATAGGAATAACGGTTATACTTCCGACAGTTACAATATTTTTTATAGGCGGACTTAAAACTTACGGGCTTCCTATAGCTTTAGAAAGTTTAACTTGGGAAAATTATATAGAAATATTTAAATGGAAAATGACTAAAGACTCTATAATAAACAGCATATATTTATCTTTATCATCCGCATTTGTCACGATGCTTGTCGGAGTTATGATATCTTATGTTATTGTAAAAATGAAAGTTAAAGGAAAATTTATAATAGAGTTTTTAGGAGTTTTGCCTTTCTCTTTGCCTGGAACGGTTATAGCTTTAGGCGTTATACTCACTTGGAGCGGAAGATTCGGAATAAATTTATATAATACGGCGGGAATTATATTTGTTGCCTACATTGCAAGATATATGGCTTTTTCTTTAAAATCAAATTCGGCGGCTTTAGAGCAAGTTTCTGATTCGCTTGAAGAAGCTTCGAGAGCATGCGGAGCTACGCATTGGCAAACTCTTAAAAATATAGTTCTTCCGTTGGTAAGACATGGTATGATAAGCGCATTTTTCTTAATATTCTTGCCCGCTTTAAGAGAACTTAAGACTTCAGTTTTATTATACGGACCAAAAACAAGAACTATAGGAGTCGCAATTTACGCATTAAACGAAGACGGAGAGACGGTTAGAGCCGCCGCTTTAGCTTCGGTGACATTGGTTATTATATTTTTAGCCGAAAGTTTGATTCGTTATTTTATATCTAAACTTCAAAAGCAGTAGCAATAAAATGTCATTAAAATTAATAAATATAACAAAAAACTTTAATAAAGTTGTAGCCGTTAATAAACTTAATATAGAAGTAAATCAAGGAGAATCTTTTTCGTTTTTAGGACCTTCAGGCTGCGGTAAAACTACTACTTTAAGAATGATAGCGGGATTTGAAGATATAGACGATGGAGAGATAATAGTTGACGATAAATTATTTTCTTCAAGCTATAAAAAATTCTATTTGCCTCCAGAAAAAAGAGATTTTGGCATGGTATTTCAGGCTTTTGCAGTTTGGCCACATTTAAAAGTTTGGGATAATGTCGCTTTTCCTTTGGCTATTAAACATATTGATAAAATAGAAATAGAAAAAAGAGTAAATAACGCTTTAAAGCATACAAACTTAACCTATGCAAAAGACCTTTATCCTTCTACTCTTTCGGGAGGAGAACAACAGAGAATAGCTTTAGCGCGTGCGGTTGCAACCAATCCTAAAGTAATGCTTCTTGACGAACCTTTATCTAATCTCGACCCTAAATTAAGAGAACAGATGCGTTTTGAAATAAAAGATTTGCAAAAACAATTTGGTTTTACCGTAATATATGTGACTCATGACCAAGCTGAAGCTATGGCTTTATCCGATAGAATATTAGTTATGAATTTTGGAGTATTGCAACAACTCGACACGCCTTTAAATGTTTATAACAATCCTATAAACAGATTTGTATTTAGTTTTATAGGCTTATCGAATTTTATTCCCGTGATATTTAAAAACGGAAAAATATTTATAAAAAATCATGAGATAGCGGGAAATATTGAAGTAAATATTCCTAAAAATTATGATAGAATAGATACTTTGGCATGCCGACCAGGAGAAATAGATTTTGTCTCTTCAGGCGGAATAAAAGGAATTATTCATAGAAGCACTTATTTAGGCGATATGGTTGATTATTCAATAAAAGTTGCAGGAAGCGAAGAGAGTGGTGAAGATATTTTTATCAGAGTTCAAAAACTTTCAAGAAAATATATTCTTAAAGACGGAGAAAATTGCCAATTATTAATAAAAAGAACATTATGGTATGAAAAAGACGATTAAAAAATTTCTATAAATAAAAGAGCGTCCGATATAAATGAACGCTCTTTATTATTAGATTATTTTATTTTTCAAAAACCAAACCGTCTTTGCCTTTTACAATCTTTATACTATCGCCTTCAAAATATTTTCCTGCAAGAATTTCTTTTGCAAGAGGATTTTCAATATAATTTTGTATCGCTCTTTTCAAAGGTCTTGCTCCAAATTGAGCGTCATAACCTACATCGGAAATAAACTCTATCGCTTCGTTTGAAACTTCCAAATTTATTCTTCTGTCTTTAAGTCTTTCCGCTAATTTTTCAATTTGATTTTTCACTATGGCGTTAATATATTTTTTATCTAGTCTAGTAAATGTTATTATTTCGTCTATTCTATTTAAAAATTCAGGGCGAAAAGAAATTTTTAAAAGCTCGTTAATTTTTTCTTTTATACTACTCATATCTTTAGTTTCAAGTATCAAATCCGAACCCAAATTACTAGTCATTATAATTATAGAATTTTTAAAATCTATAACTCTTCCTTGTCCGTCCGTCAATCTGCCATCGTCCAAAACTTGAAGTAAAACATTAAAAACATCGGGATGCGCTTTTTCAATTTCGTCAAATAAAATAACGCTATAAGGTCTTCTTCTAACCGCTTCCGTTAATTGTCCGCCTTCGTCATAACCTACATATCCTGGAGGCGCTCCGATTAATCTGCTTACAGAAAATTTTTCCATATATTCGCTCATATCGATTCTTGTTAATGATTTTTCATCGTTAAAAAGAAAATCCGCTAAAGTTTTTGCAAGTTCCGTCTTTCCAACTCCCGTAGGTCCTATAAATAAAAAACTTCCAAGCGGTTTATTTTCATCCGAAAGTCCCGCTCTATTTCTTCTTATCGCATCGGCAACGGAATTTATAGCTTCATCTTGCCCAATAACTCTTTTATGCAAAACATTTTCAAGGCTTAAATATTTTTGTTTTTCGCTTGCAAGCATTTTGCTTACGGGAATTCCTGTCCAAACTGAAATTACTTGAGCTATATCGTCTTCTGAAATTTCCTCTCTCAATAATCTTTTATCTTCATTGTCTTTTGAATTTTCAAGATTCGCTTCTTCTAATTTTTTTGTAAGCTCGGGAATTTTTCCGTATTTAATTTCGGCGGCTTTTGCTAAATTTCCTTCTCTCGTGTATTGAGTTTCTTTTATATTTAATTCTTCCAATTCTTCTTTTAATTTTCTTATCTCTTCTATTCTCTTTTTTTCATTATCCCATTGAAGTTTCATGCCGTTTCGCTCTTCTACGATTTCCGATAATTCTTTTTCTAATTTTTTAAGTCTATCTTTTGACGCCGCGTCATTTTCATTTGAAAGCGCTTGTTTTTCAATATTAAGCTGTAAAATTTTTCTTTCAAGTTGGTCTAATTCCGTAGGTTGACTTTCTATTTCTATTTTTAATTGACTTGCAGCTTCATCAACCAAATCTATTGCTTTATCGGGCAAAAATCTATTCGTTATATATCTATTTGAAAGAACTGCAGCGGCAACCAAAGCCTCGTCTTTTATTCTAACGCCATGATGCACTTCGTATTTATCTTTAAGTCCTCTTAATATCGCTATCGTATCTTCAACGGTTGGCTCTTTACAATAAACTTGTTGAAATCTTCTTTCAAGCGCCTTGTCTTTTTCTATATATTTTCTGTATTCGTCTAAAGTTGTAGCTCCAATCGCTCTCAATTCTCCTCTCGCTAATGCAGGTTTTAAAAGATTTGAAGCGTCCATCGAACCTTCGCTAGCTCCCGCTCCGACTAAAGTATGAAGTTCGTCAATAAATAATATAATATCTCCGTCCGATTTTTCTATTTCGCTAATTACCGCTTTTAATCTCTCTTCAAATTCTCCTCTAAATTTCGCTCCCGCAACCAAAGCGCCCAAATCTAAAGCGAGTAACTTTTTATTTTTCAAACCATCGGGAACATCTTGAGAGACAATTCTTCTTGCAAGTCCTTCGACTATAGCCGTTTTTCCAACTCCAGGCTCTCCTATAAGAACGGGATTATTTTTTGTTCTTCTTGATAAAACTTGCATAACTCTTCTTATCTCTTCGTCTCGTCCGATAACAGGGTCGATTTTTTCAGCTTTCGCCAAGGCGGTTAAATTGCGACAATATTTTTCCAAAGCTTGCATCTTCGCTTCTGGGTCTTGACTGTTAATATTTTGATTTCCTCTTAAAGATTTTATAGCGGATAGAACTTCTTTTTTATTTATTTTATTATCTCTAAGCATTCTGCCCGCTCTATTTTCCGCATCGACTAAAGCTAAAAATATATGCTCCGTTGAAACATATTTATCTTTTAAAGCCGTAGCTTCTTTTTCAGCTTTTGCCAAAACTTTTCCCGCATTTGTAGATAAATGAAGTTGAACATTTTCTCCCAATACTTTAACATTCTCATTAACTAATTTTTGAGTTTTTTCTATTAAAGAATTAACGGGAATTCCTATTCTCTCTAAAAGAGGCTTGATTAAACCGTCTTCTTGTTTTAATAAAGCTAAAAGCAAATGCTCGCTTCCTATTTCAGAATTGTCTTCGCCATTTGCAATATTCGCCGCTTCGTTTATAACCTCTTGGGCTTTTATAGTATATTTATTATAATCCATAATTATATCTCCAATTCTAATTTAATTTATAATTTTACTTTTTAAACTGTATAAAAATAAAACTGTAAAAAAGTATAGATACGATACATAATATAATCGATTTTTTTAAAGTAGTATTATTTTATAACATATAAATTATAGAATATAAAATTGATGTTTAATAATGATATTTTTAGTTCTTAAAATATTCTGTAGTGATTAATAATTTTTTTATTTTAGTTTAATTTACTATTGCAATAAAATTAAATTAATAATATAATTATTTATTATTTTAATAAAATTAAAAGATTGATTATTAAATTTTGGAGAATATAAAATGAAAAAAGATATACATCCACAATATTATGAAACTCAAGTAAGTTGCGCATGCGGAGCTAATTTTAAGGTTCGTTCCATTCAAAAAGATTTACATGTCGATATTTGTCATAATTGCCATCCATTTTTTACGGGTAAACAAAAAATTCTCGACACTGCAGGAAGAGTGGATAAATTTAATAAACGATACGGTATTAAAAAGCAATAATGTAAATTTCTTTATTCGTGTTTCAAAGTCTATAAAGCTTCTTTAAGATTCTTTATAGGCTTATTTCATTTATCTTAAAAATATTATAATAAAACTAAAATTTTAAAATAAAATTCCGAAAATAATTAAGTGAATAAATTATTAGGAGGGTTAAACATGGAAGTGAACTCTATTTATTCATCTAAAATGTTTCCTTTGACTAGGCATATGCGTAGCGCGGGGTTAAATGTTTATAATTCTGCTCAATTAAGCGATAAAATAGCAAATATTATATCGAAAGAGCAAAATAACAGTATAGGGAATGTATTGGATGTATATGTTTAATTATCATTAAAAAGTCTAGTTATATAATTTATATAGCTAGACTTTATTATATTATACATTTTCTAAACTCTTGCAACCATATCGCCGAATTCTTTTTTACAGTTTTCTATATATTTTTTTATTTCGTCTAAAGTTGGCATAAATGAAGAACATCCATGACTTGCGACTAATAAAGAAGCCGATGCGCTGCCATATTCTAAAGCGTCATAAATATCTATTCCTTCAAATATTCCGTAAAGAAATGCCGAAGCGTATCCATCTCCGCCTCCAAAAGATTTTAATTTATCTATAGGAAAAGGTTTTATAGTATAGTTATTGCCGTCTTTTGTATAAGCGGTAGAACCGTCTTTACCATGTTTTATAACTACTATAGAAGCCTTTCTACTATGATAATATTTTGCAATTTCTTCGTCCGTAAAATTAGAACCAAATAATAATGAAGAAGTTAATTCATATTCTTCTTTTGAACCTAATATAATGCTTGATTCGTTTGCAACTATAGAATAGTAAATTGATATTTCATCTTTATTTTTCCAATTATATTCTCTATAGTCTATATCAAATATTATTGGAGTATGAGTTTTATTTGCAAGCATAAGAGCTTTAAGAGATGCTTCTCTTGAAGGAGATTGAGCTAAAGCCGTGCCTGATATTAATATCGCTTTGCTTTTCTTAATGTATTCTTCGTTTATATCTTCAACTTCTAAAGATAAATCCGCTATTTGATTTCTATACATTAAAATACTACTTTCGTCTTTGCTTAAAATTTCTGTAAAAGTTAAACCGAGTTTTTCTCCGTTTTTAGCTCTTTTTATATTTGAAGTATCAACGGATTCTTTTTTGAATGTCTCTATACAGAAATCTCCAAAAGCATCGTCCGAAACTCTTGAAATAAATCCTATTTTTTTACCGAGTCTTGAAAGCCCTATCGCTATATTTGCAGGCGAGCCTCCCAAATATTTTATAAAGGTTTCGCATTCGGATAAACTTTTATAATAGTCTTTAGGATTTAAGTCTATCGTTACTCTTCCGATAAGAATTAAATCATATTCTCTACTTTCATCAAAATTAATATATTTCATAAAATATTCCTCCCGTTATTTATTATTAAATATATTTATATGTTTAGTAGTTACTTCAAATACTTTTTCAATTATTTTTTCATTTAAAGAAAAATAATTATATTCTTTCTCTTTTGAAAAATAATCGTAAGAAGCGTTTACTATAGCGTCAAAATTAGCCGTAGCTATATTTATTTTTGATATTCCTAAAGATATCGCTTTTTTAAAATCATTTTCGCCGATTCCCGTTCCTCCATGCAAAACTAAAAAACTATCTACCGAATTATGTATTTCTGTTAGAACATCAAAACTCAATTTAGGCTCTCCTTTATAATGTCCATGCGCATTTCCTATGGCTATGGCTAAAGCGTCAAATTTAGCTTTTTTATAGAAATATAATGCATCTTCTGATTTTGTGCATATTTCTGTCATATCGCCTCCACCTTCATTTCCCGAAAGAACGCCTATTTCCGCTTCTAAATTAACTTTTTTATTTTTTAAATGTTCGTAAATCATATTAGTATTTTTTATATTTTCTTCTATTGGAAAATGAGAACCGTCATACATTATTGATGTAAAACCATATTCTATAGCTTCGTCTATAATATCTAATGAATATCCATGGTCTAATTGAACTGCAATATCTACTTTTGATTTTTTAGCCGCGTTAACCATCATAGGACCAAGCAAATATAAGGGGGAATGCGTTATTCTTTTTTCTGCTATTTGAATAATAATCGGAGTATTTGAATATTCCGCCGCTTTTATTACTCCCATAAGAGCTTCCATATTGGCTATATTAAAAGCCCCTACAGCTCTTTTATTTTTTTTAGCGTTATATAATAAATGTTCCATTACTGCTAAAGACATATTAAATTCCTATTATATTTTTATTATATATTTATAATATATTGACTATATTATAATAATATTGCATAAAAAACAAGATAGTTATAAATATTTTTTATAAATTTTATTATTTATAGCGATAATGTTATTATTGTTTTTTATTTGATTATTTATATAATATATTTCGTATATTGGAGAATAAATGAGAGTTGAGAGAATAGATAATATAATAGAATTCGTTTATAAAAATAAAAATGTTACATTAGACCAAATATGCGATAATTTCAATATATCTAAAAGCACTGTTAGAAGAGACTTATCTGAAATATTAAAAGATTCTAATTTGCAAAAAACTTATGGCGGTATAACTTTAAAAAATAAATCGGATAATAGAAAATATTTAACTTCGTTTAATGAAAGAAATATAGAAAATATAGATAAAAAATTGGCAATATCTAAAAAAGCTGCCACTATCGTAGAAGATAACGATATAATTTTTATAGATTCAGGCACTACTACATTTTATATGGCAGATTATTTGGATAAAATCAATAATTTAACAATATTAACAAATAATTTAGAAGTTATATTTAGAGCCGCTAAATATAAAAACATAAATTTAATATCATTGTCTGGAACATTAAACAGAGAAACTCTATCTTTTGTGGGAGCTACAAGTATTTCAACGATTAAAAATTTTAATATGAGTAAAGCGTTTATGGCTACTACAGGATTTTCTATTTTAAATGGAGTAACAAATTCTTCTCCTTTAGAATCGGATATAAAAAGAACGGTTATTTCAAAAAGTAGTAAGATAATACTTCTTGCCGATAGTAGTAAATTTAATTCTGTATCTTTGATGACTTATTGCGATTTGGAAGATATAGATATTCTAATAACCGATAAAATGCCCGATAAAGAGATAAAAGATTATCTTTTTGACAAAAAAATATCTATAGAAATAGCGTAATTTACTTAAAATATAATTATTTTTACTTTCAAATAAAGTATATAAAAAATTCCTTAAAAAACAGTTAAAAAATTTAGAAAAAAACTTGACAAAACTAAAAAAGTGTATATACTTAATTAATAGATATTAAAAATATATCTAAAATATAATAAATTAATTGAGGTTAAAATGAGAAACTTATTATTAATTTTATTATTTCTTGGAACGATTAATTGCTCGAATAAACAAGAATCTATTAATGAAAATAAAATTAAAATAGCTTTAATATATGGAATAAATACAACTTTTATAGAAACCTTAATTAATGATATAAACGATTATAAAGAATCAAATTATCCTAATATTACATTTATAGAATTAAACGCTTCAGAAGATACGGTAAAACAGCAATCTCAAATTGAAACTCTAATAACTCAAGGTATTGACGGAATAATGCTACAAATAGCAAATACGGGAATAGCTTCATCAATAGACGCTTATGTGAAAGCTAATAATATACCGACTCTCTATTACAATATAAGACCTACTACATTACAAGAAGGAACTTACAGTTATGTCGGAATGAATGAAAAAAGCGTAGGTTATATTCAAGCGCAAGAAGTATTGAAAGTAAGAAGCAATGGTAATGCGGTTATATTATTGGGCGACCAAAATAACGAATCTACTTTATTAAGAACTTCAAGCGTTATGGAAAGTATAAGCAATACTCAAATAAAAATATTGGCTACCGCTTATGGAAATTGGTATGATAATATAGCCGAAAGCATAATGGAAAAATGGATAAATTTAAACAACAATATAGATATAGTTTTTTCTAACAATGACGATATGGCTGTAGGTTCTATAAGAGCTATTGAAAGAGCGGGAAAGAAATTAGGAACGAATAACGGAGAAATCATGGTTTTAGGAGTCGATGCCACGCCTAACGGAATTCAATCTATTAAAGATGGCAAAATGTATGCGACTGTTAAGCAAGATGGAAAATTAGAGGCAAAAATTATTGTGGATTCTATAGTCGATATGATAAACAATAATAAAAATAGAACCGTTTTAATTGAGCCTGAAGTTATAACTATAGAAAATATAAATGAAATAGAAAAATAAGGAATTAATTATGAAGAAATATTTATCATTATTTATTTCAACTATAGCTATTTTATCATGTTCAAATAGAGAAAATACAGAATCAAAAAATATTGTAATAGGCGCTATAATGGGTAATATGGCGGATACTTTTATTAAATATATTCATGATGACTTATTAGAATATTCAAAAAGTAAAGAAAATATAACTATATTAATAAAAGATGCCTCTGGAGATGCTGGAATTGAACAAAATTTAGTAGAGAATTTAATTTTGCAAGGAGTTGACGGAATAATGCTGCAATTAGTTAATCCTGAAACTTCAAGAGCGATAGACGATTTGGCTAAACAGTCTAATATTCCTATTTTATATTTTAATCATAGACCTAAAGGATTGGAAGAAGGCGCTTATAGTTATGTTGGATTAAATGAAAGAAGAGTAGGAGAACTTCAGGCTGAAGCCGCATTAAAAGTAAGGAATTCTGGAAATGCGGTAATATTAATCGGACCTTTAGGAACGGAAGCTGCCGAAGACAGAACTAAAGGAGTTAAAGACAAAATAGTTAACAGCGGTATAAAAATATTAAGAGAACAATCAGCCGCTTGGTATAGAGACAGAGCCTTAACTATAGTTGAGAATTGGATTACTTCGGGACTTAATATAGATTTCGTTTTTTCTAATAATGACGATATGGCTATAGGAGCTATTCAAGGACTTGAAGCGAGCGGTAAAGTTATGGGAACTAACAAAGGAGAGATAATGGTTTTTGGAGTCGATGCTACGCCTGATGGAATGAATTTAATTAATGATGGCAAAATGTATGCTACAATAAAGCAGGATACTATGGTTCAAGCATCCGAAGCTTTAGACGCTATGATAGATTTAATAAATAACGGGAGTAATATTATAAAATATTTAGATGCGGAAGTAATAATATCTTCAAAATATAAATAAAAACAAAAAGGAGAAAACATTATGAAGAGAACTTTAGTATTTTTACTAATCGTGGCTATGATGCTTGCATCATGTGGAGAAAGCGGACAGAAGAAGAAAAAGATAGTTGGAGCTTTTAACGACTTCAACGATACTTTTTTGGTTTATGTTCGTCAGGAGATGGAAAGGTATGTCAAAGAGAAATATCAGAATTATGAAATTTCTTTTGTTGACGGAAGAGGCGACCATGCAACTTTGCAAAGCGCTCTTGAAAATGTGGCTATACAGGATGTTGACGGAGTCTTAATTAATCTTGTTAATCCCGAATCCGCAGGACCTATCGATGAGATATTTGTTAAAGATAATATTCCGCATCTATACTTTAATAGAATGCCTTTGAATCTATCCGAAGATTCATTCTATTATGTGGGAATAGACGAATATCAATGCGGTTCTATGCAAGCAGAATATGTTTCTCAATTTAGAAAAACAGGAAACGCTGTGGTTCTTTTGGGAATATTAGGAAACGACAGCGTTATAAAAAGAACGGCTGGAGCTAAAGATTATTTGGCACAAAATGTAAAAGGAATCAAAGTTAGCAGAGAACAAACGGGAAATTGGCAGAGAGAACAAGGTTTAAGAATAGTTGAAACTTGGTTAACTGCTGGAGTTCAAATCGATGTAGTATTTGCAAATAATGACGAAATGGCATTAGGCGCATCTCAAGCGTTACTTCAAGCGGGCAAGAAAATAGGAACGGGAAACGGCGAGGTTATAATTTGCGGAATAGACGCTACTCCTGACGGACAAAATGCAATTAGAGAAGGAACTATGTCTATGAGCGTATTGCAAGATAGCACGGTATTAGCTCAAAAATCTATTGATAATATTATTAGCGTTATCGAAGGAAAACAAGTAGCTAAATTAGATTTAATGGCTCCCGTAGTTATAACTAAAGATAATGTTCAATAAGTAAGTAAGAAAAATATTTCCCCCGAATATTAAATTATAAAATATTTGGGGGATTAAAAAAGGATTTAATTAATGATTAATATTGCTTTGGTTGGAATTGGAAGAATAGGATTGGTTCATGCGCATACAATAAAGACTAAATTATCAAGCGAAGTTAATTTATCTTTATTTGTAGATAGTATGAGTAAAGATTTGGAGAATAAAGCTAAAGAATATAATACGAAATATTCAAGAAGCTTTGACGAATGCTTAAACGATAAAACAATAGACGCCGTTTTATTATGCACTCCTACAAATACCCATACTGAAAGTTGTATAAAAGCGTTGAAATCGGGAAAGCATGTATTCTGCGAAAAGCCAATAGCCACAAATATAGAAGACCATTTAAAAGTTATAGAAGCCTCTAAAAAAAGCGATAAAAAACTTATGGTTGGTTTTAATAGAAGATTTGACCATAATTATAAGAATATAAAAGAGCGAATCGATGCGGGCGATATAGGCAAAGTTCAAATGATTAAACTTACTAATTATGACAGCCCTTTTCCAAATGTAGAATTCTTAAAAACTTCGGGAGGAATATATTTAGATTTATGTATTCATGATTTAGATTTGATATCTTTTTTAACCGATAAAAACGGAGATGAACCTGTAGAATTATTTACTTGGGGAAGCGCTTTTTTAATGCCCGAGCTTGCAGAATTTGGAGATGTGGATACGGCAATAGTTAGCGTTAAAATGAAAAGCGGTGCTATAGCAAATATCAATACGACAAGATTTGCAAATTATGGTTATGACCAAAGAGCGGAGGTTTTAGGAACAAAAGGAAGTTTAGAATCAAGAAACGATACTCCTACAAATGTTATATTGCAAAATGAAAGAGGAGTAATCGGGGATAAACCTTTCTATACTTTTTTAGACAGATATGAAAACGCTTATGCCGAAGAGATAAAACAATTTGTTGAATCTATAATAAATGATAAAGATGTTCCTGTAAACGCTCAAGATTGTTTGCCAGCTTTAAAAATGGCATTGGCGGCTAATATATCTTTGAAAGAGAATAGAATAGTTAAGATTGACGAAATTAAATAAAAATAATTTGGATATTATATGGAAAATAAACAAGAATATTTATTAGAAGCTACGAATATTAATAAAACTTTTGGCGGAACAAAGGCTTTAGATAATGTTCAAATATATATAAAGCCCGCTACTGTGCATGGGCTTATGGGCGAGAATGGAGCTGGAAAATCTACTCTAATGAAAATTATTATGGGAATAATACAACCCGATTCTGGAACTCTAATTTTTAACGGAAAGAAATGCCATTTTAGAACGCCGAGACAAGCATTGGATATGGGAATCGTTATGATTCATCAGGAATTATCATATATTCCATATAGAAATGTTTGCGAAAATATTTATCTTAATAGAGAGCCGTTAAATAAATTAGGATTAATTAATCATAAGAAAATGTATAACGATACGATTGAACTTTTAAAAAGTCTTAATTTTGACAGTATTATAGGCGACCCTAAAAAACTTATGGTTAATTTAACCGTTTCTCAACAGCAGATGGTTGAAATAGCAAAAGCCGTTTCCTATAATGCAAAATTGGTAATAATGGACGAGCCTTCTTCGGCTATAACGGAAAAAGAGATAGATATATTATTTAATGTTATAAGAGATTTAAAGAGCAGAGGAATAAGCATAATATACACAACTCACAAAATGGAAGAAACTTATAAAATAGTCGATGAAATAACTATATTGAGAGACGGAAAATGGATAGCAACAGGAAGTAAAGAAGAAATAGACAATACAAAACTTATAAATTATATGGTTGGAAGAAGTTTAGAAGATTTTTATCAAGCGGATAATTCAAAAAGAGATATAGGAGAAGAAATCATAAAAGTAGAAAAACTCTCTTGCGATAATGTATTTAAAGATATTTCTTTTTCTATACGAAGAGGAGAAATATTGGGATTTGCGGGACTCGTAGGCTCGGGAAGAACGGAAATAGCCGAAGCGATATTCGGAATCAGAAAAATAAATTCAGGAAAAATATTTTATAAAGGCGAAGAAATATTTATAAGAAAGCCGATTGATGCAATAAAAAATAGAATAGCTTTTATTACAGAAGACAGAAAAATTACGGGAATATATTCTATGTTATCGGTTGCAAGCAATATAACTATAGTTTCGTTAAATAAATTTTTGAATAGTTTGAGATTTATAGATTATAAGAAACTTAATAATGCATGCGAAGATTTAAGAAAAAAATTATCAATAAAAATGGCGGACATAAAAATACCAATATCTTCTTTAAGCGGAGGAAATCAGCAAAAAGTATTGCTTGCAAGGTGGATGATTGAAGATATTGATTTATTTATATTTGACGAACCGACAAGAGGCATTGATATTGGAGCTAAAAGCGAAATATATCAATTAATAAGAAATTTGGCTAAAAGTGGTTGTGCGGTTATGTTTATTTCTTCTGAAATGCCCGAAATAATAGCGAATTGCGATAAAATAGTCGTAATGAACGGCGGAAATTTAATGGGCATTTTGGATAAAGAAGGAATTACTCAAGAAAAAATAATGACATTAGCAGCAGGATTAGAGGCATAAAATTAAAAAATTTAAAAATAAATTAAATGGAGCTACCTATGAAATTAACAATTAAAAAGATATTAAATAATTATGGGCAGGTTTTAATATTGATAGCATTAATTATATTGGCTACGATATTAACAAAAGGCGTATTCTTGAAAACAAGAAATTTGCTTAATATATTAAGACAAGTTAGCATGATGGGTTTAATATCGTTAGGAGTTACTTTGGTTATTATAACTAAAGGAATAGATTTGTCTTCAGGAGCAATATTGGCTTTGGTTACTGTTGTAGTGGCTTCATTAACTCAACAGGCTTCTTGGAGTTTAAGAATGTTTCCTAATCTTCCCGAATTGCCTATAATAATTCCTATATTTATAGGGCTTTTAATAGGAGTATTATGCGGAGCTATAAACGGAGCTTTTATAGCTTATGCAGGAATTCCAGCATTTATTGCGACACTTGGTATGCAAACCGCAACAAGAGGATTAGCTTTCGTATATAGCAACGGTAATCCAATAAGCACTTTAGTTCCAGCATATACTGTTATTGGACAAGGAAGCGTATTCGGAGTTCCTATACCCGTAATTATATTTTTAATATTCACCGTAATAACTTATATAATGTTGAATTATATGAAATTCGGTAAATTTATATATGCAATTGGCGGAAATGAAAACGCCGCTGTTGTTAGCGGAATTCCAATACAAAAAGTTAAAATTATTGTTTATGCTTATGCGGGATTATTATCCGCTATTTCTGCAATTATATTATCATCAAGAATAAATTCGGGGCAGCCAGGACTTGGATTAAATTATGAACTTGACGCTATAGCCGCCGCTACGGTTGGCGGAGTTTCTCATTCGGGAGGAATAGGAACTATCGGAGGAACATTTGTCGGAATACTTATAATGGGAACTTTAACCAATACTATGGATTTAATGAATATATCACCGTATTGGCAACAGGTTGTAAGAGGAGCTATTATAGTAGCCGCCGTATGCATAGATACTTATAGAAAGAAAAGAGCGGTTTCATAAATTTTTATATAACAAAATTTAAACAAGGAGATTATATTTTATGGTAAAAATAGGAATAATAGGAGCGGGAAGAATAGGCAAAGTTCATGCAAAAGCCGCTTCAAATTTGAATGGAGCTAAAATAATATGGTTAGCCGACCCAATAGCGCCAGATTTGGAAGAGACGGCAAAATCTATGGGAATTGAGAAAACTTCTAAAAATTATAAGGATATTTTAAATGATAAAGAAGTCGATGCTATTTTTATATGCACGCCTACCGATACGCATTATACAATATCTATGGAGGCTTTAAATTTTGGAAAGCATATATTTTGCGAGAAACCTGTAGACCTAGAATTAGGAAGAGTTAAAGATGTAAAAGATTTGGTAGCTAAAACGGGCAAAAAATATATGGTTGGCTTTAATAGAAGATTTGACCACAATTTTATGGCTATAAAAGAAAACATAGATAAAGGTTTAATAGGAAAACTTGAACTTATACAAATAACTTCAAGAGACCCCGAGCCTCCGCCTATAAGTTATGTTAAAGTTTCGGGAGGTTTATTCTGCGATATGATGATACATGACTTTGATATGGTTAGATATTTGTCCTCTTCAAATCCTAAAAGCCTAACAGCTATAGGAGATGCTTTGGTAAATCCTAAAATAAAAACCGAAGGAAACGATATAGACACGGCAATCGTAAGCATAGAATTAGAAAACGGAGCGTTAGCCGTTATAACAAACAGCAGAAGAGCAAGTTATGGATACGACCAAAGAGCGGAAGTTCATGGCGAGTTGGGAGCTTTATCCTGTTCTAACGATACTTCAAATACATTGGTAATATCTTCAAAAGATGGAATAATTCATGAGAAACCTTTATATTTCTTTTTGGAAAGATATTTAAATGCTTATAAAATGGAAATAGAAATTTTTGTTGATTCTATTATAAATAATAAAGAAACGCCCGTTACAATAGAAGAAGCTTATCAATCTTTACTATTGGCCAAAGCGGCGCAAAAATCTTTAATAGAAAACAGAAAAGTATATATAAACGAACTTTAAGAAGAGGTAGAAATGGTAATAAGAACTAATAATTTAGAAAAAGAAATTATTACTGAAGAAAACGGAAGGCAAGCTTTCACTATGATGGATGTCTCTTTAGTAAGATTAAAAAATAACGATTATTTTAAAATTGAAAAGAATCCTAATAAAGAAACGGCTATTCAGTTAATTGAAGGAGAGTTGGATTTTAAAGTTAATGACAAAAATTATAGCGCTAAAAGAGGAGATGTTTTTGAAAGTCCAGGTTTTGTATTGCATGTTCCGTTTAATGTTGAAGTTAAATTAACTTCAAAAACTTATGCGGAAATTCTTATAATATCGACTACGAATAAAAACTCTTTTGATATAAAATTTTATACTCCAGAAGATGTTTTAGTTCAAAGATTTGGCGTTGATGTTTGGGATAATACGGGAGTTAGAGATGTTCTCACTTTCTTTGATTATGATAACGCCCCTTATTCTAATTTGGTTATAGGAGAGGTTTTTTCTTTGCCAGGAAGATGGTCGAGTTATATTCCGCATTCTCATCCTCAACCTGAAATATATTATTACAGATTCGATAAGCCTCAAGGTTTTGGAGCGGCTTTTATAAACGAAGAGGCAAGAACGATTTACGATAAAAATTTTCTTCTTATTCCTGGAGGAAATACTCATCCTCAATGCGCTGCGCCAGGATACGCTTTATATTTTTCATGGATTATAAGACATTTAGACGGTAATCCTTGGAAAAAGACGAGAAATGTAGACGCTAAACATTCATGGCTTGAAGAAAAAGATATATTCTTATGGAAAGGTTTTAAAAAATAATTAATAAAGAGGTTTTTATGAAAACTCAAAAAATGACGGTTGGACAAGCATTAACTACTTTTTTGGATAATCAATATATTAATTTTGATGGTAAAGAGTATAAATTTGTGGAAGGAGTTTTTGCGATATTTGGACATGGAAATGTTGTAGGTTTTGGAGAAGCTTTAGCTCATATGAAACATAATTTAAAATTTATAATAGGTAGAAACGAGCAGAATATGGCTCATGCGGCTACGGCTTTTGCAAGACAAAATAGAAGATTAAAAATATACGCTTGCACTTCTTCTGTCGGACCTGGAGCACTTAATATGGTTACGGCGGCAGGCACGGCTACGGCTAATCGTATCCCGCTTTTGTTATTTCCTGGAGATACTTTCGCATGTAGACAACCAGACCCTGTCCTACAACAAATAGAACAGGAAAATTCAAAATTAATTACGGCAAACGATTCTTTTAAAGCTGTATGCAAATACTTTGACAGAGTTAATCGTCCCGAGCAGTTAATGACGGCTATGATTAACGCTATGAGAGTTTTAACGAATCCCGCCGAAACGGGAGCGGTTGCTATAGCTTTGCCTCAAGATGTTCAAGGCGAGATTTACGAATTTCCAAAATCTTTTTTAGAAAAAAGAATTCATTATATATCTAGACAAATGCCTAATCATAACGATATTAAAAGAGCCGCGGAAATAATTAAGAAATATAAAAAGCCTTTAATAATTTGCGGAGGCGGAGTTAGATATTCTTTTGCCGATGAGACTCTGCGTAATTTTTCTAAAAAATTTAATATTCCTATAGGAGAAACTCAAGCTGGCAAAGGAGTTTTAATGTCGGATGAATTATACAATCTTGGCGGAATAGGAACTACGGGAGCGATAGCCGCAAATATAATAGCTAAAGAAGCGGATTTAATAATAGGAATTGGAACGAGATATTCAGATTTTACAACATCTTCAAAGAGCCAATTTAGAAATGCAAAAGAGTTTATTAATATAAATATAAATCCTTTTGATGTTATAAAATTAGACGCCGTTCAAGTTAGAGGCGATGTAAAGTTGGCTTTATCTTCTTTAAGCAAAGAATTAAAAAAATATAAAGCTGAATATACAAAAAAATATTTAGAAGAAATTAAATTAAGATGGGATAAAGAATATGAAAGATTATCAAACATTAAATTTGACGAAAATAAAAAATTTATTCCAGAAATTAAAAATCATGATAACGAAGCGCCAAAGAAATTTTTTAACGATTCTAAAGGAGCTTTGCCTCAAACTACCGCCCTTGCTTTTATAAATAAAACAATAAATAGAAATGCAATTATAGTAGGTTCTGCGGGTTCATTGCCAGGAGACTTGCAGAGAATGTGGAAAGTAAAATATAAAGACTCTTATCATGTAGAATACGGATTTTCATGTATGGGCTATGAAGTTAACGGAGCTTTTGGAGTAAAATTAGCGAATCCCGATAGAGAAGTATACGCTATGGTTGGAGACGGTTCTTTTATAATGGGACATTCCGAGATAGCTTCGGCTTTAGCCATTGGAGTAAAAATAAATATTTTACTTTTCGATAACGCGGGTTTTGGATGTATAAACAATTTACAGAGAAGCAACGGCATAGTATCTTATGGAACAGAGTTTAAATATAAAAACGGTAATTTTCAAATAATAGATTTTGAGAAAATAGCGGAAGGCTACGGCATGGTTTCTTATAAGGTTAAAACATTGGAAGAACTTAAAGAAGCTTTAGAAAAATCTAAAAAAGAAAAAAAATCCGTTTTAATAGATATTAAAGTTATGCCTAAGACTATGACGAACGGATACGAAAGTTTTTGGCGAGTTGGAGTAGCTCAAAACTCAAATAAAGAAACCGTATTAAAAGCGGCAAAAGAACAAAATGACATGAAAAAATATTTAATAGAATATTAATAATTAAGGAATAATTAAAATGAAAATTAAAAACGAATCAAACAAAATTAATTTAGCTATAGCGCCTATAGGATGGACTAATGATGATGACCCTTCTTTAGGAGGCGAGATATCTTTTAGACAATGCATTAGCGAAATGGCTCTTGCAGGATTTAAAGGATGCGAAGTAGGTTCAAAATATCCCGTTGACGATATTAAACTTTTAACGAAAGAGCTTGGTTTAAGAAATTTATCTATCTGTAATCAATGGTTCAGCGCATTTTTTACGGGAGATAATGCAAATGAAAAAGCTACCGAAGATGCATTTAGAAAACAGTGTAATTTTTTAATGCAAATGGGGGCTAAAAGAATAGGCGCTTGCGAAGTAGGAACTTCAATACAAGGTAAAAATCTTCCAATATTTAAAGAGAAATATATTTTTTCTGATAAAGAATTTTCAACTCTTGCAAACGGACTTAATAAATTAGGAAAAATAGCTTTAGAAGAATACAATATAGAATTAGTTTATCATCATCATATGGGAACGGGAGTTCAAACTTTGGAGGAAACGAATAAATTAATGAGTTTAACCAACCCAAAATATGTTAATCTGTTATACGATACGGGACATATATATTTGAGCGATGGTAGTATGGAAAATACTTTAAAACTCTTATATCAAAACGCAAATAGAATAAAACATGTTCATTTAAAAGATGTAAGAGGAAGCGTTAAAGAAAAAGTTATTAAAAATGATATGAGTTTTTTAGATGGTGTTAGAAACGGTGTATTTACTGTTCCAGGAGACGGAGATATATATTTTGACCCTATATTTAAATTTTTAGAGTCTATAAATTATGAAGGATGGTTTGTAGTCGAAGCCGAACAGGACCCGAATATAGCCAATCCTTTGGAATACGCTATAAAAGCAAGAAATTTTATAAAAAATAAAACAGGAATATAAAATTAATTTTTAATTTTTGGAGGAAAAAATGGGAGTAAAAAAATTAAAATTTTTCTGCAACGGAGAATGGATAGAATCTAAAACTGATAAGTATATGGATTGCTATAATCCTTCTACGGGAGAAGTTATGGCTAAAGCGCCTCAATGCACAATAAAAGAAGTTGAGATGTCTATTAAAGCGGCTCACAAAGCTTATCTTGAATGGTCGGATGTTCCGCCAAATGAGAGAGTTCAAGTATTATTTAGAATGAAAGCTCTTCTAGATAAAAATATGGATAAACTTACCGAAATGTGCGCTACGGAACATGGAAAGAATTGGGAAGAATCTAAAGGTGACATTCTTAAAGTTAGAGAAGTTGTTGAGTTTGCCTGCGGAATACCTCATCTTATGAAAGGTTGTTCTATAATGAACGCTTCAAGAAGATACGACACTGTGCAATATATGGAGCCTTTGGGAGTTTTTGCTGGAATTCCGCCTTGGAATTTTCCAGGAATGATACCTATGGGTTGGATGGCACCTATATGTATAGCTACTGGAAATACTATGGTTTTAAAATTGGCAAGTTTTACACCTCAAACCGCAATGAAAATTATGGACCTTTGGGTTGAAGCTGGATTGCCTAACGGAGTATTAAATTTGCTTACATGTTCAAGAAACGAATCCGAATTATTTCTTCGACATCCTTTAATAAAAGGAATAACTTTTGTCGGTTCTACTTCTGTTGGAAAGCATATATATTCTACTGCGGCTGCAAATGGTAAGAGAGTTCAGGCTTTAACCGAAGCTAAAAATCATGCTTTAGTATTAAAAGATTGTATGCTTGAAAGAACCGTAAACGGAATAGTTAATTCTGCATTCGGATGCGCGGGAGAAAGATGCATGGCTTTATCAACGGTATGCGTAGAGGAATCTATAGCGGATAAATTCGTTGAAATGATGGTCGCTACCGCAAAAAAAATAAAGGTTGGACCCGCTTATGATAAAACTACAGCTTTAGGTCCTCTTGTAAACGAAGGACATAAAAAATTCGTTACCGATTGGATTGAAACGGGAATCAAAGAAGGCGCTGATTTGGTATTGGACGGTAGAAAGATAAAAGTCGCTGGTTATGAAAAAGGTTTTTATTTAGGACCTACGATTTTTGATAAAGTAACTCCAAAAATGAGTATCGGGATAAAAGAAGTATTCGGTCCCGTTCTATTTATAAAAAGAGTTAAAGATTTTGAGTCTGGGCTTAAAATAATGAATGACAGCGAATTTGCTAACGGTTCGGTTATATATACCCAAAGCGGATATTACGCTAGAGAATTTTCTAAACGAACTCATGGCGGAATGGTCGGAATAAATGTTGGAATTCCCGTTCCTATAGGAATATTTGGATTTACGGGACATAAAGATTCATTCTTCGGAGATTTGCATGCTATGGGAACTGACGGAGTAAGATTCTTTACCGAACAAAAAACTGTCACGGCTCATTGGCCCGAAATAGGAGATTCAAAAATAAAAGGTTCTTGGGATGGAATGATTTAATCATCTCGCTTTAATTAAAATTTAATTATTCTAATTTTAAAGAGGCTATATTTTATATAGTCTCTTTATTATTTATAAAATCTATCTAACCTCTTATGCTAAACTCACAGCCGCAATAATTCTGTCTGTAAAGTCCAACTTCGTTTGCTATCATATTAGTTTTTTTAAATCCATCTTTTTTCTTAAAATCTACATACAAATATTTAATCGGAGAATATTTTTCGGCTAAAGAATTTCCTATCTCTTCTATAACCTTGCTATTTTTATGAGGGCTTACAGTCATAACGGTTGTCACATATTGAGCGTTTATATTTTTCGCATATTCAAAAGCTTTATTTATTCTATGCTTAAAACAAATATTGCATCTCGCTCCTTTTTCAAGTTCTTTTTCAAAACCTTTTATATCGTTATACCATTTCTCAATATATTTTTGATTTTCTTCTATATGAACGGCTATATTAAAAGATTTTGCATAATTTATAAACTCGTCTCTTCTTCTTTCGTATTCTTTAATCGGATAAATATTTGGATTATAAAAATAAAATATCGTTTCATAATTTTCATTTTCAAACAGAGTTTTTGGATAGCACATACAAACCGCGCAACATGTATGAATAACTAATTTTGGTTTCATTTTATAGCCTTTATTTTTTAGAAGCTTTTAAAGTAATTGTTTTATCGTCAAAACCGTTTATTATTATTTGATAGCCCATATTTTTTGCTTTGGCGTTAATATCTACTGCAAGATTTCTACTTGTGCCGACATATTGAACTACAAATCTTGAGGAATCTCCCGAAACTCCTCTATTATAAACATTTTTAATATCGCCTATATTTTTTTTAAGTGCGTATTCAAAATCGATTGAATCGTCAAAATCAAGTCCCGAAACATAAATAGTATATTCCGTTCCGTTTTGAACTTCGCTTTGCCATTTATTTACAATTTGATTAATAAAATCGTCCGATATTGAATTTGCAGATTTTACAAGCGCTATAGAATAAGCGTCCTTATCGCTTCCGCCTACTCCTCCCGTTTGATGAGTCGCTCTCGCTATAGTTGAATAATCGGAAATATTAATTGCAGTTATAGCGACATCGCTTCTATAACTTTTCATTGCAGTTCCTTGTATCGTAGTAAAATAAGCGGCTCTTGCTTTTCCGACTATTGCGATTTGCGCTCCTGTAGATTCGGATATTTTTTTTATCGCTACCGAAGAATTATCAGAATAATTTATATTTTCTCCTTTCATTATTTTTCTTAAAGAACCTGCGCTTACAAACTTAAAACCTTTATCTCCCATATTTTTTTCTAATTGAACATTAAAAGATTCGCTTAACTCTCCATTTTCGTCTATAACCAAAACTACTATCAAAGGCATATTTTTTCTATCCATTAATATTCCCATAGCTTGCAAATTATCTTGAATCATATCGACTCCGACAACAGCTTCTATTTTAGAATGCCAAATAGAAGTATTTTTATTTATATCCAATACTTTATAAGAAGAAATATAACCCGTAGTATTTTCGTATATTTTTGATTCCAATAATTTATTATTTCCTACAGAAGCCACGCCATGAATTATAGAACCTACCGCTTGCTCTACGGCGTTTCTTTTTGCGCTTTCAATCGCTCTCTCTATAGCGTTTGCATCTCCTCTGCCATCCGCCATAGCAAAACCTTCCGCCGTTATTTTTGTAGTTTTTCCGCCTTTGAAATCGGGATTTTTCCAATTATTTACTACTCCTATTCCTCCCGTTTCTTCGCCTACATAAGCTCCGCTTGAGCTACTTTTTGAAGTCGTTGAGCATGAAATAAAAATAATCGATATAATTATGCAAATTAATATTTTTTTCATTTAATAAAACCTATTTTTTTATTTTATAATTTTATAATAAAGATATAATTTTGCAATAAATAATTTTATTAAATAACAAACATATAATAGTAAACGATATATTAAGTTATGGGGTTAAAAATACAAATAATTATATAATAGTTCCGCTTTTAACTACAGTATTTTTAGGAATTATAACTATTCCATCTCTTATGCAATAAAACTCGCTATCCTGATGTTGAATTTTCTTTTTATTTACTATAGTAACCTCGTTTCCTATTCTAACATTTTTATCTATAATCACATTTTTAAGAGTGCATTTTTTTCCTATTCCAATTTTAGGCAAATGTCTAACATTAAGCCTTTCTATATCATCTCTATTCTCATAATAGTCGCTCCCCATCATAATGACTCTTTCCAAATTAGAACCGCTTTGAATAACCGAACGCAAACCTATAACCGATTCTTTTATTGTGGCGTTTTCTATTTTGCAACCGTCCGCTATTATGCTTGAATTAATATTTGCTTTTTCAATTTTCGATGCCGATAGATAACGAACATGCGTATAAATTGGAGCATCTTCATCATAGAAATCGAAAGGCGGATTCTTGCTTCCAAAAGAAATATTTGCATCAAAATAAGCCTTAATAGTTCCGACATCTTCCCAATATCCTTGAAATGCATAACTGAATACTTTATATTTTTTTATCGCTTCGGGTATAATATCTTTTCCGAAATCCATCATTGAAACATCTTCCAAAAGTTCTTTAAGGACATTTCTTCTAAAAATATATATTCCCATAGAAGCCAAATATTCTTTTTTTCCATCCTCTATATCAAACATTTTCTTTTGCTCCACGCTTAATTTTAGAGAATTAAGAATTTCATCTTCTTTAGGTTTTTCGTAAAAATTAGTTATCTGTCCTCTTTTATTGACAAGCATTACTCCAAAACCTTTTGCCTCCTCTCTCGATACGGGAACTGTTCCTATAACGATATCCGCTCCCGTTTCAAGCATATGCCTATTCATAACATTATAATCCATACGATAAACTTGGTCGCCTGAAAGTATTAAAACATTATTAATAAATTCATTGTCGAAATGCGAAAGATTTTTTCTAACGGCGTCCGCAGTTCCTTGATACCAATCTATATTTGTGTCGGTTTGTTCGGCTGCTAAAATACTTACATGCCCGCCCGAAAAGTTATCAAATCTATAAGCATTATAAATATGATTATTTAAAGAGGCGCTATTGAATTGAGTTATAACATAAATATTTCTAAGTCCGCTATTAATACAGTTTGATACGGGAATATCTATCATTCTGTATTGTCCTCCAAGAGAAACAGCGGGTTTTGAACGCGCTTTAACTAAAGGATATAATCTCGTTCCTCTTCCTCCTCCAAGTATTAATGCTACGGTATTATATGCTCTCATAAAAAACTCCAAAATTATTTATATTATTAGTATAGTAAAAAATTTTATATTTTTCAAGTTTTTATATTAAATTAAAATGCTCTAAAGCTTTATATATTCCTTCATTATCAACATTATCGGTTATATAATCGGCGACTTTTTTTAATTTTTCGTTTGCATTTCCCATAGCGATTCCAATCGCGCAATGCTCTATCATAGTTATATCGTTTCCGCCATCTCCAAAAGCCATAGTTTCTGAAATATCTATTTTGTAATATTCTATAATTTTATCTACTCCTATATGTTTTCCTCCGCCCTTGCTATTAATATCTGCAAATGCGGGATGCCATCTGCTCGAATCGCAATCTTTAAATACTTTATTCATTAATTCTTTTTCTTTATCCTCGCCAACAAAAATATTAATTTGCAAAATATTGCCAATATTTTTTTCTACAAACTCAAAATAATTTTCAATTGCAGGAATTTCTATATCCACTCCTTCGGAAAGTTTTTTTACTTTATCGTCAATATAATTAATAAATATTCCGTTATTCGTCATTACGGAACATGGGAATTTTTCTTTGTTTTTTAAATAATCGATTAAAGAGTATATTGTTTCCTTGCTTATTGCATTTCTATATATTTCTTTATCGTCTACATAACAATCATGTCCGTTAGCGGTTATATATCCGTCAAATTCCAAATCGTCCAAATTATCTACTTGCAATTTAATTCTTCCCGTAGCTATAAAAACTTTTATGCCTTTTTCTTTTAGTTTTTTAATGACTATTTTAGAAGCGTTTGAAACTTTATGAGTATTGAAACTAACCAAAGTTCCGTCTATATCAAAAAATATTGCTTTTATCATAATTAAGAAAATCCTTAAAAATTTGAAGTTTATAAAAAAATTAATTTATGAATATTATACATTGAAATTAATATTTTTTAAATAAATATACAAATAATCTTAAAATAAAAATACCTAATAATTATATTAATGAGGAGTTTTTTATAAAAAATTATTTTCTTATTAATCATTTTATCAGTCTTAATTATTCAATGCTCAAGTGAAACTTATGATGAAATTGAAAAATCTAAAGACGAAACAGAATTTATTGAAAATAATTCAGATAATTTTTTTATCAGTAAGCTAAAACAAACATTATAAAAACTAATGAAACAAAAAGTAAAACAGTACCTAAAGAAAATAAAAAGAACGAAGTTAAAATTGAAACTAAAATAAATGAAACCAAAACGAACGAAATTAAAACGACTAACGAAAGCGAAGAAAATAAAGCAAATGAAAATTCAGAAATTAAAAATGCCAATAAAACTGTAAGCGAAAATAAAATTAATGAAACTGAAAAAATAGTTTATATAGCAAAAACGGGTAAAAAATATCAACTTGAAAATTGCCGAACTTTGCGAGGAGAGAAGGAAGCTATAGATTTAAATGAGGCTATAAAGAATGGGTATGAGGTTTGTAAGATTTGTAAGCCTGATGGTATTTAATATTATATAAATTGCTTTGCCTTTCTTTTAAATAATTTTTTAATATTTCTAAAATATTTTCATCTATATTATAGATAGCAGTCATAAATATATAAATACTATAAAATTACTTATATTATAATTACAAATAAAATTATATTAAATTTATTTTTGTAATAAAAGTCCATTCTTAATAAATTATAATATCTCTTTTTTATTTTTCTAACTCAATTAACAAATCGTCCAATATATCTTCTAAATAATCAGTAGGAGATTCGCCTTTTATTTTTTTATTAAGCATTTCTATTAAATCATTATTTGAAATACTTAAAATTAATTTACCATTTTCTCTTAAAATTCCTTTTATCGCTTTTATCGCGTGTCCATCAGTACCTTTACAAGAGATAATTATAGCTACCCCTCTTAAAGCTTTCAAATATAGATATTTTTCGGTTGTATATACATCTTTTTGTGTAATTTTAGATTTGTAATTTTTAAATTCAAATACTATATATTTTGAATTAAAGTATCTGGTAATTGTATTCCATAAATCTTTAGTTTGATTATCTTTTATTTTATATATTGAATCAAACCTATAAAGACCGTCATTAGATTTCTTCTGTTCACCTTTAAATAATAATCTTTCATTAAATAAATAATCAACTATTTCACGACATAAATCTTCATATTTTTTCCAATTATTTTTTATAGGTTTCCATTGCTCTAATTCTTTTATAAGATTTTTAACCGAATCTTCCTCTGTGTATTTATCTATAGTTTTTGGTTTATTAAAAATTTCTTCAATTTTTTCTGATGAAGGAATTATTCCATCTATAGAAAATTCTAAAATTGATAATAATTGATTTTTTAAATTGTTATTATCTTTTAACAAATATAATATATTAGCTATATCAATAACTAACAAATCTTTAGTATTCTTTAATTCTTCTGATGCTATTCCATTTACAATTAGAACAGGTATAATTTTCTCATCATCTTGCTTAGTACATGAAATTAATCGATTCACCGCTTTATCGATTATATTGGTGGATATAAAACCTGAGTTAGAATACTTTACTTCTGCCAAATATTTATTATTTTTATGTTCAGCAATAAAATCTGCAATAAAATTACCAATTCTAAATTCTGGTTTTACATCGAAATTATAAAAGTGAAATACATCTTCAATAATATGTTGAAAATATTGACCGTTATGTAACATTTTATATCTCCTGTATCTTGAATTTCTGGTAGGCTATCTAATTCTTCTATTATAAATATTATATTTTCATATTTAATTGTAATAATTATCATGAAAAAGTCAAATTTGATTACTTTGTTTTTTGACATACTTTTTATTATTTTCGCCATAAAATTTACTCCTTTAATTTTTTGATTTAATTGCTATGCATAAATAATCGACAATTGCTCCCAAGAAATTAGTTGACTAACACGAATTATTTACTCACAAAACCAATTTGATAACTTTACGCGTTATAAATACTTCTCAATGCCTTTTGTTGAAGTTTTCCAATATATACCGTTATATACCGTCATTTCTATTCTTCTCATCGCAGTATTTACAAAAAAGTATCAGTTTCGCCTTTATCTTTTAGAAGTTAATAATCAATTAAGGAAAAGCGTTTAAATGCAAAAATAAATAATTAAGGAGCTTTATTTATGTCAGCATATAAATTATTAGAATACAAATTTAAATCTTTTATAAATAATACTATAGATTTAAATATAAATGATGTTGAAAAAGCATGCAAAAGTAGGGATAATTTAATAAACAATATAATTGAAATATTAAATAAAAATCCGTATTTTAATGTTTATGAAGAACAAAATTTAAACTATGGCTCATATGAAAATGGAGCAAAATATTAAAATTAGATGATATAGATATAATGATATGCATTAAGACAAACGATAGAACATATGGATACTATAAGCCTAATAGACTTATAAAAATAATTGCTAATTATAGTGATATGCATTTTCAAAATGAATGTTTAGATAATGGAACGGTATTTTTAAATTCTACTAAATTATTAAATCTTTTAAAAAATGAGCTTTCTAAAATAAATAACTATAAAAAAGCCGATATACATAAAAATAAAGAGGCGGTAACACTAAAATTAAAATCTTATAAATGGAATTTTGATATAGTTCCTTGTTTTTTACAGCACCAGAATATTATAATTATAATAAACAATATTATTTAATACCAGATGGAGAAGGTAATTGGAAAAAAAGCGACCCGAGAATAGATAAAGAAAATATAGATAAACTAAATGAAACTCAATTAAATATTATAAAATTAATAAAATATTGGAATAAAAAGAAGAAAATAACAACAATGAAATCATATATTTTAGAATGCATGTTGTTAGAATATTTTAATGAGATAGAAGATAATATTTCTATTTATTATATGTTTAAAAATGCATTAAAATATATATCTGAAAATATTTTTTGCCCTATATGTGACCCTAAAAATATACAAGGAGATTTAAACAAATTAAATAAAGAAGAGCGTATTAGTATAAGTGAAAAAGCTAAAAAATGTTATATTATTTGTAATGAGGCTATCAATCTAATTGAAAGGAATAATTATGATGAAGCTGTTAATAAATTTAGCGAGATATTAAATGATTTCAACGGTTGACGAATTGAATAATAATCAAAATAGAGAAGAAAACATAGAACTGTTGGCAGCTCAAAGGGTTTTATATAATGAAGCCAGAATATATGAATTACTAATATTTATTTTGACTATAGTAATACCAACATTAATTTTATTTATAAAAATATTTTTTGAAAATAATAACTTATTTAAAGAAGTTAGTAACATAATTCCTATTATCACTATGCTTATTTATATATTTATATATGATAAAAATAAAGATATAAAAAATAAAGCGGCGTATATACAACAATTATTTGATTCTAAAGTTTACGATATTAATTTTGGTATAAAAATGGAAGATATTGAAAATTCTTACACCATATTTGAAAAATCTAAAAAAATACTTAATAGTGAAAAAGAAAAAAATAAACTACATAATTGGTATAATATTGATATAAGATGTAATAAATTATCTTCCTTTAAGCTAATTTTAAGTTGTCAAATAATAAATATATTTTGGAGTAAAGAATTAAAACAAAAATATATTAATATTATTAGCTTTATTATATTAATACCTATACTTATATTACTAATAATTAATATAAAATTATATAAAATAAATTTTATAGTTAGCGCTATATCATATATGACTCCATTAATATCCTTTTTTTATATAAATATAAAAAATGTAAAAAATGAGATAAAAGAATTACAAAATGTTTTATCTAACATAGAAATCAAACTTAATAGTGATAATATAACTGAAAAAGATATAATAAAAATACAAAATAGTATTTTTAAATATAGAAAAAATTCAGTATTGATATTTAATATATTTTATAATTTTTATAAACAAAATATTGAAATTATTTTAAAAAAATACTTTGGTAAAAGTAGTTAGAATTTTTTATAATCCATAATCACCAAACACATCCACCATCTCCAAATCGCCCTATACCAAAGCCTTATTATATAAATAATTTAATTCCACCCAATTATCATCAATTATACCTTTCGGAATCGATTTTATAACATTAATATCTATCAAATCTATAAAACCACTCATTAAAAAATTTTTAATAAATTTTATAGGTATGTATTTTATAATTTTCTGCATTTGCTTTTTAGTTGTCTTTCTTCCAAAAATATATTTTATTTGTAAATTATCGTTAATATTTAATTTTAATATTTTATTATATTTATTGAAAATTCTTTTATTTATATTAAATGTAATTACTATAGAATTTATTGGATTTCTTGCATTTAACGGTATTATAATATCAAAATAATTTCTCATTAAATTATGATACCATTCTTTAGGTTCTATCGTTATATGAGCATTTTCTCCATTCGGTAAAATAGTCCAAGCTTTGCCATGATGCAAACAGAAAAATACATTATTTGATAAAGATTTAATATGATTTACTACATCCCCAATATCGCTTTTTGGTATATGTTCTAAAACATCAGTATTAATTATCATATTGTAATGGTTATTAGGAATAACGCTAAATTCTTTTATAGCAGGGTCGTATCCGTCTATATTAATTTTTGTATATTTATGCTTTAACAATTTTAATAAAACTCCATTACCGCATCCATAATCCAAAATATTTTTAGGTTTTAAATAATTAATAAATAAAGAAATTTCATTAACCATATTAAAAATACTTAAATTACTTTCATAATATAATTTATTTTTATCGTTTAATAGTTTGTATTGTTCCACATAGTTTTTATTTGTAATCATAAATCACTCCTTAATTGCCACGATAATAAAACATTCCGCTTCTTTATAATTGTTTTCGGTAGTTTCTATTATTTGTCTTTTTGTATTCGCCGTTTCTGAATTTTGATTATATATTTTTTGTATCTTAAAATATTTAGAAACTAATTCTTTTATAGAAAAATAATCATAATCTTTAACATGAAATTCCGTCAGTCCCCAATTATTCGGAGTAGATAAAATATATAATCCGCCTTTCTTTAATACTCTTTTAACTTCTTTCATTTGAGTATCTTCATCGTTAACATGCTCTATAGTCTCAAATGAAGTAAATACATCAAACATTTCATCATCAAAAGGCAAATTTAAAATATTTCCTTGATTATATATTATATTATCGCTTTCGTATTTATATTTTGCATAAGCTGCGGCTTTATCATTTATTTCTATTCCGTAAACTTTTTTGCCTTTCCAATATTGTATAAAATATCCGCTCCATATCCCGTCCCGCTTGCTGTGTCTATTACTATTTTATCTTTAACATACTTGCTTGCGAAAAAATATCTGTCTTTATGGAAATCCGCTCTAGTTTTTGCAAATATATCTTCTCTATTAGCGTCCATTCTTTCTCTTCTGTTATTTTCTAAAAAAGAATTAAGATAAGATTTATCTTCAAAATATTCTTTATAATCGTCCGCTTTTAAAATATCTATATACGAACCGTTTTTAGAATATATATATTTAAATATTCCGTTTAATCCTATCGGATTTATAGAAATTATTTCTGTTTTTGGATAATAAATATCTCTAAACTCTTTAACTTTCAAATATCCTAATTTTACTCTTCGCAAATCCAATGTATTATTTTTTTGATTAAAATGTCCGCTCTTGCTACAATCGCAGCCGACTAAATAAATTCTTTTCGGATTAGTCCAAAATATAAACCGAATAGCCGCAAAAACCACAGAGCCAAAACATTGTAAAGGCAATGAAGTTATATCGTATATTAAATTATTATACGAGCATAAATTATCCACGACATATCTTTTGGAATTTTTAATTAATATAGCGTCCGACTCCGATAGCATATCTTTAAAATAATTCATGTCGTAAGTTCCGAAAAAATATTTGCATTTTCCATCGTTATTTTTAATAATAAATTCGGGAATATCTTTTGTAGAATTCTTACAATCTTGTAAAAAATAATAATCCAACTTTACTTTATCGTAATATATCGCTTGATTAACGCCGACATTAATCGCATTTTTAATCGGTATATATTTATTTAAAGTAGGTCCCGTTGCTATTAGAACAACTTCTTTTCCATAATTAATATTTTTATGTTTTAAAAATGTATTATAGTTAATATTTTCGCCCATATTTAAGAGTATAGAGTTATGTATAATTTTATCTTCGATTTTATCAATTAACCTATTTACCAATCTATTTTCAAAATCGTATAAATCCGACTTTGTAGGTTTCTTTTTTAGAGCCATTTTTATAAACAGAATTTTAATTATTATATATTTTTTCGTCTTCATGTTTTTCAAAGAGTTTAATCATATTGAAAACTCCTTAATAGAATGAAACGAATTAGATAATTCTTTAATAAATAATTTCTTGCAATGAAAAAATCGCCGAAAAATTTATAATGCGGCGTTAGTGTGGTGTGGTGTGGTGTGGTGTGGTGTGGTGTGGTGACAAACTAAACATATAAAATCTCCACCTTAATTTTTAATGAATTAATTATAGCATATTAAATAAAAATGTCAATAGTTAAAATTTTATTTATTATTAAAAATTTCTCTAATTATATTCGCTCTAATTTCATTTATATTTTGAGTATTATTTTGATTATTCAAATTTTTAAGATGATTATTTTTAGTTATAAATAATATATAATATAAATCGTCAAGTTCAATATTTTTCATTTCAAGCATATCATAATATAAGCCCGCTCTTAACCAAAAACTATATTTTATAATTTCGCTATATGTCAATTTTCTTGCAGATGACAATATCGCTTTGCTTCTATATATTCTGTCTTCAATTTTTATTTTATCAAGTTTTTTAATTCTGTTTCTTATTTTTTTTTCTTTATCTAAAATATCATTGACTATCTCAATCATATTTTTTAATATATCTTTTTCTTTAATTCCTATCATAACTCTATTTGTTATATTAAATATTGGAATATTTTTTTCATCTCTTAGAAATAAATCAAAACCTAATTTTGAAAATTTGCTTATAAAATAGTCTATATTATTTGGAGTTTTACAAAGAATAGCGGGAATTGCCATAGAAACCGTTAAATTCATTGCCGTTCCAATTTTTTGCGGAGAGCCTGTTAAATACCCTAATTTTTTATCAAAAGAAAAATCCACTTTTTCATCAAGTTTATTTTCTATATCGTAGGCTTTTTTAAAACATTCTTTTAATTCAAATCCTCTAGCTATAGTTTGTATTTCGCAATGTTCGTTTGAGTTTACAAGTATAGAAGTCGATTCGTCCATATTCGTATATAATGTCGCGTTTAATAAATTTCTATTTTTTGGAAGAGTGAGATTTTCTTTAAGAATATTTATATTAGAAAAATCAATATTTTTTAATTTTATTTCGGTTAAATTAAGATTTAACTCTTCAATATTTTTTTTTAATATAGAATCTACTTTATCAATTTCGTCTTTGTCCATATGATAATGAAATCTTATATTTTCTAAATTTCTGTATATCGACACTTTAGAATATAAAACAATATTATCTTCAGAGCCTTTATTGTATATCCAATCTGCTATATTTTTATCGGCGAACATATTTTTTTCACTTATATTTTTTTAGATATTAAAACTTCGCTTAAAGTTTCTATCTTTTTCTTCAACTCGTTAGCCTCTTCGTATTTCTCCATACTTTTAAGAATTTCTATATCGCTTTGATGTTTTAAAATCTCTTTTTCAATATCGACTTCGGATAATTTTTTATTTGGCATATTTCCTATATGTTTATTTTTATTATGAATTCTATAAACAATTTTTTTAACAAAAGTTTCAAAACTATTATAACATTTTGGGCATGCTACAGTTTTAGTTTTTAAGAAATCATTTAAAGAATATCCGCAAGCGTTACAAGTTTCTTTATGATTTTTTTTATTTACTTTTATTTTTTTTAATTTAGTATATTTATGATTTGGAAATATGGAAATCAAATTATTATTATCTTCAAAACTCTCGAAACATTTTTCTATAATTCCAAAATCTTTAGAACATTTTTTACAAACACTAATTTTATCGCGTTTTTCGTCTATCGTTTCAACAATATGCAAAACCGCTTTTTCTTTACCACATATATTGCAATTCAAATCGCTACCCCTATGATATTATAAATAAAATTTTACCATTTAACATAAAAAATTGCAAATATTAAGTTAATCCAAAAATCGACATATTAAGTTAAAAAATTTGTAATTTATATGTTTTACAATACTAACATTTATACCGTTTTAACTATTAAGATAATTTAAAAACAAGATTAAGGAGATTAAAATGAATATACAAAAATGCGCGGTTATAGGTTCTGGAGGAGTTGGAGCTACAACGGCTTTTACTCTCGTTCAAAGCGGATTATTTAATGAAATCGTTATTATAGACGCTAATAAAAATAAAGCCGAAGGAGACGCTTTAGATATAGCTCATGGAATTCAATTTACTAATCCCGTTAATGTTTATTCGGGCGATTATAAGGATTTGAATGACGCTTATTTGGTTATAGTCACAGCGGGAGCGAATCAACTTCCTGGAGAGACTAGAATAGATTTAATAAATAAAAACGCTTCGATATTTAAAAAAATTATTCCAAGTATAATAGGATACAATAAAGATTGCATTTTATTAATAGTTACAAATCCCGTTGATGTTCTTACAATGCTCGCTTTAGAATTAAGCGGTTTTCCTAAAGAGAGAGTTTTGGGAAGCGGAACGGTTTTAGATACATCTCGTTTAAGATATTTGCTTAGTAAAAAATTAGAAGTTGACAGTAAAAATATTCATGCATTTATAATAGGAGAACATGGAGATAGCGAATTAGCCGTTTGGAGCAATGCCGATATTTCTGGAATTCATATAGAAGATTATTGCAAAAATATATTGGGTTCTTGCGATATAAATTTAGAAGAAATATTAGACGAAGTAAGAAATAGCGCCTATAAAATAATAGAGAAAAAAGGCTCTACTTATTATGGAGTAGCTATGGCGGTTAAAAGAATAGCGCAGGCAATTATAAGAGACGAATATTCTATACTTCCCGTTTCGCATTTTTTAAACGGAGAATACGGAATAAATGATGTTTGTTTGGGAATACCTTCTTTAATATGCAGAGAAGGAGTGAAAAAGATTATTCCGATAACCTTAAACGAAGAAGAAAAAAATTATTTAACTAAATCGGCAAATAAATTAAAAGAAGCTTATAGAAGCATAAAAAAATAATAATTTTAATTAATATGATTCATTATCCATTCGTAAACTTTTTTTAATTCTCTCTCTTCGCCAATATCTACGGGATTATAATAATTTTTTTTAATTCCTTTTTCTAAATAATCCTGCTTAACTATATGATAAGGAAAATCATGAGGATATTTATATTCTTCTTCCGATTTTTTATCGAAACTTGCGGAATTATTATCTTTCAAATAATTTGGAATAGAATATAATTCTCCGTTTCTTATATCTCTAATTGCCGAATCTATAGCCTTATAAGCGGAGTTTGATTTTGGACATAAAGATAAATAAATCGTCACTTCGGCTAATGGAATTCTTCCTTCGGGCATTCCTATAAACTCTATAATATTAATTAAAGAAGAGGCAATATTTATAGCTTCAGGTTCGGCTAAACCTATATCTTCAGACGCTAATATGCATAATCTTCTCGCTATATATCGCGGGTCTTCTCCCGATTCAAGCATTCTTGCCAAATAATAAATCGCCGCATTTGTGTCGCTTCCTCTCACGCTTTTTATAAACGCGCTTATAGTATTATAATGTTCGTCTTCGTCAAAATTTAAAATCTGTTTGCTTGTAACATCTTTTACGATTTCTTCAGTTATTGTAAGTTTTTCTTTAGTTTCGTCTATTTGAGTGACAAAAAACGCAGCTTCAAGATAAGTTAAAGCTTTTCTTACATCGCCATGCGAATATTTTACTATTAAATCAATCGCTTCATTTTCTACCGCAATATCGTTTTCTCCAAGTCCTCTTTTGTCCTCAATAGCTTTAAGAATCGCTTCTTTAATGTCGCTATCTTCAAGATTTCTAAATTCAAAAAGCATTATTCGAGAGAGTAAGGCGTTTGTTAAATAAAAATAAGGATTTTGAGTCGTGCTTCCGATTAATATAATCGTTCCATTTTCAACTGCAGGAAGTAAAGCGTCTTGTTGGCTTTTATTGAATCTGTGAATTTCATCTATAAATAAAATTGTCTTTTTTGAGTTTGCTAAATTCTTTTCGGCTTTTTTTATAGCCTCTCTAATTTCCGAAACATTTGAAAGAACGGCGTTTAATTTTATATATTCGCTTTTCGTTTTTTTTGCGATTATTGACGCTACGGTAGATTTTCCAACTCCAGGAGGTCCGAAAAAAACCATAGAAGTTATTTTATCTTTATCAATCATTTTTCTCAAAGTTTTATTTTCCGACAAAATATGTTTCTGTCCGTAAACTTCGTCTATTGAAGTCGGGCGCATTCTTTCAGCCATAGGCAAAAAAGAATTATCGTTTTCAATAAAATCAAACATTGAGTCTTTCAATATATTCCTCTAAAATCGGAGTATAATCCATTATATTTTCTATTTTTTCTTTTATTTCGTATTCGAGCAAATCGGCTATAGATATATAATCTTCATTTGAAAAAGCGTCTAATAAATTATTCATCATTGAATTAAAATCGTTAATAGAATCGAGTAAACTTATATTATCAATTTTTATATTTGAATAATCTATAGAGCATATTTCGGCTACCTTTGAAAGAACGCTAAATGAAAGTCCGACTATATGAGAAAATTTTTCTGCATATATAAAAGCTTCTTTATCTTTTCCCGTTTGAAGTTTGTCAACAACTTCGTCTAATATTTCTATTATAAAAGGCTGAAATTTAGGCAAAGTTCCTATTTTATATAAAGCGTTATTTTCGTTTATATTGTTTGCAAATATGATTATAGCGTTTATTTTAGCGTCTTGCAAAACCATATCCATTGATGGCAAAACTTTATCGTTTAGAAAAGGTTTAAAATCATCTTGAAAAAATTCTTTAACTTTATCGGAATAATTATTATATTCTTCGTTATCGGTTAGAGTATTTAATCTTTCTAATTTTACTTCAAGCATTTTTAAAATATGAATAACTCCATGAGTTTCAAGATTCATATTGCATAAAAATATCGCTCTTGGAACAGAATCTAAAATCCAAAATATTCCGTCTTTTAAGTCTTCTATATCTTTTTCGCTTAAAGTTATAGAATCTACTTTAGAAATTTTTTCTATATATTCTATTATCGAAATCATTGAAGATAAATAATATTCGCTATGGCTTAAAGCTTCTATATCTATTTTTTTTATATTTTCAATCGCTATGGTTTTATATTCTTCGTCTATATAAGGAGACATTTCTTTTTCGTCTATAAGAATTCTATTTATTAAAAAAGAATTTGAATTGCACCATTCTTCAACGGGTTTTAATACTTCGTAAGCGTTTTTTTCATTTTCCAAAGTGGCGGATAATTCCTTGCCGTTTATAAATATTTTCATTATTTTCTACCGATTAAATTTGTAATTTAATTTTCGGTATTTCTATATTTTTATTGATTAATTTTATTAATAATCATAGTTAATAATTATTATAATATAAAAACTTGTTATACTTTATTATTGCTATATAATAAAAAATAAATATATTTTAGGTAAATTAATGCTTATAGATATTCTTACTTTATTTCCTACTTTTTACGAAAGCCCTATTTCGCTTGGAATTATAAATAACGCCATAAAAAATAAAAAAATAAATTTGAATATAATTAATATGCGGGATTTTGGAGAAGGTAATTATAAAAGATGCGATGATTATCCTTACGGCGGCGGACCTGGTATGATTATGACTTATAATATATTTAAAAAATATTTTGAAAATAATAATAAAGGCTATACTATAATTTTTTCACCTTCGGGAAAAGTTTTAAATCAAAAAAAAATAAAAGAGCTTTCTAAAAAAAAACATATAACGATGATACTCGGACATTATGAAGGAATAGATTATAGAGTTGAAAAAAAATATGCTGACGAAACTATAAGCGTTGGAGATTATGTTTTAAGCGGAGGAGAAATTCCCGCTCTTTTACTTATAGATGCAATCGCAAGATATAAAGACACTTTGAATAATAAAGAATCTGTTTATAACGATACTTTTGAAGAAAACTCGGCGGGGCTTTTAGAATATAGTCAATATACTAGACCTGAAAAAATTGACGATATGGAAGTTCCAAATATTTTAATGTCGGGCAATCATAAAAATATTGAAGAATATAGAAGAATATCGGGCTTGATAAAGACTTTTAAAAACAGAGCGGATATGTTTTCAAATATTAAACTTTCCAAAAAAGATTTGAATGTGATATTTGATTATCTTATAAATAAAGAGTAGAAATTCATAAAATGTATAATTAACGAATAAATCTCAATGGCAAAATTAATAAAATCTAAAAAAATTAATATCGACCTTATAAGCGAAATAACAGGCTTGACTATAGACGAAATAAAAAACTCTAAAAAATTACTTTTGACGCTCTACATCCTTTGATGGAAAAACATATAAAATTATATTTACTTTGTTGATAGCACGCTAAAGCTTCTATAAGTCAAGCAATGATTTTTGGATAAAGAAAGAAAAATTCACATTCTTTTTGGCATCAAATAAAGTAAGAATTTTTTACTTGCTTTTCTCAACAAGCAAGAAGTTTTTTTAATATATTGCTTTACTTACTCTAACAAAGACACCGCATTAAAATACGATGCCTTTTAATTATCTTAACTATTATTAACCTTAACTATTTTTTAGTAATATCTACAATTGCTGAATCTGTTCCTGTTTCCATTGTTAACTTTCCCTGTATATCGCTACTAAAAATAAGAGTCAATTTTACATCTATATTAACACTAGAATCATTATATATAGTAGTATAATTTGTATCGCTAACTCTTGTTACAGAATTCGAAGGAATTGTTACATCAGGATTAGTGCCATCCTTTAAAGTAACAGAACTGTCAGCATTTATGGTAAGTATATTCATTTCAGCAGTTTTCTCATCTGGTTTTCCATACCAATTACCAGCATAATAAGATAATTTTCTTTCCTCTGTTCCTGTTTTATCCTTATTATTATTATTGCAACTTATTGAAAATAGCGCAATTAAAGATAAGATAATTAATAATAGATAAAATTTTTTTTGTCCTTTCATTTTAGAACCCTCCTTATATTTTTTAATGATTAAATTATGCAATATTTTAGAAAATTTGTCAAGTATTTATTTTAAAAAATTTTAAAAAAACTCGGCTAAAATAAGCAGAAACTAAAAAATCCTGAAATAAAATTATATATTATAAGAACTATGAGTAGATATATATTCCTGAGTCATATCCGTAAAATAATAATAATCTTCGTATTTCGTATTATAACCGCAATCTAAAACTATAAAATGCTCTTTTCTTTCTCTATTGAAACCGTCTTTTAATTTGTTAATATCCGACTTATTTTTATTTAACTCTCCATTTTTATATATATTTATTCCGTTTATAGAAAGCGAAAGATTTTTTATATTAATATTCGTATTTCCTATAGCTGAAAGAATTTTCTCATAATTAGGATTTAACGATATAAATAATATTTTTATCAAATTTGAAGTCGCTATTGACTTGGCTATATCGAATGCGTCTTTTTGAGTTTTTGCTCTTTTAACCGAAACTATAATAGCTTTAGTCATTCCTTCTCCGTCCAAAACTATCATTTTTGAAAGATTGGCGCAAATATCGTCTAATTTATCTTTTAATAACTTAAATGATTTTTTATTTTTTATCGTTATCATTTTATTATTAATAGCTCCGTTAGCCATTATAATCGCCGTATCGTTTGTTGAAGTTTCGCCGTCTATCGATATTCTATTTAAAGTCTTATCTATCGATTCTCTAAAAGCTTTATTTAAAGCTTCTTTATCTACATTTAAATCCGTAAAAATAAATAATAAAATTGTAGCCATATTTGGATGAACTATCGAAGTTCCTTTGGCTATAGCGTAAAAATGAGCGGTTTTATTTTCTATATTTAATTTCGCCGTATATACTTTATCGAATTTATCTCGCATTCGTATCGCTCTCGCTATATTTTCAAAACCTTCATTTAACGAAGATTTTTTAATAGCGTTTTTAATTTTTTCCGTATCTAAATGAACTCCGATTATTCCCGTAGAAGCGATTAAAATATTATCTCTCTTGCATTTAAAAAATTTACTTGCAAAATCTGTAATATTCAAAACATTATCATATCCTTTCTTTCCCGTTAAAGAATTTGCTATTTTGCTGTTTACTATAAGCAAATCTATTTTATTTTTATCGTTCTTTTTTGAAAATAAAACGGGAGCGGCTTGAAATTTATTTTGAGTATATAAAGCCGACACAACGCTTGAAGGCTCGCTTTTTATTATGGCTAAATCGTAATCGTTATTTTTTAATCCCGACTTCAAAGCGGCGGAATAAAATCCAATTGGAATATTATCCGAATCTATCATACATTAAATAACTCCTCTTCTTCTGGGTCCGCGTCATTATCGATTTTTTTAACTTTTCTATTTTCGTAATTTATTCTCTTTCGCACAAAGAGTTTGGAGTTTTTGCCGCTATTTCTTTCCTGTATTATTCCGAAAGTTCCCGAACCTAAATAAACTAATTTATCGTTTTCTTCAATATCGTTTATATTATTCTGTTTTATTTCGTTTAATACGCATTCAAAATGAGCGAGATTTCCCGTAGCGTTATGATTTATTCCTTCTTCCGTTATATATATCGGCTTATTACAAATTGGGCATATAGGCTTTTCAGAATTATCGTTCATTCTTCTATTAAGATAAATTCGCTCATATTCTTCTATCGTTTTTTTATTATTTTTATGTTGCTTATTATGATTATTTTTCTTTTTATAAAACTGTTCTTTGTTTTTCTTTTTATAAAATTTATTATAATTATCTTTAGCGAATTTATTATTATTTTTTTCAGCCATTAAATCACCCGCTTTAAAAACCGTTTGTATTATTCGTCATCGTCAAAGTCGTCATCGAAATCATCGTCAAAATCATCATCTTCAAAATCGTCTAAATCGTCCATGTATTCGTTATCGTCATCGAAATCGTCATCATCGTCAAAGTCTTCGTCATCGAAATCGTCATCATCGTCAAAGTCTTCGTCATCATAATCGTAATCGTCAAAATCATCGTCAAACTTTGCAAAATAACCGTTTAAGATTTTTATTTCGTCTAAAAAATTTAGAGATTGTATTTTTTCCATTAGTCTACTCCGTAAATATATCTGATTTTATGGTTATAATAATATAATAGTTTTTTTTGTCAAGTGTAAATAAAGCATTTTTTTATCATATTTTGCAGTAAATTTTGAAGTTTTCAATTTTTGTGATATAATAAATATATGTTTATTTATGTTTATTAAAGAGGTTTTTAATGAAAGATATTATAAAAAACTATATTGAATATGCAAAAGAAAAATCAAATGTTGACGAAGTTTTAAATAAAAAATTAATCTCTCAAAACGAAAATTTTTTAAAATTAAAAGAATATTCAAAAGAAAATCATGATAAAGAATTTGAAATTTGCAAAGCGCTTTCTTTAGAATTAGAAAATATGGATATTTTAAAATCCTATAGCGCCGCTAATTTTATAGCTCATGCTTTTTATCATACCGACAAAATTGACGAAGAGATTGGAAAAAGAATTATAGATTTATTTTATAAGAATATAGATTATGCAAGCAGATTTATAGAAAATATTTCTCAATTTTATAATGTTGATGAAGACGAGATAACCGAAAACGATATTGCCAATTTAAATTTGGAAATAATGTATAGATTAGATTATAAACCTTTGGAAGCGTTTTTGGGAATCGATATGATGGTTGCTCCGATAATGACTATCGCATGTTCAAATAGAAATTTGCGCGCTTATTTTAGAAGTTTAGAGCCTGTAGAATATATAGAATATTTGGAAAATTATATTAAAGGTTTGGGTTATTTGCATGTCGCAGCCGAAGCTTGCAATATAACAAAAATATTAATTTTATCGCCTAAAGTCGAGAGAGGATTTTTTATTGAAACTGCCGATATAAGCAACTGTTATCATCTTATAACTTTAATGGAAGCCGAATTATATAAAAAAGATTTACTTAAAAGATACGGAATAGATGGATACGAATTTAACGAAAAGATTTATAATATAGCTACGGGAAAAGAATATCCTAAAGAGTTTATTGAAACTCAAGCGCATCAACAATATTATACAATATACGCTTTATGCCAAGACGGAAAATATAAAATAGAAAACGAAAACGGAGAACTTGAATTATATAATATAATATACGGAGATATGGGACCTGAAGAAATTCCAAACGATATTGAAAATACTCATATAATTATTATGGATAGCGATGGAATGTGGAATAAAGCGATAAAATGGGATATGAATTATTTTACAAAACTTTATCCTAAATTAAATCCTTATGTTAAAATTTTAGAAGAAATTTCTGATAAAGAATATAAAAGTTGGATTGAAAAAATAAAAGCTTATAATCAAAAAGGTTTATAAATGATAATAAATGCAAAAACTATTTTAACAGGACTTTTTGCTTCGCCTTCAAATCATAGCATCTCTCCTGTAATGCATAATAACGCTTTTGAAAAATTAGGATTAAATTTTGCATATCTATCTTTTGAAGTTAATAAAGATAATTTGAAAGACGCGGTTAAGTCAATAAAAACTCTTAATATGCGAGGAGTTAATCTCTCTATGCCGAATAAAAAAGAGGTTATTCAATATTTGGATGAAATTTCAGAAATAGCTAAACTTTCGCAAAGCGTTAATACAATAGTAAACGATAACGGAATTTTAAAAGGCTACAGCACGGACGGAAAAGGTTTTTTTAAATCTTTGGAAGAAGAAAATATTGATATAAAAAATAAAAATATAACTATTTTGGGAACGGGCGGAGCTTCAATATCAATAATATCGCAAGCGGTATTTGAAGGAATTAATAATATATTTGTATTTAAAAGAGATAAAAATTGGGACGAGCAAAAAAAAATATTAGACAATATAGCGAGTAAAACTAATTGCAAAATAGAATTATATTCTTTGGAAGATAAAAATATTTTAAAAAATAAAATTGAAGAAAGCAATTTATTAATAAACGCAACAAGCGTTGGAATGAAAGAAAATATTTCATTAATAGAAGATAAAAGTTTTTTCAGAAAAGATTTGATAGTAAGCGACTGCATATACAATCCTGCAAAAACTAAATTGCTTCAAATAGCAGAAAAAGAAGGATGCAAAATTATAAACGGAATGGGAATGCTTTTATATCAAGGCGCTTTAGCTTTCGAGCTTTGGACTAATAAACAAATGCCTGTTGATTATATTAAAGAAATTATATTTAAATAAATTTTATATAATGAAGGAGCGTGAAATGGAAAATATTATAAAGATAAAAAATATTAAACTTGGAGAAGGCGCTCCAAAAATATGCGTTCCCGTGATTGAAAAAAACGAAAAAGAAATTATTAAATATATTAAATATATAAATAAATTGCCAATCGATATTATAGAATGGCGGGCGGATTTTTATTTAGAAGATATTGTTTACAATGAAGAAAGCGAAATAAATATAATAGAAATATCTAAAAGCATAAAAAAAATAACGAATAAACCAATAATTTTTACAATGAGAAGCTATAAAGAAGGCGGAAAACTAAAAAACGATTTTTATAATAATATAATCTATATTTATAAAACGGTTATAAAAAATAAATGTTTCGATTTAATTGATTTAGAAATTTTAACCTTAAAAGAAAAAGATATAAAAAATATTATAAAACTTGCGAAAGAAAATAATATTAAAACTATAATCTCAAATCATGATTTTAATAAAACGCCGTCAAAAAAACATATAGTTTATATAATAAATAAAATGATAAAATTAAAATGCGATATACCGAAAGTCGCTTATATGCCTAAAAATAAAAAAGATGTGATTAATTTATTAGAAGCCGTTTCTGATATAAAAGATTTTCCTATAATAGCAATCTCTATGGGAAAATTAGGAATTATTACGAGAATATTTGGCTCTATAATTACATTTGCATCCGCTAAATCTTCTTCCGCTCCAGGACAAATTGAAGCTATGAAATTAAAATATATATTGGATAATTTATATAATTAATTTTATTTAAATTTATTTAATTATAGTATTGATAAAAAATTATTTTACGAATATAATTATTATATGTTTGTTATTAAATAAAAATAAATATTATGAGAGGATAAAAATGAAAAAGATAGCTTTAATTTTATCAATTATTTTTGCTTTGGTTGTAGCTTGCGAAACTACTCCAAAAAAGACTCCGCCCGAACAAAGCGTAGGATTAAAACTTCCAAACGGCGTAAGCGTTAGAGAAACTCCAAGAGGAAGCGTATTAAAATTGTCGGATGGAAACGAAGTTAAATTCCGATTTGATAGAACTATAGAAATAGGCAGTTATGATGAAGCTTATAATCTTGTTCATCAAGTAATTAAAGATAATCCAAGCATTAAAATAATTGTGGAAGGCAATTCAAGTAAGGAAGGACGCGCTCAATATAATTATAATTTATCTCAAAGAAGGTCGGACAAAAGTTATAATTATTTAATTAAATTGGGCGTTCAAAATAGCAAATTATTAAAACATGCTTTTGGCGAGGCTTTGCCCGAATATCCGACATTGGAAGACAATAGAAGAAGCGAGTTTATAATTATAATGAATGAAAATGATTTAAAAAAGTATAATGATTTTGCTAAAACTGTCGATGTTAATAAAGAAACAGAATAAAAATACATTAAAAGGTTTTGGTAAAATTTTATGAAAAAATTTTTATTGATTTTAGTTTTATTGATTTTTGCGATTTCATGCAAAAGCGCTCCGATTGTAGAAGAAGAGCAAGTTCAAACTCCTCCGACTCCTCCTCCTGTGGAAGAATTAGAGAAAGTAGTCGAAGAACCTATGATTAACACGGTAGTAGACGAAATAGTTGAAGAACCTATGACTAATGCAAACGAATTAATTTTTCCAACGGGAATTTATATAAGAGAAACTGAAAGAGGAAAAATACTTGTTGTTGAACCTAAAATTATATACGACTTTGCATCTACAAATATGACTACAATGACTCATGTATCGCTTAGGCAAGTTGTAGAGTTTATGAATCTTAACGCAAATGTAAGCGTTATAATAGAAGGACATACGAGCAATATCGGTATCGCATATCCTTATAATTATAAACTTTCGGCTGAAAGAGCAAGAAACGCAAAAATATATTTGGTTAATAGCGGTATAAATGAAAACAGACTTATAGAATGTCCTTTGGGAGAATCTTTGCCCGAATATCCTAATCAAGCAGATTTGAGAAGGCATGAGTTCGTGGTTATAACAAGCGAGAGCGATTTGCAAGTTTATAATAGTTTTATATCTCGATTGGATGTTAGAAAAGAAACGACATATATGGGAAATTAATTTATATATAGCTTAAAACCTTCTTTAATTTCAGTTATTGAAAATTAGAGGAGGTTTTTTTATTTATTATATAGAAAAAATAAATATGATTTTAGAAATTATTAAAGATTTAGAAATTGAATTATCTAATTTAACTTTTTCGGGAATAGACAATATAGACTTTAATTTTATAGAAAATTTGACTTCAATTAGAGATAGATTTGATAAATTGAAAATGAATAACGCTAAAATTTTAACTAACGATTTAATCGATTCTATAAAAGAATATAATACAAATAAAGATATAAAAAAAGTTTCTGAAAATATTTCTAAATTAGAATTTTATTTAAGCTATGCATTATTTTATTTAAAAGAGTAAAAAAGTTATTTGTATAAATTATTTCAACTTATTACTATAAAAAAGTATTTTATTTCAAATTAAATTTTTATTTTTCAATATAAGCGTAATTAAATCTATATCTTCCCAAAGGACTAAATACGACTCCTTTCAATTTTGGATTTATCATATAAGGATTTAATTTATAAATTAAAGGTATTACGGGCATATAATCGAATAATATATCTTCCGCTTTATGCAAGGCTTCCATTCTTTCTTTTTGGTTTTGAGTTTTTGAGGCAAATTCCATTAAACTATAAAATTCATCGTTTGCAAATCCCGTATGATTTACCGCGCTTGTCTTTGAAAAGAAATTAAGAACGGACATAGGGTCGCTAAAATCTGCGTTCCATCCGCTTCTTGCCAAATCGTAATCTTTCTGAACCATAGCTTGATAAGTAGTATTATATTCTTCCGACTTTATAAATATATCTATTCCTAAATTATCTTTATACATTTCCTGTATCGCCTCGCATATAATCGTAAAATATCCCGGAGTGCTTCTCAATTCCAAAACGGGAAAACCTTCTCCGTTCGGGTAACCCGCTTCCGCAAATAATCTTTTAGCTTCTTCGATATTTTTTTGATAATTATCGACATCGATATAATTTCCGCCGTTTTCTCTAAAATCTCCGCCGTCATAATCTTTCATTCCCGTAGTAACGAAAGCCCCAGCGGGTATTTGGTCCATTTTAATTACATTCGATATTATATAATTTCTGTCGAAAGCTATAGCCAAAGCTCTTCTTATATTTTTATTTGTCAAAACCCCTTTTAAAGTATTCATTTCTAAAAAGAATATTCCGTATCCGCGTTCTTGAAGAAGATAATTTTCTTTTAATAAAGTCGGAATCTCTCCCATTGGAGCTTCCAAATATGAAAATAATATAGTGCCCTCTCTAATCGCAGCCAAAGCGGTATTGGAATCGCTCATTATGACAACCGTTATTTTTTTCGCTACAATATCGTCTTTCGCATAATAATTCGGATTGACTTCCATAACTATTTTTTCATCGGTTTTTCTATCGGTCATAATATAAGGTCCGTTTACTATGTAGGTTTCTGGATTTCTGCTCCAATCATCTCCGTAAGTTTCTACAATGTCTTTTCTAACGGGAAAATAAGGACTGCTAACCGATATATATTCCAAAAAATAAGGCGCTGGATTTTCCAAAACGATTTCCAAAGTATAATCGTCCAAAGCTTTAACCTGCAAGTCGTCAACTTCTGCTTTTCCGCTTATTACCAAACTTGCATTTTTTATAACATTAAGCATATGCGAATAAGTAGCCGCAGTTTGTGGATTAGCCGCTCTTTTTATAGCGTATTCAAAGTCGGAAGCGACAACTGGCTTTCCATCGCTCCATTTAGCGTTTGTTCTTAAATGAAAAGTATATTTTAATCCGTCTTTAGATATATCCCAACTTTCCGCCATTCCCTCTACAACATTGTCAGAGCTGTCTTTTTTAGTCAAACCTTCAAAAAAATGAATCATATAAACAGAGCCGAAACTTAAAGAGTTTAAAGTCGGGTCTAATGTTCTCGGTTCGCCTCCCAAAGTTATAGCTATCTCTCCTTCCTTAAAAGAATTTTTAGATTTTTGATTATCGCATGAAACAAAAACCAATAAAAATAAAGTTATTAAAATCAATAAATTTTTCATTTTGCTATCCTATTTTTAAACTTTTAAAATTTTATTTTAATTTTATAGGCGATAATTTTATTTTAAATTTTTTATAATGTCAATATTTTATATATAAAACCTGTAAAAAATTTGAAAATTAATCTTGACATATAATTAAAATATTATACAATACTAACTAAAAGTTAGATATAACTAACTTAAAATAATATCAAATAAAAGAGGTAAGAATTATGAAGAGATTCAAAATTTCTGTCGTTTCTGCAGCGGTTGCTGCTTGTATGGCTATTATGCCTATGACTGTATTTGCTCATGGGGCATGGTTTGCTAAAAGGTCGGATAGAACCCAGTTAGTAGTCGGGGAAGGTTGGAAAGATAATTCCTATAATCCAAAAGGGTTGCTTAAAATGATAGCTTACAATTCAAGCTATACGCAGACGGATATAAAATCGCTTAAAGGCAAAGATTACATATATATTGAGCCTAAAAGCGATGTTTCCGTTGTATATGTAGAACTTGACTATGGATATTGGAGCAATACTCCTGAAGGAGAGTGGGTCCCTTATCCAATGGATAAAGTTAAAGGTTCTACAGTGGGAACTCACGCTATTAAATACAGCGTCAATTATCTTGGAAATGTAGATAAAGTAAAACCGCTCGATAATATGCTATATCAATTAGTTCCTTCCGTAGACCCAACAAAGCTTAAAGTAGGAGAAAAATTTACCGTTCAACTATTGCATAACGGTAAACCAATGGCAAATGTTAACATTATACCAGATGTTATAAATCATCATACAGAGGCTATAAAAACTGATAAAAACGGCATAGCTACTGTGGAAGCAAGTAACGGCGGCGTAAATGTCATTGGTTGCGAAATGGAAGTTCCTTATGAAAATGAAGGCATCGACAATAAAGCCACGCGCAGTAAAGTTTTTGTTAGCTTAAGTTTTACTTTATATCCTGAAGAAGAGGATTAAATATATATTTTCTAACCTTATATCCGAATATACCGACTAAAACTAAGAAAGATACGAACCTATTTAACGGTTTTGTATCTTTCTTTGTTTATAATAGGCTTATACGATATTAATTTGTATTAATAATTAACTTTTTATTATTTATTTTAAATTTTTATAATGTCAATATTTTATAAATGATCTTACTTGAGTTTTTTTATTTTTAAATTAAACTTAAATAATATTTACTAAAATTAAAACATTTTTTATTAAATTTAAATTATGGAAAAGTTAAAAAAATTAAGAGACGAAATAGACGATATTGACAAGCAAATAGTCGAGCTAATCGAAAAAAGAATGAAAGTGAGCGTTAAAGTAGGCGAACTTAAAAAAGAAAATAATATTCCCGTTTTTGACGCTGAAAGAGAAAAAGAATTAATAGAAGAAAAAATAAAATTGTTAAAAAATAAAGATTTGTCTAATCTTATAATCACAATTTATAACGATATAATGTCGGTTTCAAAATCATTGCAAAAAAATTTAATCGAAAAAGATAATAAAAATAAAATTAATAAAAAAATAGATTATAATAAAATCGTAGCTTATCAAGGACGAGAAGGCGGAAACGGATATGAAGCGGCTAAAAAATTTTTTAATAATAAAAATAAATTAATAAATAAAGCGAGTTTTGAAGATGTTCTTGAAAGCATAAGAAATAAAGAAAGCTATTATGGAATTCTGCCTCTTGAAAATTCTTATACGGGAATGGTTAATGAAGTTTTAGATATACTCGTTCTTTATAATTGCAAAATAGTCGGAGAGATTTATCTTCCGATAGAATACGGACTTATGGCAAAAAAAGGAGATAAAATAAAAGATATAAAAAAAGTTATCTCTCATCCGCAGGCGTTAAAGCAATGTTCGGATTTTATAAAGAAAAATAATTTTGAAGAATTAACGGCAAGCAATACGGCTGAAGCGGCTTATATAGTTTCAAAAAGCGAAGATAATTCTTTAGCTTCAATATCGAATAAAAACGCTGCAAAAATTTATAATTTGGAAATTTTAAAAGAAAATATAGAAAATATAAAAGGAAATACGACAAGATTTATTATAGTTTCAAATTACGATAACGCTCTTAAAAACGGAAATAAAATGACTATAAGATTTTTGCTTCCGCATGAAAACGGCTCTTTGGCAAACGCTCTTTTAAAACTAAAAAATTTTAATTTGACATCAATCGTAAGTCGTCCGCATAGAGAGAGAAAATGGCAATATTATTTTTATATCGATATGACGGGAAATTTTGACGAATCTACTTTAGACGATTTTAAAAATTCCGTTGAAAATTTTACCATACTTGGAATATACGATGAATAATAAAATAGAAAAGAAAAAAACTTTATTTATAATAGGTTTGCCAGGATGCGGTAAAACTACTTTATCAAAAATTCTAGCTAAATATTTGAATTATAATTTTTACGACTTGGATTTAATAATAGAAAAAAAAGAAAAAATGAAGATAAGTCAAATATTTGAAATGCGCGGAGAAAAATATTTTAGAGAAAAAGAAAGCGAGATTTTAGAAGAGTTAAGCGAATTAAAAAACGCCGTTATATCGACAGGCGGGGGAATAATATTGTCTCAAAAAAATAGAGAGATAATGAAAAAAAAAGGAATAACGATTTTTATAAATAGAAATCCCAATATTCTTCTTAACAATATAGACGCAAGCGAAAGACCTTTATTAACTAAAGATAAAAATAAATTAATCGAATTATCGAAAGAGCGCGAACCTTTATATAGAGAAAGCGCCGATATAATATTTACTCATAATACTTGGGAAGAAAATATTGAAGAAACTTTTAATATATTTTACGATTATATAAAAAATGAAATTTCTTTATCAAATTAAATTGAGTTTGTATATCAAAATGGGCTTACATATTTAATTATATGCAAGCCCTAAATTTTTATACTAAATTATCTTCTTTTAGAGACAACCTTTTTCTTTGAAGCCGTTTTTTTATTTGTAGACTTCTTTTTTAATACTTTTTTAGCGTTTGACTTTTTAGCCGAAGCTTTCAAAGTTTTTCCCGCTTTTTTTACAGCCTTTTTTATATTTTCAGAGGCTTTTTTAACGGCTTTATTTACCGTTTTTTTAGCGGTTTGTTTAGCTTTTTTCTTTTGCTCTATAACGCCTTGAGCTGCTGCAAGTCTAGCTATCGGCACTCTATAAGGAGAACAACTTACATAATTCAAACCTATATTATGGCAGAACATAACTGTAGCAGGGTCGCCTCCATGCTCGCCGCATATTCCTATAATAAGTTTTTTATTCGTTTCTCTTCCTTTGCTAACGGCTATTCTCAAAAGCTCTCCTATTCCTTCCTGGTCTAAAGATTGGAAAGGGTCTTTTTCGTATATTTCTTTATCGACATAATCTTTTAAGAATTTGCCCGCATCGTCTCTTGAAAAACCTCCGCCCATTTGAGTTAAGTCATTTGTTCCGAATGAGAAGAATTCCGCTTCTGTGGCGATTTTATCAGCTACTAAAGCGGCTCTTGGCACTTCTATCATAGTTCCAACTTTATAAGAAACTCTAACTCCTTCTTTTTCAAATACTTCTTCGGCTATTTTTATAATTCTATCTTTTATAATTTTTAGCTCTTTCAAAGTTCCAACCAAAGGAATCATTATTTCAGGATGAACTTTAACTCCGTTTTTGCTTACTTTAACCGCAGCTTCAATTATCGCTTTTGCTTGCATATCGTATATTTCAGGATAAGTTATACCAAGACGGCAACCTCTATGTCCAAGCATCGGGTTAACTTCATGCAAACTATCTCTTATCGCTCTTAATTTCTCGAAAGCTACTCCCATATCGTTTGATAATTCTTCTAATTGAGAATCTTCATGAGGAATAAACTCATGCAAAGGCGGGTCCAAAAGTCTAACCGTTACAGGATAACCATCCATAGCTTTAAATATTCCAATAAAATCTTCCATTTGCATTGGGAATAAATTATCCAAAGCTTCGTCATATAATCTTTTTGGCTCTCTATAAGCGTCTTTTAATTCGCTAACCAAATTATTTTTTCCCGCTCTTTCAGCTTCGCTTATTTGAGCTTGCAATTGTTTAACATCTTCGGCAACTAGTATTAATTGTCTAACGCTTTTAATTCTATCGGCATTAAAAAACATATGCTCCGTTCTGCATAATCCTATTCCTTCCGCTCCAAAACTTCTCGCTATTTGAGCATCATGAGGAGTGTCGGCATTTGTATGAACTTCCAATTTTCTTGTATCGTCAGCCCATTTCATAAGCTTTTTAAAATCTTCAGACATTTCGGCTTCTTTAGTCGCAACTTGTCCTAACATTACCTCGCCCGTAGAACCGTCTATTGAAATATAATCTCCTTCTTTTACAATCTCACCTCCCACTTTCATACTTCCTGAAGAATAATCTATATCCAAAGCGCTACATCCCGCTACGCAGCATTTTCCCATTCCTCTTGCAACAACGGCGGCATGAGATGTCGCTCCGCCTCTTGCCGTTAAAATACCTTCTGCGGCGTTCATACCTTTAATATCTTCTGGGCTTGTTTCTATTCTAACGAGTATTACATTTTCGCCTTCTTCTTTTTGTTTTTCCGCTCTATCCGCAGCAAATACTACTTTACCAACGGCAGCTCCAGGCGAAGCGTTTAATCCTTTTGCCAAAATCGTAGCTTCTTTTTTAGCTTCTGGGTCGAAAGTAGGATGCAAAAGCTGGTCTAAATCGGAAGGATTGACTCTCATTATAGCTTCTTCTTTTGAAATTATATTAGCTTCTGCAAGTTCAACCGCTATTCTAACCGCTGCGGCTGCCGTTCTTTTTCCGCTTCTTGTTTGAAGCATATAAAGTTTGCCTTCTTGAATCGTAAATTCCATATCTTGCATATCGCTATAATATTTTTCTAATTGATTTTTATAACTTACAAGCTGTTTATATACATTAGGCATAACTTCTTCAAGCGAAGGATATTTTCCTTTTCTTTCAAATTCGCTTATATTATTATTTTTAGCCCAATCTAAACTGCCTTCAAGAGTAATTTGTTGTGGGTCTCTAATTCCTGCAACAACATCCTCTCCTTGAGCGTTTATTAAAAACTCTCCGTAGAATTTATTTTCGCCCGTTGCTGGATTGCGAGAGAAACAAACTCCCGTAGCGGAAGTATCGCCCATATTTCCAAATACCATTGCCTGAACATTAACCGCCGTTCCTAAAAGATTTCTTATATCGTTTAATTTTCTATAGGCTTCTGCTCTTGGATTATTCCAACTTCTAAATACCGCGTTTATAGCATGCCATAATTGAATTTTCGGGTCTTCTGGGAAATCCTCTCCCATTTCTCTTTTATACATTTCTTTATATTTATCAACAACTTGTTTTAAGTCATCAACATTTAAATCAGTATCTTTAACTTCTTTTGCAGGTTTGCCTACTCTGGTAGCTATAGAATGTTTTGCATTGTCTAATATCTCTTCAAATTTATCATGGTCAACTCCCATAGCCACATCTCCAAACATTTGAATAAATCTTCTGTAAGCGTCCCATGCGAATCTTGGATTATTAGTTTTCTTAATCATTCCATTAACCACTTTTTCATTAATGCCCAAATTAAGAATAGTATCCATCATTCCTGGCATTGAGATTGCAGCTCCCGAACGAACAGAAACCAATAAAGGTTTTTCTTCGTTGCCGAATTCCATATTCATAGCTTTTTCAAGCTTCTTAATATTTTCGTCTACAAGTTTTTCCAAACCAGGAGGATACGATTTCTTTTTAGAATAATAATCGCATACTTCGGTTGTGATTGTAAAACCCGCAGGAACTGGAACTTTACTTTCCGTCATTTGAGCCAAACCCAAACCTTTACCGCCTAAAAGCGCTTTAGTTTCTTTAGCTCCTTCCGACTTACCGTTCCCAAAAAAGTAAACCATTTTTTTTAATGCCATAATAAGCCCCCGTAAAATAATCTTATTAATATATATTTATTATATAGTTATTTTTTTTATTGTCAATTTTTATTTTAAAAAATTTTTATAATAATTAAAATTTTAAGATATATAAGTCGACAATTAAATATAGTATTCTTTAATTAAAATATATACTTAATTTTAAATTATTGTATAATATTGTAATTAGAAAATAAGGAATTATATGAAACTTAAAATTCATAATTTTATTATATTATTTTTTTTAATAATTATTATTATAACATGCCAAAGTTCTATAGTTATATCTAATAACCGAAGAAATGATAAAATAAATAATGCGGCTACAAATAATACAAGAACAAATATTATAGCTAATAATACGAGAACAAATAATATTGTAACAAATCAAGCTCAAAAAAATATACAACCGCAAATACAAATTGCATATCAATATAGATTAACCGAAAGAGGAAAAATTTTAATAGTCCCTGAAAATATACTTTTTGAACAAAATAGCAGTAAAGTTAATGTCAATAGATACGAAAAAACAATAATATATGTTTCTTCTTTATTAGGATTAACTAATATTATGAATATAATTGTCGAAGGACATACAGATAATTCTAGACGAGAAAATGTTGATAATTCATTTTATAATTTAAGCAGAACTAACGATATATTATATTTATACGATAGCAAAAAAAATGAAACCGATTTATCATATTTGCGAGCTGTGGCTGTATCGTCATATTTAACAAACGCTATGAAAATAAAATTAATAAATATAGGCGTTCAGAATTTAATTAATCCTTATGACATTGACGCTTTAAATAGGAGAGTAGAGTTTATTATAATAGAAAATTCAAGCGATATTGATATTTATAATAATTATTTTAGAAATAATTGATTTAATTATAGTATTTAAATAAAATTTACAATAATATATAATTTGACAATGAATATTTTTAATAGTTTAAAACTTTAACATTGTTTTTGTAGAGAGGTTATAGTGTATAATTCGGTTATTGGATATGCTTTTAAGATTATAAAAGGCAATATGTTTTTTTCGGTAATAATGTTTATTATAATATCGCAGTTGATGGTTGTAAATTCAATTTTTAGTTTAGTTTGGAAATACGAAATATTAATACAACAAGAAATTAATTTTTTTAGGCAATTTTCAATTTATTCTTTGTATATATTTATTTTTATATTGTCTTTTTTATTATCTACATTATCGAGCATATATATTTTTTCAAGAAATAGAAGAATGTTCTCAACTTTAAGAATATTCGGTTCAAATAAATCGGAAGTTAGAAGATTGTATAGCGTATTAAGTCTTTTATATCCTCTAATATCTCTTTTTATATGCATTATAGAAGATTTAATTTTATATATAAGATATAGAGGCGTAATTTCAAACGCTTTAGAAACAATAGAAATGTCAGATATATTCAGCGGAGCTTTTTTAATATTATGCGCAAATATAGTTTTGATTTTATTTTTTATGTTCGGGGCTTTTATTACGAATTCTATTCTTTTAAATCGAGACCCTTATGAAGACTTAAGGGGGACGCTATGAATATAAAAATTATTAATGTTTCTAAAACATTTAATTTTGGAGTTAATAAATTTAAAGCCTGCGAAAATATAAGTTTAGATATAAATCAAGGCGATTTTATAAGTCTTGTCGGACATACGGGAAGTGGAAAAAGCACTTTATTAAGCATAATCGGAGGAATATTAAAACCGAGCGAAGGCTCTATTTATTACGATTCTTATAAATTAGATAATCCTTCCGAAGAAATTTTATCAAGTTTTAGAAGAGAATATTTTTCTTATATTTTTCAATATCCAGTTATAGTTCCAACTTTAACGGTTATAGATAATATTTTAATGCCTCTTTCTTTTAAGCATAAAATAACCGAAGAGAAAATAAAACAAACTAAAAAAAATATAGAATTATTTTCGCTTAAAGAAAAAACTTATTTAAAATCTTCAAACCTTTCGGGCGGAGAGATGAAAAAAGTTTCCGTTTTAAGAGCTTTAGCTTACGGTTGCAAATGCTTAATAGCGGACGAACCAACGAGCGATTTGGACCCTTCTACAACAAAAACTTTAATGGAAATATTTGCCGAATTAAACAGAAACGGAACTACTATAGTTATGGTTACTCATGCCCATAATATAGCGGCTCATGCGAATAATGTTTATGAAATGTCAGACGGTAAAATAGTTCGATGCCTAAAATAAAATACGAATTTTAAATTTGTTTTATAAAATATATTATGATATAATAATTAAAATAAATTTTTTAGAGAATTTTATGTCGGAAAAAATATTTTTATATATTATAATAGGTATTATTTGGGCGATTATAAGTCTTATCAATCAGGCTAATAAAAAACAAACAAAAAAACAAAAAAAATATAATAATAAAAAAATAGAAGACGAGGAAGAAATTTTTAAAAATCTAAATAATACTTTAAATAGTGAAAAAACAATTGATAATCCGAAAGTTGAAAAAGTTAAAGAAAAAGAAAATAAAATTTATGAAACATCCTATAAAGAAAAAGAAATACTTGAATTGCAAAAAAAATATAATTCTATCATAAACGACAATAAAAATATAATAGAAAGCGTTAATACAATTAATTTAGTTTCGGATAAAAAAACAAATAATATAAATAATATTATTTCTTCTTTAAATATAAAAAACGCTATAATTTACAATGCAATACTTGAACCTAAAAGATTAAATTACAGACGAATTAAAAAAAGTTAAGAGAGTTAAAATAATGCAATCATTTGAAGAATTAATTTCAATAGTTAAAAAATTAAGAGGCGAAAACGGATGCGCTTGGGATAAAGTTCAAACTTTTGATAGTTTAATTCCATGCTTTTTGGAAGAATCTTACGAAGTTGTAGATGGAATTTCTAAAAGAGATTACAAAAATATAAAAGAAGAGCTTGGCGATGTTCTTTTGCATATCGTATTTTTTTCAGAGCTTGCTAACGATGAAAATAAATTTAATATAGACGAAGTTATAAAAAATATAAATGAAAAACTTATAAGAAGGCATCCGCATGTTTTTGGCAAAAGCGATATTAAAGATGTTGACGGAATATTAAAACAATGGGATGAAATAAAGAAAGAAGAAAAAGCGGAAAAAGAAAATAAAAATTATAAAAGCGTTTTGGACGATATTCCGAATTCTCTACCCGTAATGGAGCGAGCTTATAAATTAATGAAAAGAGCGGCTAGCGTAGGTTTTGAATATAAAAACGCCGAAGATTCTTTGAAAAAAGTTGAAGAAGAATTTTTAGAAGTAAAAGAAGCTTATAATGAAAGCAAAGAAAATAATAATAAAGAACATTTGGAAGAAGAGATAGGCGATTTGATTATGACGATTTTGGATTTTGCAAGAATGAATAAAATTAATCCTGTTAATTCTCTTATTAAGACAAATAATAAATTTATTAGAAGATTTAATTATGTGGAAGAAAAAACAAACGAACAAAATAAAAATTTAGCAGATATGACTTTAGAAGAAATGGATTTATTATGGAACGAATGCAAAATAAACGAATATAAATTAAAGGAGAAATTATAACAATGAAAAAAGTCAGTCCTAATAAAAAATATACTTTATTCGACTTACTTAAAATAATAATAGATAAAAGATACGAAACTAAAATAACTAGTCAAGAACATATTAACGCTTTGCTTGAAGCTATAAATAGAAGTTCTAAAGCGGATATTATTTATAAAAACGAAAATAAATTAACTTGTTTGCATTTAGCCGTTCAAATTGGAAGCGCCGATATAGTAAAAGCTTTAATAGAAAAAGGCGCTGATGTTAATGCGATAACCGACAGAGGAGTAACACCTTTGCATTTAGCTATAGTAAAAAAACAACCCGAAGAGATAATAAAAGTCCTTATAGAAAACGGAGCGGATTATAATGTGAAAGAAGCTAACTTTTCCGCAATGGAGCTTGCAAAATTAATGGATGTAGATTATATGCATTTATTTTATAAAGATAAAGATAAGGAATAGAGAAACTCTAAAAAATTGTTTTTTGAAGCAAAAAGCATGCAAAATTATACTTACTTTTTTGATGTCGTTTTGTTCCAATTTATAGAGGAGCAAATTTTAATTTTGATTTTCTTTTAATAAAAGAATTAATTTTTATTCTTAAAATAATCGCAATATTTTGAAACGCTACATTGATTACATAAAGGATTTATAGGCTTACATAAATTTTGCCCGTATATTACTAAAGTATCATTATAAACTCGCCAATATTTTTTTGGAAGTTTTTTTCTTAAGGCAAATTCTGTTTGTTCGGGCTTTTTAGTCGAAACATATCCGAATCTATTCGATATTCTATGCACATGAGTATCAACGCAAATTCCATATTTATCAAACGCTTCCGTGATAACCAAATTTGCAACCTTTCTGCCAACTCCTCGAAGTTTCAAAAGTTCGTCTATTTCATCAGGAACTTTTCCGTTATAATCGTCTATAATAGTTTTAGATACTTCTAAAATATTTTTTGCCTTAACTCTATAAAAACCTACGGGATAAATTAATTTTGCTATTTCTTCTTCGCTTAATTTTAACATATCTTTAGGATTTCCCGCTTTTTCAAATAATCTCATAGAAGCGTCTCTTGTAGTAGAATCTTTAGTTCTTAAAGAAAGCATTGTAGATATTAAAATTTTATAAGCGTCTCTATTTGTCACTAATTTAATTTCTGTCACTACAGGCATTGGCATGCTTTTAGTAACTTTCAAAAGTTCTTTCATTATTTTATCTATATCTTTATCGTTCATAAAAATAACCTATTCAAATAAATAAAAAAACGGAGAGTTTGATTTTATAAAAGGCTTTAATTCTGAAAAAGTAAATTCAATTTCTATAATGCCTAAAGAATATCCCGCTATTTTATAAACGGGGTAAATAAATTTTATTCCCGTTGGCGTTATATCAAAAGTATCGCTTAATTCTATAGCGTTAAAATCAAAAAAATCTTTTTCAGAATAATTAATTAATAATTTATTTCTAATTAAATTAATTAAATCCATATCGCTCGGATTAGATATTAATTCCGATAATTTTATTCCTATTCTGTTTCCCGTGCTTATAGAATAAATATATGCAACCGAAGTGTCTATTCCATGAACTCCGCCGACAAAAGAATAATTATTTATTGCAAAAGATATTATTTTATCGTCCAAATAAGATATTTTAATCTCTCTTTTTACATTAATGTCCGTTTCTAAAGACAAATTATTTTTCCAATTATTATAATCGGCTATAATTTCTTTGCTCAATATATCGGCAATTCCGTTTTCATCTAAAGATTTTACTCCGTCAACATCTATAGATATTTTATCCAAAACTTTAGATTTTATTTGATTTTCTATAACTACGGCATCTCTGCTAGAATCAAATTTTCCGCTTCCTTCCAAATCTATTTTTAAAGAAGAATTAATAATTGTCGCTTTGCTTATAGAAGACGAACTATATCTTGAAAAATTAAAATAATGTTTATTATTCAAGTCTGAAGATATCCAATCGCCCGAAAAAAACATATTTTCCGTAACTTTTCCGTTTAGAGAAGCAATCTTATTATTATTAACAAATTCGTTTATATGAAAAGTATCTCCGTTTATATTTCCGTTAATATCTATAAATTGTTTAATGCTGTCGTAATAATATTTTCCCGTTATTGTGTTTCCTTTAATGTAAAGATACATAGTTATAGCCGAACCGCCTATGTTTCCTTTCATAAAATAAAATTCTTTTTTTGAAATAGTAGGCGTTTGGCTAAAAACTATATTATAACAAAATAAAAACGCAAACGGTATTATATAAATTATTGTATTTATTCGTCTCATAATGAATCTCAAAATATAATAATCAACTATTATACAATCCTTAAATTATAAATACAATATCTATTTTGCGATATAATTTACTATTCTTGCAAATTTATCGGAGACTAAAGAAGCTCCGCCGACTAACGCGCCATCTATATTCGGCATATTGAGTAAATCGTCCGCATTCTTTTCGTTTACGCTTCCGCCGTATAAAATTATCGTGTTATCTGCAATTTTATCGTTATATAGAGATTTCAAAGTTTCTCTTATAGTTTTATGAACATCGTCCGCATCTTGAGGAGTCGCCGTTTTTCCCGTTCCAATCGCCCATACAGGCTCATAAGCTATTACTACTTTAGACGCTTCGCTTTCGTTTAAACCTTGAAAAGCTTTTTTTACTTGTCCGCTTACTATATCGGAGGTGATTCCTTTCTCTCTTTCTTCCAAATGCTCGCCAACGCATAAAACGGGAATAAGATTTTTATCTAAAGCTTTTTTTACTTTTTTATTTATAAGTTCGTCTTTTTCTGTAAATATATCTCTGCACTCCGAATGCCCTATGATAACATATTCGCATCCAACCGAAATAAGCATATCGGCTGAAATTTGTCCCGTAAAAGCGCCTTTTTCTTCAAAATATAGATTTTGCGCTCCAAGTTTAATATTAGTTCCTTTAATAGCGTTATTAACATCGCTTAAACAAGTGAATGTCGGCGCTATCATAATATCTCTATCTTTTGCATCTTTAACCATATCTTTTAATTGCGATACTAATTCTAAAGCTTCTTTATTGGTATTATTCATTTTCCAATTTCCAGCTATAAGTTTTCTTCTCATTTTATTAAACCTCTCTTTAATTTATTTTACTAAATTGCTTAAATCTTTAAAATTCGGAACTTTAGCGCTTTCTATATGCCAAAATAAAATCATTTCCGCGCTTATTACATTAGCTCCGACTTTTTTCATCTGCTCTAAAGAAATTTCTTTATTTTCTTTAGTTCTCGATGCGCATGCGTCAGCGATAACAAATACATTATATCCATTTTTAACTAAATGTAAAACGCTATAATAAACGCATACATGAGTCTCCGCTCCGAATACTATTATATTTTTTTTATTAAGAGAATTAAACTCTTTTACAAAATCTTCGCTTCCAAAAATGCTAAAATATTCTTTAGAAAATAATTTATGATTTTTAGGCAATACTATTCTTGAGTCTGTGTTGCCAAGCCCTTTCGGATACTGTTCCGTTGCCAAAACGGGAATATCGTATATTTCAGACATTTTTAATAAAATATTCGCATTTTTTATTAACTCATCCAAATTATGCATAGCTGGTAATAATCTCTCTTGCAAGTCTATGCATATACATAAAGAATCTTCTTTATTTAATATAGGTTTATTTTCTAATCTCATTATTTACCTCTTTAATTTATTTATATAATTTAATTATTAATTATATCATAAAAAATAAAAAAGGGAAAACAATAATACTTTGCTTTCCCTTTTATTTTCAATTAGTTAACAATCAAATTATTGAGCTTGTTCTTCTTCAGCATTTTGTTGTTGTTGCCCGCCCATTCTTCTTTGTTCCAAATCTCTCAATTCGGTTACTTCGCGAACTCTTGCCGCTTCTATAGCTTGTCTTCTTTCATTTTCGGTTTTTATTAATTGCCATGTGCCTTCATCGTCTATATCTTCTTCAAAGTCTACAACAGCTAAATCATGTTCTACCGTAATGTCTTTAACATAAGCTATAAAGTCTCCGCCTCTCGTATCTTTAGTTCTATAGAAACCTATAGAATCTATTTTTACAGAAGGCATCAATTTAGGATAAAGAGGTTCTCTAACCAATATTCTATCGCGAACATTTGGCAAATATTCTCTATTTTCCCATTTTAATTGTCTCCAACCGCTGAAATAAACATTACCCATAGGATAAGATTTTAATTCGCCTAATTCGTTTTGCAAATTAACAAAATAGCTAATTAAATAATTTCGTCCGTATACCCATGAACTTATTGACCTTATTTCGCCAACATTATGTATAACGCCTTTGCCTTCGGTATATTTTGTTCCTTCGGCTCCGCCATACATTTCAAGCTCATAAGCGGGTTTAACTAACGCGTAGCTATTCCATGCGGCTATAGGAAAATGAACTCTTATACCGAGAACTTTTCCTTCTTCCCAAGTTCCGTTATTACCTTTACTATCCGTATTGGTAACATAGGAATTTCTGCGATTTTCCGTAAGCCTTGCGGAATCGTTCAACCATACAACCCAATTATCGTTATATAGGCTTTGTTGGGCTGTAATCAATTCATTAGTATCGCCTTCTTCGCTTTGTAGATTGTCGGCATTACCTGATATACTAAAATCAATCAGAGTCGAATTCGTCAATCCGTAAGCTGATGCGGCGATAAAAATAGATGCTAATACTGCGAATAACCTTTTCATTTATTGCACTCCTTGTTTTAATTAATAGCATAATATTATTTAATTTTATACACTAGTTTAATAAATTTGTCAAGCGATTAATTAAAAAAAATTCAAATAAATTTAAATAAATTTCTATAATTAATGCCTAATTTATATAATTTTCGTTATATTAATCATAAACTTAAGGAGTTATGTAAACTACAATTATAAGTTAAATAAAATATTATAATGCAATTAAATTTATTTCCGACATTTATAATAATGTTTTTAATATGATTTGGAGATT